>Ga0187894_10000921_pt1 | contig 39197 bp, 39 predicted proteins | sample GBC1701081metaG_FD_136650 | JGI IMG/M metagenome (GOLD analysis project Ga0187894, IMG submission 136650) | White microbial mat communities from a lava cave in the Kipuka Kanohina Cave System on the Island of Hawaii, USA - GBC170108-1 metaG ... | reverse complement strand
CTGGTTCGCTGTCTCGCCCTGGCCCGATTTTCCCGATGTCGAGCCCGTCGACAATTACTATGTGCCGGTGAACCAGGACTTCCGCCGGCGCCTGTGGTCTTTCCTCGAGACGCAGCATTTCGCCGATGGCTGGCGGGCCTAGCCGATTTCAGATGTCGGCATAGATCTCGAGCAGGTTTCCATCGGGATCGCGGAAGAACAGGGTGCGATGAGCCCAAGGCTGGTCCGTCGATGGCGAAACGATGGCGACGCCCTCGGCTCGAAGCGCCGCTTCGGCCGCATCGACCTCTTCCCGCCGCACGCGAAAGGCGAGATGCGTCGCGGCGGTTCCGATCGGCAAGGTGGCGTCAGGGATGACAAGGCCGGGCTTGCATAGAGCGAGAATATTGCCGCCGACTCGATATTCGACCCAATCGCCGTTCAGGAGCTCGAAATAATGCTCGAAGCGCATTACTTCGGCGTAGAACCGGCGCATGGCCGCCATGTCGCGCGCGAACAGGATAGTATAGTCTAAGGCCCGGATGGCGCGCAGCGGATGGCCGGAAAAGGGCGGCCGGCTGTGAGACGGGGTGTGGGTGTCGGTCATGAAGGGAAATTCCGTGGTTGCAGTGCCCCACGAAACTAGCGGCGGCGTCGAAGCGAGCCAGACCAGTGGCGATGCTGGTATCGGCACTACCACCTTTGCCATGGTCGATCCCGATGTTCAGCGCCGCACCGAACTGGCGCTTTTCCTGAAAGCCAGGCGCGCCGCGATCGCGCCCGAAAAAATCGGCCTGCATCCCGCGCGGCACCGGCGCGCCCGCGGTCTCTTACGCGAGGAGGTGGCGCAGCGAGCGGGCATCAGCCCGACCTGGTACACCTGGCTGGAGCAGGGACGCGAGATCAAGCCGTCGAGCGAAGTGTTGGAGCATCTGGCCGATGCGCTCTTGCTCAGCGAGAGCGAGCGCAGCCATTTGCTGACGCTGGCGAGGCCAGAGGCATCGGTCCATTGGGGCGGGCGCTTTTCTCATGCCGTGCCGCAGGCGCTGAAAGCGTGGACGGAAGGTCTGCATCAGCCCGCTTACGTCCTGAACGGACGTTGGGACGTGCTCGCCTGGAACGAGCCCGCCAAGGAGATGCTCGGTGACTTCACAACGGTTGCGCCCGCCGATCGCAATATCTTACGGATGATCTTTCTCTGGCCGGATTGGCGGCGGCTGTTCGTCGAGTGGAGCTGCCTCGCCGCTTCCTCGGTCGCTCAGTTCCGCGCCGACACGGCGCGCTATGCGGGCGCCGAAGAGCTCGAAGCCCTGACGCGCAAGCTCAGCTGCGACAGCGCCGATTTTGCCACGCTATGGAGTGCCGGCGAGGTCGATGCGCCAAGACTGCGCGTCAAGCGGATGCGTCATCCCAAGCTCGGCTTGATCGACCTCACTTATGCTCCGTTGCAACCGAAAGGCCTGGCAGGGGATCTTTCGGTGGTCGTCTATAGTCCGCAGGCGGTTTAAGGCGAGCCGTTAGGCCAGCTTTTTGGCTTCCAGTGCGGCGACCAGCATGGAAGCGACGGTGACGACGATCACCGCTTCGGTCACATCCTCGCAGCGCATCATTGCGTCATGCGCGAGTTCGGCGAGGTCATCGGCGGCAGCGGGCGAGACCGGCCGCCAGGGGAAAGCCGCAAGTGGCGTGTCTTCCATCTTGGATCTGACCTCATCGATCAACGCCAATATGCCGACAACGGTCTCAACAGGATTGGCAATGCCCATATCGCTCCCCTCTCGATGCAAGGAAGAGACGATCACGCCGCCCGGAATCCGTCGGCTCACACATAAGGATTGAGCTCGCGATAGAGCGGGTTGAGCGTGGCAAGGAGGGGCAGGACGGCGGCGCCGCGCGCGACGGCATCGGCGCCGAGGCCGCTCTTCATGATGCGCGGCAAGGTGCGCTCCACCCGGCCGACCGAAGGGAGCAGGGGCTCGACCCGCGCCATGAAGGTGTCGATCAGCCAGTCCGGCGCATTGCCGCCGATCATGATCGATTGTGGGTCGAGCATGTTCTCGATGGCATTGAGGCCGTTGCGCAAGGGCTCGATGCCGGCCCTGATCCAGTCCTCGATGAGAGGATCATTCGGACCGAGGCGGGCCGCGAATTCCGCCATGGTCTCGATCTCGACGCCCTTGGCCGCGAGGTGGCGCAAGGCGGAGTCGACCGACACATAGGTTTCGAGGCAGCCGCGCTTGCCGCAGATACAGTCATGGCCATTGGGGACGACCGTGATATGGCCGATCTCGCCGGCATTGCCGGCCGCCCCGCCAAAGGCGGCGCTGTGGATCATGACGCCGCTGCCGACGCCGATGCCGAAATAGACATAGACGAAATTGGTGAGCCGGCGCGCCGCTTCGCCGAACCGCCATTCGGCGACGATGGCGCATTGGCCGTCATTGGCGAGCGATACCGGAAGACCGGTCGCGTAATGCAGCAGGCCGCGCAGCGCGAGGCCGTCCCAGCCGGGCAGGCGCGGCGGGCTCAGGCCCTTGACCGCGAAAGGGCCGGGCGTCGCGAGCCCGATTCCCAGAAAACGGTCCTGCGGGATTTCTGTCGCCGCCAGCAGCGTCTTCGCCGCGCGCTCGAGCTCGATCACCGCATGCTGGGGCTCGAGATCATCGAGCGGGCGGTCCTCGCGATAAAGCACCTCGCCCGCCAGATTGACGGCGATGGCGGACATCTGCCCGACATCGACATGGAAGCCGAGCGAATAGGCGCCGTTGGGATTGATGCCGAGCGGTGTCGGCGGCTTGCCGACGCGCCGCTTGGCCACTTTTGTCTCCTGCACGAACTGCAGGGCGATCAACTCGTCCACCAGGTCGGAGCTCGCCTGCTTCGACAGGCCTGTCTGATCCGCGATGCCCGATCGGGAAATCCCGCTATTCATCCGGATCGTGTCGAAGACCACCCACAGATTGATGAGCTTGGCTTTCACAACATTGGTGGCGGTCAGCATAAGTCTTTTTCCTGCAAGGCAATTTAATTAGTAAGTCAGAATGACTGAATAATTATTGACAGCCCTTCATCGAGGCGTCAAACCTTATTCGCCAACAAAAGAGAACAGGGAGGTTCAGATGGTCCACAATTTCAGCCGCCGGCATGTCCTGAAAGCCGCAAGCATGGCCGGTGCCGCAACGGCGCTGCCGGGTTTCCTGGCGAACCAGGCCAAGGCGCAGGCGGCAACGCTCAATGTCTTTTCACCGCTGCCGCCCGATCCGGCGCCGCCGGGCGCCGCCAAGTTCTCGGAGGAGGCTTTCGCCAAATGGCAGGCCGACAACGGCGCCACCGTCTCTTACGAGATGCTGGCCTGGCCGCAGCTCCATGACCGCATGGCGACGGCCTTCGCTTCGGGTGCGGCGCCCTGGGACATCACTTATAATTGCGGCTGGGTGCCGGAATTCCAGTCCTTCCTGACGCCCTATGCCGACAATCTGCCGAAAGCGCTGGTCGACGATCTGCCGCCTACGAGCTTCGCCACCACCACCATCGACGGCAAGCGCTATGGCGCCGTCTTCACGCTCTCGCTCCTGACGCTTTTCTATAACAAGGAGCAGCTGGAGCAGGCGGGCTTCAAGGAGCCGCCCAAGAGCTGGGACGAGCTCAAGGCCTGCGCCAAGGAGCTGACGAAGGACGGCCGCTTCGGCTTCGTGCTGAATTACGGCGATCCTGCCGGCATTGGCGGCACCGCGAGCTACTGGATGGTGTTCCTGCAGCAGGCCGGCGGCAAGATGTATGGCGAGGATGGCCTGCCGGTGTTCAAGAGCGATGAAGGTGTGGCCGCGCTGCAGATGATGGTCGATCTCATGCCCTCGACCGATCCCGGCTCCATCTCCTATGCCGGCATCAATGACGCGACCAATGTTCTTCTGGCCGGCCGCGCCGGCATGATGATGAACTGGCCCTTCATGTGGAACGCCGGCAGTGATCCCAAGCAATCGCAGATCGTCGGCAAGCTGGCGAGCGCTGTGCTGCCGGCAGGGCCCAAGGGCAGTGCCTCGATCGACGGCACCGATGCCTGGACCATCACCAAGGCGAGCAAGAACCAGGAGAAGGCGCAGAAGCTCATCGAATTCTATCTCGATGCCGAGGTACAGAAGCGCCAGGTGCTGGACACCGGCTGGCTGCCGATCCGCCTCTCGGTGCTGGCCGATCCCGAAGTGCAGGCCAAGGCGCCTAATGCGGCGGTCGTGCTCGAGCAGGCGAAGCATCCCTATGACAGCTTCGTCACCGCCGACTACAACCAGGTGACGGTCGCGGTTGGCACCGAGGTGCAGAAGGCGCTGCAGGGCAACAAGACGGCGGCCCAGGCCATTGCCGATGCGTCTGAGGCGGTGACCGCCATCGTGAAGCGGCGCGGCTGAGCGCCGAACTTGCGGATGCGCGCGCGGGGGCAGCCGTGACGACGACCACATTCGAAGAGAAGCGGCGAAGGACGGGATTGTTCTTCGTCGCGCCGGCCTTGCTGGTGCTCCTGGCGATCCTCTTCTATCCGATCGTCGATTCGATCCTGCTCGCCTTGCAGCGCGTGCAGCTCGCCGGCGGCGAAGTGCTGCAGGAATGGGTCGGCCTCGGCAATTTCCAGCGTCTCTTCGGCGATGCCGTGTTCTGGAAGGCGGCGCTCAACACCGCCTATTTCTCTTTCATGGAAGTGGCGCTGGTGACGCTGATCAGCCTCGGCGTGGCCTTGCTTCTCAACCACCCTTTGGGCCGCTCGGGTCTCTACCGCATCCTGCTCATCGTGCCCTGGGCGATCGCTCCCGTCGCCAATGCCGTCCTGTGGAAATGGATCCTCAACGCCAATTACGGCGTCCTCAACGGGCTACTCAAGTCGATGGGCCTGATCGACAATTACCAGGTCTGGCTCGGCACGCCTTTCTCGGCCTTGAATTTCCTCCTCATCGTCGATGTCTGGAAGTCGGTGCCTTTCGTGGCACTGCTGATGCTGGCCGGCCTCCAGCGCGTGCCGCAATCGCTCTATCGCGCCGCCTATATGGATGGCGCAGGTCCCTGGCAGAGCTTCCTTAATGTGACGCTGCCGACGATGCGGGGCGTGATCGCCATCGCCGTCGTGCTGCAGACGATCTGGTCGTTGCGCGTCTTCGACCTGGTCTTCGTGCTGACACGGGGCGGGCCCGCGGACGCGACCGTGCTTCTCAATTTCCTCGCCTACCGCGTCACCTTCAATTTCCTCGATCTGGGCTACGGTTCGGCCATCGCCAACATCATTTTCGCGCTGACCTTCCTGCTCGCCGCCCTTTATGTCTGGCTGCTCTGGCCGCGCGAGCCGCGGGGTGCCCGATGAGCTTCGCCCGGCTTCAGCATGGCGGTCCCTTGCGCCAGACTTTCATCGGGCTCGGCCTTGCTCTGTTCGTGCTGTGGTCGGCCGCGCCGGTCCTGTGGCTCGTTCTGTCGAGCCTGCTCGAGCAGAAGGCGCTCATTGCGCAGCCGCCCGATCTTTCATTTGCGAACTTCACGTTCGAGAATTTCTCGACCGTCATCGGGGCCGCGGCGGCGCTGGGGCGCGGCATCGTCAATTCCCTGATCGTCGCGCTCTTCTCGACCGCACTCGCTCTGGCGCTGGGCGCGCCGGCGGCCTATGCGCTGGCGCGCCTCAGCGTGCCGCGCGCCGATGCCATTTCCTTCCTGATTCTCGCCACCCAGATGCTGCCCGGCATCGCCATCGCCATACCGCTCTTCATCGTGATCAGCCGTTTGGGCCTCATCGACAATGTGCTGTCGCTCGGCATCGTCTATCTTTCCTTCAACCTGCCGATCGTGATCTGGATCCTGCGCGGATTCTTTTTGGGGATTCCGGCCGGCATCGAGAAGGCGGCCGCCATCGACGGCGCCGGCACCTTCGCCACCTTCTGGCACATCGTCTTGCCGATCTCGCTGCCGCCTTTGAGCGCCGCCGCGGTCTTCGCCTTCGTCGAGGCCTGGAACGAGTTCTTCTTCGCGCTCATCCTGACGCGCCAGCAGGCGCAGACGGTGCCCCTGGTGATCGCCAATTTCGCCGGCCAATATCAGACCGTGTTCGGGCAGATGATGGCGGCGGCCGTCATCAGCGTGGCACCGGTCATCCTGCTCGCCGTACTGTTCCGCAACCAGATCATCCGCGGTTTCGCGGACGGCATGATGAAAGGGTGAAGCCCAAAGTGCCTGCCATCGAACTCAAGAATGTCTCGAAGCTGTTCGGCCCCTATACGGCCTGCGAGGACGTCAATCTCGCCATCGCCGAGGGCGAGTTCGTGACGCTCCTCGGCGCCTCGGGCTGCGGCAAGACGACGACGCTCAATATGGTCGCCGGCCTCGAGGACGTGACCTCCGGCGACATCCTGATGAATGGCAAGCGCGTCAATGATCTCTCGCCCGTCGAGCGTGACGTCGCCATGGTGTTCCAGAATTATGCGCTCTATCCGCATATGACGGTCGCGCGCAATATCGGCTTCACCTTGAAGATGCGCGGGCTCGACCCGCAGGAGATCAAGACGCGCGTCGAGAAGGTCGCGGCAGCGCTCGAGCTTTCGACCATGCTCGACCGCCTGCCGTCGCAGCTTTCGGGCGGACAGCAGCAGCGCGTCGCCATCGGCCGGGCGCTGGTGCGCGAGCCGAAAACCTTTCTGTTCGACGAACCTTTCTCCAATCTCGATGCCGGCCTGCGCATGAAGATGCGCGCCGAGGTGAAGGAATTGCATCAGCGTCTCGGCGTCACCTCGATCTTCGTCACCCATGATCAGGAAGAGGCGATGTCGATCTCCGACCGCATCGCCGTGATGAATCTGGGCCGGATCGAGCAACTGGGCACGCCGGAGGAGATCTATGCGCAGCCCGCGACGCGTTATGTCGCGACCTTCATCGGCAGCCCGCGCATCGAGCTGGCGCCAGGCGAGATCACCGATGCCGGAAGCGTCAAGATCGGCTCCATCACCATCCCGCTCTCACGTCGCCTGAAGCCCGGCACAAAGGTCGAGCTCGGCATAAGGCCGGAGCATGTGCGGCTCGGCGAGGCCGGCATCCCAGCCACGGTCAGGCTGGTGCAGCCGGTCGGACCCTCGACCCATGTGACGCTCGACTGGGAAGGCGGCGTGCTCATGGCGAGCCTTCCCGGTTTCGTTCGATTAAGTCCCGGAGCTCGGACGCGCGCCGCGCTCGATCCCGATCATCTTCTCATATTCGAAAGGCAACAGCCATGAACCAGCATTTCAAACCGAATTCGGTCGCCGGCCGCGATGTGGCGAACCATCTGCATTCGCAGACGAATCCCAAGCGCTTCGAGGAGAAGGGGCCGCTGGTCGTGACGCGGGGCGAAGGAATCCGTGTGTTCGACGATGCCGGCAAGTCCTATATCGACGCCATGGCGGGCCTGTGGTGCGCCTCGCTCGGCTTCAACAATGCGCGGCTCGCCGCCGCCGCCAACCGGCAGTATGGCGAGCTCGGCTTCTATCATACCTTCTTCAACCGTACCCATGGTCCGGCGACGGATCTCGCCGAGAAGCTCCTGGCGCTCACGGGCATCAAGGGCGGCAAGGCCTATTTCGCCACGTCGGGCTCTGAGGCCAATGAGACCATGGTGAAACTCGCCTGGGTCTATCACACGGTGAGGGGCAAGCCGACCAAGCGCAAGGTGATCGCGCGCGACCGCGCCTTCCACGGCTCGACCATCGCCGCCGCGTCGATGTGCGGCCTTGCTTTCATGCATCGCGAATTCGGCCTGCCGATCGGGGGCTTCATCCACACGCTCTGTCCCGATCCCTATCGCGGCAAGCTTGACGGTGAGAGTGATGAAGCGTTCGCCGATCGGCTTGCGGCCGAGCTCGAGAAGCTGATCCTGCGCGAAGGGCCGGACTCGGTTGCCGCCTTCATCGCCGAGCCGATCAATGCCGGCGGCGGCATCATCGTCCCGCCGAAATCCTATTTCGCCAAAATCCAGAAGGTCCTGAAGAAATACGACATACTTTGCCTCGATGACGAGATCGTCTGCGGCTTCGGCCGCACCGGCAATTGGTTCGGCAAGGAGACGGTCGGCTTCGCACCCGACATGATGGCCTTGGCCAAGGGCCTGTCCTCGTCCTATTTCCCGATCTCGGCCGTGGTGCTGGCGCCTGAGATCTATGATGCGATCAATGAGTTCAACAAGCAGGGCGGCTCCTTCGGCCATGGCTTCACTAATTCCGGTCATCCGGTCGGTGTCGCCGTGGCGCTGGAAGCCATCAAGATCTATGAGGAGATGGATGTCGTCACGCATGTGCGCAAGATGGGCGCCAGGCTGCGCGGACATTTCGATGCGCTGGCGAAGAAGTTTCCCATCATCGGCGATGTGCGCGGCGCCGGTCTCATGCTCGGGATCGAGATCGTGGCCGACGGGGAAAGCCGCACGCCTTTCGATCCCGCCCGGCAGGCGGGATTGACCTTCGACCAGATCGCCTATGAGAACGGTCTGATCGGCCGTTGTATGGGCGATACGCTCGGCTTCTCACCGCCGCTCATCGTCACAGAGAAGGATGTCGACGAGATCGCCGAGCGCTGCGAGAAGAGCCTTAAGCAGCTCGCGGCCTATCTCGCGAAAAGCTGACGTCACATTCAAGTGAATCCGGGAACCTTGCCGGGCTCACCATCTTTTCCTAAGACTTGCCATCTTTTGGAGAAGCTGAATGCGCATCGTCCTGGCTTTGCTGCTGATTCTTGGTGCCAGTCGAATGGCGGCGGCGGAAACCTTCGATAGCGAGAAGGGCAAGATCTCCGTCCAATCGATAGCCGAAGGCCTGTCCCATCCCTGGGCGATCGATTTCCTGCCCGACGGAAACATGATTGTCACCGAACGCCCAGGCAAGATGCGCATCGTCACGAAGGCGGGTGGCCTGGGTGAGCCGCTCAATGGTGTTCCCGATGTCGATGCGCGCGGGCAAGGCGGCCTGCTCGACGTCGCGGTGCATCCGAATTTTGCCCGCAACCGGCTGATCTATTGGAGCTATGCGGAAGCGGGTCCAGGCGGCAATTCGACCGCCGTGGCGCGCGGCCGGCTGAGCGAGGACAATACCGCGCTCGTCGAAGTCAGGGTGATCTTCTCGCAGAAGCCCAAGCTCCGCAGCACCGCGCATTTCGGCAACCGTTTGGTCTTCGACGGCAATGGCCATCTGTTCGTGACTCTCGGCGAACGCTCCAATGCGAAGACCCGCGGCCAGGCGCAGGAGCTCGACTCGCATCTGGGCAAGATCGTCCGCCTCACCGAGGAGGGCGGGGTGCCGTCCGACAACCCTTTCGTCGACAAGCCGGACGCCTTGCCGGAAATCTGGTCTTATGGCCATCGCAACCCGCAAGCCGCAGCGATCAATCCTGCGACCGGCGCGCTCTGGGAGATCGAGCACGGACCGCGCGGCGGTGATGAGATCAACATCCCCGAGCCTGGCAAGAACTATGGCTGGCCGGTCATCTCCTATGGCGTGAATTATTCCGGTTCGCCCGTCGGCAGCGGCAAGACGAAAATGCGCGGCATGGAGCAGCCGATCTATCAATGGACGCCGGTGATCGCACCCTCCGGCATGGCTTTCTATGCCGCCGACCTCTTCCCGCAATGGAAGGGCAATCTCTTCGTCGGCGGACTTCGGGCGACGGCCCTCGTGCGCCTCGAGCTGAATGGCAACAAGGTCGCGCATGAGGAGCGCCTGCTGCGCGATCTGGGCCTTCGCATTCGCGACGTGGCGCAAGGGCCTGACGGCGCGCTCTATGTCGTGACCGATGAGGATGACGGTCAGATTCTCAGGATTTCTCCCACGACGCCCTGATCAGTAAAGCTCCCAGAACGCCAATCACGGCAAAGAGCGCAAGCCAGACCCATGTGCCGAGGCTCAGGAAGCTGGCGCGGCCCGTCTGCAGATGGGCGAGGATGAGCGAGAGGATGGCGAAAAGCCCGAGGCCCGCCATGAACACGCCGCCCACGACGCATTCTTCTCTGGCTGCCGAGCGCGCGAGCAGGAGCAGGCCGATTCCAGGCGCCAGGAACACGGCGCTGTAGATGCGCCCATGCATCGCATCGACGGACCAGGGCCAGAAGCCTGCCGCGAAGCCGGGTACCATGAACAACACCGCGCCATAGAGCACCAGAAGGACACCGGCGATCGGCATGATCCTTCCCAAGCGTTCGCTGATGGTGAGCGGGGGAACGGCCGGCAGCCGGCGGTAGAGAAGAAGCGCGCCAAAGGTCAGCGCCGCATAGCCGACATAAAGAATGAACCATAAGGTGATGCGGCGAGGACCGGCCAGGGACGTCATATGAAGGAGCGAGGCGATGGAGACGACAGAAGTGAAGACGAAGGCCACCACCAAAGCGGCGCGCCCGGGCGACCAGCGGTTGTGAATGAAGAGAATAGCGAGGCAGAAGAACTCGGCGACATAGACGGCGCCGAGGAAACGCGCATTGAAAGGTGTGATCGCCCACGGCCAGTGCGGAACGATCACTTGCGGCGCGAAAAGCAGCAAGGGTCCGGCGATCAGGACGATCAAGGCAGCCCCGGTGAACACCCTCACCCAAGGTGAGAGTGGGGTATTAAACGAAGCATCGCTCACGTGACGGTTCCCAGCTGATCACAGGCGTAAACAATTCTACGCCCTTGAACGCTTGAGAACGAGATCTAATTCCGGAGAGAAATAACCTCATCGAGGGCGGCGATGAAGGTATCGACTTCGGCCTCGCTGTTGTAATGGGCAAGACCCACGCGCAAGACGCCGCCTTGCTGCATGAGGCCCATGCGCGTGACCGGCTCCACCGCATAATTGTGCCCCGACCAGACGAAGATGTTCTTCCTGGCGAATGCCTTGGCGAGCGCTTCGGGCCTCATGCCCTCGAGCGTGAAGGACACGGTCGGCACGCGCCGGTGCGCGGCATTGGCCGAGGTGATGCCGCGGATCTTGAGGCCCTTGACCGGGCTCAAGCCCGCGATGAGGCGGTTGCACAGATGATGCTCCCATTGGGTGAAGACATCGAAGGCGCGATGGACCGCGGCTCCCCGTGCGCTCATATGCTCATAGGTCGTGCCTGACGCGCCCGGCTCATCACCATGGCGCGCGAGATATTCGATGGCGCCGAGGGTGCCCGCCATGCCCTCATGGCTGAGCGTCCCGGTCTCGAATTTGTTCGGCAGGTCATCGCCGGCCGGGCGCACCTTGTAGCTGAAGGTCTCGTTCAGCAGTTCCTCGCGCCCCCACAGGATGCCCTGATGCGGGCCGAAGAACTTGTAGGCCGAAGCGACGAGGAAATCGCAGCCGAGATCCTGGACATCGATGCCGCAATGAGGCGCCAGTTGCACCGCATCGACATAGAACAGGGCGCCTGCGTCATGCGCCTGGGCGGCGAAACGCTTCACGTCATTGATCGTGCCGGTGCAATTGGAGGCAAAGCCCATGGCGACGAGCCGGGTCCTCGGGCTCAGCACCCGGGTCAAAGCATCTTCGGTGAATTCATAGGTGTCGGAATCGAAATCCATCCAGCGCACGGTGAGGCCCTTGTCCTCGGCGAGGAGCAGCCAGGGGGCCACGTTGGCGTCATGGTCCATGCGCGACAGGACGATCTCATCGCCTGGGCTGAGCTGCTTCGCAAGACAGCGCGACATATGGAGCGTCAGCGTCGTCATGTTCTGGCCGAAGACGATCTCGCGCGGCGAGCGCGCGTGGTAAAAATCAGCCATGGCCTGATGAGCTTCATTCACCAGCTCATCCGCCGCCACCGTGGTCGAGAAATAGCCGCCGAGATTGGCGTTCTTGGCCGTCATGGCCTCGATCGTGCGGTCGATCACCGTTTGCGGCACCTGGGTCCCGGCGGGATTGTCGAAATAGATGCGGGGGCGGCCGTCGTCTTTGAGGGCAAGGGCGGGGAATTGGGCGCGCAGCGCCTCGATCGGGAAGTGGGTTTGGGGCATGGAAAACTCTGGCGGATGGAGGCCCCGCATAGCATTGCCGCCCAAGGCTTTCCAGGCCTGTCGGTTTCAGGCCCTCCACCGTCGCAGGTGATCGGGAATAACCCTTGCGTCGCGCTATTTTAGCCGTCAGAAGAGCGGCTGAAATGCCCGGAGACGAGCTATGAGCGATGAAGGCGAACTTGACCTCAGATCCTTGAATGACGAGGAGCTGACCCAGCAGATTCACGACGACCTCTATGACGGCCTCAAGGAAGAGGTCGAAGAGGGCGTCAATATCCTGCTGGAGCGCGGCTGGACGCCCTATAGGACCCTGACCGAGGGCCTGGTCGAGGGCATGCGCATCGTCGGAATAGACTTCCGCGACGGCATCCTGTTCGTGCCGGAAGTGCTGCTCGCCGCCAATGCGATGAAGGCCGGCATGTTCATCTTGAGGCCGCTGCTCGCCGAGACCGGAGCGCCGCGCCTCGGCAAGATGGTGATCGGCACCGTCAAGGGCGACATCCACGACATCGGCAAGAACCTCGTCGCCATGATGATGGAAGGCGCCGGCTTCGAGGTCATCAATATCGGCATCAACAACCCGGTCGAGAAATACCTCGATGCGATCGCCGAGCATCAGCCGGACATCCTCGGCATGTCGGCGCTCCTCACCACCACCATGCCCTATATGAAGGTGGTCATCGACACGCTTAAGGAAAAAGGCATGCGCGATGACTATATTGTGCTGGTCGGTGGCGCGCCTCTCAATGAGGAGTTCGCCAAGGCTGTCGGCGCTGATGCCTATTGCCGCGATGCTGCGGTCGCGGTCGAGACGGCGAAGGACTTCATGAAGCGCAAGCACAATCAGATGGCGGCGTCTGCGTGATCCCCGGCCGGGCCCACGTGGTGTCCGGAGCAAGGATCGGTACATGACTTTCGTCAATGTCAAACCTTCCGAGGAATTCGAATTCCTGAACGGCCAGGGCCATGTGCTGCTGATCGCCTGCGGCGCTTTGGCGCGCGAGATCGTCGACCTGATCGAGAGCAACCGCTGGAAGGCCTTCGACGTCGCCTGCCTGCCGGCCAAATGGCACAATACGCCGCAATTCATCGTGCCCGCCATCCGCGACAAGATCCGCGAAGCCAAGGGCAAGTACAAGTCGATCTTCGTCCTCTATGGCGATTGCGGCACCGGCGGCCAGCTCGACAAGCTGCTGGAGGAGGAGGGCGTCGAGCGTATTCCGGGTCCCCATTGCTACGCTTTCTTTTCGGGCAATGACGCTTTCATGGCGAAGCAGGACGAGGATTTCACCTCCTTCTTCCTCACCGATTACCTGGCGCGCCATTTCGACAAGCTGATCTGGGCCGGCATGGGGCTCGACAAGCATCCCGAATTGCTGCCGATGTATTTCGGCAATTACAAGAAGATCGTCTATATCGCCCAGACGCGCGATGAGGAGTTGGCGCGCCGCGCCATGGCGGCGGCGAAGCGCCTCGGCCTCGACTATGAATACCGCTTCGTCGGCTATGGCGAACTGGCCAGCGAGATGAAAGACCGCGCTTAGAATTTACCCTCGCCCCGCAAGCACAGCGCAGCAGGGAAGGGGCCCGACGCGCAGCGGCGGGAAGGGTGAGGGGCTCGTCCCGCTGACATACTTGGCGTGCATTCTGCTTTTCTTACTCAGCAAGACCAGCTCGTTCGTTTAGAGAACAATCGGGCCGATGCCCCTCACCCTCCCATTGCTTCGCAATGTTGGTGTGGACGGCCCCCCGACGGCATCGATGTGCCAGAATGAGGTCGTTGGATCTCAAGCAAGGGAGGCCGTCCGTGGATAATCTTAAGCGCATTGGCATGGATACGTCCAAGAGTGTTTTTCAGCTGCATGGGGTGGATGAGGCCGAGCAGCCAATACTGCGTCGAAAGCTGCGGCGGCGTCAGGTCGTGGACTTCTTCAGGAAGCTGCCGGCGACGCAAGTGGGTATCGAGGCCTGTGGCGGGTCGCAATACTGGGCGCGTGAGCTTGCCGCCTTGGGACATGATGTGAAGCTGCTGCCGGCGCAGCATGTGAAGCCTTACGTGAGACGCAACAAGAACGATGCGGCCGATGCCGAGGCGATCTGCGAGGCGATGAGCCGGCCTCGCATGCAAGAACGGTTCGTGCCGGTGAAGTCGGCGGAGCAGCAGGCAGGATTGATGCTGGCGGGGGTACGCGGCCAATTGATCGCCCGGCGCACACAGCTCAGCAACATGATCCGTGGCCACGCGGCCGAGTTCGGTCTGGTTGCCGCCAAGGGGCTGGACAAGCTCGAGCCGCTGCTGGCGCGCATAGCGACGGACGAGACAGTACCGGAGCTTGCCCGGGAGCTGTTTGCCGAGCTTGGCGAGGAGTATGCCTGGCTGGGGAGCAAGCTCAGGCAGGTCGAAGCCCGGCTGCTGGCCTGGCATCGCGGCAACGAGCTGAGTGTCAGGTTGGCTGAGATTCCCAGTATCGGCCCGATCTGCGCTGCAGGGCTGGTGATGAAGGTCGCCAACCCGCACGCCTTCCGCTGCGCGCGGGACTTCGCTGCTTGGCTCGGATTGACGCCTAAGGATCATTCGACCGCTGGCAAGCATCGAACAAGCGCGATCACACGTGCCGGAGACGAGGATCTGCGGCGGCTCTTGGTGGCGGGCGCCACTGCGGTGATCCAGCAGGCCAGTAAAAGCCGCGGCAAGCCAATGCCTTGGCTCATCGCGCTCATCAAGCGCAAGCCCAAGAAGCTGGCGGCCGTGGCGCTGGCCAACAAGGTGGCGCGCATCGCCTGGAGGCTGATGGTGAGCGGCGAACGCTATGACCGCACTCACGCGCTCACAACACGCAGCAGTGGCGCCCAGGAGGCTTCGCTGACCCTTTCTGCTCGTGCGCGGCGCGCCGCCTCGCACGTAGCGGCGAGAGCGGCATAACGTCTTCACTGGAGAGGCTACCTGCCTCTCTGGAAAGGTCGGGAACTTGCATGAGAACGAGCAGATGGTGTGATCGATCGATCCCAAGACACGAGATACTCCGCGGGGCCCAATGGTGCTTGACATCGCCGCAATGTTTGGAACTCGTGTCGCGGAAACCATCTTGGCAGCGGTCATGTGCGACCGCGACAACAGACCGGACATATGATCGCAAGCGATCCGATCCGCACTCTGCCAAAGCTCTTGCAAGTTCAGGGCCGTCCACATATGGGCCCCTCCCTCTCCCCGCTGAAGCGGGGCGAGGGTAATGGTCACCATCTGACCATGCCGGCATCGACATTGATCGTCTGGCCGGTGATCCATTTGGCATCGTCGGAGGCGAGGAAGGACGCGACACCGGCGATCTCGACCGGCTGGCCCTTGCCCGGCAAGGCCTGCAGCATGCCGACGAAGTCGAAGGCATTGTTATGCGGGCTCGCTTTCACGCCGTCCGATTCCATGAGACCGGGCGAGATGGCGTTGACATTGATGCCGTGCTTGCCGAGCTCGGTGGCGAGCGCCCGAGTGAAGCCGATGACACCACCTTTCGCCGCCACATAGGCCGCCATGTTGGGCGTGCCGGCGAAGAAGGTATTGGAGGCGATGTTGATGATCCGGCCCTTGCGGCCGAGCTTGCGCATCTGGTCGGAGGACGCCCGGCACATCAGGAAGACGCCGGTCAGGTTGACGTCGATGAGCTTGCGCCAATGGGTGAGATCGACATCGTCCCAGGCGATGAAGGGCACGATCGCCGCGTTGTTGACCAGGATGTCGACACCCTTGGCTTTTTTCTCGACCTCGGCGTGAAGGGCCGTGACCTGCTCGGAGTTGGACACATCGCAGGTGACGGCGAAGGCATCATTAGGCAGGGACTTCGCGACCTTCTCGGCACCTTTCGCATTGATATCGCTCACCACGACGCGGGCACCGTCCTCGGCGAGGCGGCGCGCGATGGCCTCGCCAATGCCTTGCGCGGCGCCGGTGACGATGGCGGTCTTGCCCGAATGTCTCTTGCTCATGAACTTCTCCCTAGATTTTCTTGCCGATGGTGGCGAGCACGGCTTCGACGCCGGCACCCGTATTGGTCTTGCGGCCGAGCGCATTGAGCGCGCCGCCCAGCGCCGAGATGGCGACGACCGAATAGATCGGATGCGCCGTCGGGCCCATATGGCCGATGCGGGTGAGCTTGCCCAAGGTCTCGCCGCGCCCGGAGGAGAAGGTGACTCCATAAAGCGACCGCGCCGCGGCGCGCAGCTTCGCCTCATCGACGCCCGAGGGCGTCTTCACCGCGGTCGTGGTCGGGGAGGCGATCTCCTCGCGCGCCGCCCAGAGCTCGAGGCCCATGGCCTTGACGCCGGCGCGGCAGGCCTTGGCGGTGAAGGCGTGGCGCTTCCACACCGTCTTGGGGCCTTCCTCCAGATAGACATCGAGCGCCGCATCGAGCCCGTTGATCTCGGAAACGGACGGCGTGAAGGGGAAGGGCCGATCGTGGCGATGGGCATCTTCCCAGTCCAGGATCGACAGCATCGATGCGCGGGGAGCCTTCGGGTTCTTCTTCATCTTCTTCCAGGCGCGATCGCTCACCCCGAGCAGCGTCAGGCCCGGCACGCCGCCCAGACACTTATTGGGACCGGTGACGAAGATGTCGGAATGAGACGACACGGCATCGATCGGCATGCCGCCGAAGGATGAGACAGCATCGGTGATGAGATAGGCGCCATGCTTGGCGACGATGGCGCCGATCTCCTCCGCCGGATTGATCGTGCCGGAGGGCGTGTCGTGATGGCAGAGGCTGACGATGCGCGTCTCCGGCCGCTTCTTCAGGGCACGCGCGACATCGGCGGGATCGATGGCCTCATTGTAAGGGACTTCCACTTCATGAAGGTCGGCGCAATAGCGCTTGGCCCAATAGCCGAAACCCTTGCCATAGACACCAGAAGCGAGATTGAGCACGACGTCATCAGGCGCGATGAGCGAAGCCGCCGCCGCTTCGAGGCCCAATACCGGCTCGCCATGAAGGATGACCGGTGCATTCTTGAGCTTCATCGCCTTCTTCGCCTTTGCCGCCACCTGTTCATAGAAGCGCTGGAAGGCCGGATCGAAGTCATAGGAAACGGTGCGCGACAGGCCACGCAGGACCGCCGGATAGGCATCGACCGGGCCCGATGTCAGGGTGAAGACCGGCCAGTTGAGTTTGTCTGCCATGATCGTCTCCTAGCCGTAGAACTTGGTGCCGGTCTGATAGGTCTGATACTCGGCCATATCATGCGAATACATGAGATCGGCCTCGTGATCCTGGGCGAGCTGCTTCAGGCGCCGCATCGAGGCGACGCCGGCTCGGGGATCGATGTGGAAGGAGGCCTGGCACAATATCTCGAGGCTCTTCTTCGTGTAGGACGCATCGATAGTGAAAAGGATCGGTTTGCGGGTGCCGAACTCGACGAGCAGGCTGTAATGGCCGATCGCATGGCCCGGCGTGAAGATGAGCTTGACGCCTTTGGCGAGTTCCACGTCGCCTTCGATGCCCTCGAAGGTCGAATTGGCGACCGTCGTCCCGGCGAGCAGTTGTGCCGTCGCCTTGCGCGCTTCGGCGGCCGCGGCCGAGAAGCTCAGGTCCGAATAGCCCAGGACCTCGAAAGGCTCCGGCGTCATCGCCTGCTGGATCTCGGCCTTATGGCAGATCTTCCTGGCATGCGGGAAATACTTGTTGCCGCCGACATGGTCGAAATGGAAATGCGAATTGACCACGACGCCGATATCTTTGGGCTCGAGGCCGAGGAGCTTGAGCGCGCCGGGGATCGTCTGGTCCTTCGACTGGATCGGTTTCTCGAAGGGCAGCACCTTCTGCACATGCTCATAATCATAGCCGCTGTCGATCAGGAAGCGTCCGTCCTTGTGCTCGACCAGGATCGAATAGACGGGGAAGCGGACCTCGCCGCCCGGCCCCTTGTTCCAATAGACATGGAAGCCGTCGAGAACGAGCGATCCGCCATCGAGCAGATAGACTTTAGTGTCGGTCATGTGTGTTTCCTCCACTGTTTCTTCATCGCGCGCCCCGCACATAGGGAATGCCGAGGGCGGCGGGCAAATGGGCATTGCGGCCGAAGATGACGAGCACCGCCATCACCGCCGCGAAGGGGATCATCTGGATGACGTCGGTCGGCACATTGACGCCGGCCACTTGCAAGGCTGTGGTCAGCGACAGGCAGGCGCCGAAGATGGCGGCGCCGAGCAGCACCCAGACCGGCCGTCCGCGCGCCAGCATGGCGAGCACGATGGCGATGAAGCCCGCGCCATTGGTCATGAAGGGCACGAAGAGGCCGGCGCCCACCTGGGCAAGGAACGCGCCGCCGAGACCCGCCAGCGTGCCGGCCGTGAGCACGGCGGCGGTGCGGATGCGGGTGACATCGATGCCGGTGACGTCGAGTGCCGCGGGCTTGTCGCCCGCCGCCTGCAGATAGAGGCCGAGATTGGTGCGGCGATAGGCAAAGCTCGCGGCGAGCACCAGGACGACGGCCAGATAGACGATAACCGGCCGGTCGAAGAGAGCGGGGCCGATCACCGGTATGTCGGCAAGCCCCGGAAGGCGCAAGGTCTCGACCGCCGGCAGGCGCGGATAGGTGCGGCCGAAGAGATTGTAGTGGAGGAGCGCGGTGATGCCCTCGAAGCCCAGCGTCAGGCCGATGCCGATGACGATCTGGTTGAGGCCGAGGCGCACACAGAGAAGCGCCATGAGGAGCGCTACGCCAAAGCCGCCAAGGGCGCCGGCGATGAAGCCGAGCGCGATCGATTCGGTCGAATAGGCGACGAAGAAGCCGGCAAAGGCGCCGGCGAGCATCATGCCTTCGATGCCGACATTGAGGACGCCGGCTTTTTCCGACATCTGCTCGCCGAGCCCGGCAAGGAGGAGGGGGACGCCGGCCGTGACCGCGCCCGAGATGAGTGCCGTGAGGAAGGCAGCGGTGAGGAGTGCTTCCATGGGTCAGCCCTTGCCCTTGGCGCGCCGCCGCTGATCCAGCCATTCGGCGAGCGCCAGCAGGATGAACATGGTGGCGACGAGGATCAGGGTGAAATGCTGCGGCACCCCGATGCGGCGCGCGGCACTTTCGCCGCCGATCTCGAGCACCGCATAGAAGAAGACGAAGGCGATGGCCGCATAGCCGTTGAAGCGGGCGAGGAAGACGAGGGGCACGACGGCGAGCGCATAGGCCGGGTTCCAGTCGGCGCGCACATTGCCGAAGACGCCCAGGATATCGACCGCGCCGCCGAGCCCCGCGAGAGCGCCCGACAAGGCGAAGACCACGACGGTCAGCAACGGGACCGCCAGGCCGGCATGGAGTGCCGCCTTGGCATTGGCGCCCACCACGCGCAACCTCAGGCCGAAAGCGGTGCGCGTCATGATGACATGGACGGCGATGACCGCCGCAAGGCCGATGAGGAGCCCGCTCGAGATCGTCGTGCCATAGAGCCAGGGCAGCCGATCGCCGACCGGCAGCGTGCGCGTCTGCGGAACCGTGGTGCCGGGATCGAGGAAAATGAGCTTCACCAGGACATTGGCGAAGGACGTGCCGAGAAAGGTCATCATCAAGGTGGTGATGATCTCGTTCACGCCTTGATAGGCGCGCAGCAGAGCGGGGATCAGCGTCCACGCCGCCCCCACCAGCATGGCGACCAGCATGCAGACGATGAGCGTGATCCAATCGGGCATCACGGTGATGAGAGCGGGCGCGAGCGCGGCAGCCATCACGGCGCCGAGCAGGAATTGCCCGTCGCCGCCCAGATTCCAGATACCGGCCCGGAAGGCGATGATGAGGCTCGCCGCGTGGAGCAGGAGCGGTGCCATGCGGGTCAGCGTCTGCTGCAGGCCTTGCCCTGAGAACACGCCGCGCTCGACGACATAGAGATAATAGGCGATGGGATCGTAGCCCGCGACAATGAGCGCCAGGGCGCAGAGGATGAAGGCGGCAAGGATCGGCCCCAGCGTCACCACGGCGAGGCTCGTCCAGGCGTCGAGAGCAAAGCGCGGCTTTGCCAGTTGTGGGGAGCTCACAGCTTGCATATCGTCCGTCATGCCGCCTTGCCCACCATGAGATTGCCGATCGCCCAGCGCGCTTCCGGTCCGTTCTCGACAATGCCGGCGATATGCCCGCCCACCATGACCGCGATGCGGTCCGAGAGCTCGAGCAACTCGTCGAGCTCGGTCGAGATCAGGAGGACGGCGAGCCCTTTCCCGGCCGTCTCGCGGATACGCGCGCGCGACAGGGCGATATTCTGGAAATCGAGGCCATAGGTCGGCTTGTTGAAGATCATGACCCGCGCGTCGCCGGCAAGCTCGCGCGCCAGCAGCGCCTTCTGGATATTGCCGCCCGACAATTTTCCGATCGGCGTGTGAATGCCGGGTGTCCTTATGTCATAGCGCTCGACCTGGCGCTCAGCATAGGCGTCTATCTTGTCTTTCTGCTCGATGCCGCGCCGCCAGAAGGGCTCTGCGCCGATCGTCTTGAGCAGCAGATTGAGGCTCAAGGGGAAAGAAGCGACGGTCGCCTCCGATAGGCGGTCATCGGTGAGATAGCGCAGGCCCAGCCGGTGGCGCAGGCCCGCCGGCAGATGCTCGACGGGCTCGCCCCCGAGACGAATGGCGCCCGCCGCGAGGGGACGCTGGCCGGCGATTGCTTCCGCCAATTGCTTCTGGCCATTGCCGTCGATGCCGGCAATGCCCAGGATCTCGCCCGAGCGGATGGTGAGATCGATGCCGTGAAGCCCCGGCATCCCGGGTTCAGGCGTCACGCTGAGGCCCTGGATCTCGAGATCGTTGTTCGTTTCGATCGGCGCGCGCACGACGGGCGCCGGGCTGTCGCTCTTCTCGTCCTGGCGCGCGAACATGGCCTTGATGATCTCATCGCGCGCTTCTCCCCGGTCCATGGCTTTGAGGCGCTCAGGCGCCAGGCTCGCGATCTTGCGGCCGCGCCTGAGGATGGAGATGCGGTCGCCGAAGCGCAAAGCCTCGTCGAGCTTGTGGGTGATGAAGACGATGGCGAGGCCTGAAGCGACGAGCTTGCGCATCATGGCGCCCAGATCCTCGATGCCCTTGGGCGTCATCATCGAAGTGGCTTCGTCGAGAATGAGGACCCGGCTCTTGTGCAAGAGTGCGCGGGCGATCTCGACCTGCTGCTGCTCGCCGAGCGAGAGGTCGCCGGCGCGCGCATCGAGCGCCACGTCGAGCCCGAAATCCGCCTTGAGATCGGCGAGGCTTTGGGTCAGGCCCGCCAGGCCCGGTCTCTGCCACCAGGCACCGCCGAGCAACAGGTTTTCGCCGACGGTCAGGCTCGGCACCAGCATGTTGTGCTGGAACACCGTGCCGATGCCGAGGCCGAGAGCGGCGCGCGGCGAGGCGATCGTCTGCCTTTCGCCGGCGATCAGGATGTGGCCGTCATCCGGCTGCTGCAGGCCCGACAGAAGGGCGATGAGCGTCGATTTGCCGGCGCCGTTCTCGCCCAGAAGCACATGAACTTCACCCGGCCACAAAGAGAGATTCACGTTGTCATTGGCGATCACGCCGGGGAAGCTCTTGGAGATATTGGCGAGCTCGACGACAGGCTTCCCGGCCGCGGGACCGGAGGTCGCAGGTGTGGGTGTCGATGTGGTCCTGGCCGTCACGATAAAGAAGCGCCGGCCAGGCTGATGCCGGCCGGCGCAATTCCGGCTTACTTGACGGTGTTCACAAGTTCATGGACCTTCGCCGCGTCCCAGATCGGCTCGACCTTGAGCTTGCCCGACACGATGTCGCCGCGGATCGCTTCGATCTCGCCCCAGACGGCATCGGTGATGTCCGGCGTCTTGAGCAGCTTGACGGAGTCATCGGCAAGCTGGATCGAGTAGTTCTTGGTGCCGAAGGTATCGGCCTTGAGGTCGGCGATCATCGCGCCATAGACGGGCTCGAGGTTCCACAAGACCGACGACAAAAGGAAGCCCTTGTTGATCGGCGTCTTGTCGCCGATGACGTCGATGAAATAGACCTTGCCGCCATCGGCCGCCTTGGTGGTCTCGACCGCCTGCAGCATCCCGAAGCTCGAGCCATTGCCCTGTCCGAAAATGATGTCGGCGCCGGCCGCGATCACGGTCTCGGTCACCCGCTTGCCGCCGGCCGCATCGGCATAGGCGGCAGGCCCGATCACCGCATAGAGGATCTTGATGCCTTCCTTCTCGGCCTTGGCCCCTTGCGCGAAAGCGGCGGATTGCGAGTTCCATGACGGCGGCTCGCCCGACACGACGATCCCGACCGTGCCGCTGCGGCTCATCTTGGCGGCGAGCCGTCCGGCGAGATAGGCGCCTTCATGGCCGCTCAGCGTGTAGTCGGCGACCTTGCCGGCCTTCTTCGCATCCGGCATGTCGACGATCGCCACCGGTACGTTGAGCTCGGCGCCGATTTCGGGCGCCGCTGTATTGTAGCCGCTGGCATGGGCGATCAGGAGATTGGCGCCTTCGCCGGCGAGCTCGCGCAAGGTCGGGCGCACATCGCCATAGCCCAGGCCTTCGGCGACCAGCACCTTGACGCCGGCTTTTTCGCCCGCGGCCTTGGCGGCATCGACGCCCTGCTGGTTCCAGCCATAGTCATTCCCCTGCTCGGGAGCGAGGATGGCAATGGTCTTCACCTCGGCGGCGAGGCTCGCCGTGCCGAGAAGGGCCAGCATCGTCAGGGCCGTGAAAGATCTCTTCCAATATGCACGCATGATGTCTCCTCCGTCTGTGTTATTAATTTGCTTGTCGTCCATTCACTTGCAGGCGGCAGCCATGTAAAGTGCCGGTCACATTCCGAACCTCGCCATGTCTGCAAAATTTCTTCCGTGTCTCATTCTCGCTCTCGGACTTGCAGCGCCCACGGCTCTCGCCGCCGGGCGCGGCAGCGAAGGGCTTATCGAAACTCCGTTCGTCGCGCGCAACGCCGCCCAAAGCGAGATCAGCTGCTCGGTATCGCTCGCGCATTGGTATTCGGCCGAGCTCGGGCGCGCCGCACCCGGCGCCAGGATCAGCGTGAGCTTCTGGCGCGATCCCAAGAGCGGGGCGCTGTATCTCCTCAATGAAACCGGCGACCGCATGGCGGTGCAAATGACCTGGTGCGGCTTTGCCGGGAAGAGCTGGGAAACCCGCAGCGTCGTGACGCTTGCCGACGGCAAGCCCGCGGACCTCACTTGCGTGAGCGCGACGGACAGGCTCGCTTGCCGCTGAAGCGTCATTTGCCGTCCTTCTCCTCCAGCGCCCGGCGCACCGCGACGAGCTTGCGGGCCCGCTCAGCCGCCAGCTCCTTGCCGCGCTCGGGCGTATAGGCATAGACGCCGCTGCCGGTCTTGAGGCCGAGACGCTTCTCCTGGACCCGCTTGCTGATGAAGGGGGCGATATCGGCGCGCGTCGACAGCTCCTGATTGAGGAAGCTCGCCACCGAATGATAGATGTCGAGCCCCGCCACATCGAGCAGCGCCATCGGCCCGATGACGCTGAGCTTGTAGCCGATGCCCCAGGACACGCAGGTATCGAGCGCCTCGGGCGCGATGACGCCTTCTTCGACGAGATCGATCGCCTCGCGCAGCAAGGCGTAGAGGATGCGATTCTCGACGAAGCCCGCCACGTCCTTGTTGATGACCACGGGCAGGAGCCCCAGGCTCTCGATCAGGTCTACGATGGCCTTCGCCGTCTCGGGCGCGGTCTTGGCGCCAGATATGACCTCGATCATCGGGATGATATGGGGCGGGTTCGACCAGTGCATGCCGCAGAAGCGCTCGGGGTTCGAGAGATGCTCCTGCAACTTGCCGATCGGTATGCCGGAAGTGTCGGAGACGACCAGCGTGTCGGCGCCGATCAGCCTGTCGATGGCGCGATAGACCTCGGCCTTGACCTCGATCCGCTCCGGCACATTCTCGATGACGAGATCGGCATCCTTGACGGCATCGGCGAGCGAGGTCGCGAACCGCACCTCGCCACCTGGCTTGGGCACAATGCCGAGCTTGTCGAGCACGCCGTTGATCAGGGGCAGCGCCGCCTTGGCCTTGTCGATCTGCGCCGTCTCCGTATCGAAGGCAGAGACCGCGAGGCCGCCCCGCGCCAGGCGCTGGGCGATGCCGGGTCCCATGGTCCCCAATCCGATGACGGCGATATGCTTCATCAGGCGGCCTTCTTCTCTTTGGCGCCGATCGCCACCTGGAAGGCCGAACGCTCAGCCATGGCCTTGATCCAGCGGTCGAGCTCGGCGAAGGCCGGCCGCTCGAGCGGGAAGTCGAGGCAGCGCTTGAGGATGGGGGCGAGTGCTACATCGGCGATGGTGAGCTTCTCCAGGGCCACATGCGATTTGCCTTTGAGATGGGCATCGAGGATCGCCATTTGCGCCGTGAGTTCCTTGACCTGCGCATCGTAATCGGGGGCGCGCTCATTGGCGGGCTTCTTCGAATCCTTGAAGGCGGTGAGATAGCCCGGATTGACGGCGGCGAGCACCCAATCCATCCAGCGCTCGACCTCGGTGCGTTCGGCCGGCGTGGCGCCGGTCAAGGCCGGGGCATAGGCCGAAGCCAGATAGCGCAAGATGGTGTTCGATTCCCAGATCACGGCCTTGCCGTCGACGAGTGTCGGCACTTTCGAGGTGGGATTGAGCGCCTTGTATTCCGGCGTCTGGGTGTTGTTGAACTGGCGTCCATAGTCCTCGCGCTCATAGGCTTTGCCGGTCTCTTCGAGCATGAAGATGACCTTCTGCACATTGCCTGATGTCTGGCGGCCGAGAAGCTTGATCATGTGATGCCTCGCATTGCTGGTTGAGTTTCGTTCACCGTCATTTCTTCAAGGGTTTGGCGGCGAGGATAAAGCGGTTGGAAAAGGCAGCCTCGAGATCGATATCCTTCTTCATCACGCCTTGATCGCGCAAGACCTTGGCCGTCGCCGTCCAGGTGTCGAGCGTCATCGCGCCGATCCCGTCCTTGGCCGTCTCGGCGCTGAAGAAGGTCGATTTGATATCGGCCTCGAGCTGTTGCACCAGGATGTCGCGCTTCGCCGCATATTCGGGATTGGCCTTGATCACGATGTCGGCGGCCTCGCCCGGATTGGCGACGACATCGGCGAAGGCCTTGAGATAGGCGGCGGTGAAGCGCTGGACGAGGTCTGGCTTGTCCTTGACCAGCGTTTCCGAGGTGAAGAGGCCCGAGCCATAGACATTGTAGCCCCAGTCAGCGCCCATGATGATGGACAGCGAGCCCGGTCCCCCGGCTTTCGCCTCGAGCTCCGGCACTTCGGCGTCGATATAGCCGGGCACGGCGGCGACACGGCCGAGAAGCAGGTAATTCTCGTAAGGCGGCGCGACCGTGCTCTTCTTGATGTCGTCTTCGCTCATGCCATTGGCGGCCAGGAAGGCGCGCAGGAAGACATAGGTCGATCCCGCGGTGTGCACGCCGACATCGAGGCCTTTGAGATCCTCAGGCTTGGACAGGGTCTTGGTCTTGGCGAGCGCGATCATGCCCATGGGGCTGCGCTGATTGACGGCGGCAAGCGCCACGACCGGCACGGATTGCGAGCGCGCGATCGCCAGCGTCGGCAGGTCGCCGAAACCGAATTCGGCATTGCCGGCGCCGACGAGGCGTAACGCGTCGACCGAGCCCGTGCCCTTGCGGATCGCCGTCACCTCGATGCCGTTATCCTTGAAATAGCCCTTGTCCCTGGCGACGAAGAACATCGCATGATTGCCGCGCACCACCCAGTCGAGCTGGACGCTCACCTCGTCGGCGGCCTTGGCCGCAACGGTGGCGGCGAGCAGCATGATCGTCGCCAGTATCAGTCTGAGCCTCATCGTCATCTCTCTCCTTCAATCATCTGTTGCCCGGGTCGTCGAATTTCGGCGCCCACGGGATGAGAAGCCGTTCGGCCAATTCCACCACATAGTAGAAGGCAAGGCCCAGGATCGAGACGACGAGGATCGCCGCGAAGACGAGCGCCGTCTCGAGCTGGGTCGAAGCGAATTGGATGATATAGCCGAGGCCCGCCGAGGCGCCGGCGAATTCGCCGACGATGGCGCCGATGACGGAGAGCGTGACCGCGACCTTGAGGCCTGCCATGAGCTGCGGCAAAGCATGCGGCAGGCGCACCCGCTTGAGGATGGTGCCGGGGCCGGCACCCACCGAGCGCATCAGCGAGACGAGCGAGGGATCGACCGACTGCAGGCCCGACAGCATGCCGATTGCCACCGGGAAGAAGGCGATCACCACGATGAGCAGCACCTTGGGTGCGAGGTCGTAGCCGAACCACAGGATGAAGATCGGCGCCAAGGCCACTTTCGGCACATTCTGAAAGAGCACGATCAGCGGATAGAGTGCCCGGCCGAAGGTCTCGAAACGCGCGATGACGACGGCGACAAGGGCTCCCGTGACGGCCGAGAGCGCGAAACCGATGAGGATCTCTTCGGCCGTGACGAGCGCTGCCGCCGCCAGCGACTGGTATTGATCGACCATCACGAGGGCGATGGCCGATGGGGCGGGAAGCACGAAAGGCTCGACCTTGAACAGCCAGATGGCGCCTTCCCAGAGAAGGAGGCACGCCAGGCCGAGCAGGATCGCCGGGGCGACGTCGATGACGGCGCGCGAGACCTTGGGAGCCGGAAGGGCGGTAGTGATCATTGGGCCATCTCCAATACATTCCTCCTCTCCCGTCCGAAGGATGGGAGAGGGTGCCCGATAGGGCGGGTGAGGGCTCTTTGTTCACAAAGGCAATGCTGTTGAGATTCTTGTTTGCTTCGAGAAAGAGCCCTCATCCGGCCTCTCGCCTTCGCGAAGCCGGGGCTTCGTTTTGGCAGAGCAAGGTTGCTTCGCTTCGGCGGAGCAAGGTCGGCCACCTTCTCCCACGCTCCGCGCGGGAGAAGGGAAGTCTTGGAGGGAGCTCCCACTGTTTCCTTGGTCTTGCAATTCCACGTGCCGTGTCCCTGGCTGATCATGGCGCCGCTCCCTTGTGGCTCTTGACCAGAAGCTCGCGCAGACGCGCCTCGGTTTCCGAGAAGCGCGGATCGCGATAGGTCTGGGCGTCGCGCGGATAGGGCAGGTCGTTGGCGATCGTCTCGAGGATGCGCGCCGGCCCCGTTCCCATCACATGGATGTCGCTCGACAGGAACACCGCTTCGTCGAAGGCGTGGGTCACCAGCAGGATGGTCTTCTGGGTGCGCTGCCAGATGTCGAGGAGGAGGCTGCCCATTTCCTCGCGCGTGATCGCATCGAGAGCGCCGAAGGGCTCGTCGAGGAGCAGCACTTCCGGATCGAGCGTCAGCGCGCGGGCGATGGCGACGCGCTGGCGCATGCCGCCCGAAAGCTGCGACGGACGCTTGGCCTCAGCACCGCTCAAGCCCACGAGATGGAGATTATGCTGGGCTCGCCGGCGCACTTCTGCACGCGAGAGCGAGGGATCGGCGGTCTCGAGCAGGAAAGCCGCATTGTCGAGCGCCGTCTTCCACGGCAGGAGCGTCGCATCCTGGAAGGCGACGCCGATGAGCTTCCGGCGCGCCGCTTCGGCGGGCGCCATACCCGCCACTTCGATCTTGCCGGCACTCGGGCTCATCAGCCCGGCGAACAGCCTGAGCAAGGTGCTCTTGCCGCAGCCTGAAGGGCCGACCAGGGCGACGAGCTGGCCCTTGCCGACCTTGAGATCGATGTCGCTGAGGACGCGCTGCTTGCGTCCGCCGAGATCGAATTCGACCGCCAGGCCTTCGGCGTTCAGATGTGCCGGGCCCGGATGCCGCGATTGCGACGCGGGCGATGGCGCGGCTCTGAGAACGGGGCGGGCAGCCGACATTTATTTCTCGTCCTTCGGACAATAGGCGATGGCATCCATCTCGATCTTGGTGCTGATGACGGCACGGGCTTCGACGGTGGTGCGGGCGAGGCCCGCCGGGTTCTTGAAATATTCGCCGAACACCTTGTTGTAGCGCCCGAAGTCGCGGGTGTCTTCGAGATAGGTGCATACCCGCACGACATCATCGAGGCTCGCGCCATCGGCCTTGAGCACGCGTTCGATGGCAAGGATGGTGGCGCGGGTCTCTTCCTCGATCGTGCCGTGGATCATGTTGCCGTCGGCATCCTTGGCCACTTGCCCGGACACGAAGATGAGATCGCCGGCCCTGACGCCCGGATGAAAGGGCAGGTTGGGATTCTTGGTGCCGATCGGATAGCGCTTGGCCTTGCTCGTGCTCATCGTCTCTCCGTCACATGACACTGGTTTCGATGATATCGACGCCGCGGATGCGGTCGATCAGATAGATGAGGCCGCGATCGTCGATGGTGACGTCGTTCGATGACGCCATGTCCGCGCCCTCGGGTATGTCCGGCACATAATGGCCCACTTCCTTGGGCGCGAAAGGATCGGCGATATCGACCAGTCTCAATCCTTGTGCGAACCAGGCGAAGGGGATGACCGTGCCCTTGAATCGCTCGGAAGGCTGGTGGCAACCCATCATCGGCGGTTGCGGCGCGCCGTCCTTGTCGAGCCCAGGCACCTGGTAGGTCACGATGGGGACCGGGCAGCGCTCTTCGGTGATGTCATAGATCCAGGTGAAGGCGGGAGCGGCCGGGTATAATTTGGCCACGTCTTCATCGGCCACCACCATGATCTTGCGGCCCTTGAGCGGCTTCGGCATCGGCAGGCAGGTGTGGGTCGGATGCGGGAAAGCCGGGCTCGTATTCACATGCGCGATGGCCACGGGCTTCGTCATGTCGGTGAGATCGAGAATGAAGAGGCCGTGATGCCAGTAGCTCACATAGAGCCTGTTTCCCATGCGCAAGGGATGATGGCAGCGGGGCTGCGTCCAGTTGGCCCAGGGATATTCCTCGCCGCCCGCCTGCCACTGGCCGGGAATCCACCAGCGGCTGACCTCGACGGGCTTGGTCGGATCGATGAGGTCGAGGATCATCACGATATTGCCGATATAGCCCTCGACGGTGGGGGAGATATAGGCATAGCGGCCGTCGAAATCATAGCGATGCACGCCGCGCCCGCCCGTCACCCATTTGCCGATCTGCTTCGGCGCCGCCGGTTTCGACACGTCATAGATGCCGAGCCCGCCGCCGAATTCCCAGGCCCCGTCCTGGCCGAGCTTTTCATGATTGACGATCATGATGCCGTCCTGCACCCGCACCTTGTGCGAGTGCCAGCCTTTCGGCACGTCGACGACGGCGAGCACCTTGGGCTTCCGTGGATCGGCGATATCGACGATGGTGGTGCCGCTCGGTGCCCGCATATGGCCGATATAGAGCGTCGTGCCGTCGACCCAGACCTGGCCGCCGCCCGGGCAATCGATATGCGCAATCTGTTTGGTCTTGTGTGAGCTCTGCACGATGAACCGGGCCTGGTGGTTGTCTCGACGGATGGTCTGCGGTGGGACGGGAACGGAAGAGGGTATGAGCCGCTCTTCCGTCCCGCCCGAATTGCCCCCTGGCCGCGTCAGGCGAGCCGCATCATGTCTCCCGCCTTGTCACGCCCCCATTTCTTGTAGAGGGCGAGCGCCTTGAGCGTCGGCTCGTCGCTGGCGACAAAGAAGAAGACCGGATCCTTGCCGGATTCGTTTACATGTTCGCACCAGGCGCCGCCCGGCACGGCGAGCGTGTCGAATTCCTTCCAGTCGAAGCGCTGGCCGTCGACGATGGAATAACCCTTGCCGCGGAAGGGCGCGACGAGAAGGCTCGCTGTCTGGCGCAGGGGCAAAGTCTTCTCGCCGGGGCGCAGCATCTGGGCGAAGAAGGTGATGGTCTTGAACACCGGGTTTCCCGTGGTCGGATCGACATATTCGGCCATCAGCGCTTCGTAGGGATCGCCGTCCCAGTCCTTGTGGCGGTCGAGCAGCTCCTCCATGCGGTCCCAGCGATAGACATACATGGGGGACGAGAGGCCCGAGCCGCGCTTGTGATCGGCGAAGCGCGGCAGCATGCCGCCCTCGCCATAGATGCGCTGCGAGTAGTCGGACGGATAGCGCGATGTCTGCTCCTTCTTCTTCACCATCTTGCCGTCTTCGAGCTCGGCATAATTGTGGTCGAAATGGATGGCGTTGAGGTTCTCGACCAGCGGCAAATCGAGCACCGAGAGATTGACCGCGGGCTCGCCGCCGACCGTGCCGTGATTGTGCCAGGTGTCATTGGGGGTGAGCACCATGTCGCCCGGGCCGAAGGTGATGTTCTCGCCCTCGACGCCGGTGAAGTTGCCCTTGCCGGTGAGGCCGAAGCGGATGGCGCTCGGCGAATGCTTGTGCGGCGGCATGATCTCGTCGGGATCGTTGAGGCGATAGGCCGTGTACATGGTCGAGACCGTGGCGCGCTTGGGTGCCAGACCCGGATTGATGAGGATCAGCGAGCGGCGCTCGCTGTCGTCCATCTTGATGAGGTCGGCGGCGCGATGCAGCAGCGGCTCGATGTCCTTGGCGTAGTCCCACATGAAGGGCACCGCCTTCTTGGTGCCCATGAGCTGCTTGATCTCGTCATTCTCGACATCCGCCGACGTCGCCCAGAAGGGGAACATGTTGCCGCGGGCGACATCGTCGTAAAGGCCACGCAAGGCTGCGTCGCGATTGGGAAGGGCGGCTGATTTGGCGCCTGACATTCAATCCTCCATGCGTTCGAATTTTTTCTTTGGGTCTTGCCTGGTCGAAACCGTAGGCCAACCAGGTTCGACCGTCAAGATTGCTGGTTGCGACCAAGAACGAGATCGGCACCGCGTTCGGCGACGGCCAGCACGGCGGCGTTGATATTGCCGGAAATGCCGCCCGGAAACACGCTGGCATCGACGACGCGCAGGGAATCGACTCCCATCACGCGCAAGTCGCCATCGACCACGCCGCCCATCCGGCAGGTGCCCATCGGGTGATGGACGGTGATGGAGGTCGCACGGATATGCTCCTCGATATCGCTCTTGGTGAGCTCGGCCGCGATGAAGGCCTGCATCTCGGGACGCGCCGCAACTTGCCGTGCCATCTCGACACCGGCCTTGAGGCCTTTCCAGTCGCTCTCGGTGGCGAGGAAATTCTGGTGGATGAGGGGTGCTGCGGTGGCATCGGCGGAGGCGAGACGGACGGAGCCCCGGCTCTCCGGCCGCACCAGGACGATGCGGGTGGCGAAGCCGTCCTGGAAGGGCTGCTTGAACGGCGCGAAATAGGGCCAGGCGGCGAGCGTCGCGGCGGTGAACAGGAACTGCACATCGGGCACCGGGCTTTGCCCGCTGTTCAGGAAGGCGGTGATGCCGCCCGGCACGTCGGAGGCAAAGCCGGTGCCGAAGAGATGCGCTTGCGCCATCGCCAGCGCGATCCGGTCATAGCGCATCATCCGGTAGAAGGGGCCGTGCTCCTTGCGCTTGTACAAGAGGATCACCGAGACATGATCCTGGAGATGCTGCCCGACATCGGGAAGCGGCACGCGCGTCTCGATGCCATGGCGTGACAGCGCCTGCGGATCGCCGATGCCCGACAGCATGAGAAGCTGCGGCGAATTGATGACGCCGCCCGCCAGCAGCGTTTCGCGCCCGGCCCGGATCTCGCGCCTGCCTCGGGCGTCAGCCACTTCGACACCGAGCGCTCGGCCCTTGTCGATGAGGAGCCGCGTCACCAGCGCATCCGTCATCACCGTGAGGTTGGGCCGCTCGAGCACTGGGTGCAAATAGGCGGTGGCCGAGGATGAGCGCCGGCCCTTGCCGATCGTCATCTGCAGGCGGCCGAAGCCTTCCTGCCTTTCGCCATTATAGTCCTCGGTCCAGCCGAAGCCCGCGCTCTTGCCGGCCTCGCCGAAAGCTTCGACGAGGGGATCCGCGAATTTGCAGAATTGCGTGCTGACCGGACCTCGACCGCCGCGATAGGCGCTCTCGCCGCCTTCCCAATGCTCCTGGCGCTTGAAATAGGGCAGGAGCTTTTCAAAGGACCAGCCGGAAAGTCCGTCCGCCTTGGCCCAGGCGTCGAAATCGGCGCGGTTGCCGCGCACATAGGCCATGGCATTGGTCGAGGACGAGCCGCCGATCACCTTGCCGCGCGCGCATTCGACCTTGCGCTGGTTCACATTGGCTTCCGGCTCGCAGAAATACATCCAGTCATGCCGGCGCTGCTGCAGGATCTTGCCCCAGCCGAGCGGGATATGGATCAAGGGATCGCGGTCCCAGCCGCCCGCCTCTATGAGGAGGACGGTGTGGGTGGGATCGGCGCTCAGCCGGTTGGCGAGCACGCAACCTGCCGATCCCGCGCCGACAATGATATAGTCGAATTCTGCCATGGTCCCGGCAAGACAACCATTACTCAACCAGCTTCGTCAAGGAGCGGGCAACCGCAAAGATGTGGTTGAGTTTGGTTGACGACTCTGCTAGACCCTTGCGCATGACGGACATCACGATCACCGCTCCTGCCCAGCGGCGCATTCCGCACAAGACGACGGCCGGGCTCTCGGCCCTTATCGAGGCGGTGCGCGGCGCGATCCGGACTGCGGGCGCCGTGCCGCCCGAGCGTGATCTCGCCGCCGAGCTTGGCATCAACCGCCATCAATTGCGCAAGGCGCTGAAAGTGCTGCGCGAGACGGGAGAGATCGAGCCTCGCATGGGCAAAGCCGAGACGCCGCCGTGGCACGAGCTTGCCCATGCCACCAATCCCATCGAGGTCATCGAATTGCGTTCCGTCATCGAGCCCGCTCTGGCGCGGCTTGCCGCGTTGCGCGCCTCACCGGCGCAGGTCGATCAGATCGTCGCCGCCGTCGAGAATGCCGATGACGGCGACTATGGCGGCGCCGATCTCGCCTTCCACAAGGCGGTCGCCGATGGCGCCCGCAACGGGCTGGCGAGTGAATTCTACCGGCTGCTGCGCGCTGTCGGCACCGATTCGCGCATCAGGCTGGGCTTGCCGGCGAGCGTCTGCCCGAAGCGGCGGGCAGAACGCGATGCCGAGCACCGCGCCATCGCCAATGCCATCGCCGCGCGCGATCCCGAGACAGCCGAGCGCGAGATGCGCCGCCATCTTGCCAATGTGCAGTCGCAGATCATGGACCGCCTCACTGTCCGCTGAGATCAGCGGTTCTCGATGATGCGCAAATAGATCGCGGTCACGAGCAGCACGATCAATCCAAAAAGAATACGCCTGGCGCCTTCCGGCATCTGCAGGATGGTGAGCAGGGTCGTGAGAATTTGGAGGATGAGCGCGCCGACGATGGTGCCGGCATAGCCGCCACGGCCACCGAAGATCGAGGTGCCACCGATCACCGCCGCCGCGACCGAAGGCAGCACCAGCGGCTCCGCGAGCGAGAGCGACGGTGACTTGATGAGCCCGATAAAGAGGAGCCCGGCGATCCCTGCGAGGAGAGCGGAGAGGACATAGAGAGTGACGATCACCTTCCAGTAGATGACGCCCGACAATCGCGCTGCTTTTTCATTGTCGCCGAGCGCATAGAGGAGGCGCCCGAAGCCGGTGCGGTTGAGGGTGAAGATGATGAAGGCGGCGATTGGGACGAAGAGCAGCAGCGCGTTGGGGAAGCCATAGGTGGTGCCAATCGCGAGCCAGGCCAAGGCTTCAGGGACCTTGGTGCCGGTGGCGATCACGCTGCGCTGATAGACGAGAAGGCAGCCCATCCCGATGAGGCTCGTGCCCAATGTCATGATCAAGGGGTGCACGCGGAAGACGCCGACGCCCACGCCATTGACAAAGCCTATGATAAGAGCCGGGACGAGGGCGATCAAAATGGCGACCGCCGGATCGTGGAATGCGGCCTGCGTCACCATGATGAAGGCGCCCATCGTCGCCACCGTGCCGACTGAAAGGTCGATGCCGCCGGTCAGCATGGTCATGGTCTGGCAGCCGGCGAGGATGGCAAGCGGTATCGCGAACTTTACCGTATTGGCGGCCCAGCGCTCATTGACGATGCCGGGTCTTAGAATCTGCAGGACGATCACCAGCGCAATGAGGAGGATGATCAGCGGCACCAGCGGCTGATCACTCATGAACCGGCTGATGCGCCGGCCGAGAGAGACTTGTGGAACGGCAGCTGTGCCCTGGCTCATGACGAACGACCTCGCAAGGCGATATAGGCGCCGAACATCACGACGATGACCATGATGGTTCCCTCGATGATCGCGGTAACATTGGGATCGACCGCAAGAAGTGTCAGATCGGTCCTGACCAGGCGCAGGATGATGACCGCGACGATGGGACCGATGATGCCGCCGCGGCCGCCGCCCAGCGCGACGCCGCCCAGCACCACCGCGGCGACGCTGGCCAGGAGATAGGGGCCGGGTATCGGCGCTCCGATGCCGGTGCTCATGGTGAGGCTCAAGCCGCCCATGGCGCCGAAGAGCCCGCCCAGCGCATAGCTGAGGATCTTGGTCCTTGCCACCGGCACGCCGCTGCGAAAGGCGGCAAGCGGATTGCTGCCGATGGCATAGAGCGAAAGATCGAGGCCCGAGAGCCTGAGCGGGATCCAGACCAGAGCGAGGCAGATGACGAGAAGCACCAGCGCCTTGGGGACCCAGGCGGTGATCGCTTCGGGCAGTCCCGGCAGCTGGACCGTCCCGGTGATCAGGGCTTTCAGCCAGTCGGCTGCGGCACCGCCCGGCGCCTCGAGGACGAGGAGGGCGGCGCCCTGGAAGACGAAGAGCATCGCCAGCGTGACGACGATGTCGGGCACGCGGGTGACGACGATCAGGAGACCGTTGAGAGCGCCGAGCAGGAGGCCCATGACGAGCACGAAGGGCACGACCAGCAGCGCAAATTCCTCGCTGGCGCCGTTCATCATCGAAGCGGCGGTGACGCTGGTCAGCGCCATCATCGAGGCGATCGACAGATCGATGCCGCCGGCAATGACGACGATGGTCTGCGCCGCGACGGCAAAAGCGAAAGGCAGGACGGCGCGGGCCAGCGATCCGAAATCGCCCGCGCCATAGAAGGGCTGGATCGCCTTGGTGAAGACGAAGAGCAGCGCCAGCAAGGCGAGAAGTCCCAGGACCCAGCCATTGCGCGTGATGAAGCGGGTCATGAGGAACTCGCCGGCGGGTTGGGAAGATCGGCCAATATGCCGACATCCTCCTTGGCATTGCGCGGCAGGCCGTAGGCCGCGCGGGTGAGGGCCGCCTCATCGGCGATCTCGACGGGCAGCACATCGACCACGCGTCCGCCGAAGATGACAATGGCGCGGTCGCAGGCGAGCTGGATCTCCTCGAGCTCGGATGTGTAGAAGAGGATGGATTTCCCTTGCGTTGCAAGCTCGCGCAGCAGCCGGTAGATTTCCTGCTTGGTGCGCACATCGATGCCGCGCGTCGGATCGAAGCACAGGATGGTGCGCACATCCGCCGCGATCCAGCGCGCGATGGTGACCTTCTGCTGATTGCCGCCCGACAGTCGCTGTACTTCGCGCTGCGCCCGCGTGTCGATCTGCAGCCGCTCGATGGCGCGGGTGACGCGCTCGCCTTCGCGGCGCCGGTCAATCGGCCCCCAATTGCGCCAGTGGGCGCTGAAAGGCAGAGCGATATTCTCGCGCACCGGTTGCTGCATCAACAGCGCCTCGGCACGGTCGCCGGGCACATAGGCGATGCCAGCGCCGATGGCATCGGCGGGACGATGGAATTTCACCGGCATTCCATCCACTTCGATGCTGCCCTCCGCCGCCGGAGTCGAGCCCGAGAGCGCGGCGAAAAGCTCGTCCTGGCCTTGGCCTTCGAGCGCCACGACGCCCGCCACCTCGCCATTGGCGAGATCGAAGGAGACATCGTGCAGCTTGTTGCCGACGCTCAGATTGCGCACCTTGAGGCGCGGGCGAGCGTCGGCCGGTTTCGCTGCCTTGCCCGCGCGCCGCGCCGCGGCGCGCGCCTTCTCGATCTTGGCGCCGAGCATGAGCTCGACGATCTTTTCCTCGATGCCGGGCGCGATATCGACGACGCCGACGGTCTCGCCGTCGCGCAGGACCGTGGCCCGGTCGCAGAGCGAGGAGATCTCGATGAAGCGGTGCGAAATGAAGATGACCGATCGCCCGGCGCGGCTCTGCCGGCGCACGACGTCGAGCACCTTTTCGGCGAGATTGGCCGGCAGGGCGGCGGTCATCTCATCGAGGAGCAGGACATCGGGTGCGATCGCGAGCGCCCGCGCCAGATCGAGGATGCGCAAGACCGCGAGCGGAACGTCGCGCGCCATGTCGCGCAGATCGAGATCGTCCACGCCGAGCTCGCGCACCCATTGCCGGAAGGGCTCGACCGGGGTGCGGGTGAGGCGGAGATTGGCGGCGACATCGAGATCGGGGATCAGCGCCGGCTCCTGATAGACCGAGACCAGCCCGGCGCGCCGGGCTTCAGCCGGCGAATGCACGCGGTGCTCTTTGCCCCGGATAAGGATGCGCCCGGCATTCGGCCGGATCGCGCCGGTCAGGATCTTGACCAAAGTGGATTTGCCGGCGCCATTGGCGCCCATCAGCGCATGCACTTCGCCGGGCCGCACCGAGAGCGAGGCGTTGCGCAACGCCGCAACGGCGCCATAGGTCTTGGCGACGCCAGTGGCTTCGAGAAGCGGTTCTGTCATCAGCTATCGATAGTGAAGAGCGAGCGGGAAAGTTTTCCCGCCCGCATCAATGCGACACTATTCACCCGGCCCCTTGCAGGCGACGATCTGCTCTTTCGTATAAGTGGTCCAGTCGGGAATCGAGATGCTGACCGGCCATTCGGGGCTGAGCGAGGGATCGGCCGCCGCTTTGAGCTTGGCCTTGCCGTCATCCGTCGTGTTTTCCCAGAGCTGCGGCTCGACCAGCACGGTCTGCTGCGCCGGCTTCTTGCCCTCGAGGATTTGCAGCGCGAGGGTCACGCCGGCTCCGCCGATCGAGCCCGGATTGGTGACCGCCGCACCTTTCAGCCCCTCGACCGAATTGAGCTGGCCGACGAAGCCCGCATTGTCGGCGCCGACGACCGGCACCAGCGGCGTCTGCGATTCGGTGAGCGCATCGACGATCACATTGTCGATGCCCGACGTCCAGATGCCGTTGAACGGCGTGCCCGTCGCGATGAAGTCGAGGATCTGCTGCTTGCCCTGGTCCTGCTGCCAGCCGGTGAAGACCTCATGCACGACCTTGATGTCGGGGTATTCGGCGAGCGCTCTCTTGAAGCCCTTGTCGCGGTCGCTGTCGGCGGAAGCGCCGGCGGCGCCGCGCATATAGACGACATCGCCCTTGCCGCCCAAGCTCTGGAACAGCCATTTGGCGCCGAGATAGGCATATTCCTCCTGGTTGTTGGAGATGATGTAGGCGGTGGGCTCGGTCACCGTCTGGTCGACGGCGACGACGACGATGCCGGCCTTGGTCGCTTCCGCGAGCGCATCCTTGATGCCGGCGGGATCGGCCGGATTGACGACGATCGCATTGACCTTGGCGCTGATCAGGTTGCGGATGTCTTCGAGCTGGCCCGCGGCGTCGGTGTTGCGATGGGCGATATTGAGCTTCGCCACCTTGCCCGAGGCGAGCGCCTGGGCTTTGATGGCGCAGATCATCTCTTCGCGCCAGCCATTGCCTTGCACGGTGTTGGACACACCGATGGTAAAGGTGCCTTGCGCGTTTGCCGCAGCGGCCGATGCCATCAAGGCGGCCCCGGCGAGAAGTAGTTTCACGTTTCTCATGTTTGGCATTGCAGTTTCCTTTCCTCCCAAAAAGATCGTCATTTCACAAAAGGACGAAGTACGTCGCGCGCCAGCAGGAAGCCGCGCTTGATCGCCTCGTCGCTGCCTTCGAATTTCCGGTCCTCATGCTCGATGATGACCGGCCCGTCATAGCCGGCCCGATAGAGGCCGGAGAAGACGACATTCCAATCGACCTCGCCCAGGCCCGGCATGCGCGGGATCTGCCAGCCCATGCCGGCGGAAAGAATGCCGCGCTCATAGAGGCCGTCCTTGTCGATCATCAGGTCCTTGGCATGGACATGCAACATATGCGGTCCGAATTCGCGGATGAAGCGCGCCTGGTCGATCATCTGCAGGACGAGATGCGAGGGATCGTAATTCATGCCGATGGCGCCATCCCAGGTTTCGAGGATGCGCCGCCAGATATAGGGCGAATAGGCGATATTGTGCCCGCCCGGCCATTCATCATAGCTGAAGATCATCGGGCAGTTCTCGAAAGCGAGCTTGACGCCATTGTCGCGCGCATGGGCGATGATGTCGGGCCAGACCTTGAGTGCTTCCTGCCAATTATCGTCGATATGTTTCGTGGCGTCACCGCCACAGAAGGTGTTGACGACGGAAACACCCATGCGGCCGGCGGCACCGATGACTTTCTTCAAATGATCGATGACGGCCTGGCGATGCCGGGGATCGGGATGAAGCGGATTCGGGTAGTAGCCGAGCGCCGAGATGGAAAGGCCCATTTCTGCGAGGTCGGCGGCGATCTGCTTGGCTTGCGACGCCGAGATCGTGGCGACGTCGATATGGCTGGTACCGGCATAGCGGCGGGTCGCGCCGGATGATTTCGGCCAACAGGCGATTTCGAGCGCCTCGAATCCCGACGTGCTTGCCCAATGGGCAACTTCGGCGAGCGGCGCGTCGGGAAAAGGCGCCGTCAATATGCCAAGCTTCATGGATCCTCCCGTTTTTCCCGTACTATGCCTGTTGCGCGGCGCTATTCAACAGGCGGGCGGAAGACTTTCGGAAAAACAGGAATTCACATCATTTTGAGGCGTCGGGGATTCCATTGCTGACAAAGGATTCACCAATCGGCGCAGACTTGCGTAATGCGCTGATCATGCTTTCCGACCTTTCTCTTACGTGGGGGCATAGCGGCCCCCGCTTTCCTTTATCGTGAGCCTTCAGACCCTTCGAAACCTTTGACCTTTCCCCGGCATCGGGCTGCGGACAGGAAGACGTCGCGATCGACCCCTGCGGTTTCGGTGATCCGCGCCGGCGCCGCCCCGAGGCCGGCAAGGGGCACGCATCCTGCAGCGTCATCGCGGCCGGTCGGGACAAGCACGGCCGGCAACCCGGGCCACCCGGCTTTCCGGCAACGGACGCCCGGCTCATGCGCGGTGTTGCTGACATTTTCCGCCATCGACAGGATGGTATTGACGATCATGCCGAAGAGCTCGGCGATCCTCACCACCCATGGCGCGATGATGCGGCCGAGGGCGGCGCCTTGGCAAAGCGTGCTGGTCATGTGACGGTTCCTTTTTTCGCGGAGGCGCGAGGAAAAGCTCTCGCACCTTTGCAATATCCACGACGGGGTATTGCCAAAGCAATGTGCCCGGCAGCGGCTGTGGCCGGATCAAGTCCGGCCATGAACTCCGGGCACATTTCCAACTCTGATATTTTCCAAGCCACGCTT
>Ga0187894_10000920_pt1 | contig 39220 bp, 43 predicted proteins | sample GBC1701081metaG_FD_136650 | JGI IMG/M metagenome (GOLD analysis project Ga0187894, IMG submission 136650) | White microbial mat communities from a lava cave in the Kipuka Kanohina Cave System on the Island of Hawaii, USA - GBC170108-1 metaG ... | reverse complement strand
CCGCGTGGAGCTCGCGTTTCCGCTGCAGAAGGGCAGCGCGCTGATCGAATATCGGGACGTCGAGGTCAATCCGGCGCTGGAGGCGAGCTGGTTTCGCTTGAGAACGGCGGCAAACTCGGCCGCACGGGGAGAACCGCGCCCATGAGAGCTCAGCGTGCACTCGCCGCCGCGAGCGCGGCGCTCGTCTGCGTGCTGGCGTGCGACAACAACCCGTGGCCGCGCGACGCCTCGGCGAGCAACACGCTGTTCTCCGCGATCAACGAGACGACGCCACGCCACACGGACCCGACCGCGTCGTATTGGTCGAACGATACGCTGGTCACTTATCAGGTCTACGAGCCCCCGTACGGCTACCACTACCTGAAGCGGCCGTTCGAGCTGGTGCCCAAGTCGGCGGAGGCGGTCGTCGCGCCGATTTACCTGGACCGCGACGGCGAGCGCCTGCCGGACGACGCGCCGTCGGACCAGATCGCCGAGAGCGTGTACGACGTGCCGATCAAGCGAGGCATTCTCTACGCGCCGCATCCGGCCTTCGCGAAGGACGAGCAGGGCAATTTCCTTTATCACACGCTCGCGCCCGGCGAGATCGGCGATCGCCGCACGCCGAGCGACTTCGAGCAGCAGGGCACGCGCGAGCTCGTCGCCGAGGATTTCGTCTACGCGCTGAAGCGCCACGCAACGACGCGCATCACCGCGCCGATCTTCGGGATCTTCTCCGAGTACGTGATCGGGCTGCGCGAGTACGGCGAGCTGATCAAGCGCGAGGACGCGAAGCTACGCGAGGGGCTCGACCCCGCGAGCCTCGACAAGCCGTTCCTCGATTTTCGGCGCTGGCCGCTCGCCGGCGCGAGCGCGCCCGAGAAGCATCTCCTTCGCATCCGCATCAAGGGCAAGTACCCGCAGTGGAAGTACTGGATGCAGATGACGTTCCTCTCGCCGGTGCCGTGGGAGGCGGACGCGTTCTATGCGCAGCCGGGGATGGCCGAGCGCAGCCTCTCGCTCGACATCTGGCCGGTCGGGACGGGGCCATTCATGGTGACCGAGTACCTGAAGGACCGGCGCATCGTGATGGAGCGCAACCCCAACTACCGGGGCGAGCCGTATCCCTGCGACGGCAGCGAAGACGATCGCGCGCAGGGGCTGCTCGACGATTGCGGCAAGCCGACGCCGTTCGTCGACAAGATCGTCTCGACCGTCGAGCGCGAGGCCTCGCCGCGCCGTAACAAGTTTCGCGACGGCTTCTACGACCTCGAGATCTTCGAGCGCACCGACACCGGCAAGCCCTATCTCGTCGAGATGCTCGACTCGGACGAGGTGCGTGAGAGATACGAGAAGAAGGGCTTTCACTTCCCGCAGTACTCGGACGTGAACAGCTACTTCATCGGCTTCAACATGCTCGACCCTGTGCTCGGCTGGGGCGACACGCCGAGAGCCCGCGAACGCGGCCGCAAGCTGCGCCAGGCGATCAGCATCGCGATCGATTGGGACGAGTACTCGCGGATCTTTCCGTCGCTCGCGGGCGTGACCGCGATGAGCCCGCTGCCCGCTGGGATTGCCGGCTCGCGCCAGGGCACGCTCGCGGGCGTGAACCCGGTCACGCATCGCGTCGTCGAGGGGAAAGTCGTGCGCCGCTCGCTGGACGAAGCGAAGCGGCTGATGGTCGAAGCCGGCTATCCGCACGGCCGCGACGCGAAGACCGGGAAGCCGCTCGTCATCAATTACGACTATTACGCCGTGCCGACGCCGGAGCGCCGGCCACAGATCGAATGGGTCGTGCGCCAGTTCGCGAAGATCGACATTCAGCTCGAAGTGCGCGCCACGGACAACAACCAGTTCCAGGACAAGATCCGCAAGGGCAAGCATCAGGTCTACTGGCTCGGCTGGAACGCCGACTACCCGGACGCGGAGAACTTCCTGTTCCTGCTCTATGGCCCGAACTCGAAGAGCGTCTCGGATGGCGAGAACACGGCGAACTACCAAAACCCCGTCTACGACCGCCTGTTCGAGCGCTTGAAGACGCTCGACGATGGGCCCGAGAAGCAGGCGGTGATCGACGAGATGGTGCGCATCGTCCAGCAGGACGCGCCGTGGACGATGGGCTTCTTCCCGTACGCGTCGACGGCGCTGCAGAGCTGGGTGCACAACTCGAAGCCGGCGATCCTGATCCGCGACCACGGGCGCTACTTGCGCGTCGACGCGAAGGACCGCGTGGCGAAGCTAGAGGCGTGGAATCGCCCGGTGCGCTGGCCGCTGTTCGCGCTCGTCGGCCTCGCCGGGATCGCGGTGTTCTTCGCCCGGCGCAGCCTGCGTCGTCGCGAGCGCCGCGACGCGCGCGGCGAGCTGCGCGCAGCATGAGTGCAGCGACCGGAGCGCTCGCTTGCTGAACTACCTGGTGCGGCGCCTCTTCTATGCCGTGCTGGTCCTCGCCGGCGTCAACTTCGCGACGTTCGTGCTGTTCTTCACGGTGAACACGCCCGACGACATGGCGCGCCTCAACATCGGTGGCAAGCGCGTCACGCAGGAGCTGATCGACAACTGGAAGGCGCAGCGCGGCTACGACAAGCCGCTCTACTGGAACGATGCGCGCGAGGGAGCCGAGAAGCTCACCGAGACGATTTTTTGGGAACGCTCGGTCTCACTGTTCTCGTTGGAGTTCGGCCGCGCCGACAGCGAAGCCGCCGGCGACATCGGCTACGAGGTCGCGCGGCGGATGCGCGTGAGCATCCAGCTGGCGTTGCCGATCTTCGTGATGCAAATCCTCGCGAGCGTTTCGTTCGCGCTGCTGCTGCTCTTGTTCCGGAACACGCGCCTCGATCTGGCGGGCGTCGTTCTTTGCGTCGTGCTGCTGTCGATCTCGTCGCTCTTCTACATCATCGTCGGCCAGTTCGCGTTCGCGCGCGTGATGAGGCTCGTTCCGATCTCGGGCTTCGGCGCCGGGCTCGACCTGCTGCGCTTCCTGATCTTGCCGGTACTGCTCTCCGCGCTCGCGCGTCTCGGGGTCGAAGCGCGTCTCTACCGCGCGATGCTGCTCGAGGAGACAGGGAAGGACTACGTCCGAACCGCGCGCGCGAAGGGACTCGCCGAGACGCGCGTGCTCTCGCGCCACGTGCTGCGCAACGCACTGATTCCGATCATCACGAGCGCCGGCGGGTATCTGCCGTTCGTGTTCATGGGCAGCCTCTTGTTCGAGAGCTTCTTCGGCATCCCCGGGCTCGGCGCCTACACGATCGAAGCCATCAGCAAGCAGGACTTCGCGATCGTCCGCACGATGGTTTTCGTCGGCGCATGCCTCTACGTAGCCGCCTACACGCTGATCGACGTCGCCTACACATGGGTCGATCCGCGCGTGCGGTTGGCTTGAGGAGCCCATGCTGAAGCTCGTCTTGCTGTGGACCGACGCCGCGATCTGGTTGCTCGTGTTCGCCGTCGCGGTTTACGCATTCGCTGTGAGACGGCAACCGACGCTCGCGGCAAGTTGGCGCCGCGTGTTTCGCGATGCGCCGGCGATGGCCTCGTCGGTCGTGCTCTTGGCGTGCCTCGCGGTCGCATTGCTCGACAGCATCCACTTCCGGGCGCTGCTGCCTGCGACCGAGGGCGCCGCGGCCGCCTACGACACGCGCACGAAATCCGCGCTCGACCTCGCGCTCGCGCCGCTCGCCGAGTCGCGCGAGACGACCTACTCGCGGCCGCTGGCGTTCGTCAGCTTCACGAAGGAATCGGTCGAGATCGACGGCCGCACCGAGCGCATCGCGCCGCGTCTCACGTTCGCCGGCTCGCACCTCAGCGATCCTGCGAAGCAGTGGGCGGGCGACGTCGCGCGGCGCGCCGCGAAGGGCGGCGGCCTCGGCGCCGTTGCGAGCGTGCTGCTGGCGCTGCTCGCCGTGCTGCGCGTCGCACGGCAGGGGCAGCTGCGTTTTTCCGACGCGGCTCGCGCTGTCTGGCGCGGAGAGACCGAGCTGCCGTGGCGCGCGCCGCTCGTCACTGCGGCGATATTGCTCGTGCTGGGCGGCGCGACCGCGTCGCTTTCGGGCTGGTATCACCCGTTCGGCACCGACGTCACCGGCAACGACGTGCTCTACCAGTCGCTGAAGAGCATCCGCACCGCGTTCGTGATCGGCTCGCTCGCGACGTTGGTGACGCTGCCGCTCGCGGTGAGCCTCGGCATCCTCGGCGGCTACTTGCGGGGCAGGGTCGACGCCGCGGTCCAGTATCTCTACACGACGCTGTCGTCGATCCCTAACATCTTGCTGATCGCCGCGTGCGTGCTGATGGTGCAGGTCTTCCTCGACAAGAACGAAGATCTGTTCGAGACCGGCCTCGAGCGCGCGGACTTGAAGCTGTTCCTGCTCTGCGTGGTGCTCGGCCTGACGGGCTGGTCTGGGCTGTGCCGCCTCTTGAGGGGCGAGACGCTGAAGCTGCGCGAGCTGGAGTTCGTGCAGGCGGCGCAGGCGTTCGGCGTCTCGGCGACCCGAATCATGGTCCGGCACATCTTTCCGAACGTCGCGCACCTGATGCTGATCGTGCTCGTGCTCGAGTTCTCGGCGCTGATTCTGTACGAGGCGGTGCTCTCCTACGTCGGCGTCGGCGTCGACCCCTCGATGAACAGCTTTGGCGGCATGATCAATCTCGGTCGCAGCGAGATGAGCCGAGACCCGGTCGTCTGGTGGTCACTGACGTCCGCGTTCGTGTTCATGTTCTCCCTCGTGCTCGCCGCGAACCTGTTCGCGGATGGCGTCCGCGACGCGTTCGATCCGCGCGCCAGAGCATTCCGGCCGCGCGTCCCGCAGCGCAAGCTCGCAGCCGCCGCCGGCGCGGCGCAGAGCTGACGATGCTGAGCGCGCGGAATCTCGAAGTGGCGCTCGACAGTGAGTCCGGCCTGGTGCGCGCGCTCGACGGGCTCTCGCTCTCGATCGAGCGCGGCGAGACGTTCGCGCTGGTCGGCGAGAGCGGCTGCGGCAAGAGCATGACCGCGCTCGCGCTGATGCGGCTGTTGCCCGAGAACGGCCGCATCGTCGCCGGCGACGTCGCGCTCGACGAGATCGACACGCTCGCGCTGAGTGAGCGCGCGATGCGCCGGATCCGCGGCGCCCGTATCGGCATGATCTTCCAGGAGCCGGCGACCAGCCTGAACCCGGTGATGAAGGTCGGCGACCAGATCGTCGAGGCGATCGAGGCGCACACCGAGCTGCGCGGCGCCGCCGCGCGTGCGAAGGCGATCGATTGGCTACGGCGCGTCGGCATCCCGGAGCCGGATCGCCGCGCCGACGACTACCCGTTCCGGATGAGCGGCGGGCAGAAGCAGCGCGTGATGATCGCGATGACGCTCGCGACCGAGCCCGACTATCTGATCGCGGACGAGCCGACCACCGCGCTCGACGTCACGATCCAGAAGCAGATTCTCGAATTGTTACGGGAGCTTCAGCGCGAGCAGGGCATGGGCCTGCTGCTCATCACGCACGATCTCGGCGTGGTCGCCGGCATGGCGCAGACCGTCGCGCTGATGTACGCGGGCCAGATCATCGAGCTCGCGCCCGCGGGCGAGTTCTTCCGCGCGCCGAAGCATCCCTACGCGCAGGCGCTGCTACGCGCGCTTCCGGACATGGCGCGGCAAGGCGAGCCGCTCGCCGCGATCGCCGGCAGCGTGCCGCCGCTGACCGAGCACTTCGCGGGCTGCCGCTTCGCGCCGCGCTGTGCGAGCGCGCTGCCCGCGTGCGCGAGCACGCCGCCGGCGCTGCTGCCGCTCGGGGCTTCGCGAAGTGTGCGCTGCATCTTGTACGCGGACGGCGAGAGCGCAGCGCTCGTGGCGACGCCACGCAAAACGCTCCCGCCAGCGCTCGCAGCCGCGGCGGCAGCCGGCGCGCCGCTGCTCGCAGTGAAGGATCTCGGCGTGCGTTTTCCGCAGCGCTCGGGCCTGCTGCAGCGCGTCACCGGCCACTTCGAGGCGGTCGCGGGCGTGTCGTTTGACATCCAGCCGGCGCAAACGCTCGCGCTCGTCGGCGAGTCCGGCTGCGGCAAGACGACCACCGGCAAGGCGATCGTCCAGCTGCTGCGCGGCAGCGCGACGATCGACGGCAGCGCGACGCTCGGCGGCGCGAACCTGTTCGAGCTCGAGGGCGACGCGCTGGCGGCCGCGCGGCGCGACATTCAGATCATCTTCCAGGATCCGTTCGCCTCGCTGAACCCGCGCATGCGCGTGCTGCAGATCCTCGAGGAGGGGCTCGTCGCGCTGCGGCCCGAGCTCGACGCGGCGGCGCGCCGCGCGCGCATCGAGGAGCTCACCGATCAGGTCGGCCTGCGCCGTGAGTCGCTGGGCCGCTACCCGCACGAGTTCAGCGGCGGGCAGCGGCAGCGCATCGCGATCGCGCGCGCGCTCGCGGTCCAGCCGAAGCTGATCGTCTGCGACGAGCCGACCTCCGCACTCGACGTCAGCGTGCAGGCGCAGATCCTGAACCTGCTCGAGCAGCTGCAGCGCGAGCTCGGCGTCGCGTATCTGCTGATCACCCACAACATCGGCGTCGTCGAGTACATCGCGGATCGCGTCGCGGTGATGCAGGCGGGCCGCATCGTCGAGCACGGCAGCAGCGAGGCCGTGCTCCAGCGTCCCCAGCACCCTTACACCCAGACGCTGCTCGCAGCGGTACCGCGGCTGGCTGCGACCGGCTGAGAGCGGGGCCGTCACGGCGAGCGCTCACCGAGGAGGGACGCCATGGACCGCCCGCAGTCGAGCTCTTGGTTCACTCGCTTTGCGAAGACGACATCGCGTGCGACGGGCAGGCCGCTGGCATTCGCGCTCGCGGCGCTCGTGATCGTCGCGTGGCTCGCGACGGGGCCGCTGTTCGCGTTCAGCGACACCTGGCAGCTCGTGATCAACACGGGCACGACGATCGTCACGTTCCTGATGGTGTTCTTGATCCAGAACACGCAGAACCGGGACGCCGAGGCGATTCAGATCAAGCTCGACGAGCTGCTGCGCGCGACGCACGGCGCGCACAACGCGCTGCTCGATCTGGAGGAGCTCGAGGAGCGCGACCTCGACCGCATTCGCGCGGCCTACGTCACGCTCGCCCGGCACGCGCGCTCGGCGCTGCAGCGGGGCGGGCGCGACGACGACACGCCCGAGGCCGGCGACCCGGATTGACGCACGCGGTAAACGCAGCGCTGCGCCTTGCAGCCGCGAAGCGCGGCGGGCACTCTGCGCGCGCGCACGGCTTCGGGCCGCGCGCGCCCAACAAGTCCGGGGGTCTCGTCGCATGCGGCTCGAGTACTCGTTCGCGCTCGACCAAGTCGAGGTGCCGCGCTTCTCGGTCGAGGCGGTCGAAGGGATCGGCAAGGTCTTCACGCTCGCGGTCACGGTGCTGAACGTGCTCGCCTCGCGCGGCCAGGTCGATCTCGTCTTCCACGGCCTCAACCCCGAAGACCCGTCTCGCAAGATCGAGGCGTTCAAGAAGATCATCGAGAGCGCGGAGTCGGGCTTTCAGCTGCAGTTCGGCACGGGGCAGGGCGGCTCGGTGCCCGGCTCATCGTCCTACTACCAATGGGTCAAGCTGCGGCGGCTGAAGTGAAAGACGGTGGACCGAGGGTGACGGGCGGCGGATGCAGCCGGCGACGCAGGGCGTCGCGGCTGATCCGTCGTCGAGGCGCAGAGGAAGAAAACGGAACCGGCGACGGCTGCGCGGTTTCGGTGCGGCGGCGCTCGAACGGAAGCGGAAGCAGACCTTGATCGAAGCCCAGAACATCGTGAAGCGATACGGAGACACCGTCGCGGTCGACGGCGTCTCGTTCTCGGTTGCAGCGGGCGAGGTGGTCGGATTCCTCGGGCCGAACGGCGCGGGCAAGACGACGACGATGCGGATCCTCACGGGCTACTTGCCCGCGAGCGACGGCACCGCGCTGATCGATGGGCACGACATCTTCCGCGAGGCGATCGCCGCGCGGCGCGCGATCGGATACCTGCCCGAGCTGCCGCCGCTCTATCCCGAGATGGACGTGCAGGGCTATCTGACGTTCGTCGCGAAGCTGAAGGACGTGCCGCGCGCGAAGCGGAAATCCGCGGTCGAGCGCGCGATGGAGCGCTGCGGGCTCGCGGACGTGCGGCGGCGCGTGATCGGCGCGCTTTCGAAGGGTTACCGCCAGCGCGTCGGCATCGCGCAGGCGATCGTGCACGAGCCGAAGGTGCTGATCCTCGACGAGCCGACGGTCGGCCTCGATCCGATCCAGATCCGCGAGATCCGCTCGCTGCTCGTCGCGCTCGCGAGCGAGCAAGAGGGGCGCCACACGATCGTGCTCTCGACGCACATCCTGGCCGAGGTCGAGGCGATCTGTCGGCGCGTGATCCTGATCAACAACGGCAAGAAGGTGCTGGACGCGCCGCTAGCCGAGCTCACCGCGAATGGCGCGCGGCTCGAAGACGCGTTCACGCGCGCGACGCTTCGCGACGAGGCCGAGCCCGAGCCGCCGAGCGAGCCGCCAGTCGCGCCGTCTGGCGCGAGCGCGCCGTCCGGCGCGAGCGCGCCGTCTGGCGAAGCCCAGCCGGAGCCCGCGTCGTGAAGCACACGTTTGTGATCGCCGGCCGCGAGCTGCGCTCCTACTTCGTCTCGCCGGTCGCCTACGCGGTGCTGACGCTGTTCACCGTGATCGGCGGCTTCTTCTTCCTCGCGAGCATCCTCTCGTTCGAGGCCGAGCTCGCGAACGCGCAGCAGTGGCAGGCGTTCGACTACCTCGAGTCGATGAACCTGAACGACGGCGTGATCGCGCCGTTCTTCCAGATCATGTGGATCGTGCTGCTAGTGCTGGTGCCGGGGCTCACGATGAGCCTCTTCTCGGCGGAGAAGACCAACGGCACCGAGGAGCTGCTGCTGACGAGCCCGCTGACGATTTGGGAGCTGGTGCTCGGCAAGCTGCTCGCCGCGCTCGCGATGATCACGCTGTTGACGCTCTTGCTCGCGGCGTTCTGCGGACTGTTGTTCGTGTTCGCGGACCCGACGCCCGAGCCGCGCAAGGCGCTCGCCGGCCTGCTCGCGGTCTGGCTGCTCGGCGCGAACTACGCCGCGATCGGCTGCTTCGCGTCTTCCGTCACCCGCAACCAGCTGATCGCGTTCTTCCTCGCGATCGTGTTGATCTTCTTCCTGTGGCTGATCGCCGTCGTCACGCAGATCGGCGCGTTCCAGCAAGCGGTCGGCGCCGAATCGCTGTTCGCGCGCATCCTCGGCTGGATCTCGACCGCGGATCACTTCGATGCGCTGATGAAGGGCGTCGTCGACACGCGCGATCTCGCCTACTTCGTAGGAATTACGACGATCTTCGTGCTGCTGACGAAAGCGTCGGTCGAATCGGTGAGGTGGCGCTGACCCATGCGGCGCTGGACGAGCTTGGTCGGTTGGATCGGCGCGGTGGCGATGACGTTCGCGCTCGTCTCGTTCCTGATTCAGCTCACCTCGGGCAGCATCGGGAGCGAGCTCGAGTTCACGCTCGCGAACCTCGCGGTCGGCGTCGTCGCGCTGCTCGTCTCGGGCATCGCGAGCATCGAATCGCTGCGCCAGCGCATGCGCTCGGGCGAGGCGCGGCGCGTCGGGAAGTACGGCACGAGCGCGATCCTCGGCACGATCGCGAGCCTCGCGCTCATCGCGCTCGCGATGGCGCTGCTCTCGTTCCCGAGCAGCGTCGAGACGCTGCAGAAGCGCTGGGGCGTCACGCTGCAGAAGCGCTGGGACTGGACCGAGGCGCAGTCGAATTCGCTGACGACGCAGTCGCTGGAGGTGCTCGCGAAGCTGCCCGAGCCGCTCGCGGTCACCGGCGTCTACTCGCCGGCCGAGGCGCGCGGCGCGAAGGAGCTGCTCGAGCGCTACCAGCTCGCGGCGCCCGACAAGCTGAAGGTCGAGTGGGTCGACCCGGACAAGCAGCCGGGCCGCCTGCGCGAGCTCGGCATCCAGAGCGAGCGGCTCGCGAGCGGGCTCTTGCACCTGAAGCTCGGCGCGCAGACGACGGAGGTTGCGGAGGCCACCGAGCAGGCGCTCACCAGCGCGATCGTGAAGCTCGGGCGCAGCGAGAAGAAGCGCGCGTACTTCCTGACTGGGCACAACGAGCGCCCGATCGAGGGCGAGCACGCGAAGGACGCCGACGGCTTCGAGTTCGCGGCCGAAGCGCTGCGCAACGAGGGCTACGAGGTGGCGACGCTGCTGCTCGCCTCGGCCGGCGACGTGCCCGCGGACGCGCAGGTCGTGATCGCCGCCGGCCCCACGCGCCCCTACCACGAGAAGGAGCACGCTGCGCTGAAGCGCTACGTCGAGCGCGGCGGCGCGTTGTTATTGATGCTCGATCCGCGCGCCAAGACCGATCTCGCGAGCGACGCCGCGAGCTTCGGCGTCGAAGTGGGCGACGACATGGCGATCGACCTGGAGCGCGGCCTGAACGGCAGCCCGGCGACGCCGTTCGTGCAGTACGCCAGTCACGAGATCACCGACAAGCTGCGCGCCGACTCGCTGTTCCACACCGCGCGCAGCGTGCGCCCGGCGAACGGAGGCCCGGGCTCGTTCACGGATCTCGTCGAGACGAGCGAGGCGAGCTGGGCGGAGACCGACGTCGCGCGCATGGAGAAGACCGGCCAGGTCGAGCCCGACGACAACGACGTGAAGGGGCCGGTCGCGCTCGGCGTCGCGGGCGAGGTGAAGCTCGGCGCAGGCGACGACGCGAAGCTCGCGCGCCTCGTCGTCTACGGCGATTCGGACTTTGCGACGAACCAGCTGCTGAACGAGTTCGGCAACCGCGACCTCTTCCTCAACAGCGTCAGCTGGCTGCTCGGCGAGGTGGAGTCGATCACCGTTCGGCCGGGCAAGCCGCGCGCGTCGCGCCTTGCGCTGACGACCGAGCAGTTCATCACGATCCGTTACCTCTCGCTGTTCGTGCTGCCCGAGGCGATCGCCGTGCTCGGCGTCATCGCGTGGTGGCGCCGGCGGCGCGCGCCCGGACGCTAGGCGGCTTCGGCGTGAGCCCGCGCTCGACGATGGCATTCGCAATGCTCGCAGCCGTCGCGGTCGCTGCGCTCTGGTGGTTCGGGCTGCGCGAGCAGCCAGGCGCGGAAGCGACCGACGAGGCGACGACCAAAGTCTTCGGGGGCCTCGACGCGAAGCAGATCGAGTGGATCGAGCTCACGCTGGCGGACGGCGCCAAGCTGCGGATCGAGAAGCGCGGGGAGGCCTGGCGCATCGCGCAGCCGATCGACTTCCCGGCCGACCGCATGGCCGCCGACGGCCTTGCCTCGGGGCTCGCCGACCTCGCGAGCGACACCGTCTACGACCCCGCCGCGAAGGACGCGGAGCTCCGCCCCGAGGCGCCCGACAGCTACGGCCTGACGCGCGAGCCGCGCGTCCGCTTCTCGGCCGCGGGCAAGCCGCACGCGCTGCGGATCGGCGACCCGACGCCCGCCAGCGGCGACACCTACGTCGCGGCCGAGGGCGACGCGCGCGTGTTCGTCGTGCCGAGCTGGCAGACCAGCGCGTTCACGAAAACGCTGCAGGAGCTGCGCGAGGCGCGGCTCTTCGACTTCGAGCGCGACAAGCTGGCGGGCATCACGCTGCGCTGGCCCGATGCGAGCGCGGTGCTGGAGAAGAAGGGCGAGAGCTGGCGGCTGACGGCGCCGATCGCCGACGCGGCGGACGAGGTGGCCGTCCAGGCATTGATTACGGACCTGCAGGGCCTTCGCGCGGAGGCATTCCTCGACACGCCACCGCCCGACGCCGAGCTCGGTCTCGAAAAGCCGTCGCTTCGCATCGAGCTCGCGCTCGACGGCGGCGCCAGCTACGCGCTCGCGCTCGGCGCAGCGCGCGAGAACGAGCGCGTCGCGGCGCGCTCTGGCGCGAGCGGCTCGCGCCCTGGCGCGAGCGGCGCAGTCGAAGTCGCGCGCTCGGCGATCGAGCGGCTGCCAAAGGACGTCACTGCGCTGCGCGACAAGACGCTCGCGAGCTTCATCTCCTCGGAGGCGCAGCGCTTCACGCTCAGCTTCAGCGCGCCCGGCGGAGAGAAGCTGGAAGTCACGGGCGAGAACAGCGCCGAGGGCTGGAAGACGCAGCCCACGATGGAGGCGGGTGCCGCCAGTGCGTTGGTTGCCGAGATCGCCTCCTTGGCGGGCGCCGGCATTGCCGCCGAGGCATTAGGGGACGCGGAGCTCGCGGCGTTCGGGTTGGCGCCGCCGCGCGCGCGCTTCGTCGTGCGCGGTGCTGGCGAAGGTGACGCGGCGCCCGTGCTCGCCGACGTGCGGCTCGGCGTTCTGCGGGCGGGCTCCGGCCTGGCCGCGCAGCGTGCCGATCGCAAGACGATCTATTGGGTCGACGAAGGACGCGCTGCGAACCTGCCGCAGAGCGCGGAGCAATTCCGCGCGAGCTTCGCGGAGAAGACGCCGGCGCCGAGCGCTCAGGCACCGCTCCGGCGGGGCCGCCGAGCCCTTAGCTGGCCAATTGGGGCAGGCACGAATCTTGGCGAATCGACGTGCTGGCTGCGGCGCACTCCGCGGCGGAGTCACCCCGTAACAAGCGGCGCGCGATCGTGCGCAGCTCGCCGTAATACTCCGCGAGCAGCGCCTCCTGCGCGCGCGTCGCCGGAGCGCCAAGCGCTCCAGAGTCGCTGAGCTTCGTTCGTGGCGACCGCTTCGCCTGCAACTTTCGCCACGCTCTCGTTCAGCCTCCGAAGATGCCCACGCGCGCAGCTTCGAGCGCGCCGCGCAGCCGCGTCAAGCCGTCCGCCGGCAAGCCGATGCGAAACACCTCACCGCGGCTCGCACGCACGATGCGCTCGCTGCGCCCGTTCGCGCTGCGCAGGCCGAAGCCGAAGCCTTCGAGCATGTGGAACTCGGCGTCGGTCGCATGCGCCGAGGGCGTGCCCGCGACGGTCTCGATCAAGTCGATCGCGCGCACCAGCGGGTCGACGTCGCGCGGCTCGAGGTAGAAGGTGCGCTCGTTCACCGGGATCTCTTCGCGATTCACGACCACGCGAATCCCGAACAGGCGCTGCTCTTCGTAGCCCGGCTCGAACACGCCGAGCGACTCGATCTCGAGCGCTCCGCCGCCGGTCAGCGGAATCGACGGCTGCGGCGAGTGGCGCACGACGACGATGCGATCCGGCGTGTCCTCGATCAGCGTGCGCAGCGGGCCGCGCACGACGCTCGGGGGCGCCGGGTACGGCGTCAGCGCCATCGGCTGGCCTTGCGGCGTGTAGACGAGAATCTGCAGCGGCCCTTGTTGGGGGCGCGCGCTGCTCGGCGGCGTCTGCGCGTGGCTTGCCGGCGCGAAGCAGAGGACGAGCGCCGCGAGGATCCATGCTCTCATACTGCGCCTCCTCTGATTCTCCGAGCGACTTCTCAGGGCCTCGTACGCACCAGCAAATCCAGCATCGCGTCGTGAATCGCGCCGTTGGTCGCGAGCACGCGGCTCCCGCTCCGGTACGCGCTTCCGCCCTGAGTGTCAGTGACTCTTCCGCCCGCCTCGGTGACGATCAGCGTGCCGGCCGCCACGTCCCAGGGCGAGAGCTTGAACTCCCAGTAGCCGTCGAAGCGGCCGCCGGCGACGTAACACAAGTCGAGCGCGGCGCTGCCGTCGCGGCGCACCTCGCGTGCGTTCTTCAAGAACGCTCGGAACTCGCGCGTGTTGTCGTCGTCGCTGACAGCCTTGTCGTAGGCAAATCCAGTCGCGAGCAGCGCGCGCCGCAGATCGCTCTCGTGCGACACATGGATGTGTCGCCCGTTGCGCTGGGCGCCCCCGCCGGCGACGGCGCTGTAAAGCTCGTCGAGCAGCGGGTCGTAGACGACGCCGAGCGCCTGCTCGCCGTCGCGCTCGAGCGCGATCGAGACCGCGAAGCGCGGATAGCCGTGCGCGTAGTTGGTCGTCCCGTCGAGCGGATCGATCACCCAGCGATGCGTGGCGCCTGCACGCTCGCTGCCGCCGCCTTCCTCCGCGAGCACCGAATCGCGCGGGCGCTCCTTCGCGAGCGCGGCGATCAGGTGCGCCTCGCAGGCGCGGTCGACTTCGGTGACGAGGTCGTTCGGCTGGCTCTTCGACTCGATGCGCTGCACCGCCTCGTAACTCGCGCGCTGGATCGCGCCGGCCTCGCGAGCGAGGCGCATCGCGAGCGCGAGCAGCTGCGCGAGCTCGGACTGCGCGCTCATTGCGGCAGGCCGAACAGCGTGCGCGCATTGGCGGCGGTCGCCGCTGCGATCTCCTCGAGCGGCCGCTGCTGCGCCGCCGCGAGCGCCGCGCCGACGCGCGCGACGTTCGCGGGCTCGTTGCGCCGCCCGCGCAGCCCCTCGGGCGCGAGCAGCGGCGCATCGGTCTCGACCAGCACGCGCTCGAGCGGCAGCGCCGCTGCGACATCTCTCAGGCCGCGATCGCGCTTGAAGGTGAGAATCCCCGAGAACGAGACGAACAGGTTCGCGTCGAGCGCGCGACGCGCGAACGGCAGATCGTGCGTGTAGCAGTGCAGCACGCCGCGCACTTCGCCGCGGCCCTCGGCGCGCCAGATGTCGAACACCTCTTCGTATGCTCCGCCGTCGCGGCCGCGCACGTGGATCGAGACCGGCAGCCGCAGCTCGCGTGCGAGCGCGACGTGCCACGCGAACACCTCGCGTTGCTGCGCGCGCGGCGAATGCTCGTACCAATAGTCGAGCCCGCACTCGCCGACCGCGACGACGCGCGGCGCCGCGAGCCAGCTGCGCAGCCGCGCCTTGCCCGCGTCGTCGAGCTGCGCCGCATCGTGCGGATGCACGCCGACCGTCGCGAACACGCGCGGATCGCGCGCGGCCAGCTCCACCGCGCGCGCGTTCGCGCCGACGCCGTAGCCCGCGCCGATCGCGATCAGCGTGTCGACGCTGCCCGCACGCGCGCGCGCGAGCACTTCATCGCGGTCGCTCGCGAACTCGTCGGCGGTGATGTGGCAGTGCGAGTCGATCCACATCGCTGACTTCGCTCACCTCCGAAGACTCGGGCTCGCTGCGCGCTTCGCCTGGGCGCTCGCGATTAGGTCTAGGGCACCGGCGGCGCGAGGCGCGGGAAGAGCGGGGAGCCTTTGGCGATCGGCGTGCCGGGTGCGAGCGCGGGACCGCGCACGTGCGCGATGCGAGCGCCCTCGAACGCGCCGGGCAGGCCGAGCCGCGTCAGAATTTCCTGTGCCGCGCCCGGCAGAAACGGCGAGAGCAGCAGCGCGATCTGCCGCAACGATTCGCACGCGTGGTAGAGCGATGTGCGCACGATCGGCGCGCCGTCCGGCTGCTTCGCCGCTTTCCATGGCGCGTGGCCGTCTACGTATTGATTCACGCGCACTGCAAACGCGACGATCGCTGCGAGCGCGTCGTGGAAGCGAAGCTCCGCCATCGCAGCCTCGACTTCGCGGGCCGCTGCCGGTGCCGCCTCGGCGAGCCTCGTCTCGGCTTCGCCGCGCAGCGTGGGCTCGGGCACCTTCGCGTCGCAGTATTTCTCGACGAGATTGAGCGTCCTGCTCAGCAGGTTCCCGAGGTTGTTCGCGAGGTCGGCGTTCACGCGCTCGACCAGCGCCTCCTCGCTGAAGTTCGCATCGTTGCCGAAGCTCATCTCCCGTAACAAGAAGTAGCGCGCTTGCTCGAAGCCGTAGCGATCGCGCAGCAGCCGCGGCGCGATCATGTTGCCGAGGCTCTTCGACACCTTGCGCGCGTCGACGTTCCAGTAGCCGTGCACGTTCAGGTGGACCGGCGGCGCCAGCCCCATCGCCTTCAGCATCGTCGGCCAGAAGATCGCGTGCTGCTTCAGGATGTCCTTGCCGATCAGGTGCTCGCCGACGGACCAGCGCGCCGTGAATTCGGACGGCTGCTGGTCGGGCGGCCGGGTGCCGTCGAAGCCCGCGCCGGTGAGGTACGTCAGCAGCGCGTCGAACCACACGTAACAAACGTGCTCGCGGTCGAACGGCAGCTCGATGCCCCAATCCAGACGAGACTTCGGGCGTGAGATCGAGAGGTCGCCGAGGCCGCTCGTGTCGCGCAGCATGCCGAGCACTTCATTGCGGTAGCGCTCGGGGCGGATGAAGTCGGGGTTCGCCTCGATGTGCGCGCGCAGCCAATCGAATGCGCGGCTCATCAGGAAGAAGTAGTTCGTCTCGGAGCGGCGCTCCGGCACGCGATCGTGATCGGGGCACTTCCCGTCGACGAGATCGCGCTCGGTGAGGAAGCGCTCGCAGCCGACGCAATAATCACCCGTGTAGCTGCGCAGCTCGATCCACTGCTCGCGCTCGTTGTTCGCCCACAGGCGCGCCAGCACGCCCTGCACGTTGCGCACGTGATCCGGGCTGGTCGTGCGGACGAAGCGGCTCGCAGCGATCCCGAGCTCGGCCCAGGTCGCCTGGAAGCTCGCAGCCACGCGGTCGACGAGCTGGCGCGGCGTCTCGCCGTTCTTCGCCGCGACCTCGACCATCTTCTCGCCGTGCTCGTCGGTGCCGGAGACCGAGAACGCCGCGCGGCCATGTAGGCGATGCCAGCGCACGAGCGTGTCGGCGAGGATCGTCGTGTAGGTGTGGCCGATGTGCGGCTCGCCGTTGGCGTAGTAAATCGGCGTCGTGACGTAGAAGGATTCGCTCACGCGAGCGCCTCCCGCAGCGAGAGCAGCGCCCGCTCGGCGACCATCTGCGGATTCGCGTTGCGCTGCGCGAGCGACCTCCGGCAGTCGGCGAGCGTGGCGAACGCGGCGAGCGCCGGGCCAGGCTCGCGCCCAGCCTGTGCCGCCAGCGCGATCTGCTCGTGCAGCCACGCCGAGCCGGTCGCGAGCAGCTCGCCGACGCCAGCCGCTGCGATCGCGCGCGGCCCGCGGAACTCTTCGGCCCAGTCGAGCAGCTCGGGCAGCGTGCAGCCCGCCGCGCTCGCGATGCGCTCGGCGAGCGCGCGCACTTCCTCGGGGGCCTCGGCGCTGCTCGGGCTCGGCGCGCGCTCGAGCGGAAAATCGATGCGCAGGCAGCGCGAGCGCACCGTCGCGAGCAGGCCGGCCGGGCTCGCGCACACCAGCACGAAGCTCGTACGCGGCGGCGGCTCCTCGATCGTGCGCAGCAGCGCGTTCTGCGCTTCCTGATTCAGCCACTCGGCGTCGGCGATCACCGCGGCGCGGCGCCCGCCCTCGACGCCCTTCAGCCGAAACACTTCCTGCAGCGCACGCACCTGCTTGATCGTGACGCGCGTCTTCTCGTCGCCGCGCTCCACCCATAACAAGTCCGGATGCTCGCCGACGTGGCGATAGAGCGGGCCGCTCTTGCCGTCTCCGTCGAGCGCCGCCGGCTCGCCGGCACGCGAGCGCCGGCAGGCCGCGCACGCCTCGCACGGCAGCTCGCCGCTCGCGGCGCCGCTGCAGGCGAGCGCGCGCGCGAACCAATGTGCCGCGCGGCGCGGCGGCTCACCGGGGCCGGCGAACAGATAAGCCCCGTGCACGCGTCCCGCGCGGAGCGCTGCACTCAGCTTTTCGCGCGCGTCGGTCATGGGCGGCGCAGTCTACGAGCGCCTTCGTTGAAAGCCACGCGCAGCTTTGCGCGAGCGAGCGCCGCGGGCGCCGCCTTAGCGCCTCAAGTCTTCCCTCGGAGCCGCCGATTCGGCGCACAACTCAGGAGGGGAGTCGCATGGCGTTCGGGCGCAAGTCGGGCTTCGAGTCGCAGCCGTCCACGGGCGGAGGCGCCGATCTCGGCGCGCTCACAGCGTTCATCGACCAGGGCTCCTCGTTCGAGGGCAAGCTCTCCTTCAAGGACACCGTTCGGATCGACGGCCACTTCTCGGGCCAGATCTCGAGCGAGAACACGCTCGTGGTCGGCGAGACCGGCGTGATCGAGGCCAACGTGCGCTCGCAGGTGGTGATCATCAGCGGTGCGGTGGCCGGCGACATCGTCGCCGCGGCGCGCGTGATCGTGCACAAGACCGGGCGCGTGGATGGGAATGTCGAGACGCCGAGCCTCGTGATGGAGGACGGCGCAGTGATCAACGGGGCGCTGAAGATGGGCGGGGCGAAGAAGTCGGCGCCGCTCGCGATTCCGTCGGTAGCGCCGAAGCCTCAGATCTAGGTCCCTGGGCCTCGATCGGGCTTCGCCCTCGTGCGGCGTCCGCATCCGCGGCGGGGCCGGCGGCGGCGGGGGCTCGCTCCTCTCACCCGCGTGGCCGCGAAGGGTTGTGCTGCGCGTTGGCCGAGGTCGAGTGCGCTGCGCTTCGGGTTTGCGCGCGGCCACGCCTGGGGTTCGATTCGCGACACCCCGCCGCCGCCGGCCCCGCCGCGGACGCTCCTGCTTGGTCGTCGATCACACTCTGAGGGAAGGTGGGCGCGGGTCGGCGCGGCTTTGAGCCGCGCCTCCCGCGGGCTTCGCGTCGTCGCGTTGTGAGAGGTGGAGAGCGCTAGTGCTCGAAACGCCAGCGGCGGGCGGCGCGTTCGATGGTGATGTGGTCGAAGTGCGTGCGCACGGTGAGGCCTTCGATTCGTGTGCGGCGTTCGGGGCGGAAGATTGTGGGGGCGGGGGAGAGCGAGCCGATGGCTGCTTCGCCGCTGCGCAGCGCGAGGTGCGCTTCGGTTTCGCAGCGCGGGCAGGTGGCGCGAACCGTGGCTTCGGTGGCGAGCTTCGAGTGTGCGCGGTCGAGCCAGCTCGCGAGGTCGCTGGCGCCGCCGCAGTGCGGGCAGGGCAGCGAGTCCGTCACACCGGCGGTCGCAGCGCGAACAGGGTGTCGCCTGGCCGTGCGCGCTCGGGCAGCGCGAGCGTTGCCTCGCCGCTGGCGACGTGCGCGACAGGCGTTCCGTGCGCGTGGAGCGAGCTCACGTCCGCGAGGAAATCGCTGGTCGGACCGCGCACGTGGACGCGTTCGCCGACCGCGAGCGGTGCGTCGAGCGAGACCAGCGCGACGCCGCGGCGCGCGAAGTAGTCGCGGACGACGCCGATGCGCACGGGCGTGCTCTCGAGCACTGCGAGCGACGCTGCGAAGGGCCGAACCGGTGCCGGCGCTCGCGCGGGCCCGCTGATGGCTCGCTCCTCGCTGCGATCCCCGGGGCTCGTGGCCGCATCGCGTTTCGCGCGAGGCTGCCGCCTCGTAGGCCGCGCGACCTTTGTGCGGGATGCGCTGTGTCCCTTCGCTCGTGTCGCGGGCGTACGCCGTTTCCCAGCTCTCGCGCGCGCGACCGTGCGCGCCTTCTTTGCGCGCGGCTTGGGCTTCTTGGTCTTGGAACGCCTCGCAGCGCGCTTGCGCGCCGCCTTCCGTCTCCGCGCTGCCATCGCTGAATCCTCGGCCGCGCAGTTTACGCGCGCGGCGCGGGAATCAGCGCTCGCTCTCCGGGCGCGCGACGGTTGCGACCGCGACCAGCGCGGCGAGCTCGGGGATCTCGCGCTTCATTGCGGGCTCGAGCGCCAGCCGCAGCGTCGCGGACTGCGCAGGGCAGGTCGCGCAGGCGCCTTGGAACTCGACGCGCGCGGTGCCCTCCTCGGAGACGTCGAGCAGCTCGATGTTGCCGCCGTCCGCGACCAGCGCTGGCCGCAGGCGATCGAGCGCGAGCTCGAGCTTGCTGCGCAGCGGGCGGACGAGCTCCGAGGACATGTCTGCGCTTCGGCGTCGGACGGCGCGCGCTTGAGCCGCCCACAGTCTGGCTGCTGGGTTCTGCCCGAATCGTTGCCTGAGTGCCTGAGCGCGATCGGCCGGATAGCTTTCGCGCCCCATGCAGGTCACCGTTCGGTTGTTCGGCTCGCTGCGCGAAGCGACGGGGGCGAAGGAGCTCGCCGTCACGCTGGTGCCCGGCGCGCGCGTCGAGGAGCTGTTTGCGCTGCTGGCGCGGGAGCACGCGGAGTTCGAGCGCCTCGGTGCGAAGCTGCGCGTCGCGGTGAACCAGGACGTCGTCGGCTTCGAGCGCGTGCTCGCGGAGGGCGATGAGGTGGCGTTCTTGCCGCCGGTCTCGGGCGGCGCGGAGCCGAAGCGCTGCTGGATCTCGGAGCAGCCGCTCGACACCGGCGCGGTCGTCGCCCGCGTGCTCGGGCCCGATGCGGGCGGCGTCGTCACCTTCGTCGGCACCGTGCGCGATGCCTCGCGCGGCACCGCGATCCGCCATCTCGAGTACGAGGCATATCCCGAGATGGCGGAGCGCGAGCTCGAGAAGATCTGCGACGAGGCGGCGGCGCAATGGGGCGCCCGCGTCGCAGTCGCGCACCGCGTCGGGCATCTGCCGATCGGCGAGATCGCGGTGGTGGTCGCCGCCGCAGCGAAGCATCGCGCCGAGGCGTTCGCAGCGTGCCGCTACACGATCGACACCCTGAAAGTACGCGTGCCGATCTGGAAGAAGGAGTTCGCGGAGAGCGGCGAGTATTGGGTCGAGGATCACGCGTAGTGGCCGCGCGCTGCCTGATGCCTCTGCGTGCGGTCCCCGCGCCTCGCGAAGCGGCCGCGTGACGCACTCGCACTCGCCGGCGGTGAAGCAGCACCACGCGAGCGCGCCGGCGCGCGTCGGCTGTGCAGTGATTACGGTGAGCGACACGCGCACGCCCGAGACCGACAGCGGCGGGAGCTTGCTCGCGGAGCTGATCGCGGCCGCCGGGCATCCGCTGGTCTCGCGCGAGATCGTGCGCGACGACGCCGCGCAGATCCGCGCCGCCGTCGAGCGCGCGCTCGCGAGCCCCGCGTGCGGCGCGGTGCTGCTGACGGGCGGAACCGGCGCATCGCCGCGCGACGTCACGCCCGAGGCGGTGCGGCCGCTGCTCGAGCGCGAGCTGCCGGGTTTCGGCGAGCTGTTTCGCATGCTCTCGTTCCAAGAGATCGGACCCGCGGCGATGCTCTCGCGCGCGTTTGCCGGCACGCATGCAGGAAAGGTCGTGTTCGGGCTGCCCGGCTCGCCGGCCGCGATTCGGCTCGCGCTGGAACGGCTCGCGCTGCCCGAGCTCGGGCACCTCGCCGGCGAGGCGACCAAGCAGCCGGGCCAACATCGGCGCTGAGCGGAGACGATCCTCGCGCAGCTTTTTTCGCAGACGCACGAGCTTGAGAACTCGAAGGCCGAACGGCGAGCGGCCGCCCCGAGTTGCGCGTCGGCTGCGTGAGCTGCGGCGTTCCCTCGCCCGGCGTGAGCGCACTCACTTTGCGTGGGCGCTTCTCGACTTCTCAGGTTCTCGCGCGCTGCCGCGGCCGTGGGGCTGGTGGCCGCGAGCGCATCGCTCGCAGCGCTCTTTCTCGCGCCCGCGGAGATTCGCGTCTGGGTCGACGAGCGCGGCATCACGCACGCCTCGAACGAGCCTGCCGACGCGCCCGCCAGCGCGCGCTCCGCAGGCGAGCTTCGCGCGCTTTGGGGCGACGAACGCTTCGGCCCGCGCATCGCGCGCGAGCGCGGCGCGACGAGCTCGGAGGATGACCGCGCATACCGCGCGCTGCGCGACGCGCTCATCGACTTGCAGCGCGGCGACACTCCGCACGCGCTCGCGCGCCTGCACGACGTGCTGCGCATCGATGCGAGCCGGCCCGAGGCGCACTTCTATCTCGCGCTGATCGAGGGCAGACGCGGGCACTTCGACGCGGCCGAGGCGCACCTGCGCGCGTTCCTCTCGGTCGCCGGAGACGGCTTCGACGAGTGGCGCGCTTCGGCGCAGCGGCGGCTCGCGCAGCTCGACGATGAGCGCGCGCTCGCAGCGGACGCGAGCGAGCGGGAGCTTCGCCTCGTCGCGCTGCGCCATCCGGACTTCGCGATCGAAGCGGACGCGGCACTTCTCAGGGCCGGCGGTGCGGAGTACCCCGGCACCATCGCGCGCCTGCTCGACAACGCGCGCTCACACGTCGGCGGGGCGCTCGGCGTGCTGCCGGAGCAGCCGCTTGGCGTCGTCCTCTACGGGCGGGCGAGCTATGCGCGCGCCCACGCGCATCGCTTCTCGTTCCAGACCGTGGGCTTCTTCGACGGAAGAATTCACGTCGTCTCCGCTGCGCATCCGGGCGGGGAGCTGCGCGGCCTGTTGGTGCACGAGTACACGCACGCGCTCTTCAAGCTCCAGGTGAGCGAAGACGAGCCGTACTGGCTGAACGAAGGACTCGCGGTGCTGCTCGAGCGGCGCGCGCTGCATCGCCCGGCGCTCGCGCGCAGCGAAGAGTCGCAGCTGCGTGCTGCGCTCGCGGCGGGGGAGTGGCTGCCGCTGCGCCGCCTCGCGCCGAGCTTCAGCGGGCTCGCGGACGGGGAGGCGCGGCTCGCCTACGCGATCTCGACCGCCGCTGCCGACTGGCTCGTGCGCCACACGAGTCCGGAGCAGCGCGCAGAGCTGCTGCGCAGCCTCGGCCGCGGGATGAATGCAGACGACGCGCTGCGCGCAGCGGCGGGCGTCGACACCGACACGCTCGACTCCGCGCTGCAGCGCGAGATCCGCGGCGGGCGCGTCGCCGCCCCGGCGCTAGCGGCGGAGTGAGCAGCGCGCGTCAGACAGCGACGGATCGCCGGCAGCGCGCTCGACTGCTCAGCGCACGCCCGTCGATTCGTCGATCAGCCGCGAGGCCTCGAGGATCACCTCGGTGACGCTCGCATCGAGCGTCTCCTCGGGCGGAGGACTGCCGGGCATGAACTCGAAGCGGCCGGCGCTCGCCTGCGCGATCTCGAGTGCGGCATCCATGCCGCGCGCCTTCGCGGCTTCGGCGTGCACGAGGCGCCCGCGCGCCATCCACAGGCCGCAGTCGCCGTTGTGGCTCTCGAGCATCAAGCAGCCGCTCTGCCCGCCCATCTCGAGCATCTGGAGCACGGCGAACAGCGGAATCTTCGCGAGATCGCCGCGCAGCGCGGACGGCGTCGGCGCGGCGGACGGCCCGAACGAGATCACGGTGCGGTCGGCCGGCGCGGCTTCGGCGCCCGTGAAGCTCGCGTCCACGCGGCAATAGGTGACAACCACGCCGCCAACCTCGATGCGGTCGCCGGGCTCGAGCGTGCGCTCGCCCGGGATCTTCTCGCCATTCACGAGCGTGCCGTTCGTGCTGCCGAGATCGCGCACGATGACGTCGTCGCCCTGGCGCAGCACCGCGGCGTGGCGGCGCGAGGCCGCCACCGAGGGGACGCGTAGCTCGCATTCCGCGCTGCGTCCGATCACCACTTCGCGGCCCGCTTCGATACGGAGCGGAGGCAGCGGGGGCACGAACAGCATCGGGGCGTCGCCGGCCATGGCTGCGGTTTCGGCGCACGGCACGCGCAGCTGAAGGCCGACTCGGCCACGGCGATCGGAGGGCTCCTAGCGCTCCACGCGCGCCGCGTCCCCGAGCTTCAGGCTCCAACGCCGCGCGGCGCCCGCCCGAACTTCGAGCACGACGTCGCACGGCACGGGCGACCGGTATTGCGGCAGCGCGTGTGGCGGGCTCGGCAGAGGCACCTCCGGCGTGATCCCGACGATCTTGCCGTCGCGAATCCAGACGATGTCGATCGGGAAGCGCATGTCCTTCATCCAGAACGACTGGATCGCGGACGTCTCGAACAGGAAGAGCATGCCTTCGTCCGCGGCGAGGCTGGCGCGCCCCGAAAGGCCCTGGGCGCGCAGCGCGGGCGTGTCGACGACGTCGACCGCGACTCGCTGGCGTTCGGCGAGCACGACGACCGGCCGACGCGGGCCGCCCGCCGAGGCGCTGCCGGCGAGCGCGAGCAGCGTTGCCGCGAGCGCGAGACCGAATGTGCGGGCGCGGACGGCGGGCTTCATCGGATCGCGAAGCCGAGCTCGCCCTGCGGCGCTTCGTCACTCACGGAGACCTCGCGGACCGCCGCGAAGCGCGGCCCGCTGCGGCAATACGCGACGAGCGCCTCGACTGCGGCGGGCGCGCCCTCGAGCGCGGCCTCGACGCTGCCGTCTGCGCGGTTGCGCACCCAGCCCGCGATGCCCTGGCGCCGCGCTTCCGCGTGCACCGAAGCGCGGAAGCCGACGCCCTGCACGCGCCCGCGTACGACGACGCGGCGCCGAACGCGCGCGGTCCCCGCTCCGTTCGCGGCGGCCAAGCTCAATCCTCGCTCGGGGCGTAATAATCGAAGTCGACGACCTTCGCGCGCAGGTAGTCGCGCAGATCGTCGACCAGCCCCTTCTCGATCTGACGAATGCGCTCGCGCGTGAGGCCCATCTCGTCGCCGAGCTCTTGCAGCGTGAGCGGCTCGTCCGCCAGAACGCGCGCCTGCATGATGCGCTGCTCGCGCGGCTTCAAGCGGTCTGCGAACGCCTTCACGTGCGTCATGAAGGTCTTGCGCAGGTCCTCGTCGGCAACTTGCTGCTCGGCGCTCTCACCGGGCGCTGCGATGAAGTCGCCGAAGCGCGCGGCGCCGTCCTCGTCGCCGACCGGGGCGTCCATCGAGAGGTCGCTGCCGCCTAGGCGCTGCTCCATCGCGACGACGTCGCCTTCGGTCACGTCGAGGCGCTCGGCGATCAGCTTCGGCGTCGGCTGGAAGCCGAGGCGCTCCAGCTCGCGCTTCTCCTTGTTGAGCCGGAAGAACAGCTTGCGCTCGGCGCGCGTCGAGCCGAGCCGCACCAAGCGAATGTTGTCGATCAGATACTTGAGGATGTACGCGCGGATCCAGTACGCAGCGTAGGTGGAGAGCTTCACTTCCTGATAAGGGTCGAAGCGCTGTACGGCTTGCAGCAGGCCGACATTGCCCTCTTGGATCAGGTCGAGCGTGTTCGCCCAAGCGCGCCGGTACTCCATCGCGATCTTCACGACGAGCCGCAGATTCGCGAGCACGAGGCGTCGGCCGGCGTCGGGGTCGCGGCTCTCCACCCAGCGCAGCGCGAGCTCGCGCTCGGCCTCACGCGTGATCGGCGGGTAGTCGCGCAGCTGCGCCATGTAGCGCGTCAGCGAATCGACGCGGCCGAGGCCCGGCTCTTCGGCAGGCGCCGGCAGCGCGGGCGCTACCGGGATCGGCAGCGCGCGGTCTTCGCGCTCGCGCTCGCGGTCGTCGGCGGCCATCGTTCGCAACCTAGCTATCCGCGCTCTCCAAAAGAAAGCGGGGTCGGGCTTAGCCCGACCCCGCGATGGTGCGTTGCGCTCGCTCGTCACTCAGCGCGACGAGCGGCGCTGCTCGCGCGCCTACTTGTGCAGCGAGCGCACGAACGCGATCACGTCGTCGACTTCCTTCGCCGAGAGATGACCCCACGGCGCCATCGCCGGGTTGCCGCCGAACGCACCGGCGCCCTTGGTGATCACGAGCTTCATGTCGGCGTCGGTGCCGATCTTGCCGTCCTTGTCCGCGTCGAACTTGAACGCGCCGACCGAAAAATCGCGCGGCGGCGGATTCAGCGCCTTGCCGGCCGGGCCGTCGCCCTTGCCAGCCTGCCCATGGCACGTCCAGCAGGTGCCTTTGCCGGTGTAGACCGCCTTGCCCGCGGCCGCGTCGCCCGCGAAGGCGGCGCCGGCGAGTCCGCTGATGAGTGCGAAGGCCAGGCCAGTCCGAAGGATCCGATGCATCGCTTGCTGTTCTCCTGCCAAATCCCGCTGCTCTGAGTCGGGCGGCGCAATGTGAAACGGAGGGGTGAGGGATCGCGGGCGTGCCCGCGAGACGCCGGCCCCCCGCGGCCCGGCGCGAAATCGGACGCGCATCGTAGGAGCTTATTCAGGCGCGTCTACGGCCTCGATCCCGGACGCGATTTGGGGTCTGACCCCAAATACTTCACGAATCGGCGCGGCTTGCCGCTCGGCTGCCTGCTTACTTCCAGCTGCGCAGCAGCTCGACCACCGAGCGCACGCCGAAGCCGGTCGCCCCGTAGGGCTGGAGGGCGCTGGTTTTCTCGGTGTCCGCCACCGGCGCGATGTCGAGGTGCGCCCAAGGCGTCTCCCCGACGAAGTGCCAGAGCATCGCGGCCGCAGTGATCGTGCCGCCATCGCGTCCGCCGGTCTGCTTCACGTCCGCAATCTGGCCGCGCATGTGTTCCTTGTGCACGTCCCAGAGCGGCAGCTGCCAGTAGCGCTCGCCGGTCGCCTGGCCGGCGGCGAGCACGCGATCGATCAAGCGCTGGTCGTTGCCCAGCACTGCCGCGGACCACGTGCCGAGCGCGACCGCGCACGCGCCGGTCAGCGTCGCGAGATCGATCATCGCCGCGGGCTCGTAGCTCGTGCGCGCGTGATGCAGCACGTCGGCGAGCACGAGCCGGCCTTCGGCGTCGGTGTTTGCGATCGCGATCGTCTGGCCCGAATGCGTCGTCACGATGTCGTCGGGCCGATAGGCCGCGCCGCTCGGCATGTTCTCGACGGCACCGATCAGGCCGACGACGTGGAGCGGCAGCTTCAGCAGTGCGGCGGCACGCAGCGCGCCGATCACCGCGGCGCCGCCCGACATGTCGTGCTTCATCTTCTCCATGCTGGTGCTCGGTTTCAGCGAGAGCCCACCGGAATCGAAGCAGACGCCTTTGCCGATCACGCACAGAGTCGGCTTCTTGCGCGCGCCCTTCTTCGCGTTCTTCGGCGGCGCGCCGTGCTCGAGCACGATCAGACGCGGCTCGTTGACGCTGCCCTGCGCGACCGCCAGCAGCGCGCCGAAGCCGCGCTTCTCGAGCTCCGGCTTGCCCCACACGCTGATGCCGAGGCCGACTTCCTTCGCGACGCGCTGCGCTTCCTTCGCGAGCTCGGCGGGAGGCAGCTTGTTGGGCGGCTCGTTCGAGAGCGAGCGCGCCAGGTTCTGGCATTCGGCGAGCACGACACCCACCGCGGCGGCGGCGCTCGCTGCGCGCTTGTCGGAAGCGCGCTCTACCCACAGCTGCACGTCCGGCGCGGGCTTCTTGTCCTTGCGCGACGCGAGGTACGCGTCGAAGCGATAGCTGCCGAGCAGCGCGCCCTCGGCGAGCGCCTGGAACGCGGCCGGCGGCTTGATGCGCCGCGTGCTCGGGGCCGCGAGCGCCACCTTGGCGCCCTTGCGCGCGGCAGCTTCCCGCACCGCGGCAGCGGCGAGATCGCGCAGCCCAGCCAGATCGAGCTTCGCCTCTGCGCCTGCGCCCAGTAACAACACGCGCTTGGCGTTCGCGCCGTTCGGCGCGTGCAGCGTCAGCGCGTCTCCCCGTTTGCCGGCGAAGTCGCCGCTGCGAATCGCGTCGGCGATCCGCCCGCCGAGCGCGGCGTCGAGAGCGCCGAGCCGAGCGGGCAGCTTCCATTTCGCCGGGTCGAGCTCCGTGAGCGGCAGCGCCAACACATCTGCGCTCAGCTGATCGATTGCACCCGCAACCACCGTGACCTGCATTCCAAAGCTCTCCTGCTGAGTAGTCGAAGCGGCATCGGCAAGGCGCGCAGAAGCCCCAAGAAGCGAGCCTGCAGCCTGGCATTTTGGTTGACGGGCTTAGCCCCTCTCCTAGACTCGCGCCGCTTTTTTCCCTGGCTTCTCGCGCCGCCGGGACGGTCTTTCGGGGGGACGTCTCGCATGGATCTCAACGTCTTTGCGCTCGTGTTCCAAGCATCATGGCCGGTGAAGGCCGTGGTGGCCCTGATGGCTTTGCTCTCGGTGTTCTCCTGGGGCGCGATCGCCTTCAAGCTGCGCGAGTTCGGTGCGGCAGAGCGCGACACCGAGGAGTTTCTCGGCGCGTACCACCAAGGCACGTTCGAGGACACCGAGAAAGCGGCGCGCGAGCACCCGAAGAGCCCGCTCTCGACGGTGATGCTCGCGGGCGTTGCCGAGCTGAAGCGCATCGCGCGCTACCGGAGCCGCAGCGAAGAAGGCTTCGATGCGAGTCAGCTGCGAGCGGTGAACAAGGCGATCAATTGGGCGGGCTCGCAGGAGGCGCTGCGGCTCGAGGGCCGGCTCTCGTTCCTCGCCACCGTCGGCAGCACGACGCCGTTCATCGGCTTGTTCGGCACCGTAATCGGAATCATCAATGCATTCGCGCAGATTGGCATGACCGGCAATGCAGGGCTCGAGACCGTGGGCCCCGGCATCGCCGAAGCGCTCGTTGCGACGGCGATCGGCCTGTTCGCCGCGATCCCCGCGACGATCTTTTACAACGGCTTCGTCGCCCGCCTGCGCGAGCTCACAGCCGCGATCGATCTGTTCACGGTGGAACTGCAGGACGACATCGCGCATCTGTCGTCGGCCGCGGGTCGCGCCGCCGGGCCGCGCGCGCTGGAGCGCTGAGCGATGGCCGCGCAAGGAATGGGCAAGACCCATCGGCCGATGTCCGAGATCAACGTGACGCCGTTCGTCGACGTGATGCTCGTGCTGCTGATCATCTTCATGGTGACGGCGCCGATGATGGAGCAGGGGCTCGAGGTCGACCTCCCGAACACGACGACGCAGAACATCCGCGTCAAAGAGCCGCCGCTGGTGATTACGGTGAAGCGTGACGGGAAGATTCACCTCGCCGAGTCGCAGCCGTTCGAGCTCGGCGAGCTCGAAGCCAAGCTCGACTCGATCCTCGACGGCGACGCGAGCCGCGAGGTGTTCCTGCGCGCCGACGAGAAGGTTCCGTACGGGACGGTCGCGAAGGTGATGGCGAAGGCGCGCGCCGCCGGTGTCGAGAAGCTCGGCATGGTGACCGAGCCCGAGTGACGCGAACCGCGATGAGCGCGACGCTCGAAAACCTCGCCGCGGGCCGGCAGCAGTTCCGCCGCATGGTGTGGCTGTCGGCCGCGCTGCACGGCGGGCTCTCGATTGCGGCGATGATCTCGTGGCCGAGCTTCATCGATCACGAGCTGCCGGCGGGGCCGGTGATCAGGATGATCACGCCCGCGGAGCTCGCGATGCGCACAGCGAGCGTTGTGCCGCAGCCAAAGCCGGCGCCGCCGAAGGTCGAGCCTCAGCCGGAGCCCGAGCCTGTCGCCCCGCCGCCCCCGCCCGAGCCGGAGCTCACGGTGATTCCAGAAGACCCGACTCAGAAAGTGAAGAAGCCGGAGCCAAAACCGGAGCCGGAGGTGGAGCCCGAGCCCGCGCCGCGTCCACGCGAGGAAAAGCAGGTCGATCTGGAACAGTGGCTCGCGGAGGAGAAGGCGAAGGAAGGCCAGCAGAGCCCGATCGAGCAGGCTGCCAACGCGAAGCAAGCGCTTCCGCCACCGGGCGCCGGAGGGACTGGAGCGCCACTCACTGCCGAGGTCGCAGCGTGGCAGCAAAAGGTGAAGGCTCATGTGCGCAGGAACTGGGCGCTGACGCCCGGCCTGCGCGGCAAGGGCCTCAAGGCGCTGACGACCGTGGAGCTCACCGCGAGCGGCTTGATCGTGGACTTCGACATCGAGCGCTCGTCGGGGAACCCATGGTTCGACGACAGCGTCGAGCGCTTCCTCGAAGAGACGACGTCTCTTCCCGCACCGCCGGACGACGGCAAGTGGCCCATCGAATTCGAAGGAAACTTCTAGTGCACCGGATGCTCGTTGCCCTCGCCGTTGTAGCCCTCGCTGCGCCGCTCGCGGCACAGGACCGCCCTACCACGATCGTCGATCCCGGAAAGTTCCAGCTCGAGAAGGTCGCCGTGCAGCGCTTCCTCGCGCGCTCGCCGGAAGCGCAGTCGCTCGCGAGCGAGCTGCACGCAGCGCTCGGCGGCGGCCTCGAGTTCTCGATGCTGTATGCGCTCACGCCAGAGGGCGCCTTCCTCGACCCCGTAACAAGCCCGGCGCTCGATTCTTCGCCGGCGCCGAAGTGCCAGAACTGGAAGCAGATCGGCGCCGATTACTTGGTGCAGGGCATGGCCGACGTGACGCCGGAGGCGCTGCGCGTCACCTACCGCGTCTGGGACGTCGTGAAGTGCACGTCGAAGGTCGCGTCGAAGCAGCGCACCTCGCGGCCCGAGAACGCGCGGCGGCTCGGCAAATCGATCGCGGACGAGATCGTCGGCGCGCTGACCGGCGTGCCCGGCGTCGCCGACACCGAGATGGCGTACGTCTCGAGCCGCATCGGGGCGAAAGAAGTGTTCGTGATGGACGCGAACGGCGACAACCAGCGGCCCGTGACGCGCTGGTCGACGATCAGCACGTTCCCGAGCTGGGCGCCCGATTCGACCGGGCTCGTCCTAACAAGCTACCGCTACCGCAATCGCCCGTGGCTGTTCGTGATGAAGCGCCAGAACCTGCCGTCGGGCCGCCTGTTCCAGAGCCTGCCGGATTCGACGCGCCTGTACCGCGGCGTCTACGACCCGAGCGGCACGAAGCTCGCGATCGTTGGCAGCGTCGACGGAGTCAGCGAGATCTTCACCGCGACCAACGGCGGCGCGCTGAAGCGGCTGACGAAGGATCGCTACATCGACGTGGGGCCGACCTGGTCGCCGGACGGCCGCCGCATCGCGTTCGTCTCCGATCGGACCGGCGCGCCGCAGATCTACGTGATGAGCGCCGACGGCGGCGAGGCGAAGCGGCTCACGTTCGACGGCGCCTATAACACCTCGCCCAGCTGGTCTCCCGACGGCGAGTGGATCGCGTTCGAGACGCGCATCAACAGCCAGTTCGACGTCTGGAAGATTCGGCCCGAAGGCGGCCAGTCGATTCCAGTGGTCTCGCATCCGCGCAGCGACGAGCATCCGAGCTGGTCGCCCGACGGGCGCCTGATCGCCTTTAGCGGGGCGCGTTACGGACGCCCGGACGTCTACGTCGCGAGCGCCGCCGGCGAATCGCGCGAGCTGCCGGCACGGCGCATCACGACGCGCGGCGATAACACCCATCCCGCCTGGGGCCCGCGCCGCGGGAAGTGAGCGCTGCAAGTAGAAGGAGGGGGCAACCCATCATGAACACCACTCTCGGGGTCGCTGGCGCGCGTCGCATCGCGGCGATCGCGCTCGTGGCCGCGTTGCCACTCGGCTGCGCGACCGTCGCGGAGCAGCGCAAGCTCGAGTACGAGCTGAACAAGATGCGCAGCGGCAGCAGCTTGGCCGAGCAGGGCAAGCGCATCGCCGAGCTCTCGACCGAGCTCGACACGCTCCGCGCGGAGATGGCCGAGCTGCGAGGGCGCATCGAGATCGCGGAGCACGGCGCGCAGCAAGCGGCGGAAGACGCGCGCGCCGCCCGGCAGGCGAGCGTGCCGGCGCCGGTCACAGCACCGACGGAAGAGCTGCCGCCCGCCGAAGGTCCCGCCTCCGAGGAGCTCGCGCTCTACCGCGAGGCGTACGACGCGTGGCGCACGAACGATCACGCGAGCTGTGTCGACCGCTTCGGACGCTTCCTGCAATCGTTCCCGTCCTCGAAGTACGCGGACGACGCCGCGTTTTGGCTCGCCGACTGCCATTACCGCCAAGGAGATCTGAAGACCTCCGTGCTGCGCTTCGACGAAGTCGCGACGCGGTACCCGGAGAGCGACAAGGCCGCCGAAGCGCTGTTCCGTCAGGGGGAGGCGCTCCTGCAGATGGGCCCGCAGTTCTCGAAGGCGGCGCAGAAAGCGTTTCAGCGCGTGATCGACAACTACCCGACCCACAAGCGAGCGGCGGACGCCCGCGAGCGGCTGGCGATCATCGGCGGGTGACCGGGGACGCAGCGTTTTCGCGGCAGTGAGCGGGCCGATCGAACGTTATGCTGCCGCGCCCGCAAACGCGGACCGTCCTCGAGTCGGATCTCAGTAAAGCGAGAAAGGGAAAGCTTCCGTGCGAAAGCGCGACCTCGACAAGTTCAAGAAGATCCTCTCGGAGCAGCGCGCGCAGCTCACCGGGAACGCGAAGAAAGCCGTCAGCGGCGACATCCATCTCGATCCCGACGACTTCCCGGACGAGATCGATGCCGCCTCGTCGGAGATGAACCTCGCATTCCAGGGCAGGCTGCGCGAACGCGAGCGCGGCCTGCTCGCGAAGATCGAGCAGGCGCTGCAGAAGATCGAGCAGGGCGTTTACGGCGAGTGCGAAAATTGTGGCGAAGAGATCGGACTCAAGCGGCTGGAGGCTCGGCCTGTTGCGGAGCTGTGCATCGATTGCAAGTCGGAGCAGGAGAGGTTGGAGCGGCACCAGGCCTGAGGGCTGGTGGATGTGCGGCGTCCGCAGCCGCGGCGGGGCCGGGGGCGGCTCCGGTCGGGCGGGGGCTCGGCTCCACTCACCCGCGTGACCGCGATGAGCTGTGCCGTGCGCGGTTCGAGGACTCCCGCGCTGCGCTTCGAGCGTGCGCGCGGCCACGCCTGGGGTTCGCTCCGCGACCCCCGCCCTTCCTCCGCCGCCCCCGGCCCCGCCGCGGCTGCTCGCGGTGGGGAGCGCTTCGAGCCGTTTTTTCTGGGTGGGAGGGCGCGGATCGGCGCGGCTTTGAGCCGCGCCTCCCGCGTTACCGGAAGTCGTGAGCGTTGCGGTTGTTGGGGTCGGGGATGAGAGTGTCGTGGCGATGATTGGCGAAAGCGTCGTGCTCGGGATCGAGAGCAGCTGCGATGAGATGGCGGCTGCCATCGTGCGTGGCGAGCGTGAGGTGTTGGCGAGCACGGTGCGCGGGCAGGCGGCGGTGCATGCCCCGTATGGCGGAGTGGTGCCGGAGCTCGCGTCGCGCGATCACCTGCGCGTCGTTTCGCAGGTGGTGCAGGCGGCGCTTTCCGAGGCTGGGATCGCGCAGAGCTCCCTAACAGGTGTAGCCGTCACGGCGGGGCCTGGGCTGCTCGGCTCGCTGCTGGTGGGCCTTTCGTTCGCGAAGGCGTTTGCGTATCGGCTCGGCATTCCGGTCGTCGGTGTGCATCACCTGGCGGGGCATTTGGCGGCGGCGGAGATTGCAGATGCGGCGCTGGTCGCGCCGTATCTCGGGCTGGTCGTTTCGGGTGGGCATACGGCGCTGTATCGCATCGAGGCGGATGCGCCGGCGGCGCTGCTCGGCGAGACGCGCGACGACGCCGTCGGCGAGGCGTTCGACAAGGTCGCGAAGCTGTTGGGGATTCCGTATCCCGGAGGGCCCGGGCTCGCGCAGCTGGCGGAGCGCGGTGACGCCGGCGCGTTCGCGTTTCCCCGCCCGATGGAGAGCGAGCCCGGCTACGACTTCTCATACAGCGGACTGAAGACTGCAGTCGCGCTCGCGGTCGAGAAGCATCCAGAGCGCGCCGCGGATCTCGCGGCGTCGTTCGAGGCCGCCGCAACCGACGTGCTGGTCGCGAAGACGCGGCGCGCCGCGCGCGAGGAAGGGCTGGAGCGCGTCGCGGTCGTCGGCGGCGTCGCCGCGAATGCGCGGCTGCGCCGGGAGCTGGCTGCGGCTGCCGAGCGCGACGGCTTCGCGCTCTTCCTTCCGCCACTCGCGCTGTGCACCGACAACGCCGCGATGATCGCCGCGGCGGGCGCGCAGCTGCTCGCGCGCGGTGCGAGCGATTCGCTCGCGCTGAGCGCCTTCTCGCGCGTCGCGCTCGAGCAGCGGCCGTGGGCGACGTGAGCCGCGGGTGAGCGCTCAGGCGGCCCGCGCCTTTCTCGAGCGCCACGGGCTCGCCGCGAACAAGGAGCTCGGGCAGAACTTTCTGTGCGACGCAGCGCAGGCCGACAAGCTCGTGCGCCTCGCGCAGGTCGAGCCCGGTGCGAGCGTGCTCGAGATCGGCACCGGTCTCGGCATCCTGACCCAAGCGCTCGCGCGCCGCGCGCGCGAGGTCACGACGATCGAGATCGATGCGGGGCTCGTGCGCGCGCTCGCCGCCGAGCGAGCGCTGCCGCAGAACGTGCGGCTGCTCCACGCGGACGCGCTCGAAGTCGATCTCGCAGCCGAGGTCGCGGCGCTCGCCCGCCACGCCGCTCCGGTGCGCGTCGTCGCGAACCTCCCGTACTCCGTCGCGACGCCGTTGATGCGGCGTTTCCTCGACCTCGCGGGCGGGCTCGCCGGCTGGGCTGTGATGATCCAGCGCGAGGTGGCGCTGCGGATCGGCGCGCAGCCGGGCTCGAGTGATTACGGCTCCTTTGCGGTGCTCCACCAGCTCGTCGCGCGGGTGAAGCTCGGGCTCGCGCTGCATCCGCAGTGCTTTTATCCTGCGCCGCGAGTCGTCTCGAGCTTCGCGCTGCTCACGCCGCACGCGAACTTCGCGCTCCGGCCTGGCGAGCTCGAAGCGGTCGAGCGGCTGGTGCGCGCGGCCTTCGCGCATCGGAGGAAGACGCTCGTGAGCTCGCTGCGGCAGCACGGCGAGATGGATCCGGCTGCGGTCGCGTCGTGGCTGGCGCATTCAGGCTTGGATCCGCGCACTCGCGCCGAGCGAATCGCGCCGGTGCAGTGGCTCGCGCTCGCGCGGGAGCTGCGCGCGTGAGAGGCGACGACCCGCGCCGCGACTTCACCGCGCCGATTCCAGTCGAGCTCACGCGCGAGGACGGCGAGCTGCTGCGCGAGCGCGCCGTCAACCTCTCGCCGCGGGGGCTGTGCGTACACAGTGAGCGAAGCTCGCTCCACTCGAGCCGCGCGCTCGAGGTCGGTGAGCGCGTCGTCGTCGCGTTTCGACTGCCGCCCGACGGCCCCGAGATTCGCGCGGCAGGCCGCGTCGTATGGACCGGAGAGGCCGGCCAGATCGACGCCGCGACGCAGCTCTGGGAGACGGGCGTGCATCTCGTCGACCTGAGCGACGCGGAGCGCGCCGCGCTGCTGCGCTTCGCGAATCAGCCTACGAATCGGCGTCGCTGACGCGCGACAATGTGAAGCGGGGACGTTCCTCCTTGTTTCCGTGCGGCGAAAAGGAGGAACGTCCCCGCTTCACCTTGTTTCGGAGCCTCGGAGAACGGAGCGATGGAGCTTCCGGCGCTGCGCGAAGCGCTCGTCGAGCTGGCGCGGGAGTGCGGGATCTCGGTGCGCGCGCTGCGCGGCGCGGCGGACGCGCCGGGGCTCGCGAGCGGGCCAGCGCTCGTGCGCGGCGCGCCTTGGATCGTGCTGGTCGCGAGCGATCCGGTCGACGCGCAGATCGCTGCGCTCGCCGCCGGGGTCGTGCGTTTCGCGCGGCCACAGCTCGATGCGCGCTATCTGCCGCCTGCCGTGCGCGACGCGCTCGAGCGCGAGATCCAGCGGCACTTTCCGCGTTGACACCTCGCGCCGCGGCCGCTTAGTCTCGGGTCCCAGAGCCGAGGGGAACCGCAAGGCGCGGTCTCCATCGAACGCTCCACAGACACCGGGCACGGCCCGCACACAGGACGACGCCACATCTGCCCGAGATCGCTCGCATCCGCTGGTCGGAGCGAGACGGGGCGGCGAGTTGGCGAGATCGGCGCAGCGGCGAAGCCTCGCACGCGCCGCGACTCGACGGCGAACCCCCAGCTCGGGACGGCTGAGTTCTCGCGGACACCCCGGCGAGGGCACAAGCGCATGTCCACGATCACGGCCGCTGCGAGCCGCGAGCAGCGCGTCACCGCGCGCTCGCTCCAAAGCAGAAAAGGGAAGGGCGAGCCCTTCTCGATGCTGACCGCCTACGACGCGACGTTCGCGCGCATCTTCGACGAAGCCGGCATCGACGTGCTGCTCGTCGGCGATTCGGTCGGCAACACCGTGCAAGGCGGCGAGACCACGCTGCCCGTCACGCTGGACGAGATGCTCTACCACACGCGGCTCGTCGCGAGGACGGCGCGGCGCGCGCTCGTGGTCGGCGACATGCCTTTCGGGAGTTATCAGGTATCGCCCGAGCAGGCGGTGCTCAGCGCGATCCGCTTCGTCAAGGAAGGCGGCGCCGCCGCGGTGAAGCTCGAAGGCGGGCGGCGCGTGCGCGAGACGATTGCCCGCATTGCGGATGCCGAGATCCCGGTGATGGGCCACGTCGGGCTGACGCCGCAATCGATCCACAAGATGGGCGGATACCGCGTGCAGGGCCGCGGCGCCGCGCGCGAAGCGGTGCTCGCGGATGCGTTTGCGGTGCAGGAAGCGGGCGCGTTCGCGGTGGTGCTGGAGGGCATGCCGGCCGAGCTCGCAGCAGAGATCAGCGCGCAGCTCGCGATTCCGACGATCGGAATCGGCGCGGGCGCCGCGTGCGATGGGCAGGTGCTCGTGCTCCACGATCTGCTCGGGCTCTGCGACTGGACGCCGAGCTTCGCGAAGCAGTACGCGAGCCTCGGACAGCTGGCCTCGCAAGCGGCCCGCGCGTACGCCGACGACGTGCGGCAACGCAAGTTCCCCGGCGACGAGCATTCGTATCGATAACGAGCGGCCGCCAGGGAATCGCGATGGATCAGGTCACCACGGTGCGCGCGCTGCAGGCGCGAGCCGACGCGGAGCGCGCGGCCGGCCGGCGTATCGCGCTCGTGCCGACGATGGGCGCGCTGCATGCCGGCCACCTCGCGCTCGTCGACGAAGCCCGCCGCCGCGCGCAGTTCGTGATCGTCTCGATCTTCGTGAACCCCGCGCAGTTCAACTCGCCGGCGGATCTCGGCGCGTATCCGCGCACGCTCGAAGCCGACCTCGCGGCGTGCCGCTCGCACGGCGTGTCGGCGGTGTTCGTGCCGCCGGCAAGCGAGCTCTACCCGGCCGGCTATCAGAGCTGGATCGAGGTGACGGAGCTCGCGCAGCCGCTTTGCGGAGCAACGCGGCCCGGCCACTTCCGCGGCGTCGCGACGATCGTCGCGAAGCTGCTGATCGCGGCGAAGCCGCACGTCGCGGTGTTCGGAGCGAAGGACTTTCAGCAGCTCGCGTTGATTCGCCGGCTCGTCACCGATCTCGGCCTCGACGTCGAGATCGTCGGCCACGAGACGGTGCGTGAGCCCGATGGCCTCGCGCTCTCGAGCCGGAACGTGCACTTGACGCGCGAAACGCGCGCGCAGGCGCTGGTGCTCTCGCGCTCGCTTTCGGCCGCGCAGCGTGCGATCGACGCGGGCGAGCGCTCGCGCGCCGCGCTCGAGGCGCTGGTCGCGCGCGAGATCGCTGCCGCGCCGCTCGCGAAGATCGATTATGCGGAGCTGCGGGATCCGGAGACGCTCGCGCCCGCGCCCGCGGAGTTATCAGGCCGGGCCCTGCTCGCGCTTGCGGTCTATTTCCCGAAGGCCGGGGAAGACCAAGTGCGCTTGATCGACAACTGCGTGTTGCACGTACCCGAGGAGTAACAGGACGTGACTCGAACCATGCTCAAGTCGAAGATCCACCGCGCCACCGTCACGGAAGCAAACCTCGAATACGAGGGCAGCGTGACGATCGACAGCCTGCTGCTCGAGGCGGCGGACATCCTGCCGTACGAGAGCGTCGAGATTTACGACTGCACGAACGGGAGCCGGCTGCGCACGTACGCGATTCCCGGCGAGCCCGGCTCCGGCGAGATCTGCATCAACGGCGCCGCGGCGCATCTCGTGAAACCGCACGATGTCGTGATCATCACGAGCTGGGTGCAGCTGGACGACGAGAGGTGCCGCGACTGGCACGCGAAGCGCGTGTTCGTCGACCGCGCGAACCAGCAGCTGCACTGAGCTCGAGCGCCGCTTCGGCGCGCGCAGCGAGCCCAACGGGCGAGCGAAGCGCGGCGCGGTAGCGTCCGCGCCCTGATGACGAAGCCCGGCGCGGAGGAGAAGAAAGCGGCGGCGGTGATCGCGAACATCGCGACCAACCGACGCGCGCGCTTCGAATACGAGATCGAGACGACCGTCGAGGCGGGGCTCGCGCTGCGCGGGCCCGAAGTGAAGGCGCTGCGCCAGGGCAAGGGCAACCTGAACGGCGCGTTCGCGATCGTGAGGCGCGGCGAAGTGTGGCTGATCGGCTGCCAGATCGCGCACTACGAGCAGGCGAACCGCGAGAACTCCGACCCGCTGCGCGAGCGCAAGCTGTTATTGCACCGCAGTGAGATTGCGCGGCTCGAGGGCAAGGTCTCCGAGCGCGGCTTCACGCTGGTGCCGCTCTCGCTCTATTTCAAGGACGGGCGCGCGAAGGTCGAGCTGGCCGTCGCGCGCGGGCGCAAGACCCACGACAAGCGCGAGGCGATCAAGCAGCGCGAGGACCGCCGCGCCGTCGAGCGCGCGATGAGCAACGCGCGGAAGCGCTAGGCAGGCGTCAGCCGGTAGCGAATCGGCAGGTGCTTGACGCCGCCGACGAGCGAGGAGCGCAGCCGCTGCACCGGGCCGTCGATCTCGATTTCCGCGAGCCGCGGCACGAGGTACTTGAACGCCATCTCGAGCTCGAGCCGGGCGACGTGAGCGCCCGCGCAGAAGTGCTCGCCGATCCCGAACGCGAGATGTCGGTTCGGATTGCGCTCGATGTCGAACACGAACGGCTTCTCGAAGATCTCCTCGTCGCGATTCGCGGAGGGATAGAAGAGCCCGAGGCGATCGCCCTTGCGAATGCGGTGGCCGTGGAAATCGATGTCCTGCGACGCGGTGCGCGCGAAGTGAATGATCGGGCTCGCCCAGCGCAGCATCTCCTCGATCGCCGAATCGAGCAGCTGCGGATTGCGCTGCAGCTTCGCCAGCTCCGCGGGGTGCTCGATCAGCGCGAGCATCCCGCCGCTCGTGCCGTTGCGCGTCGTCTCGTTTCCGGCGACGACGACGATCATGCAGTACGAGAGCAGGTCGAGCGGCGGCAGCGGCGCGCCGTCCACCTCGGCGCTGACGAACAGGCTGACGAGATCGTCCGCCGGGTTCTTGCGCTTCTCCTCCACCAGCTTCGCGAAGTACATGAACAGCTCGGCCATCGCCTTCTGCGCGGTCTCCGCCGGAGTCTGGCCCGGCACCTGATACTCCGGATCCGCCGCGCCGATCGTGCGATTCGTCCAGTCGAACAGCAGCTTCCAGTCGGACTTGGGCACGCCGAGCAGCCAGGCGATCACCGCGATCGGCAGCGGCGCGGCCACCTTCTCGACGAAGTCGCAGCTGCCCTCGTCGCCTTCGCGGAGCAATGAGTCGACGATCTCCTTCGCGATCAGCTCGATGTCGTGATGGATCTTCTTCAGCGCGCCGGGCGTGAAACGCTTCGAGATGATCTTGCGGTAGGCGCTGTGCTTGCGGCCGTCGAGCTGGATCAGCGTCGGCGGCGGCTGGAACGCGCGCTCGAGCTCCTGCTTCTCCGTCGGGAGCACGAGCAATGGCGCGTTCAGGAAGAGCTCGGGGTTCTTCCCGACCCACGCGATGTCGGCGTGCTTGGTGACCGCCCAATAAGGCATCACCGCGTTCTGCATGAAGTGGATCGGCGCCTCGCGCCGCAGCCGCGTCCACGCCTCGTGCGGGTAGCCGTGCCGCACATAGACATCCGGCGCGAGCAGCTCGAGCTCTGACAGCGATTCCGACATGCGCATCTCCACCAGTGGGGCGGCTCAGCATAGGACGCCGCGCCCGGTACGTCAGGCGCGCTGTCCGACTTGCGCACGCGGCTTGGCGCGATTCCGCCGGCCCGCTTACTTTGGGCGTTTCGTGGGGGCGATCGGCTTCGACGGGTGATCGAAGGCGAACGCTGCGCGCCGAGGGGGTAGCGACCTCGTTAATCCTGCTGCAGTTGGTAGTAACAACTGCCGACGACAACTACGCACTCGCT
>Ga0187894_10000919_pt1 | contig 39225 bp, 32 predicted proteins | sample GBC1701081metaG_FD_136650 | JGI IMG/M metagenome (GOLD analysis project Ga0187894, IMG submission 136650) | White microbial mat communities from a lava cave in the Kipuka Kanohina Cave System on the Island of Hawaii, USA - GBC170108-1 metaG ... | reverse complement strand
CGTCGCCGGCAATAACAGCGCGAGCGATCCGACCACGATCGTGCAGCTGCCTGATCCGCTGGTGATCAAGAGCGAGGTCGTGCTGAACGACCCGATCAACGGCGCGACGCGGCCGAAGGCGATTCCCGGCGCGAACGTCCGGTACACGATCGGCGTCACGAACGAGGGCTCGGGCTCGCCCGATGTCGACACGCTCGTGATCGACGACGCGCTGCCGACTCAGCTGTCGCTGTTCGTGAACGGCTTCGGAGGCCCGAGCCCCGTGCTGTTCGTGAACGGCGCGACCGCGTCGGGGATGTCGCTCGTCTTCTCCGGGCTCGCGAGCACGACCGACGACCTCGAGTTCGACAACGGCGCGAACACGTTCACCTACACGCCGGTGCCCGACGCGAGCGGATACGACGCCGCGGTACGCGCGCTGCGCATTCGCCCGAGCGGAACGTTCGCGGGAGCGAGCGGTGCCGCCACGCCCAGTTTCGAGCTGCGCTTTCAACTCAAAGTGAAATGAGAGGTGTCCATGCAATCCGTAACAACTCGTCTTTGCGGCCTCGCCGCCGTCGCCGCATTCGCGCTGACGGCCGGCGCCGCGCACGCGGTGGGAACCGCGGCCGGCACCGACATCACCAACACCGCGAGCGTGACGGCCGACGTCGGCGGCACGCCCGTGACCGCGACCAGCAATCCGCACGTGGTCACGGTCGCCGAGGTGATCGACGTCGACGTGACGCTGCTGTCGATCGGCAACGTGCTCGTGAACACGCCGTCCGCGGGCCAAGTGCTGACGTTCCGCGTCACCAATGTCGGTAACGGAATCGATTCGTTCGCGCTGAGCGTGAACAACGCGCTGCTCGGCGACGCGTTCGACCCGGTCTTCGCGAGCGTCTACTTCGACGCGAACGGCAACGGGCTCTACGACGCCGGCACCGACACGCTGTACTCGCCGGGGCTGAACGATCCGGTGCTCGACGCCAACGGCGCGGACGACGTCGTCGTGTTCGTGTTGAACGACATCCCCGCCGCACTCGCGAGCGGAGATCTCGGCGACAGCGAGCTGCTCGCGGCTTCGAACACGGGCACGGGCGCGCCGGGCTTCGTGATCGGCGGCGCCGGCGAAGGCGGCACCGACGCGATCGTCGGCCCGAACGGCGGCGACGACCAGGCGCAGGGCACCTATCAGGTCTCCAGCGTCGCGCTCGCGATCGCGAAGGGCTCGAGCGTCGCGGACCCGTTCGGCGGCACGCAGCCGGTTCCGGGCGCGACGATCACCTACTCGCTCGTGCTCACGGTGAGCGGCGTCGGCTCGGCCGACGTGACCACGCTGAGCGACGCGATTCCGGCGAACACGACCTACGTCGCCGGCTCGATGACGCGCAACGCCGCGCCGCTCACGGACGCGAGCGACGCGCCGACCGATGACGCGGACTTCGGCGTGACCACGCCGAACACGGTCACGGTCGGCCTCGGGAATCTGCCGGCGGGCGGTCCGCCGGAAACGATCACGTTTCAAGTCACGATCAATTAGGGAGGGAGTCAGATGAAGTTCGAATGGTTGCGACCGGGTGCGGCGCTGTTCGCCGTGCTCGCGACGGTGGCAGGCGCGCACGCCGAGGCGGGCGGCATCGAGCTGCGCGCGAAGGCGGAGAAGCGCGTGCTGCTGCAAGCGCCGGACGGCACGGCGCAGGAGACCTACGTGAGCGCGGCGAAGGTCGTGCCGGGCGACGTGGTCGCCTACACGATCGAGGCGCGCAACGTCGGGGCCGCGGACGCGGATCGCGTGGTGATCACCGATCCGATTCCCGGTGAGATGAAGTATCTGGACGGCAGCGCCGACGTCACCGGCGCAGAGCTCCTGTTCTCGGTCGACGGAGGCTTTCGCTTCGATCGCCCTGAGAACCTGAGCGTCGCGAACGAGGACGGCACGCGTCGGCCCGCGCTCGCCAGCGACTACACGCACGTGCGCTGGGTGTTCGCGACGCCCCTGGCTCCGACCGAGCAGCGGTCGGTGCGCTTCCTGGCACAGCTCGAGTAGCTGCGCCCGGTTTCTCTGGTCTCAACAACAAGGAGAATGATCATGCAACGGGATTGGAAACGCAGCGTTCGTGCCGGGGTGGTCTCGGCGGTGTTCGCGCTCACGGCTGCGCAGGGTGCGTACGCCGTCGGGACGGCCTCCGGGACGTCCGTCGACAACCGAGCCACCGTGTCGTACGCGATCGGCTCGACCGCGCAGCCTGTGATCGAGTCGTCGCCGACGGGCAACTCGACCACCGGTGTCGGCAACGGCACCGACACCAGCTTCGTGGTCGACAACCGCATCGACCTCACGGTGGTCGAGCTCTCCGGCGGCTACACGCAGGTCGCTGCGGGCGGCGTGAACGAAGTGCTCGTGTACACGGTGGCCAACACCGGCAACGCGACGCAGGACTTCTCGCTGACCTCGGCCGACAACGGAACGGATCCGTTCGGCGGCACCGACAACTTCGACGCCACGGTCGTCGGGATCTTCGTCGACGCGAACAACGACTCGTTGTACGACGCGGGCGACACCGCGACCTACATCGACGAGCTCGCGGCCGACACGGACGTCGAAGTGTTCGTCGTCCGTAACATCCCCGGCGGCCAGGCCAACGGCGACATCTCCGCGGTGACGCTCACCGCGCAGGTTGCGCAGGGCGGCGGCGTCGGCGTTCAGGGTGCGGACATCCTGACGGACGACGCGCTGATCGCGGACGATCCGGCTACCGTGCAGATCGTGTTCGGCGACGCGGCGGGTGACACCGACGCGGCGAACGACGGCGCGCATTCGGACAGCGATGCCTACATCGTGGGCGCGGCGCAGATCAGCGTGGCGAAGACCTCGGCGGTGCTCAGCGACCCGATCAACGGCGCGGTGAATCCGAAGGCGATCCCGGGCGCGACGGTCGAGTACACCGTCACGGTCAGCAACGCCGTGGGCGCTTCGGCGACCGCGACGAACGTGCAGGTGAGCGACAGCCTGAACGCGGAGATCACGGCCGGCACGGTCGCGTTCGACGCGAACGGCTACGCGGCCGGCGCGGGCATGCAGGTGACCGCGCCCAACATCGCCGGCGGCGCGCCGACGGCGCTGTCGAACGCGGCCGACGCGGATCAGGGCGACTTCACCGCGAACGCGGTGACGGTGAACGGCATTACGCTGAATGCCGGCCAATCCGCGACGGTGCGCTTCCGGGTCGTGATTCAGTAACAACCCGTGAGCGCTCTGCTTCCGATCCCGATGCACGGCCCCGGGCGGGCGCGCGCGGAGTCCTCGCGACTCCGGGCGCGGCCCGTTCGGGGCTCCGTGTCTCTGCGTTTCGGAAGCTGGCTTTGCGCGTGGCTGGCGCTGCTGCTCTTCGCGAGCGCCAGCCACGCGCAGACACCGCCCGGCACGCTGATCAACAACACCGCGCAGGGCCTCTACACGCCGACCGCGGGCGTGCCGACCACGGTGCTCTCGAACACCGATGCGATCACCACCGGCGCGACGCGCACGCCGTCGGCGACGCAAATCCTTCACTACGCGCCGGGCGCGCCCGGCAGCTTCGCCTCCAACGTGGGCGCGGCCTCGTGCAGCGCGTCCGGAACGGCCGCAGGCCCGTTCGCGGCCGCGCCGAATCCCACGGACTTGTCAGGCGCGCCGATCAACCTCGGCGCGCCCGTCGATCTGCTCGCGGGCGGCGCGTTCCATCAGGGCGAGGCGCTGTTCCTGCGCGTCGCCGACGCCGACCAGAACCTCAACGTGCTCGCAGTCGAGAGCGTGCTGATCACGGTCGTCTCGCAGACGACCGGCGACGTCGAGGTCGTCCAGGCCAGCGAGACCGGACCCAATACCGGAGAGTTCATCGCCTACCTGATGAGCGGCGTCCCGCCGCCCGTGTCGGGCGACTGCCGGCTTTCGGTCGTCGCGGGCGAGACGATGCTCGCGAGCTACAGCGACCCCGCCGATGGCACGGACAGCTCGAGTAGCGGCGCGCTGGTCGACCCGCTCGGCTTCGTCTTCGACAGCGCGACCGGCGCGGGCGTCGACGGCGCGCAGATCACGCTGATCGATTCCGCGAGCGGCCTGCCCGCGACCGTGTTCGGCGACGACGGCGTCTCGAGCTTCCCCGCCACGATCGTCTCCGGAGGCAGCGCGAGCGACTCCGGCGGAACCAGTTACGTGTTCCCGCCCGGTCGCTTCCGCTTCCCGTTCGTCGCGCCCGGCACCTACCGGCTCCAGGTCGTGCCGCCGCCGACGCATGCGTTTCCGTCGAGCGTCCCCGACGCGACGCTCCAGCTTCTTCCCGGCGCGCCGTTCGCGCTGAATGCGGGATCGCGCGGCAACGATTTCGTCGTGCCGCTCGGTCCGATCTTCGCGGTCGACGTGCCGCTCGATGCGAGCGCCGCCGGCGGGTCGCTCGCGCTCAGCAAACGCGCGAGCCGCGCGAGCGCGGGCATCGGCGAGTTCGTGCAGTACGTGCTCTCGGTCAGTGCGCCGACTGGCAGCGCCGGCCAGCCCGCGCTGCTCACCGACCGGCTGCCGCGCGGCTTCCGCTTCGAGGCCGGCTCGCTGCGGATCGCGAACGCCGTTGCGCCGAATCCTGCGATCAGCGGCGACGGCCGCACGCTCACGATTCCACTCGGCGTGCTCGCGCCCGGCACGTCGCTCGAGCTCCGCTACGTCGCGCGCATCGGCTCCGGCGCGCGCGGGGGGCGCTCCGTCAACGTCGCGCAGCTGAGCGCGGGGCCGCTGCTCTCGAACGAAGCGCGCGCGGTCGTGCTCGTCGTGCGCGATCTGCTGAGCGAGCGCGCGACGCTGGTCGGGCGCGTGATGGAGGGAAGCTGCAGCGACAACCTGCGCGATGAGCACCCGGGCGTCGCCGGCGTGCGCGTCTTCCTCGAGGACGGCACGCACGTCGTGACGGACGAGCAGGGCCGCTTCCACTTCCCGGTACTGAACGCGGACACGCACGTCGTGCAGCTCGATACCGAGACCGTGCCCGACGGGCTGATGCCGGTGCCGTGCAATAACAATCGATTCGCCGGCCGCGCCTACTCGCAGTTCGTCGAGCCGCAGCGCGGCGCGCTCTGGCGCACGGACTTCTTCCTCGAGCGCACGCCGAGCGGCCGCGGCCTGCATCAGCAGCTGACCGTCACGCCCGCGGGCGATCGCCAGAACGTCGAGCTGCGCGTGAGCGTGGGCGGCGCAAACCTCGGCGGCGTCTCGGGCCTCGTGATGCTCCCGAGCGGCGTCACGCCGCTGCCCGGCACGATCGAGGTGCTCGGCCCGGGGGCGCGCTTCGACGCGGACAGCCCGGCGCCGACCGTGCGCGCGTCCAGCCTCGCGCCTGGCGAAGCGGTGACGCTGCGCTTCGCGATCGCGGCGGATGCGAGCGCGCAAGTGAACGCGGTCGCGCGTGCGAAACGCGATTCGGGCGACGCGGTGCAGACGCCGGTCGTGAAGAGCTCGCTCGACGCGCAGCGCACGTACACGCAGAGCGCGACGTGGGAGGAGACGCCGCGCGCGCCCGAGAAGCCCGCGGAAGAGCCGCCTCCGGACGCTCCGTTCGGAGAGGCTTGGCTCGCGACGGCGGCGCCCGCGAATGCGTGGCTCTATCCCGACGAGAGCTACATCCCGAAGATTCCGTCGCTGAAGCTCGGCATTCAGCACGATCCGGCGCTGCGCGTGCGGCTGTTCCGCAACGGAGAGCTGGTGAGCGCGCTGAACTACGACGGTGCGCAGAAGAACGCCGCGCACACGACCGCGATCAGCCGCTGGCGCGGCATCGACCTGACGGAAGGCCCCAACACCTTCGTCGCGGAGCTGCTCGACGAGAACGGGCGCGTCGTCGTGCGCATGCAGAAGCGCCTTCACTCTTCGGGCCCGCCGGTCCGCGCGGAGCTGCTGCCCACGCTCTCGACGCTCGTCGCCGACGGCCGCACGCCGCCGGTCGTCGCGGTGAGGCTGTTCGATCGCTGGGGCAAGCGCGTTCGCGAGGGCATGAGCGGGCCGCTTCAGGTCGCCGCGCCGCACCGCGCGCGCGAATCCGTGCGGCGCGCGCGTGAGCGCCAGCTCGCCGTCCCCGATCTCGGCGCGTCGAGCTTCGTGGTCGGGCGCGGCGGCATCGCGCGCATCGAGCTCGAGCCCACCACGACGATGGGACGCTTCGCGTTGAACCTCCAGCTCGCCGAGGATCGCCGCGAGCAGATCGAGGGCTGGCTCTCCGCCGGCAAGCGCGAGTTCGCGCTCGCCGCGCTCGGCACCGGCTCGCGCGGCTTCGGCGAGAACTCGGGCAACGACGGCGCACGTCGCGCCGCGGGCATTACGGCGAACGGCGAAGAGGGCCGGATCGCGCTGTTCGCGAGCGGGACGGTGCGCGGCGAGTGGCAGGTGACGGCCGCGTACGACACCGACGCGAAGACGCGGCTACCGGGCAAGCGCGTGAACGACACGCTCGACACCGAAGAGCACTTCGCGCTCTACGGCGACGACACGCGCGAAGGTCACGAGGCGCCGACCTCGGACGGCATCTTCCTGAAGCTCCAGCGCGACCGCTTCTACGCGCTCTACGGCGACTACGAGACGGCGCTCGGGGAGACGGAGCTCGCGCGCTACGAGCGCAGCGTGACCGGACTGAAGAGCGAGTACTACGGCGAGGCGCTGCGCTGGAACGGCTTCGCGAGCGACAGCGGGCAGTCGTTCGCGCGCGACGAGCTGCGCGGCAACGGAACCTCGGGCCTGTACCGCCTCTCGCAGGCGCCGATCGTGATCGGCAGCGAGCGCGTTCGCATCGAGGTGCGCGATCGCTTCCGGCCGAGCCGCGTGCTCGAGGCGCGTCCGCTGGTCGCGCAGATCGACTACGACGTCGATCCGTTCGCCGGCACGCTGCGCTTCCGCGAGCCGGTCGCCGGGCGCGACGCGCTCTTCAATCCGGTCTTCATCGTCGCGGAGTACGAGACCGACGGCTCCGGCGATGCGCTCTCGGGCGGCGGGCGCGTGGCCGGGCGCTTCCTGAACGGCGCGCTCGAGCTCGGTGCGAGCGGAATCCACGAGGGCCGCGGCGCGCAGTCCGGAGATCTCGTCGGGGTCGACGCCACTTATCAATGGGACGAGGCGACCAAGCTGCACGCCGAGTGGGCCGGCAGCGATGGAGACAGCTTCAGCGGGCCGCAGCGCGGTCTCGCCTGGCTGCTCTCGGCGGAGCATCGCACCGAGAAGACCGAGCTCGAGGCCTACGCGCGCGAGCAGGAATCGGGCTTCGGGCTCGGACAGCTCTCGGCGATCGATCAGGGCGCGCGCCGCATCGGCCTCGACGGCCGCTATCGCTTCCGCGAGCACTGGAGCCTCAGCGGCAGCGCGTTCCACGATCAGAACCTCGGAACGAACGACGACCGGCAGATCGCGGAGACGCTGGTCGAGTACGAGGAGCAGGGCCGCGGCGCGCACGCGGGCGCGCGCTACGTGCGCGATTCGGCGCCGCTCGCGGCGGCGGACACCGGCCAGCTGCTGCTCGGCGGGCACTATGGATTCTTCGATCAGCGGCTCGACTTGAGCGCGGGCGCGGAGATGGGCTTCGGCTCGGAGGGGCCGCACGGCGATTACGCCGATCGCGTCGGCGTCGGCGCCAACTTCAAGGCGACGAGCTGGCTCACGCTGTTCGCGGAGCACGAGCTGACGCTCGGCGACGAGCATCGCGGCCAGGACACGCGCCTCGGCGCGACCGTAACACCTTGGGAAGGCGGCCAGATCACCGGCAGCTTCGGCATGGAGCAGTCGCCGGGCGCGCCGCTCGCGACGCCCGCGGCGGTGCCGGGCGGCGCGGCCGCCGAATCCGGCGCCGGCAGCGCGGTGACGGTGTCGAGCGGCCGTGAGTACGGACCGCGCACCTACGCGAATCTCGGTCTCGCGCAGCACTGGAATCTCGCCGAGCACTGGGGCTTCGACTTCGCGGTCGACCGCTCGCAGACGATCCGCGGCGGCGCGCAGCCGTTCGACGCGGACGTACCGGTCTACTCCGGCACCGCGGGCGACGACTACACCGCGGTCTCGCTCGGCTCCGGCTTCAGCAGCGACGACGTCGCGCTGACGAGCCGCATCGAGACGCGCATCGGCGACGTCGCCGATCAGTGGAACTTCAGCCTCGGTGCGCTGCGCGAGCACGATCAGACTTCTTATGCCGGCCACGTCGAGCTGTTCCGCAGCGAACGTGGGGGCCCGGCGCCGGTCGACGAGGACACGCTCGCGACCCGCTTCTCGCTCGCGTATCGCCCGCTCGACACGCGCTGGATCGTGCTCGAGCAGATCCAGTTCGAGCACGGCCTCACGGACGGGGGCGGCTTCAACACGCGCGGCAATCGCGTGCTCAATCACCTGAAGCTCAACCTGGACTGGAACGAGCGCACGCAGATCGCGTGGCAGTACTCGGCGAAGTGGGTCGCCGAGCGGATCGACGGCAAGCGCTACGACTCGCTCGGCCACCTGTTCGGCGTCGAAGCCCGCTACGACCTGATGCCCGGCTGGGACGTCGGCGTGCAGGCGCGCGCGCGCCAGCTCGCGTTCGGAAGCGCCGACGACGGCAACTACTCGGTCGGCGTGAGCGTCGGTCGGCTGGTGACGAAGAACGTGTGGGCGAGCGTGGGGTACAACGTCGAGGGCTTCTCGGACGCGGACTTCTCGCAGAGTGAGTACACGGCGGAAGGACCGTATGTGCGGCTGCGGCTGAAGGTCGATCAGGACTCGGTGCGCGAGTGGCTGGATTGGTCGCCGCAGCTTGCTTCGCGGGTGAAGCGGGTGCTCGCGGCGAGGGACTAGCGGCGCGGGAGGGGCACTGCCTTGCTCGAGGCCTCGTGCGCTCGCGGGCAGTGGCTTGCGGGCAGCGTGAGGTGCGGCTGCGCCCGTCGAGTTGATTAGGGACTGGGTGACGCCTCGCGGGCCGTTGAGGCCCGCTCGGCGTCATTCGGCGTCGAGGCGGCGCGCTCTAGCGAGGGGTGCGGTGAGCGTCGGTCAGCCTTCGTACTTCTCGCGGAGGCGCTGCATGCCTTTGAGCCAGCGGTCGTAGTCGCCGGCTTTGCGCTGGATGTATTGGGCGACTTCGGGGTGCGGGAGAATCAGGAAGCGCTCGTCGGCGAGGCCCTGCGTGACGACTTCCGCGACCTGCTCGGGCTCGATCATGCCGTCGACGCTCGCGACGCCGTCGGGGTTTCCGGCGGTCATCGCGGTGCGCACGGCCTGCGGGCATAACACCGAGACCTTGATGCCGTCGCGACCGTGCGTGATCGCGAGCCACTCGGCGAGCGCAACGGCCGCGTGCTTCGTGACGGCGTAGGGCGCGGAGCCGATCTGCGAGAGCAGGCCCGCGGCGGAGGCCGTGTTGAGCAAGTAGCCGCCGCCGCGCTTCGCCATGCGCGGGACCAGGTGGCGCGCCGCGTACACATGCGACATCAGGTTGATCTCCCAGATGCGCTGCCACTCGGAGTCCGCGACTTCGGCGCCGCCGGGGATGCCGATGCCGGCGTTCGAGCAGAAGAGGGCGATCGGGCCGTGCGCCGTCTCGGTGTGCTCGATCAGCGCCGCGATCTCGGCGTCGCGCGCGACGTCGACGCGCCGCGAATCGCCGCCGATCTCGCGGGCGACGGCGGCCGCACCGTCTCCGTCGCGATCCGCGACGACGACTCTGCGCGCGCCGTCCGCCGCGAAGCGCCGGCACAGCGCCCGCCCGATTCCGTTCGCGCCGCCGGTAACGACGACGATCTGATCCTTGACGCGCATGGCGCCTCCTTCGCTGCGATCGCGTGAAGCGCCGATTCTGTCTCGTTTCGCGCCGCGCGTCAGCTCGCGCGCGAGCTCCGCCAGCGCAGCGCGCCGAGCGCTGGCCCAGGCTGCGTCACGGCGAGCTTGTCACAGCCACGCCGCCGCGGGCGGGAGCCCCTCGATCGCGACGCCCGGGCATGCGCCGGCGAGCACCCGCGCGGCATGGCCGACGTCGTCCGCCGCAGTCGGATAGTGCAGCAGGTGTCGTACCGCGAATCCCTGCTCGGCCTCGGGCGTGCAGTGGCTGAAGATCACACGCTGGGGCGCGAGGCGCGCGATCGTGCGCGCCGAATCGCGCGGGTCGGGCACGATCGTGCGCGCATCACCCAACAGCCAGCTCGGCAGCAAGCGATGCTGGAGCAGCGTCGTGTGCACGCCGAGGCAGAGCGTGTCGACGAGGCGGCCGGCGGCGTCGCGCGCGAGCTCGCGCGAGAACACGGCGTGCTCGTGGCGCGCGAGCCAGCGCTCGTTCACACCGTGCTGCGCGAAGCAGATGCGCTCGCCCGACTCGCGCTCGCGCAGCACGACCGCGAGGTTGCGCCCGTAACCCTCGAGCGCGAGCAGCGAGACGGCGCCGTCGAACAGCTCGGCGCGCGAGCCCGCTGCGAGCGGTGTCACCTCGCGGAAGCCCGCGCGCTCGGCGACCCGCGCCGCTTCGCGCCGCGCGAAGACCGGGACGCGCGGATCGAGGCGCGCGAGCGTGCGCGGATGGCAGTGATCCTGCTCCGCGCTCGACAGCACGATCGCGTCGAGCGCCGGAAGCTTCTCGGCCTCGATCACCGGCCGCTCGACGCGCTGCGCCGAGAAGAACGCGCGGGAGCCCGAGACGTACGGGTCGTCGAGCCACGCGTCGAACAGGATCGTGCGCTCCGCGATCTCGAGCAGCCAGACGGAGGCGCCGCGGTCGCAGGCCATCAAGCGGATGGAGCTCGCGCGCGCCCGGGAAGTGTTCATCGGGGTCGGACCCCGATGAACGGCGGCAGTGCGAGGCGGCGCCGACTCGAGTGCGCGCGCAGCCCTGACGATCTCGCGCGTCGTCGCCTGAGCGCTCCAACCTTCGCGATGGATCCGCGCGGCGAGCTCGCGCGCGCGATCGGCGGAGAGCGAGCGCTCGGGCTCGAGGCCGAGGTGCTGCGCCAGCACGAACAGCCAGCTGTTCACGAGCCGGAACGGCAGGCCAGCGCTGAACTCCGACAGGTACCCGAGCGCGATCGGCCGCAGCAGCCGCCAATCGGGCCGCGCCTCGCGCAGCGCGACGAACGTGCGGTTCCCGAGCACGCCGGGCGGCAGCGGCTCGACCCAGTGCCCGCTGAAGCGCCAGAAGCCGAGCACGACGAGCCCGAACTGCGCGGCGAAGTACGCGGACGCGCCGAACGCCGAGCTCGTGGCACTCGCGCTCGCAGCGAGCACGAGCCAGAACGCGCACAGCGCGAGCGCGAAGCGCCGCTCGCCGAACGAGAACGCCTGCGCGCAGAGCGCAGCCGCGAGTGCCGCGCACGCGAGGCCGCCGAGGTGCGCGGCGACGACGAACCACAGCCACGCCTCGACCGGAAACGCCGTGTGCGTCGCGTGGTTGTACCAGTGCGTGTGATACGCGGCGTAGGTGACGTTCTGCAGCTCGAAGCCGCGCCGGCCGACGTTGTTATGGAGCTGGTACGTGTAAGGCATCGACTGCAGCGGGAAGATCGCGTCCGGCACGACGTGCACGAGCGCGTAGAAGACGACGACGCTCGCCATCGTGATGGCGAACGCCAGCTCGGTGCGCCCGCTCCACCAGAGCGTGGCGCCGATCGCGGCCAAGCTGGCGACGATCACACCCCCGCGCGTCGCGATCTCGCTTGCCTTCACGCTCGGCCTCCAAGGCTGGCGCAAGCTCCGACTCTGCCTCGGCGCGCGGAGCCCCGTCAGTGCAATCGCGCTTGCGCCGGCGGCGCCGGATGCCCCCCGAATGCTCGCGACGTCTGCCCCGATCGGGCGATATCGCAGCGCGCGGCGTTCCCCAAGAATCGCTGTGCCGGTGATGACGGAGCGTCGCATGGGAAGAGCGAGACGAAACGAGCACACCGCACGCGCCCCGCGCAGCGTGCTCGCCGCCGCCGTCGGGCTCGCGTGCCTTCTCGGCGTCGCCGCCGCGCCACCGGCACGGGCGCAAGCGCTGATCGGAAGAGTCGTCTCCGCGAGTGACGGCCGCGGAGTCTCCGAGGCGATGGTCACGCTGACGCTGCGCGACGGCGCGCGCGGTCCGAAGGCGATCACGGTCTTCGCGAACGCGCGCGGCGAGTTCCGCTTGCCGCAGGGCCAGCGCGAGCTGAGCGACGGCGCGGTCTTGCGCGCGCGGAAGCTCGGCTATCGGCAAGTCGATCTCTCGTCCAACGTGCAGGGGCCGCGCAGTCTCCAGCTCTACCTCGAGCCTTCTTCCGACATTGCCGGCCAGGTTCCAGCCTCTGCGTGGCTCGCGCGCGCGCCAGCCGGCGACGAGAAGAACATCACGCTCGCGAGCTGCTCGAGCTGTCATCAGCTCGCGAGCCCGCGCATGCGCGCCTACGCGGCGCAGATCGAAGCGGTCCGCGGCGGGCCGGAGGGCGACCGGCGCGCGCTCGAGGAATGGCGCAGAGTCGTCCGCCACGAAGCGTGGCGCACGATCGTGAAGTACATGCGCTCGCTTCACTACTCGGTGTTTCCGCTCGAGAGCGCGACGAACCTCGACGCGGTCGACTGGGCCACCGCGCAGAACGCCGACCTCAACTTCTTCAGTGAGCGCCAGGGCGAGATCGTCGCGCGCTATCTGGCCGCTCACTTCCCCGCGTCGACCGCGAGCCTCGCGCGCGACGCCTACTCGTACGGCGCAGCGCTCGGTGTCACGGAGCAAACGGTGATCCGCGAGTACGCGTTTCCCGAACGCGCGCTCGTGCGCGAGCTCGTGCCGGCGCCTCGCTCGCGCAGCCTCTGGGGCGCCGACGTGAGGCGCAATCTGATCGTGCGTCTCGATCCGGAGAGCGGCGAGGTGCAGGAGATTTCGGTGGCGTTCGACGGCTCGACGGGGCCCCACACGATCGTGCCGGACGACGACGGAAGTCTCTGGGTCACGATGGTCGACAACGACCAGCTCGGTCGCTTCGACCCGAAAAGCGAGCGCTGGAAGCTTTGGACGCTGCGCCCGAGCAGCTTGCAAGAGTCCGACTCACTGGGCGGCGCGGCGATCGTGCACGACATGTCGATCGACTCGCGCGGGCACGTCGCGCGCGACGGCGCAGGCCGGATCTGGCTCACGATGGTCGGCACGAACCAGCTGGGGACGCTCCATCCGGAGACGGGCGAGGTCGCCTTCACCGACACGAACCGAATCGCAGGTCTCAGCCCGATCAATCACTTGATCTACTCCGCCGTGCTCGACGCCGCCGGCCGGCGCGTCTGGTACTCACAAGTGAACGGCTTCGTCGGCTGCGTCGACACCACGACGAAGGCGGTCGAGAAGCTCGTTCCGTTCGCGGAGGGCGAAGGGCCGCGGCGCATGGCGCGCGACGACGAGGGTCATCTCTGGGTCGCGCTGTTCGGGTCGGGACAGGTCGCGAAGATCGACATGGCGACGGCGACCGTGGTCTCGAAGCTCGACCTGCCCGACCGGTCGGCGGCTCCGTACGCGGTGACTTGGGACGCGAAGCGCCGCGCGGTGTGGGTGGCGAACGCGAACAGCGACGCGATCTATCGGATCGCCGTCGACTCGAATGCGATCTCCGTGATTCCACTCCCGCGCGAAATGGCGTACTTGCGTCAGATCGCGGTCGACCCGAGCAGCGGGCGACTCGTCGCGTCGTACGGAAACTATCCGGAAGGATCCGGGCCTTCGTTCGGCGTCGTGATCGACGTCGGCGACGAGGCGTCGCGATGAATCGCCGAATTCGCGCGTGTGTCGCCTTGGCATGCGCGTCGCTCGCGTCGAACGCAGCCCTCGCTGAAGCGCTCACGGACTCCGAAGCGAAGCACCTCTTCGGCGCGTACGGTTGCAATGCCTGCCACGCCGTCGACGAAGCTCGCATCGGTCCGCCGTATCGCGCGGTCGCGGCGCGCTACTTGGGATCGGCGCAGGCCGAGCTCGACGCATGGCTCGCGACGAAGATCCGACTCGGCGGCGCGGGATCCTGGGGCTTCGTCCCGATGGTCGCGAACCCGCGCATCTCCCACGCAGACGCGCTCGCGATTGCGCACTGGATTCTCGCGCTCGAGCGGGACGCTCAGAGGAGGCCCGGAGCTCGCGCCGCCGGCGCTACCGAATGAGCCATCGGGTGACGATCCGCTACGCGGACGGAGCAGAGCGCAGCATCAGCGTTGAGCATGGTGAGACCGTGCTGGACGCCGCCGATGCGCACGGCGCTCCGATCGTGAGTGAGTGTCGCGACGGCGTGTGCGGCACGTGCGTCGGACGCTGCGCGAGCGGGCGCTACGAGCTGGGCGGCGCGCTGGCGCTCAGTCGGCAGGAGCGCGAACAGGGCTGGATCCTCGCCTGTCAGGCGCGTCCGCTCTCGGACTGCGTGGTCGAGATCGACTACCCCGCTGGCGACCGCGCGCGGCGGATCGTGAGCGGCGAGGCCACGCTGAGTCGCATCGAGCGGCCAGCGCCGAACGCAGCGCTGATCCGCCTCGATCTCTCCGCTCTTCCGGAGGAGCTGACTTTCTCGAGCGGACAGTTCGCGGAGCTCGAAGTTCCCGGAACGGGCTTGTGGCGAAGCTATTCGTTCGCGCACGCGCCGCGCGCCGGTGAGATCGAGCTGCTCGTGCGCTTACTGCCGCGCGGCGAGATGTCGAACTACCTCCGCCACCGCGCACGAGTGGGTGACCGCGTGGCGATTCGCGGCGCGAAGGGTGGCTTCGTGCTGCGAGCGGGCGATCGCCCCGTCGCGCTGGTCGCAGGAGGCACCGGGCTCTCCGCGATCCTCTCGCTCGCCGAGGAGCTCACGCAGGAACAGCCTCAGCGATCCGTGGCGCTGTACTACGGAGTGGCTGCGGAAGAAGACCTCGTACTGGTGGATCGGCTGAAGGCTCTCGCGGCACGCCATCCCGCGTTTCGTTGGCAGTGCATCGTGCAGCACCCTTCAGCGAGTTGGCGCGGCCGAATCGGTGTCGTGACGGACTTACTCGACCCTCGAGAGCTTCACGATGGCGAGCTGGACGTCTACGCGTGTGGTCCGGTTGCGATGATCGACGCTTGCCGAAGCTGGCTGCGGGAGCGCGGCCTCGGTGGTGCGCGCTTCTACTGCGAGCGCTTCGCGCCGAGCGGCAAGCGACCCGGCGCGCAAGCGGCGGGCCGAGCGGCGCAAGCCCCGGCGGCGCTCGCACGCCAAGGGGCCGGGCGCGGCGTCGCCGTCGTGATCGGCGGATCGATCGCCGGCATGGCAGCGGCCAAGGTTCTCACCGAGCACTTCTCGCGCGTGATCGTGCTCGAAAAGGATCCGGCCCATCGCCGCACCGAGGCACGGCCGGGCGCAGCACAGGGATGGCACCTGCACCACCTGCTGATCGCTGGCCAGCAGCGCTTGGATTCGATCTTCCCGGGGATCATCGATGACATGGTCCGCGCCGGCGCGTTTCGCGTCGACATGGGCGAGCAGTACCGAATCATGCTCGCGGGATCATGGAAGCGCGTCGGCCCGACTGGGATCGACATCGTCTGTGCCGGGCGCCCGCTGCTCGAATGGTGTGTTCGCCGCCGCCTCGATGCGGAGCCGGCGATCGAGTACCGCTACGAGAGCGAGGTGGTCGACGTTCTGATCGACCCAGTGAAGCGAGTCGTCACCGGCGTCGTCGTCTCGCGCGAGGGCGGACGAGAGGCGCTCGCGGCCGAGTTGGTCGTGGACGCGGCAGGGAAGAACACACCGCTGCCGGCGCTGCTCGAGAAAATCGGCGCCGCAGCCGAAATCGAGGAGGACTGCGTCAACTGCTTCTACTCGTCGATGCAGCATCGCGTGCCGCCGGAGCGCGCGTGGCGCGACAAGGTAATGGTCATCTGCTACGCGCATCGGCCGCAGCAGCAGTTCTATGCGGCGCAGTACTACACCGACCGCAGTCGAACGACGCTCTCGACGTCACTCGTCGGGTACAACTGTCACCGGCCGCCGCGAGATGCCGTCGAGTTTCGCGAGTTCGCGCGGCTGATGCCGTCTCACATCGTCGGCAGCGAGCTCGATGGCCTCGAGCCGTGCTCGCCGGTCTACAACTTCCGCTACCCCGAGATGCGGAGACATCGCTACGAGGATCTCACGAGTCCGATCGGCGGGCTGATCGCGATCGGCGACGCCTACTGCAGCGTCGATCCAGTGTCCGGTGCGGGCATGACGAAGGCGATGCTGGAGCTGGACGAGCTGCGAGAGCTGCTGCGCGCGCAGCGCGTATCCCGCACTGAGCTCGCCAAGCGCTACTACGCCCGCGTCGGCCGCATCGCGGATCGGCTCTGGTCGATGATTCGGGAGCAGAACCTCCGCTATCCGTGGATCGAAGACGTCGAACGCAAGCGCCCGTTCTACTTCCGCCTCCACAACTGGTACGTCGACCGCGTGTTCGAGGCGCTGCACGACGATGCCGAGGTGCACCGGCGCTATCTCGAGGTGACGCACCTCGTGCGGCCGCCCGAGGTGTTGTTACGGCCACGCGTGATGGTGCGCGTGCTCGCCCACTGGGCGCGGGCCCGCGCGACGCTCGGGGGCACGCTCATCGCGCGCAACTTCGCGGATGGCCGTTCCGGCGAGTGGGGCGCGGAGCTGCCGGTCGCGCAGGAGGGCGAGTGGACACGTTCACGCACCGACTCGTGAATGCGGCCGGCACGCGGCTGCACGTCGTCGAGGCGGGCGAAGGCCCGCTCGTGCTCATGGTCCACGGCTTTCCGGAGCTCTGGTACTCGTGGCGCTTCCAGCTGCCAGCGATTGCGGGCGCGGGCTACCGCGCGGTCGCATTCGATCAGCGCGGCTACGGCCGCTCGTCGAAGTTCTGGCGCGTCGACGCCTATCGCATCGGGCGGCTCGTCGACGACGTCGTCGCGCTCGTGAAAGCGCTCGGCGAGCAGCACGCGATTCTGATCGGTCACGACTGGGGAGCGCCGGTGGTGTGGACCGCCGCGTGGCAGCACCCAGAGATCTTCCGCGGCGTGCTCGGCCTCAGCGTGCCGTTCGCAGGACGCGGGCTGATCGCGCTGCCCGGCAATCCGTTCGGCGAGCGCTCGCCGCGGGAGATGCACCGAGCCGTCGCCGGCCCGGGCCTCGACTTCTATCAGGAGTACTTCAGCACGCTGGGACCGATCCTCGATGAGGTCGAGAGCGATCTGCGCGGCTGGGTGCGCGACCTGATGTGGACGGTGTCCGGCGACGCGCTCGCCGCGAGCGGCCTGGACTTTGCCGGCGGCGACCCGATCGAGCAGATCCGCGCGAGCACGCTCTGCCTGCCGCGCGGCGAGCGCATGCGCGACCGCTTCCTGAGCCCGCCGCGCATGCCCGAGTGGTTGACGGCGCGCGACCTCGACGTGTTCGTCGACGCGCTCGAGCGCGGCGGCCTGTCCGGCCCACTCAGCTACTACGCGAATCTCGACGAAGACTGGCGCGATCTCGCGCCGCTCGAGGGCCGCCCGCTCCGCGTGCCCGCGATGTTCTTGGGTGGCGAGTACGACGTCGGAACCTGGTGGGGAGCGGAAGCGATCGCGCGCGCGCCCGAGCTCATTCCGAACTGGCTGGGCAGCCGCATCCTGAAGGGCGCGGGCCATTGGCTGCAGCAGGAGCGCGCTGCCGAGACGAACGCCGTCGTGCTCGAGTTCCTGCGCGCGCTCTCCTCGCGCTCACTCGATTAGCCGCTGGCGAAGCGCGATCGAGACGGCGTGCGCGCGGTCGGCTGCGCCGAGCTTCTCGTACAAGCTGCGCAGGTGTGACTTCACGGTCTCCTCGCTCAGCGAGAGCTGATGAGCGATCAGCTTGTTCGACTGCCCCTCGGCGAGCGCTTCGAGAATCTCGCGCTCGCGCGGAGTGAGATCGCGGCGCGAGCCAGACGAGCGCGCGTCGTGTGCGACGCGCTTCAGCACCGGCATCGTGACGGCTGCCTGCAAGTAGCCCGCGCCGCGCGCGACCGCGCGGATCGCACGCAGCACTTCGTCCTTCGACGCCGTCTTCAGCAAGTAGCCCGCCGCTCCGCCGTTGATCGTCTCCCAGACGAACGCGGGGTTGTCGTACATCGTGAACACGATCACGCGACTCTGTGGTGCAGCGGCGAAGACCTCCGGCAGCGCGGCGAGCCCGCCCTTGCCCGGAAGCTTCAGGTCGAGCAGCACGACGTCGGGCCGCAGCGTCGCGATCTCGCGGAGGCCCGTCTCCGCGTCGGCCGCTTGGCCGACGACGCGAATGTCCTCGGAGGCGTCGAGCATCGTCGCGATCGATTCTCGGACGGCGTTGTGGTCATCGATGAGGTACGTCTGGATCACGGGCCCACTCCATCCGGCGCGAACACGACGCGGATCGTCGTGCCTCGGCCGGGCGCGCTCTCGACCTCGAGCCGGCCGCCCGCCGTCTCCGCGCGCTCGCGCATCATCAGCAGTCCGAGGTGCCCGCTCGGCACGCGCGCGGGATCGAAGCCGCAGCCGTCGTCCTGCAAGCTCAGCACGACCGAGCCGTCGCACATGCGGAGCGAAACCTCGACGCGGCTCGCGCCCGCGTGCTTACGCACGTTGAACAGCGCCTCCTGCACCAACCGAAACAGCATCGCGTCCTGACGGCTCGCCCAGCCTTGCAATGCGGGGTCGAGCCGAGTCTCGATCGCGAACGGCGTCGCGCCGACCAGGCTCGTCAGATACTCACTGAGCGCCTCCGACAGTCCGAAGTGATCGAGCACCGTAGGGCGCAGCTCGTTCATCATCGATCGCACGTTCGCGCTGCAGTCCGTCACTCGCTCCTGGAGCGCGCGCAGCTCGCGCGCGGCTTCGGGATCGGGAGCGGCGCGCTGGATGCGCTCCTCGAGCGCGTGCTGTACGTGGAACAGGCTCGGCCCGACGCGGTCGTGGAGATCTTCGGCGAGGCGCTTGCGCTCGTCCTCCTCCGCGCGGATCAGCCTCCGTAACAACGAGTTCGAGCGGTCGCGCTCGATCTCGAGGCCCGCCGAGCGCGCGAGCGCCATTTCGAGATTGTCGCGCGCCCACGCAGCGAGCATCGCGCCGAGCGCGGCCGCGAAGCCGAGGTAGTAGAGCGCGAGCAGGAGCTGGCTCAGCGCGACGCGATTGCCGAACACATCGAGCGCGACGACGAGGCCGCCGTTCAGCGCGAGCACGCGCGCGACCTCGTCGACGCCGAAGCGGAACGTGCCCGCAATCGTCGTGAAGTAGAAGAACGGAAAGATCGGCGAATCGAAGCCGCCGTTCAGGACACACATCGCGTAGGTGAGAACGGAATCGCAGATCGTCGCGATCCAGGACGCGCGCGTCGTCATCGCGCGCCGGCGCACGACCGAGTGCAGCGCCGCCATGTAGACGAGGCCGAGCGCGTAGACGCCCCAAACGGCGTCCAAGCGGACGGCTCCCTCGCGCCAGTAGAGCATGATCGCCCAGCCGAGCAGCGCCGCGCGGCGCGTCCACGCGAGGCGTTGCTCGGCGTCCGCCAAGTGCTCGCGCGTGTCGATCCGAGTCACTGCATCGTTCATCGAGTCGCCCGGCGGTGGCAGCGGCGTCTCACCCATGAGATCGCGCCGCGCATTTTCCGCTCGATCCGGGCCCCGCGCATCTCCCCGGAAGATCCGCGCCCGTCACTCGATTGCGGGATTCCAGCCCGCGGGCGCTCCGGCCAGAGTCGCGCCCTCGCTGCGCACGCGAGAATTCCTGGAGACGCGGAACGATGCTGGCGGGCAAGACGGCGCTGATTACAGGCGCAGCGAACGGGATCGGGCTCGCCATCGCCGAGCGCGCCGCTGCCTGCGGCGCGCGCCTCGTGCTCGGCGACGTCGACGAAAAGGCGCTGGGCTGCGCGGTGGAGCGATTGCAGCAAGCCGGGGCGCGCGTCGCGTCGCTGCGCTGCGACGTGCGCCGCACGGCCGATCTCGAGCAGCTCACGGAGCTCTGCCGCGAGCGTTTCGGCGAGCCCGACGTCTTGTTCGCGAACGCCGGGATCGAGGGCCGGCTCGCGGAGCCATGGGAGATTCGCGACGCAGAGCTGCTCGACGTACTCGACGTGAACCTCGTCGGCGTGTTCCGCGCGATGCGCGCCGTCTTGCCGGCGATGGTCGCGCGCAAGTCGGGCGCGATCGTCGCGACGGCATCGGTCGCCGGTCTCGTCGGCGCGGGCGGTCTCGCGGCTTACGTCGCGAGCAAGCACGCGGTCGTCGGTCTGGTGCGCTCGGTCGCGATCTCGGTCGCGAAGGCCGGCGTCCGCGTGAACGCGCTGTGTCCCGGCATGGCGGACACCGCGATGCTGCGGCGCCTGGTCGACGCGCAGCCTTCGATTCGCGAGAGCCTGCTCGCGCTGAAGCCGATGGGTCGCCTCGGCGAGCTCGCCGAGATCTCCGCAGCGGCCGTATGGCTCGCGTCGGACGAATCCAGCTTCGTCACCGGACACGCGCTCGCCGTGGACGGCGGATACGCCGCGCAATGACGGCCCGCCCCGAGCGCGCACTCGACGCGTCGCAGTCGAAGCGGCTCGTCCTCGACTTCCTCGCGTCCTGGCGGAGCCGCGATCTCGAACGCCTGATGAGCTTCTTCAGCGAGGACTCGACCTATCACAACGTGCCGGTCGAGCCGATCCGGGGCCTCGCGGGCATTCGCGAGATCTTCACCGCGTTTCTCGACGCGTTCCGCGAGGCCTCGCTCGACGTCGTCTGCGTGGCCGCCGAGCCCGGGCTCGTGATCGCGGAGCGGATCGATCGCTTCGAGACACGGAGCGGAGTGGCTTTCGCTCTTCCCGTAACGGGTGTGTTCGTGATCGAGAACGAGAAGATCGCTCGCTTCAGTGACTACTTCGATCTCGCGAGCTTCGAGCGCCAATCGGGAATGAAGCTTTGACCGGAGGTCGCGTGATGACGCGCGTGCAATCGTTGGGTTCGGCCGTTCTCGCTGGGCTGTGGCTCGCAGTGTCGCCAGCGAGCCTCGCAGTCGCGCAGACGGACACGGAGCCGGCGGAAGCGCAGGACGAGGCAAAGGAGAGCGCGCAGGAGGCGAGCCCCGAGATCGAGGACATCGTGATCACCGCCCAGCGGCGGGCGACCAATCTCCAGACGACCGCCGCCGCGATCAGCGCATTCTCGCAGGATGACTTGAACGCGCGGTCGATCGTCGACGTGCAGGACCTCGGCCGCCTCTCGCCTAGCATGGATGTCTCGCTCTATCAGGGCGAAGCGCAGATTTACATCCGCGGGATCGGCTACACCGGCCTGATCGGGGGCACAGACAGCTCGACCGCGTTCCACTCGAACGGCGTGTATCTCTCGCGCTCGTCGTCCGCGCTGCCGGCGTTCTTCGACGTCGAGCGCGTGGAGGTGTTACGCGGGCCGCAGGGAACGCTCTATGGCCGCAACGCGACGGGCGGCTCGGTCAACGTGATCTCGAAGCGCCCGACTGATGCACTGCGCGTCGAGGCGATGGCGACGCTCGGAAACTTCGATCACTACGAGCTGTTTGGCGCAGTCGGCGGGCCGCTGGTCGGCGATCGCCTCTCTGCTCGGCTCGCCGTGCGCGTCGCGGATCGCGACGGCTTCACGGACGCGCGGCAACCCAATGGCTCGAACCTCGGTATCGAGGATCGGCGCGACGTGACTGCGCGGCTGAGCTTTCACCTCCGCGCAACGGAAGACCTCGAGATCGACCTCGATGGCGATTACTACGAGGCCGACGACGCGGGCTCGATTTGGCTCTACCTCGGGCCGGGCACCGGCACGAACCCATTCCTGCGCCAATACATCGCCTTGCAAGGCGGAGCCGCACCGAACGAGAAATCTCGAAACATCGGATCCGACGTGAAGCCGTTCAACGAGCCGGTGATCTGGGGCATCACCGGCCGCGCCACCTGGACGCTCGGCGATTACACGCTCACGTCGCTGACCGGCTACCGAGAGACGAAGCCGTCCAACTTCAACGATCTCGACGTCACGATCGCCGACGCGATCACACAGCTCCGCAGCGAAGACCACGAGCAGATCAGCCAAGAATTTCAGGTGATCTCACCCGCGGACAGCCAGCTCAGCTGGCTCGTCGGCGCGTACTACTTCCACGAGACCAACGGCGTGACGAACGAGTACCAGTTCCCGTTCATCGACGAGATGTTCGGGTTGCCGGCGGACCCCACCTGCTGCTTGCTGCGGCTGGATGGCCGCGCGACGACGCGCGCATGGGCGCTGTTCGGCGAGGCCAGCTACGACGTCACGCGCCGCATCGAGCTCGTCGCCGGCGGGCGTTACAGCAGCGAGCGACGCGGCGGCCGCAACGACGTCGAGTTCGTGAATTTCCTGACCCCGCTGTTCGACAATCAGGCCGTGTTCGATCCCGCGACGTTCCACTCGTTCACGCCGAAGCTCGGGGTCAACTTCACGATCGACCACGACGTCTTCGCGTACGCGTCGGTGTCACGCGGCTTCAAGAGCGGCGGCTTCAACATCGGCAGCTATCAGAACGCGCCGTTCGATCCAGAGAAGATCTGGTCGTACGAGCTCGGCGTGAAGGCCGACGTGTGGGAGGGCCGCCTGCGCCTCGACTTCGCCGCGTTCTACTACGACTACACCGATCTCCAGGTGCAGGACGTCGAAGGCAACAACACGATCGTCCGCAACGCGGCGAACGCGAGAAGCTTCGGCGTCGAGCTCGAGAGCACCGCGTTGGTCACGCCCGCGTTCCAGCTCGACCTGAGCGCGACCTACCTGAACGCAGAGTTCCGTGACACCTGCCTCGCCGATCCGAAATATCCGCTGCCGCAGCCGCAAGCCGGCTGCAGCGGCCCGAGCCAGCGCAACCTCGAGGGCTTCCAGCTCCCGCGCGCGCCCAAGTTCAAGGCCGGGCTCGGAGCGCAGTACACGGTGAGCCTCCGCGACGGGGCGCAGCTGATTTTGCGCAGTGATTATGCGCGGCAAGCGCGGGTCTACTACAGCGCGTTCGAGATCGGAGAGCTCTCACAGAAGGGCTACGACTGGCTGAAGGCGCGCGCGACCTACGTGTTCCCGAGCGGAGCTTGGAAGCTCTCCGCGTTCGTCGACAACGCGACCGACGAGCGCGTGATCAGCAACGCCACCTACATCGCCGACATCGTCGACTCGACGATCACCGGGAACATGGCGCCGCCGCGCACCTACGGAGCGCAGATCCAGTACGCGTTCTGATTTCCAGGCAGCGCGGCGAGCAGCCGCCGTGCGAAGCTTCCCAGCCGAGAAGCGGGGAGCCCCATGGATCTCGGAATTCGCGGCAAGCGCGCGGCCGTCGCCGCGGGTTCGGCGGGCCTCGGGCTCGCGAGCGCGCGGGCGCTCGCGGCGGACGGCGCGCGCGTCGCGATCTGCGGCCGCGATCCGGCGCGCGTGCAGAGCGCGGCGCGCTCGATCGGCGCGGACGCGGTGCCGATCGCGGCCGACGTCAGCACGCCCGCCGGCGCCGCGCAGTTCGTGCGCGACGTGCGCGCCGCACTCGGCGGGCTCGACATCCTCGTCACGAACGCGGGCGGCCCGCCGCCAGGAAACTTCGCGAGCACTCCAGTCGACGCGTATCCCGCCGCGCTCGATCTCAACCTGATGAGCGTGATCGCGATGTGCAAGGAGGCGGTGCCCGGAATGCAGGCGCAGCACTGGGGCCGCGTCGTCGCGATCACGTCGATCGCGGTCGCGACGCCGCTACCGCAACTCATTCTGTCGAACACCGCGCGCGCCGGCGCGACCGGCTTCCTGAAGACGCTCGCGCGCGAGGTCGCGAAGGACGGCGTCACGGTGAACTCGGTGCTGCCCGGCGTCCACGACACCGAGCGGATTCAGGCGCTGCGCGGCAACGGGCGACTCGAAGACATGACGCGCGGCATTCCGGCCGGCCGCTTGGGGACCGCCAACGAGTTCGGCCACGTCGTCGCGTTCCTGTGCTCGCAGCACGCGGCGTTCATCACGGGCGCCGCAGTGCCCGTAGACGGCGGCGCGGATCCCCATCTCTTATAGGCGCCGAATCGCGCCGGCCGATGCGCAGCGCGCCGGCAGCACGGCTGCAACCGCCCGCAAACGTCTCCGCGTGCGCGCCGTGGCGACGCCGCGCTGGGTCGCGCGGCTGCGCGCGCCGTGAGAAGATGCGCGTTCTGCGAGGTGCGGCGAGATGCGGCGGCGGAGCGCGGGGCGGGTGAGCAGCGGAGTCGTGGTGTTGGTGCTGCTCGTCGCGGCAGGAGTGCTCGCGTATGCGGAGCGCGAGAAGCTTCCGCTGGCGGCGCTGAAAGCGAGCGCGCCGGCCGCGCTTCCCGATGTCGCGCTCGCGCCGCCGGCGCGCGGCGGCGACAGCGTCGCGGCGCTCGGGCGCCTGCAGCCGAAGGACGGCGTGCGCGTGATCGCGGGCCCCGCGCAGCCGGTCGCCGTCGTCGGCGAGCTGCTTGTCGACAAGGGAGATCCGGTGCGCGCGGGCCAGCTGATCGCGCGCCTCGACGACGCCGAGCTGCGCGAGGCCGCGGTGCAGCGCGCCGAGGCGCGCGTCGCGAACGCAAAGGCGGAGCTCGAGCGCAATCAACGGCTGCGCGAGGGCAGCGTGATCTCCGTCTCGCTCCACGAGAAGCTGAAGCTCGAGCACGACGTCGCGGTCGCCGACTCGCGCCTTGCGCGCGCCGAGCTCGCGCGGGTCGAGGTTCGCTCGCCGATCGACGGCCAGGTGATCGACGTCCACGCGCGCGCAGGCGAGCGCGTCGGGTCCGAAGGCATCCTCGAGCTGGGCCAGACGCAGGCGATGTACGCGGTCGCGGAGGTGTACGAGACCGAGGTCGGCGCGGTCGCGCTCGGCGCGCGCGCCGAGGTGACGAGCCCCGCGTTGCCGCGGCCGCTGCATGGTGCGGTCGATCGCGTCGCGATGCGGGTGCGCAAACAGGATGTGCTCGGCACCGACCCCGCGGCGCGCACCGACGCGCGCGTGGTCGAGGTGGAGGTGCGGCTCGACGACGCGGACGCGCAGCTCGCTGCGCCGCTGACGCATCTGCAGGTCGAGGTCGCGATCGACCGGCCGGCGAGCGATTAGGGCGCCGAGCCCGGAAGAGCGAAGCGGTGTTCCAGATCCCGATCGGTTGGCTCCAGCTGAAGCGCGAGAAGCTGCGCTTCGCGGTCGCGCTGCTCGGCGTCTCGTTCGCGGTGATCCTGATCTTGATGCAGCTCGGCTTCCGCGAGGCGCTGTTCAACAGCGCGGTGCGCGTCCACGACGCACTCGATGGCGATCTGGTGATCCTCTCGCGCGAGCAGTCTTACATCGTCGAGCCGCGCTCGTTCAGTCAGCGCCGGCTCTATCAGGCGCGCGGCGTCGCCGGCGTCGGGTCAGTGACTCCGGTCTATCTCGGCGTCGGCATGTGGAAGAACCCGGAGACGCATGGTAATCGCGCGCTGTTCGCGATCGGGATCGATCCGGCCGAGCGCGTGCTGCGCCTGCCAGGAGTCGTCGCGCAGCAGAACGCGATCGTGCGCGAGGACGACGTGCTGTTCGATGCGCTCTCGCGGCCGGAGTACGGGCCGGTGGCGGATCGCCTGCGCGCCGGTGCGCCGTTTGCCGCGGAGCTGAATCACCGCGAGCTGCGCGTCGCAGGGCTCTATCAGCTCGGCACGTCGTTCGGCATCGACGGCAGCATCGTCACCAGCGAGACGAACTTCCTGCGTCTCTTCCCCGACCGCGAGCGCGGCCTGATCGAGCTCGGCCTCGTCCGCCTCGCGCCGGGAGCGAGCGCCGAGCGCGTACGCGACGCGATCCGCGCGCGCGTCGCGGACGACGTGCTCGTGCTCACGATCGCCGAGTTCCGCGCAAAGGAGATCGCTTATTGGGATTCGGCGACGCCGATCGGGTACGTGTTCAGCTTCGGCGTGATCGTCGGCATGGTGGTCGGCGGCATCATCGTCTACCAGATCCTGTTCGCCGACGTGAACGACCACTTGCCCGAGTACGCGACGCTGAAGGCGATGGGCTACTCGAATGCGTTCCTCTCCGGCGTCGTGATCCAGCAGGCCGTGATCCTCGCCGCGCTCGGCTTCTTGCCCGCGGTCGGCATCTCGATGCTGCTCTACCGCGTCTCGGGAGACGCGACCCGCCTGCCGCTCGAGATGACTCAGGAGCGCGCGCTGCTCGTGTTAGGCCTCACGATCGCGATGTGCGTGCTCTCGGCGCTGATGGCGCTGCGCAAGGTCCGCTCCGCCGATCCCGCGGAGATCTTCTGATGGCCGCGAGCTCCGCTGAAGCGCCGATCCAGCTCGAGGGCGTGAACCACTACTTCGGCGCCGGCGCGCTGCGGAAGCAGATCCTGCACGGTGTCTCGGTCGAGCTGCGCGCGGGCGAGATCGTGATCGTCACCGGGCCTTCGGGCTCCGGGAAGACGACGATGCTCACGCTGATCGGCGCGCTGCGCTCCGCGCAGGAAGGCTCGGTGCGCGTGCTCGGCGAGCAGCTGCGCGGCGCGAGCCCGAGCACGCTCGAGCGCGTGCGCCGCGACATCGGATACATCTTCCAAGCGCACAACCTGCTCGATGCGCTCAGCGCGACGCAGAACGTGATGCTCTCGTTGCTGCTCGATCGGGTGAGCAAGCGCGAATCGCGCAAGCGCGCGCGCGAGTGGCTCGAGGCCGTCGGCCTCGGCGAGCGGCTCGACCACCACCCGTCGCAGCTGTCCGGCGGACAGCGCCAGCGCGTCGCGATCGCGCGCGCGCTCGCCGGCTCGCCGCGCATCGTGCTCGCCGACGAGCCCACCGCCTCGCTCGACAAGCAATCGGGCCGCGAGGTCGTCGACCTGATGCAGGGCCTCGCGCGCAAGCAGGGCGTGACCGTGCTGCTCGTGACTCACGACAACCGGATTCTCGACATCGCCGATCGCATCGTGCATCTCGAAGACGGGCGGCTGACGACCTTCACCGAGCACGTCACCGCGAACACGCAGCACATGATGGGCATGCTCGCCCGTAACAACCGCAAGGGCGATCTGCAGCGCCGCGTCGCCGAGGCGCCCGCAGCCGAGCTGCCTGGGCTGCTGGAGCAGGCGACGCATGGTGCCGAGGAGTTCCTGCGCGTCACCGAGCTCTCTCAGGACGACGCGTTCCAGAGCATGTTCGAGGAGGTGCTCGCGGCATTCACGCGCCGCTTCGGGGAAGAGGCGGGCGCGGAGCGCGCCTCGGTGTTCCTCGTCGACCGCGCGCGCCGCGAGCTGTGGCTGAAGCTCGCGCAGGAAGAGGGCGGCAAGCCGGTCGATCTGCGCATGCCGCTCGACCGCGGCATCGCGGGCCACGTCGCGACGAGCGGCGAGTGCCTGCGCGTCGACGACGCGTACGCGAGCCCGCTCTTCAATCCCGAGGTCGATCGCGCGACCGGCTTCAAGACGCGCAGCGTGCTGTGCGTGCCGATTCTGGATCGCGGCGGCGAGGTGTTCGCGGTCGCGCAGCTCCTCAACAAGCGCGGCGGAGCCGCATTCGGCGCAGAGGACGAGGCGCGCTTCCGCGAGTTCGCGCGCGGCCTCGCGCCGGTGCTCGAGGCGTGGGCGCGCATGGGCGCGCTCGAAGCGCGGCGCGCCGAGCTGCGCGAGGTCGCAAACACGCCGCCGCGCGCCGCCGTCTGACGCGCCCGCGCGCACGTCGTAAGCTGCGCCCGCCATGGACTTGACCGTCCTCGCAAGCCCGGCCTTTCTCGCGCTGCTCGCGCTCGAGTACGCCGTCGCCCACGCGCAGCGGCGCGAGATCCAGACGACGCGCGACACCGCGACGAGCCTCGCGCTCGGCGTCGGCAGCGTGTTCGCGAACGCGGGCTGGAAGGCGGCGGCGGCCGGGACCTACCTGTGGGTGCACGATCACCGGCTGGTCTCGCTGGGCGATGGCGGCTGGACATTCGCTGCCGCGCTGCTGGCGGTCGATTTCGCTTATTACTGGTTCCACCGGCTGCACCACGAGGTGCGCGTGCTCTGGGCCTCGCACGTGCCGCACCACTCGAGCCAGCGGTACAACCTCTCGACGGCGCTGCGCCAGCCGTGGACGCCGATGACCGGCTTGCCTTTCTATCTGCCGCTCGCGCTGGTGTTCTCCCCCGCGCAGATCGCGACCGCGTACGCGATCAACCTGCTCTATCAGTTCTGGATCCACACCGAGCTGATCGGACGGCTCGGCCCGCTGGAGTGGGTGCTCAACACGCCGTCGCATCACCGCGTCCACCACGGGGCGAACGTGCAGTACCTCGACCGCAACTACGCGGGTGTGCTGATCGTGTGGGACCGCTGGTTCGGCACGTTCGAGCCCGAGGCCGAGCCCGTGCGATTCGGCCTCACCACGAACATCACCCGCGCGAGCCCGCTCTACGCCGCGTTCCACGAGTTCGGAGCCGTGTTCCGGGACGCGCTGCGGGCCGGCTCGCTGCGCGACGCGACTGGCTACTTGTTACGGGCGCCCGGCTGGAAGCCCGGCGGCGCCGGCGCCACCGCGAGCGATCTGAAGCGGCTCGCGGGCCTCACGGCGTGAGCGCGGGGGCGCAATGAGGGACGAGCGCGAGGCGGGCGAAGCGCCGGGCGCCGTCGAGGTGCCGCTGCGCGACCTCGCGCCCGAGACGCTCACCGCGCTGATCGAGAGCTTCATCCTGCGCGAGGGCACCGACTACGGCGCGGTCGAACGCAGCCTCGCCGAGAGAGTCGCCGCCGTTCGCCGCCAGCTCGAACGAGGGGAAGCGCGCATCGAGTTCGATCCGGAGACCGAGAGCGTGAACGTCGTGCTCGTGAGCCCTGCGAGACGGCGCTGAGCGCCGTGCACGCGTTCGTGAAGCCTTCCGCAGGGAGATCTCGTGATTGCGGCGCAGGATTTCCGAGTGGAGTATCCGGACACCGCCCGTCTGGTAGGCACGGACCGGTCGGTCCAACACCTCTTGGACCGCGCGGAGAATTCAAAATGAAGCGCTTCGCCCTCATGCTCATGGCCTTTGCTCTTGGTCACTCAGCGAGCGCCGACGAGATTGAGGAGGTCCCCTCAGTCGTCTTTCGCGCGTTTAGCATTAGGTGCGAGTTCGACCGTGGAACGCAGGCCTCATGGGACGGAGGCACACTCAAACTTGAAAGTGCGCGCGCCGGATCCGGTGGGGCCGTCACGTTCGACTCCATCGACACGAAGGAAGGGAAAGCTCGCATCGTCGGAAACGTGGGCGCTGGCGATGTTATGCTGCTTGTTACTCAAGCGGGTATCACGTTTGTCGAGATTACACTTCTGGGAAACGTCAATGTCACAACAGTGTTCGCGGCTCCTTACTCGTCAGATCGGAGGCGTTTCGCGGCGGTCCAATCGCGGCACGCCGAGATCAACGGCCCGTTCCCGGCGCAGTATCACGGCGTGTGCCGCGTACTCGAAGAGCGCGACCCAATGAGAAGATGAACCTGGCCAGCCGTCGCGCGGACGGTGCGAGCGGGGCCGAGCGGAAGACTCCTGCGGTCAGGGAATCGCTCAATACTTGACCTCGCCGTGAACGACGCGCGGCTCGCCGGTGACAGTCGGCCGGACCCCGATGTAGATACTCGAGCTCGAGTCCGACGGGTCCTGCAAGTCCTGCGCAGTCGGCAGCGTCATGTTGACCGGGACGGAGAGGCCCGCTCCATCGCAGACAGCGACGTCTTTGCGCGCGAGACGAATCTCGCGCTCGAGCCACTTCACGAGGTAGGTCTGCGATCCCACGCTCGCGACGCCCTCGACGGGGTCGTAGGGAATGATGAATGAAGGCACGAAGCGCGCGTTCTCTGTGTCGCAGCTGACTTCCTGATTCGTGAGGTGCGAGACGCACACTCCGGGGATCCCCCAGAGATCGCCGTAGCCGCCGTACTGGAGCACGATGTTCTGGCTGGCGTACTGCCCGTAGGCTGCGCCGGACGGCACGTTGAAGTTGACTTGCAGTGGCGCTTCGAAGGTCACGAAATCATCGTTCTGATCCTTGACCGCGGCGAACTGGTTGAAGCTCTCCGCACCGGTCTCCCACTGGTAGTAGACGTCGATGCTGTTGACCTTCCACTCGCAGTACGTGCCCGAGCCCAGCGCGCACTCCGCATCGCCGAGGTCGACGAAGAGCTTTCCGCTGCGCACGCCGGGCCGGAACATCGGGTACTGAGCGAGCGTCTCGGCATCGATCCCGAGCACGACGGGTTGGTTCGCGCCGTCGCGCAGCAGTGCGTTCGCCGCGTCGCTGGCATAGGTAACGACGCTGCCCGCCGCCGTAGGTTGGAAATTGTTGGCCGTTCCTGCCGCGAAGGGAGAGGTCTCGATCGAGCCCGGCGCAAAGAACGCGTCCATCGATGCGGCAGTCGCGCAGTCGCGCAGGCAGTACAGCGTGGCAGGCATCTCGGGCGGATACACGATGTCCTGGCTGCGGTAGGTCACTTCGACAGCGTTCGAGTCGACCGGCGATGCCACATTCTGCAAGTCGACGAACACTTCTCCGCCGAGCGCCTGCGACCATCCCTGGATCCCGCCGCGCATCGACCAGAACGACGCCGCCACGGTCTGGGCCGGAGTGAGTGCCTGCGTCGTGCATCCGCCGGGGCCGCAGCTGACCTGCGCCGTTACCCTGAAGAACCCCGCGCCTTCGTCCCAGTAGAGCTCGTACTGTGTGTTCGGAGCTGCTCCAGGGAAAAAGCTGTCCGCCTCCATGCCGACGAATGTCGTCAGCTTGATTTGATCGATCTCGTGCAGCGTTCGCGCGTGGCGGGTGTACTTCGTGAGCTTTCCGCCCGCGCGGACGACGGTGTACGGCGTGCGTGTCGGCTCGCTGGCGCTCGAGTAGTCGACCTTTTCGATGGTCGAGCCGGTCGTGACCGTCGCGAGAGCGGCGGGCGGAAGCCAAAGACCCCAATAGCCGAGGTAGCCCTGGAAGGTCTCGCCGCCGTTCGCGTAGTGAATTGGGAATCCCGACTGGCGCTCGATGCGGTCGCCCGAGCTGCTGTCGTAGAGGCCGTAGCGCCACACGGACATTCCCGTCCCAGGGTCCTGTGCATCGCGCGCGAAGCACTGATCGCCGGCGTCGTCGGAGCGGAGGTAGTAGTTCGCGTCGTAGGCGAAGGAGAACAGCGCCTGGCCGCCGCCGTCGTCGATGCTCAGGCGGCCAGCACCGCTCGTGGCGCTCGACGTGGTCATCCGCAGCGCCTTCGTGCCCGAGCCACTCTGCTGCTGCTCACGTTCGAAGTAGCCGATGCCCGATTGCGAGCCCTCGAGGAAGCCGCCGAACACGCAGCTCGGGTCGCCCTCGACGCGGCCGCAATAGTCGAGCCGGAACTCGCCGTAGGGATTCGTGTCGGAAGGCGGCTCGCTCGCGCTCACGTTGACATGAACGATCGCGCCGCTGGTGTCGGGATCATCGAGCCAGACGCGCGCGCGCATCGGGTCGGAGTTGGACGCGCGCGTCGAGTCGACGGTCGCCGTCACGAACTGAGTCGTCTGGGCCGCGCCGCCCGCGTTCTCCGTAGAAGACCGTGACTGCGGATCACACTTCGCGAAATCGATCAGCGCGGTATACGGCCCGTCGTTCACCAGCGCGTCCGCGCGCAGCGCCGACATGATGCAGGTGATCATGTTGACCTGCTGGAAGCCCTTCGAAGTCGCATCCTCGACGTGGCTGTGCTGCGCGTCCGAGGCGTACGCGGAGTCGGACGGCGGAACGGCGTGGACGGACGTCGGCTGCAGAAGCTGCGAGACGGCGAGGACGAGCGCGGCGAGCAACCAAGCTGTCGATTTCATTGGGCGCCCCGTCATTCTGCGTTCGTCGCGGTGACGACGGCGACGGACTCGGGTGTCGCGACCCCCTCGACTGCCGGCTGCGGATCAGGCGACTGGCTGCTGCTGCCGCAGCCCACCGATGCCGCAACCGGCGCGGCCAGAGCGAAAGCGGCCAGCAATTTCCGCGCGGAACGCGCGCGCATCGATCGATTCGTCATGAGAAGCCATCCGTGTTAGGGGTGACGCCGAGGCGGCCGGAGGGTGAGCAGAGAGCAACCTCGGAGCGCACCATCGGCTGCATCGGCGTGTGCTGGGGCGACGGCGACACGTCGAGCCCGTGACGGGCACGCCGCGAATACACGTATGGCTGTTCGCGAGATCGCGTAGGCCCGCTGAAAGCCGCGCCGAGCGGCGCGCACGGAGCGTCCTGGAGCTCGCGATCGAGGATTCGAAAACGGGCCGGGCGCTGACCGGTCGTGGCAGAATCCTCGACGCGCAGTCGTGGAGGACTCTCATGAAATCCGTCTTACGTGTCGTCGGCGGCCTGCTCGCCGTGGTGCTGCTCGCCATCGGCGGGCTGCTCATCGGCGCCCGCTTCGCCGATGGGCCGATTGGAATCATCGCGGGCGGGCCCTTCAAGACCGGCGAGTTGGCGACGGGCCCCGAGCCCGATTGGTCCTTCGTGCGCGACGTACCGGAGGTCCAGTTCCAGCTCTTGAATCCGGCTCGCTCGCGGACGACGTGGATCCTGTATCACGACGGCAAGGCCTACATCCCGTGCGGCTACATGACGACGTGGTGGGGAAAGATCTGGAAGCGTTGGCCGCTCGAGGCCGAGAAGGATCCGCGCATCATCCTCCGAATCGGCGACGCGCTGTATGAGCGGGAGCTCGTTCGCATCCAAGAGGGCCTGAGCGTGGCGCCGCTTCTGGCGGAGCTGAGCCGGAAGTACGCCGGCGGTCGCGAGATCCCGATGGAAGCCGTGACATCCGGCTACCTCTGGCTCTACGAGCTCGCGCCGCGAAACTGATTGCTCATGGCAGCGATTCATTTCTCGCAGAGCTCGGTCATTGGCTGGCTGCTCGATTCCGATCCGTCGATCCGGTGGCAGGTGATGCGCGACCTGATGACTGCCTCCGCCGGCGAGATCGCGGCCGAGCGCGCGAGAATTGCGACGGAGGGAATGGGCGCGAAGCTGCTTTCCCAACAGGCGTCCGATGGGCGATGGGGTGGCGCGGCGTGGAACCGCGGCTGGGATTCCACGATGCACGTCCTGTGGCTCCTGCGCGAGATGGGTCTCGACCCGGCCTGCGAAGCGGCGCGGCGTGCGCTTAGCCTCGTACGCGAGCGCGTGACCTGGCGCGGATGCGGGCCGCCGGAAGCCGACGCCAATCCGTTCTTCGCCGGCGAGGTGGAGCCGTGTATCAACGGGCAGGTCGCGGCAATCGGCGCCTATTTCGGGCAGGACGTGCGTGCGCTCGTCGAGCGCCTGCTCAGCGAGCAGCTACCCGACGGCGGATGGAACTGCGAAGCCGAGAGCGGCTCGACGCGCTCGTCGTTCAACACGACGATTTGCGTGCTCGAAGCGCTGCTCGAATTCGAACGAGTTGTTGGGGAGAGCCCAGCGGTGACCGGCGCCCGTCTGCGCGGGCAGGAATACCTGCTCGAGCGCCGGCTCTTTCGCCGCAAGTCGACCGGTGAGGTGATCGAGCGGGATCGCAAGGGCGGTGCCGCGTGGACGCGTTTCGCCTACCCGACGTGGTGGCACTACGACGTGCTGCGAGGGCTCGAGTACCTACGTCGCGCAGGCGTCGCGCCCGACGAACGCGCAGCCGAGGCGGTCGAGCGGGTGGCGTCGAAGCATGACGCCGACGGCAAGTGGCGGCTCGAGACTCAGTATCCCGGCAAGCTGCTCGTCGAGACGGACGCGGGCGAGGGCCGGCCGAGCCGGTGGATCACGCTCCACGCCTCACGAGTGTTGGGCTGGTATTCGAACGAAGGGAGCCGCGAATGATCGAAGGTTCTTGTCACTGCGGCGCCGTACGCTGGCGGTTCGAGGGCACTCCCGAAGGTGCAACGGCGTGTAGCTGCACCGTGTGTCGCCGTTATGGCGTGCTTTGGGCCTACGACTTCGAGGGCGAACGCATTCATGTGTCCGGTCCGACCCGCGCCTACGTCAGAGGCAAGGCGATCGAGTTCCATTTCTGCCCCACCTGCGGATGCGTCGCATTCTGGCGAGGGATCGAATTGCACGAAGCAGGTCGGCGCCGCATCGCGGTCAACCTCCGCCTCGCCGAGCCCGAGCTCGTCGCGCGGATCCCGATCGACCGCTTCGACGGGCTCGGGAGCTTCGAAGACCTTCCGCGCGATGGGCGATGCGTCGGGGACTACTGGTTCTGAAAAGTCGAGTGTGACAACGCTCAGAAGAAACGGGCGCGGGGCCACTCGTCGCGCCTCCTCTTCATCGCACGTTGTCTTGGTGCGAGCGCGGCGCGCGAGACTGCCAGCGCATCGGTCCCATGCCGCGAAGGGCGAGCAGCTCCGCGTCCGTGCGTCGCGCGACATCGGCGAGGGTCGCGATTCCCGCCGCCGCGAGCGCCCGCTGCGCAGGCTTCGCGAGACGCGGGAGATCGCTCGAACTCGGCCGCGCCGCACGCCTCGTGGATGGCCTCGCCCCAACCATCAACGTCCCCCCGTCACATCGAGCAGCGCTCCCGTCACATACGACGCCGCCGGCGACAGCAGCCAGACGATCGACTCCGCGATCTCCTCGGGCGTTCCAGCGCGCTGCATCGGAATCGTCGGCGCGATGCGCTGCGGGCGCTCGGGCTCACCGGTGCTGGCGTGGATGTCCGTAACAACCAGACCGGCGCGCACGGCGTTCACGCGCACGCCTTCGTTCGCGACTTCGCGCGCGAGGCCGAGCGTGAAGCTGTCGATCGCGCCCTTCGTCGCGGCGTAGTCGACGAACTCGTTCGGCGAGCCGAGGCGCGAGGCGCCGGAGGAGAGGTTCACGATCGCGCCGCCGCGGCCGCCGTGGCGCGTCGACATGCGCTTCAGCGCCTCGCGCGCGCACAGGAACGAGCCGATCACATTGACGCCGAACACGAACGCGAGCCGCTTCGCATCCATCGCTTCGACGCGCGACTGCACGGCGCAAACGCCCGCATTGTTCACGAGCGCCGTGAGCGGCCCGAGCTTCGCGTCGACCTCCGCGAACAGGCGCACGACGTCGTCCTCGCGCGCGACGTCCGCTCGCAGCGCGAGCGCTCGCCCGCCTGCGCGCTCGATCTCGGCGACGACGCCGCGCGCAGCGGCCTCGTCGCGCAGGTAGTTCACGCCCACGGCGAAACCGCGCGCCGCGGCGAGCTTCGCGGTCGCGGCGCCGATGCCGCGCGATGCGCCGGTGACTAGCGCGACGGTCACTTCGAAGCTCGAAGCTTCATCAGCTGCTCGAGACACACCGCCGCCGGATTCTCCAGCCAGACCCTCTGGTCTTTCGGCATCTCCCCGCGCGCGACGCTTCGATTCATCACGCGCACGACGATCGCGCAGTAGCGCGCGGCACCGAGCACTTCCCAATAATGCGTGTCGCCGACCGAGACGCCGGCGCACCGCTCGTAGTGCGCGCGCTGCTCCTCGCGCGTCGGCTCGCCTGGGAGGCGCGGGATGCCGCCCATCGCTTCGTGGCTCCAGCGGTCGAACATCAGCCACCAGCCGAGATCGAACGCGCGCGGCGCGATCGCGACGTTCTCGAAGTCGGTGACGCAGACGCAGCGGAAGTCGCGCCAGATCATGTTGCCGATGCGCGAGTCGCCCCAAGAGAGGACAAGATCGCTCTCGCGCTCGGGGGGCAGGTTCGCGCGCAGCCACGCGAACGCCTCGCTCATCAGCGGATGCTTGCGGCCGGCGAGCTCGCGCTCGGCGTACTCCTCCCAGAGCGCGAGCTGGCGCGCGGTGCCCGCGCTGACACCGGCCGGTGTCAGCCACTCGAAGCCGGCCCGGCGCCAGTCGACCGCGTGCAGCTCGGCGAGCACGCGCAGCCCGTCCTCGACGAGGCGGCGGCGCTGCTCGGGCTTCGCTTCCGCGAAGAAGCCGGCGCTCGCGTACGGCGGCATCACGCCCGGCACGACGCCGTCGACGAAGCCCATCACGAAGAACGGCGAGCCGAGGACGGCGGCGTCGCGTTCGAAGCCGACGAGCGGCGCGAGCGGGACGCGCGAGTGGCGCGCGAGCGCCGACATCGTGCGCCACTGGATCTCGATCTCGACGTCGAGCCCCGGCGCTTGCGCCGGGTAGACCACGGGCTCGGGCATCTCGCGGCGCAGAATGCAGCGTTCGGGCAGCTCGGAGCCGGCGCGCCGCACGCTCGCGTCGAGCGCGAGCGTCTCGGCCGAGTAGCCGCCCGAGAGCCGGCGCGGCGTAGCGAGCCGCACGGCATCCGCGCCGGGAAGCCTGGCCGCCAGCCAGCGCTCGAGATTCGCGATGCCCGCTGCGTCGATGCTCGATTCTGCTGCCACTCGCCCCTCCGCGAAGATTTCTCACCATGCTGTGAGCGAAGCGGCGTAGCTTATTCGAACGCGCTCGCGCCACGCCGGTGTGCTCGGCGGCCGCGGCGCGGTCGCGAGATTTCCTGATGACCGCCGCCTATCGCATTCTCTGCGCCCTCGTCGGCGTCGCGCTGATCGCGATCGGCGCACCCTTGTTCGCGAGCTTCTTCGCGTATCAACAGCCGGGCGGCGAGGCGCCGCTGCCGGGCGGCCCGCACGTGCACTACTTCGCGGCGACCGCGGGCGGCGCGTTGATCGCGTGGGGCGGCGCCCTCGCGGCCGGCGCCTGGCGGAACGAGCTCTCGCGCTCGCTTGGCACCGCGAGCGCGTTCGCGTTCGTGCTGCTCGCACTGATGCGGATCCTCGCGTGGTTCAACGGCGACTACTACACCGACGCGAACCTGCAGCGGCCGCTCGCCGCGTTCTTCCTGCTCGCCGCGCTCGGGTTCGTGTGGCTGCGGCCGGCGCGCGCATCGCGAAGGGTGGCGGCATGATGCGCTGGCTCGCGACGGCCGTGATTGCTGCGCTGTTCGCGCTGAACGCTTATCTGCCGTACAGCGCGCTCGGCGGCCGCGGCAACGAGCGCAGCGTGCGAGCGCACGTGGCCGCGGCAGCGCAGCTCGTCGGGCAGCCGCTGCCGGCGCTCGAATTCGAAGACGCGAACGGAAACGCGGTTCGCGTCGGCGAGCTGCTCGAGCGCCCCGTGCTGTTGACCTTCGAACGCAGCGTGGATTGGTGACCCTTCACGAAGGCGCGGCTCGTGGAGCTGCGGAACGCGCTGGCGAGTGAGCCCGAGCTGCAGATCGTGTGGGTCATGGCGAAGGGCCAGTACAACGCGCGTTCGGACCGCTTCATCGACGAGTACGGGCTACGCGGGCGCATTCACTTCTGGCGCGATCCCGACTCGCGCGCGATCGATGCGCTCGGGCTGCGGCGGCCGAACCCGGAGCCGATCGAAGCAGGCGTGCCGCATCCGACGACGTTGTTATTGGACTCGGCGGGGATCGTGCGGTTCGTCGATGTGCGGGAGGACTTTCACTTCTGGTTGGATCCCGTCGTCGTGAAGGAGGCGGTGGCACAGCTTCGGTGATTGCTGGCCTTTGGAGCCGGCGGCAGCGGGGACTCGCCGCCGGCGAAGAAGCGAAGAGCGAGCGAGAAGAGCGGGCCTGCGGGACTCCGCGCGGAGCGTCCGGGCGGGAGGGGGATCCGCTTCGCTGCGGGCCTGCCCGGTTGCAGTGCATCCGGCGAGATGTGCGCGCCTTGCGGCGAGCCTGCAGCGAGCTCGTCGCGATCGTTGGCTGCGCGTTCGGGCGCTCGCGGAGATCGATCGTGCGCACGCACGTGTCGCCGTGCGGATCGCTTGCGGCGGCATCGAGCCGCCGCTGCTTCACTTTTTCGCCCAGGCGACGCGCGGGGCCGGTCATCGCAGCGCGCTCGAGTCAGCCTCGGCTGCCGCGTTGATGTCGGCGTTTTCGAGGACGCGCTTCTTCGAACCGTGGTCGGCGATGTGGATCATTGCGCGGCCGATGCGTTCGGTGGTTGTTACGGAGCCCGGCGCAAACCGCTCCACGAGCGGGATCAGCGGGCCGAGCACGGCGTAGGTGGCGCGGGTCCACGGGGTGCGTGACGTGATGCCGTGCAGCGGCTGCACGATGCCGGGCCGGAAGATGGTGACCTCGTCGAAGGGCAGCGCGAGGAGTGCGTTTTCGGCGCGGCCTTTGACGCGGGCCCACATCGTGCGGCTCCGCTCCGTGCTGTCGGCGCCGGTGCCCGAGACGAAGCACATGCGGATGCGCGGGCTGGCCTTCAGCAGCGCCTCGGCTGCGGCGACGGCGAAGTCGACCGTGATGCGCCGGTACTCGGCTTCGCGCAGGCCGGCGGAGGTGATGCCGAGACAGAAGAAGCACGCGTCGGCCCCAACAAGTCGATCCGCGATTGGCGTGTAGTCGAGAAGGTCGGAGTGCGCGAGCTGCTCGAGCTTCTCGTGCGAGACGGCGCTGCGCGCGCGGCCGATCGCGAGCACGCGCCAGACGCGCGGATCGCGCAGGCACTCGCGCAGCACGCCTTGCCCGATCATCCCGGTCGCGCCGAACAGCACCACTCGCATCACTCACCTCGAAGGGATCCAACTTCTCACGAGCCTGTGGGGAGGTGAGAGCTCTTTCGGGCGGCCTTCCGCTGGGGCCGCCGCGCCGGGACCGCGGGTCGCCGAAAAGTGCTGGTCATCACGGGTGCATCCGGGTTAGAAAGCGCGAGCAACCTGGTGGTCGGGCTCGGGGGAGCCCCATTGCGGGCCGGCCGCCAACCATGAGAGGGGACCCTCATGACGACCACCTCGCGCTGGCTCCGTGTGCTGCAGTCTGCACCGCTCGCGCTCGCGATCGCTGCTCCGGCATGGGCGCAAGAGCAGCCCGCCCCCACGCCGCCGCCTGCCGCCGCGGAAGAGACCGAAGTCATCATCGTGACTGCGCGTAAGCGAGAGGAGAACGTGCAGGACGTGCCGTTCGCGATCAGCGCGAAGACTGGCGACGACCTGCGCGAGGCGGGCTCGGGCAATCTCGAGGACATCGCGCGCATCGTGCCGAGCCTCTCGGTGCAGAACCTCGGGCCCGGCCAGAGTCAAGTCGCGATCCGCGGCATCTCGGCTGGCCAGATCGTGCGCGATCAGCCGGGCGTGAAGGAGCAGGTCGGCATCTACCTCGACGAGTCGGTGGTGTCGCTCTCGCTGTTCACACCGGACCTCGACTTGTTCGACCTGAACCGCGTCGAAGTGCTGCGCGGGCCGCAAGGCACGCTGTTTGGCTCCGGCTCGGTCTCCGGCACGGTCCGTTACATCACGAACCAACCGAACCTCGAGGAGATCGATGCGGCGCTCGAAGGCGGCATCAACTTCGTCGAGAACGGCGGCCGAGGCGGCGACCTGAAGGGGATGATCAACATGCCGCTTCTCGAGGAGAAGCTGGCGCTGCGGGTCGCGGCCTACTGGACGGCTTATCCCGGCTTCATCGACGCGCT
>Ga0187894_10000918_pt1 | contig 39233 bp, 33 predicted proteins | sample GBC1701081metaG_FD_136650 | JGI IMG/M metagenome (GOLD analysis project Ga0187894, IMG submission 136650) | White microbial mat communities from a lava cave in the Kipuka Kanohina Cave System on the Island of Hawaii, USA - GBC170108-1 metaG ... | reverse complement strand
CCGGCTTGGACGGGTCCTCGGTGTGGGCGAGCACGTCGTTTCGCGCGGTGTACTGCGCGTGCTTCTGGTCGCCGTCCGAGAGCGCTGGATCTTCGGTGACCGCCGGCAGCCCGGCGTTGCTGCGGTAGAGGTTCACGGCCGCGAGCCAGTCGCTCGCGCCGGACGCGTTGCAGTTGCCCGATCCCCCGCCCCCGCCACCACCACCACCGCCGCCACACGCGGAGGCGCACGCCTTGAACGCCTGCTTACACGACTTTTTCGCCGCCGCCTTGTCGGTGCGGGCCGCCTTCGTGCACGTGGTCCGCTCGGGCGGTGTCGGAAGCGCCGCGCAGGTCGTCTTGGCGCTCGTGAACGACGTGTTCGCCGCCGCGATACAGGTCTTCTTGGTGGTCTTGCACGCGACCTTGCAGGGATTGGCCGCTGCTGCCGGGATCGCGAGGCCGATCACCAGCAGGGCGGCCACGACCGCAGCTTTGGGCATCCGCTCCACCACGCCAGCCCCTGCGTCAAGTCGCAAGCGCGCTCCCCTTTGCCCGCCCGACATCGCCCCAGAATGTCCCGCCGACGGCCGGCCGTCCAGCCCTGCCTCCGTTTTCGGGTAGCGCCGGCGCACTCGTCACGCCCGGCGCGCAGCCATGCGTCGCCCGAAGATTTCGTGCGCAACGTATTGCCGCCTTGTCGTGTTTCGGGCACTGGAGGAACAGGCGATGCGCAACGCACTAGTTGGAATCGGGATGCTGGCGGCGGTGGTGCTCGCCGCGCCGGCTCCTGCCCACGCCAACCACGTCTCCGTGGCGATCGGGCTCCCGGGGTTCGGGTTCTTCTTCGGAAACCCCTACCCGTATGCCGCTCCGGTGTACTACCCGCCGCCGGTCGCCTACGTGCCGCCGGTCTACTACGGTCCCGCCTACTATCCGGCCCCCTACTATGGCTACGGCTATGGCTACGGCGGACCCTACTTCTCCGGCTCGTACTTCTATGGGCGCTCGTACCCGCGGTACTACGGCCCCCGGCCCTACTACGGCGGGCACTACGGCGGGCGGCCCTATTACCCCCGGGCGGGGTATCGGCCGTATGGTGGCCACGCAGGCGCTCGTCCGGTCGGCTACTACGGTCACCGCGGCCGCTAGCGGCCGGACGTGGTCCGGCGCGGCGTCCCGAGCCGGTCGTGGAACTCGAGGAACGCCCGCGTGACACCCGCCGGATCCTCGACCTGCGGGTAGTGGCCGACCCCCGGTAGCAGGACGACGTCGGGCTCCGGGACCAGCTCCCGATAGCGGTCGACCATGTGCCCCCCGGAGACCGGATCCTCCGGGCCGTCGATCACGCGCAGCGGAACCCGCGTCGTTCGCAGCACCCCGACCCACCGTTCCCGATTCCGGCGCCGCTCCTCCATGTAGCCGATCAGCTCGTGGGCGATGCGCGCGCCGTCGTTCTCGGCGGTGAGCCGCCAGAAGTCGTGGAGCTCCTCCGCGCTGGGCTTCGTGCGCGGGCCGAAGACGCCGGCGAGGTTACGTCCGAACGTGCGCTCGGTCGAGAGGCGCGCCAGCGCCGGACCGAGTGGGCCCGCGAGCAGCTTCTGTACCCGCGTCGCGCGGTGCGTCTCCGGAAAGAGGCCGCCGTTCAGCAGACACGCCGACTCGACGACCAGCGTATCGTGGCCGCGCGCGCGGCGCTCCTCGTGCCGAGCCAGCAGTTCCTGCGCGACGGTGTCGCCGTAGTCGTGCGCGAGGATGTGCACGCGCCGGATGCCGAGGCGCGCGAGCAACGCCTCGTGGATGTCGGCCTGCTCGGCCATCGAGTAGGCGTGTGGGTGGGGTTTCGCCGAGAAGCCGAATCCCAGCATGTCGAGGGCCACGACGCAGGCGAAGCGCTCGCAGAGCGCGTCCCAGAGGAGGTGCCAGTCCCACGACGCAGTCGGGAAGCCATGGATGCACACGAGGGCCGGACGCGCGACCGGGTCGCCCGCCACGCGGTGGAAGATCGCGTGACCGCCGTGCGAGAAGTACGTGCCCGCCGCGCGCCAGTCGTCGAGGGTCGTCACGTCCGTCAGAGGTTGAGGTAGCGCCGGCGCGCTTCTTCTTCGGTTATGCGCGGGACACGGATCGACCCGCCTGGTTGCGGCTCGCCGGCCAGAGGATCGACGTAGTCGCGCCCCGCCGCCTCCACCGTCGGGTCGAGGTCGTAGGCGGCGATGATGAGCGCGAAGGAATCGGTCAAGCCGCGAAACCAGTGTACGTTGCCGCGATCGGCGGAGATGGCCGAGGTGTCTCCGGGCGAGCAGAGGCGATCGATCGTGGGGCGGAGCACGAGGTGCATCGGCTCGTCGTGCAGGCGGTCGTACTGCCGCAGGTGGACGGAACCCTGCAGGACCAGGTGCATGCTCACCATGTTGTGATGCCCGTGCGGCACGACGGCGAAGCCCTGCCGGATATGCGAGACGATCGCGGAGAAGGCGAATCCCTCGAGCCCTGGAGATGGGGCGAGCGCGAGATGCTCCTGCGGCTCGTCACCCTCGAAGAGCTCGGCCGACTTGGCGACGCTGTCGAAGCGCGTCGCCCGAAGGACGTCGGCCAGCGGCACGCGTCGCGTGGCTCGCTGGAGGCGCCGCCGCCAGGCGCGCGACGTGATCGCCCCCTGCTTCACGCCGGTGCTCAGGTGCTGCACGCGCGAGAGCCATGCGTCGACGTGCGGGTGTCCCAGAACCCCCAGGGCGGTGTCGACGCCCAGCAGCGAGGCACCACATAGCGCCAGCATCGCGCGCGACGCGTCGACTAGGAACGTGCGCCGCGAGACGTCGTGCCTCATCTCCCCTTCGCTTCGAGCAGGATCCGGACCGTGGTCTTCTAACCGCGTTCCCGTACGTCGACAAGCCACGTCGCGACGCTTGACCCGTCGCGACGGCTCCCGCGATACATCGGCGCCGTGACCGACGAGCCGGGGAGCGATCGGCGAGCACGCACGCGGTGGCGCGTCGCGCTCGCCGCGCTCGTGCTCTTCCTCTCGACCGGCGCCCTCTACCGCCTCGCGAGCGCACCGGCCCTCTCCAACGCCTCCGATCCGCTCCTGATCGTGCCGTCGAGCTTGAGCCTCCTCCACGACGGCGACCTCGATCTCTCCGAGTTCGGCAGCGCGATCGATCCGACCTTCTACGGCGTCGTCCTGCTGGATGGCCGCCCGTACAACCGCTACCCGGTTGGCACCTCGCTCCTGATCCTGCCGGTCGTGTGGACCGCGGACCAGCTGCTACCGGCGACGGAGACGCCCATGGTTCGCGCGCTGTGGATCGCGTCGATCGCGGCCAAGGTGCTGGCGGCCTTGTCGGTGGCGCTCCTCTACGTGCTGCTGGTCGAGCTGACCGACCGACCGTGGCTGGCGCTCGCGCTCGCGCTGACGTTCGGGTTCGCGACCGTCCACCTGCCGATCCACGCGGGTGGCCTGTTCACGCACAACGCCGTCATCCCGGTGCTCCTCGCAGCCCTGCTGTTGCTCGTCGTTGACGACGGGCGTCACGCCGCTTGGGCGGCGCTGCCGCTCGTCCTCGCGTTCACGACGCGCCCCACCTGCGCGCCCGTGATCGTCCTGCTGAGCGCCTTCGTCGCGTACCACCGGCCGCAAGCGTGGCGAACCTACGCGCTGCTGGGGGCGACGTGCGTCGTGGCGTTCGTCGCATGGGCGCTGTGGGTGTACGGCACGGTGCTCCCTCCGTACTACTTCAGCTACGACCACACCGCGCCCTACGTGATGTCGCTGCCGCGATTCGCGCAGGGTCTCGTGGGTCACCTGGTGAGTCCCAATCGTGGGCTCTTCATGTTCACGCCGGTCCTGGTCTTTTCCCTGTGGGGCATGGCGGCAGCCTGTAGCTCTCGCAGCCCGCACGCGGCGCTCTATCGAACCCTCGCGGTCGGCGTCGTCCTCCACTGGATCATGATCTCGTTCCTCGCGCGCAAGTGGTGGGCTGGCTGGTCTGTCGGCCCGCGCCATCTGGCGGAGATCGTGCCGCTGCTGGTCGTGCTCCTCGTCCCGGCCATCGACGCCGTTCGGACGTCCTCGCGATCCGTCAAACTCGCGATCGCCCCGATCGCGGCGGCGGCGTTCCTATGGGGCCTCTTCGTCGCGATGCACGGCGCGACCTCGCCAGCGCCGCTCTTCTGGAACGCCTCGCCCACCAACGTCGACGAGCATCCCGAGCGCGTCTGGGACTGGCACGACATGCAGATCCTGCGCGGAGTCGCCTGGTGGTGACCGATCGCACGCTCCTGGTGTGGCTCGCCGGCGTACCCGCCGGTGCGTTGATCGCCTCCTACCTGTGGCTCGCGCTCGACCACGGAACGCCGTGGCTGCTCGGCACCGCCGTGCACGAGGGGGGTCGCTACACCCTCGCGCAGACAATCCTCTACTGGCGCCACTTCCTGCGCGAGCTGCCGGTCGTCGCCCTCTACGCGGCGACCTCTGTCGCGGCGGCGACAGTCTACGGCCCGCGCTGCACGTCGGCTCCCTCGCGGGTGGTGCGGCTCCTGGCGCTCGGCGCCGCCGTGGTCCTCGTCACCGGCGCATGGGCGGCCGCTGCCCGCGAGTGGGGAGCGGACGTGGCCTGGCGCGAAGTGCTCCAATCGTTTCTCCGCGACGACGACGCGCCCGTCGCCGGCATCCACTGGGGATACCACCTGCTCTCGTCGCTCGCATACGTCGCCGCCGCGGTCGTGCTCGCCGTGCTGCTCCAGCGACTCCTCGACGGCCGTCGGCGCGCGCCGCGGAGGGTAGCCCGCATGGTCTGGCTCGGCGGAGTCGGGGTTGCGGTCGCCGTCCTAACGAACCTGTGTGGAGGGCTCACGGCCGCCACGTTCCTGGATCCCCGCTACCTGGGGCACCAGGCGCGCGAGGCCACGACGCATCTGGTCGTGACGTTGCCGCTCGCGTTCGCGGTGCTGCTGGCGGTGGGACGATGGGCGCCCACCCGATCGCCATCCCACCCCGCGAGCGCCGATCTCATCATCGCGCTCGGCGGCGGCACGCTCCTGCTCGCCTACCTCGGAATCGGCGCGATCGTCGCCGGCGCCGCGCGCGCTGCGCGGCCCGGCGCCAGGTTGTCGGCGCTGGTCGCCGCGCACGACTACGAGCACGTCCTCGACTATGTCCTCGTCGCGCTCCTCGTCGTGGGGCTTGCGCCCGCCGCGCATCCGCGCGAAGGGGACGCGTCTCCATGACGAGGTCGCTCAGCATCATCGGCGGCGGTCCCGCCGGGCTCGCCGTCTCGTACTACGCGACGCGCGCCGGCATCGCGACGACGCTCTTCGAACGCTCCGCCGAGCTGGGCGGTCTCTGTCGCACGTTCCAGTGCGGCGCCCACCGCTACGACGCCGGGGCGCATCGCTTCCACGACCAAGACCCCGAGGCGACCGCCGACGTCCGCGCGCTGCTCGGCCCGCGTCTGGTCGCGGTCGAGGCGCCGAGTCGCATCTACGACGGACGCCGCTTCATCGACTTTCCGCCCACGCCGCTCGGGATGCTGTTCTCGGGCGGGATCGGGCAGATCGGCCGCATCGCGCGCGACCTCGTCCGCAGCAGGCTGCCGGGACCACCGTGCGTCAGCTTCGCCGACTTCGCGATCGCCCAGTTCGGCGAGACGCTGGCCCGCCGCTTCCTCATCCACTACTCCGAGAAGCTCTGGGGCCTTCCCGCCGAGCAGCTCTCGCCGGACATCGCGACGCGTCGGCTGAGCGGCATGACGCTGCGCTCGTTGCTGGTCGAGCTGCTCGCGCCACGCCGCAAGGTCGAGCACATCGACGGGCGCTTCCTGTATCCGCTCGGCGGCTACGGCGAGCTGCCGGCGGCTCTCGCGGCGAGCGTTCCGGCGCGATCGCTGCGCACCGAGCACGACGTCACCGGCTTCGAGGTGCGCAACGATCGCATCACGGCGATCCACCTCAACGGGCGCCCCTCCGTCGAGGTCGCCGACCGTCTCGTCTCGACGCTGCCGCTGACGGTCCTCGTGCGGCTGCTGGGCGACGTGGTGTCCGAGGCCGCGCGTCGCGCCGCGGGAACGCTCCGCTTCCGCAGCGTGCGCTTGATGTTCGTTCGCCTCGCGCGACCGCGTGTGTCGCCGAGCGCCTCGCTCTACCTGCCGGACCCATCGCTGTGCGTCGCACGCGTGACGGAGCCGAAGAACCGCTCGCCGCATATGGCGCCGTCGCACGAGACGTCGCTCGTCGCCGAGGTCCCGTGCTTCGCAGGAGACCCGCTCGCCAAGCTGTCGGACGTCGCGCTCGCGGAACGAGTCATGGACGAGCTCGTCCGGGTCGGGCTCATCGCGCCACGCGACGTCCTCGAATGGCGCCACCACCTGCTCCCCAACGCCTATCCGGTCTACGCGCTGGACTGGTCGCGGACCGTGGCCGCGGTCGTCGCCGGGCTCCGCCCGCTGCAGAACCTCGAGCTGCTCGGTCGCGGCGGGCTCTTCTTCTACAGCCACCTCCACGACCAACTTCGCCTCGGGCGGGAATTCGTGCGCGATCTCGGGCAACCCGAGGCCCGCGCCGACCCCGCGGAATCCCGCGCAGAACCGATGTGAGCTGACGATCTCGGCGTGCTCTCGCCGACCCTGTTCGCCATGCTCGTTCTGATGGCGCTCGCGACGACCTTCACCACGACGCCCATTCTGCACGCCCTGACGCTTCGGGAAGCGGCGCGTGCGTCCGTCTGGGGCGTCGAGGCCGCCAAGTCGTAGCGCAGAGCTCGCGCAGACGACATTGTGATGGCGGCGGCGAACGCGACGCCGCGGGCCGCGGCGCTCCCGCGTTGGCTCAAGCGGGTCACGATGCCCATGACTCTGCGGGGTGAACGTCACGTTTTTGCCACGTTCGCGCGCGCGACGAACGGCCGAATGGCTTGCTCCGGGGTATCCGAGGTGTGGTACAAGAGAGGCTCACTTTTTCGCGGAGGAACCTGATCGTGAGCAAACCCGACGTAGACGTGGCCATCATCGGTGGAGGGCCGGCCGGCTCGAGCATGGCGGCCTATCTGGCGAAGGCCGGCGTGAAGTGCACCGTGTTCGAAGGCGAGCTGTTCCCGCGTCCGCACGTCGGCGAGTCGCTGGTTCCGTCGTCCACGCGCGTGTTCAGCGACCTCGACTTCCTGAAGACGATGGAGGCGCGCAAGTTCCCTCACAAGTGGGGCGCCGCCTGGACCGCGACCGGCGTCAAGATCTACGACGTCGACTGGGAGGACCTGAAGGAAGATCGGAGCGGCAATCCGCTTCCCAAGCCGAACGGCAAGGAGACCGAGGCGATCATCCGCTTCGAGGAGCGCGACCAGCCCGGCGTCAACCAGAACTACACGTACCACGTCGATCGCGGCGAGTTCGACAACGAGCTGCTCCAGCACGCGCACCGCCTCGGCGCATCGGTGAACGAAGGCGTGCTCGTGCGCAAGGTCGACTTCGACCAGGGTGAGCTCCCCAAGATCCACTACACGGTCGGCGGCAAGGAGACGTCCTCGACGGCGCGCCTCGTCGTCGACGCGAGCGGCCGCAAGACGTTCCTCGGCAAGCAGCTGAAGCTCCGCGTCAAGGACCCCGTGTTCGATCAGTATGCGATCCACACCTGGTTCCGCGGCTACGATCGCAAGGTCTGGGCGAAGCACGACGCCCAGGTGGACTACATCTTCATCCACTTCCTGCCTGAGGCCAACACGTGGCTCTGGCAGATCCCGATCACCGACGACGTCACCAGCATCGGCGTCGTCACGCAGCGCGAGCACTTCGCGAAGACGGCGAAGTCCCGCGAGGAGCTCTTCTGGGAGACCGTCGGGACGCGGCCCGACCTGGCCGAAACGCTCCGCCGCGCCGAGCAGGTCCGACCCTTCACGGCGGAGGGCGACTACAGCTACGCTATGAAGCAGGTCTGCGGCGACGGCTGGGTCATGGTCGGCGACGCCGGCCGCTTCGTCGATCCCATCTTCTCGACGGGCGTCAGCATCGCGCTCAACAGCTCCCGGTTCGCGCACAAGGACATCCTGGCCGCCCTCGAGAAGGGCGACGTGTCGAAGCAGGCGTTCCAGAACTTCGAGACGACCATCCGGCATGGCACGAACAACTGGTACAAGTTCATCTCGGTCTACTACCGGCTGAACGTGCTCTTCACGTACTTCATCATCGATCCCCGCTATCGCCTCGACGTGCTGAAGCTCCTGCAGGGCGACGTGTACGACGAGGGCGAGCCGCCGGTGATCGAACGCATGCGCGAGATGGTCCGCGAGGTCGAGCGGAACGAGCGGCACATCTGGCACAAGCTGCTGAACGACGTGACGGCCGACGCCTTCAAGCCGCTCTTCTGAGGTCGCAGCCGGCGGTGTGACGGCGCATTGAACCGGTGCTAGCGTAGCGCGCGTTTGGCCCGGTTCGCAGCAGGCAGGGTGGAGCGCGCCACGACCGTTCGAACGGTCGAGGTAGCGCCCCCGAACATGGGGGACGAGCTCACGTGGCTCTTCCTGGCCGCGACGGCCGTTCTGGTGGTCGTGATCTACGTCGTCGCGTTCGAGACGTACGGCACGGGACGTTCCGACGCGGCGGCCGCGGCGCGGTCGCTGCTGCCGTTCCAGGTCCTGTTCAAGGACCTGCCCGGCGGGGAGCAACGCGTCTTCCGCTCCCTGCAGGAAGGCGCGGGCGAAGCGGTACGAACCCGCGGCGAGAGCGGGAGCTGGCCGTCGGTCGCGTCGTTGGCGGACGCGGGCGTGCCGCCGTTCGCGCCCGATCCCCTGGACAAGGCGCGACGGCAGTGGAGCCAGCGCCGCGACGGGCTCGTCGTCAACTACGTCGGCATCCCGTCATCGGCCGACGGTGCCCCGCGCTTCCTCATCCTCGCACAGGAGCCCGATCCCGTGACCGGCGAGAAGGCCCCGCCCCCGTCGGTCGTCGACGAGGAGCACCAGCTCCTGCCCGACGGCACGCTCCTGCACGTCACGTACTGGAAACGCTCGGGCGGCGACGCGCGCCTGGACACCATCGGCGATCCCGCCATCGCCGGCTGGCAGCAGATCCGGGTCACGAGCCCGGCGGAGGAGATGGAGCGATGGCGCGATCGCCTCTTTCGCGACTCCTAGCCGCGAGCGCGCTCGTACTCGCCGTGGCGAGCCCGCAGGCCCGCGCGGCGGACCCGCTCAAGGTCGGCGTGACGCTACACCCATACTATTCCTGGACGGCGAACGTCGTCCGCGGAACGGACGTCGAGGTCCGGCCCATCCTGCCGGGCGAGGTCGACGCCGGCGACTATCAGCCGCGGCCTCAGGACATCGCGAAGCTGGGCGACCTCGACGCCATCATCGTCAACGGAGTCGGCCACGACGACTTCATCTTCGACATGATCAAGGCCTCGGGGAACACGACGCTCGTGGTGGTGAAACCGAACGAGGGTGTCCCGCTCCTCAAAGCCGCGAACGGCGGCACCGTCAACTCGCACACGTTCATCTCGTTCTCGAACGCCATCCAGCAGACGTACGCGATCGCGAACGCGCTCGGCGCGCTCCGTCCCGAGCTGGCCGAGACGTTCCGGAAGAACGCCGCCGACTATGCGCGCCGCCTGCGCACCATCAAGAGCCGCGCCGCCGAGCGCCTCGTCGATGCGCGCATCAACCGCGTCGTCACCGTCCACGACGGCTATGGCTACCTCATGCAGGAGTTCGGCATCGAGATCGCCGGCGTGGTCGAGCCGGCCCATGGTCTCGTTCCGTCGGCCCAGGAGCTCGGCAAGATGGTCGACCTCCTCACGCGTGAGAAGATCACCGTCGTCTTCAGCGAGGAGACGTTCCCCGAGGCTCTCCTGAAGGTGCTGCGCGACGAGGGGCACGCCCAGGTCTACATCATCAGCCACATCGCCTCGGGTGCGTTCACACCGGAGACGTTCGAGGTGGAGATGCAGAAGAACGTCGACGCCATGGTGACGGCGCTCGTGACCGACCCGAGCACATAGGGCGATGCGCGGCCCCACCCTGCTCGAGGTCGACGACGTCACCGTGCAACGCGACGGCCGCCGCCTGCTCTCCGGCGTGTCGCTGACCGTCGACCGCGGCTCGGTGCACCTCCTGGTCGGCCCGAACGGCGCCGGCAAGAGCACGCTCTTCGCCGCGGTCCTCGGGCGGGTCGACTTCACGGGTAGCATCCGGTTCCACTGGCGGGAGAGCGCGGGCATCGGCTACGTGCCCCAGTCGTTCGCCGTCGACCGCACGCTGCCGGTCACGGTGGGCGAGTTCCTGGCGCTGTCGCGGCAACGCCGGCCGGTGTGCCTCGGCATCACGCGCGCGCTACGATCCCGCATCGACGAGCTCCTCGAGCGCGTCGGCCTGCCGGGCTTCGCGTCGCGCCTGCTCTCCGCCCTCTCGGGCGGGGAGCTGCAACGGGTGCTCGTCGCCAACGCGATCGATCCGGTGCCGGAGATCCTGCTCCTCGACGAGCCGGCGAGCGGCCTCGACGAGACCGCGGTCGGGCAGCTCGAGCGCCTCCTCGCCGACCTCAAGCGGTCGGCGCGCACGGGCATCCTCATGGTGTCGCACGACCTGGAGCAGGCGCGTCGCATCGCCGACGACGTGACCCTCCTCGACCGCAGCGTGCGGCGGACCGGTCCGCCCGACGCCGTGCTGACGAGGGACCTCGCGGGCGCCTTTGCGTCCGCCGCGGGGAATAGGGAGCCATGAGCGACTTCTATGCATGGCTCGCCGCGCTCGCGGAGCGCGGGACGCTGCCGGACGCGTTCCGCTACGCGTTCTTCGCCCGCGGTCTCCTCTCGGTCGTCGTCCTGGCACCGCTGCTGGGTGGCATGAGCCATCTCGTCGTCGCCCGTCGACTGTCCTTCTTCAGCGCCGCGCTCGGACAGGCGGCGCTCACCGGCCTCACGATCGGCATCGTGCTGGGCGAGCCCCTGAACGGCGCCTACGGCGGCATCTTCGGGTTCTGCTTCCTGTCGGCGCTCGCGATGGTCGCAATCAAACGTCACGCCTCCCTGCCGTCGGACACGCTGGTCGGCGTCTTCCTGTCGATGACGCTCGGGCTCGGCATCTGCCTGCTGGTCGCGGTCACCAAGCGCTTCAACATCCACCAGGTCGAGGCGGTCATGTTCGGCAGCCTGCTCACCGTGACGGACGCCGACCTGGCGCTCCTGCTGGGGATCGGCCTCGTCGTGACGCTCGCGCTCGCGTGGATCTACAACCGCCTGCTGCTCGACAGCCTCGATCCCGCGCTCGCCGCCGTCCGCGGCGTGCCGTCGGCGCTCATCGACTACGTGTTCGTCGTCCTGCTCACGGCGGCGATCGTCGTCAGCCTGAAAGTGATCGGCGCCCTGCTCGTCGAGGCGATGGTCGTGGTCCCGGCTGCGGCGGCGCGCAATCTCGCGCGCAACACGCGGAGCTACCTCGGCCTCAGCATCGCGACCGCACTGCTCGCGGGCGTCACGGGTCTCTTCATCTCGAGCCGGCTCCAGGTCCCGAGCGGCGGCGCCGTCGTGCTGGCCCTCAGCGTGCTCTTCTTCTGCACGCTCGCGCTGGGCGGGCTGCGCGCCCTCGTCGTCGGCGATCGGGCCGCCTAGGAGGCCGATCCGGGCTTGTCGGTCCGCGGCCGCCCGTCGACGGAGACGCGCATCCGCTCGAGCTCGCGGCGTGCCTTCTCGAGCGCCGCCTGCGCATCGACCAGGCTCTCGGCCTGGCCGCCGCGATCGAGCTCGGCCGCGATCGCGGCGAGCGAGTTCCCGGTGGCGCCCGCGTGCGGCTCGCCAACGGGCGTCGCCCCCTGCCGGCGCGCGGCGATGAGCGCGCCGCAGCGGCCGAGCGCCAGACGGAAGGCTTCGCGCGACACCGGCTTGGCGATGTAGTCGTCCATGCCCGCGGCGAGGCAGCGCTCGCGATCGCCCTGCATGGCGTGCGCGGTCATGGCGATGATGGGAAGGCGCGTCCCGCCCCCCTCGCGACGGCGCACCTCGCGCGTCGCCGCGAGGCCGTCCATCACCGGCATCTGCACGTCCATCAGCACGAAGTCGTAGAACGTCCGGCCGAGCGCTTCGAGCGCGTCCATGCCGTTGGGAACCGAGTCGCACTGGCAGCCGAGCGTCTCGAGCATGGTGTGGGCGATCTTCTGATTGACGGGATTGTCCTCGACGATGAGGGCACGCAGCGGCGCGTCCGGCGCGATCGGCGCGCTCGGCGCGCGCATGAGCGGACGCTCCTCCCGGCCACCCGAGAGCACCTGCACCAGCGTGTCGCAGAGCTGCGACTGGCGCACGGGTTTCGAGAGACCCGCGTCGAAACCCATCGCCCGCACCGCTTCGTTGCCGCCTCGCACGGCCCCGATCGAGGAGAGCAGCACGAGCGGCGTCCCGGCCAGGCGCGGATTGCGGCGGATCAACCGCGCGGTCGTGCGACCGTCCATCTCCGGCATCTGCATGTCGAGGATGACGAGGCCGAACGGATCGTCGTCGACGGCCTGGCGGAGTGCCGCGATCGCTTCGTCGCCGCTCGACACCTCGCGCGTGCGGCAGCCCCATGCGCGGAGCTGCTCGCGGAGGATCACCCGGTTGGTCGCGTTGTCGTCGACCACGAGCACCCGGACACCGCGCAGCACGGCCGGCGCGCTCGCGGCAGCCTCGGGCGCGATGCGCTGTCGCGGCAGCGTCATGCGCACCCAGAACGTGCTCCCCTGTCCCGCCGTGCTCTCGAGGCCGATCGTCCCGCCGAGCAGCTCGACCAGCTGCCGCGAGATCGTGAGCCCGAGCCCCGTACCGCCGTGCCGGCGCGTCGAGCTGCCGTCGACCTGCGTGAAGCTCTCGAAGATGGCGCTCTGCCGCTCGGGCACGATCCCGATGCCGGTGTCGCGCACCGAGAGCTCGAAGGTGAGCTCGTCGTCGGTGGCGGCGAGCGTGCGCAGCGCGATCGCCACTTCGCCCCGATCGGTGAACTTGATCGCGTTGCCGACGAGGTTCGTGAGCACCTGCCGGAGCCGGCTCGGATCGCCCTGCACCAGGCCGGGGAAATCCGGGGGGATGGCAGACGCGAGCTCGAGACCCTTCTCGTTCGCTTTCGGCGCGAGAAAATCGGCCACCTCTTCGACCACGACGCGCAGGTCCAGATCGACGCGCTCGATGGTCATCTTGCCGGCCTCGATCTTCGAGAAGTCGAGGATGTCGTTGATGACGGTGAGCAGCGTGTCGCTGCAGCGCCGGATCGTGAGCGCGTAGTCACGCTGGTCGTCGCTGAGCGTCGTGTCGAGCAGGATGTCGGTCATGCCGATCACGCCGTTCATTGGCGTGCGGATCTCGTGGCTCATGTTGGCGAGGAACTCGGACTTGGCACGCGTGGACGCCAGCGCGTCGTCGCGGGCGCGCGACAGCTCCTCGACGTACCGCTCGAGCTGCCGGCGGCTGCGCTGCCGCTCGAGCGCGATGCTCGCAATGCCGACGATCCCGTCGACGAGCGAGAGCTCCCACGCGTCGGGCACGCGCGGCGCGCTGGCGTAGAGGGTACATGCGCCCAGGGGTGCGCCGTCGGGCGAGCGGATCGTCTCGGACCACCCGGCGATCAGCCCTTCCCGTTTGGCGACCGCCTGCCCGCGGATCCAGCGCTCGTCCGCGCCCGTGAGCTCCATCTCGACGATGCGCTGGAAGCGGCGGCGGCCCCAATCGGCGTCCGCCGGGCTCGTGTCGATGCCGTCCATCAGCGCAATGAAGTCGCCGGGCAGGTTGAGCGTGCGGACGACCTTCAGGTGCTTACCAGCCTCATCGAAGGTGAGCAGCGCGCAGCGTGCGTTCGGCCATTGCTCGGCGAAGATCCCGACCAGCGCTTCGAGCACGTCGTCGGACGATGCGTCGGCGGCGATCAGCTCCAGGACGCGCTGCTGGCCGCGGCGCTGCAGATCGAGCGCGGTCCGCTCGAGGCGCTGCCGCTCGAACGTCGACGCCGCGTAGACGCTGGCACCGAACGCCGATACGACGCACACGACGAGGTTGGCCGTGACGTCGGGGCAGCCGTAGGTGCTGAGCGCGAACGAGAGGCTCGCGATCGCCGTCAGCACCATGTGGGGCCGCGGTCCCCACGGAAAGAAGATGGCGCCACCGAGCGTGACGACCGAGAGGATGTAGGCCGCCATGAGCGGCTCGTCGAGCTGCACCGAGATCGCGCCGGGGACGAAGCCGAGCAGGCACGCCGCCGGGACGACGTTGCGGAGAGTCCGCTGCCAGGTCCGACCGCGAGCGGCCGAAACCAGGATCGCGCCGCACGCGTACAGGCAGGCGCACAGCAGCTTGGTGAGCAGCAACGTCGAGAGGTGCGGCCCGCCCGACCGCAGGTCGACGAGCATGCTGAAGACCGTCGCCGCGGCGCCGAACGAGAGCACGGCACGCACGCGCTCGACGAGCACGTGCTTCGTCTCCTCGTGCAGGATGTCCCGGACGAACCGGGACGCTTTCGGGCGCATGAGCACGGCGCGGGCACGGGTGCCCACCGCCCGTCAAAGCAAGTGCCATGCCCCTCGCGCCGCCGGACGACGCGCCTCCCGCGCTCCCGCTCGCGGGAAATGGGGTGTCACAACGTCGACACCGGGACAGGGACTTGTTCAACGAAGTGCGTCGAGGTACGCGCGCACCGCGGCATCGAGGCCAAGAAAGAGCGCGTCGGCGACCAGCGCGTGACCGATCGACACCTCGAGCAGCCCCGGCAGATGCCGTGCGAGGTACGGCAGATTCACGAGATCGAGGTCGTGCCCCGCGTTGAGGCCGAGCCCCGCCGCGGCCGCCGCGACGGCCGCCCGGCGATACGTCTCGAAGACCGCCGGTCCCTCCGGCGTCTCGAACGTCCGCGCGAAGCGCTCGGTGTAGAGCTCCACCCGGTCGGCACCGAGCGCGCGCGCGGCGGCCATGTGCGCCTCGACCGGATCGGCGAACAGGCTCGCGCGGATGCCGTGATCGTGAAGCCGCGCGATGACCGGCGCGAGCCACCGGATGTCGGAACCCAGCGCCCAGCCGGCGTTTGACGTGTGCGCGTCGGGCGCATCGGGCACGAGCGTGCACTGCGCAGGACGCACGCGGCAGACGAGATCCAGGAACTCAGCCGAGGGATAGCCTTCGATGTTGAGCTCGACCGTGAGGGCGGCGGCGAGGTCGAGCACGTCGCGATGACGGATGTGGCGACCGTCCGGACGAGGATGCACGGTGATGCCGTGGCAGCCCGCCGCGACGGCGGCGCGCGCTGCGCGCACGACGTCGGGCACGGAGCCGCCGCGCGCGTTGCGAAGCGTCGCGACCTTGTTGACGTTGACGGAGAGTCGCACCATCCGGGCCTGACCTATCGCAAACAACGCGCCGCGGCGAGGGGCGCGATCGACGTTGGCACGCTCCTCGCTCATCACGTGGGCGAGAGGTTCTTCCGATGACCGCTGCGCAACGCAACCCACTTCGCGTCTGCAACTGCACCCGGTGCGCCCGTCCGTTCGCGTCCGATGGTGCATACCTCCGCGGCATGTGCCCGAGCTGCATTTCGCTCGTCGTCACCTGTTGGTCGGAGAGCCGCTACAGACGCATGCTGACGGAGCTCGCCGCGGCGGCGGCGTTGCGCGAAGGTCCGAGCGCGCTCATCGCGTCGCTCGACTCCGCGCTCGCACGCCTGCCGGGTGCGTGCCGCCACGCCGTCTACCTGCGCGACGAGCGCCAGAGCACCTTCCGTCTCGCCGCGCCGTGCGTCGACGCGCCCCGCGCGCTGCCGTCGTGCGTCGCCGAGGCGCTGCACGACTGCGTCGGGCCGGTCGCTACGATCACGCTCGCCGAGCGCGACCCGCGCATCGGCGCAGCGTGCGGCGCGCTCGGCTGGACGACGGCGGTCGCGCTGCGCGGGGACGAGGGCGTGGTCGGCATCGCGCTCCTGGGCAGCGCCGACGCGACGGCGGTGTCCGATCCGAAGGACCTCGCATATCTGAGCCTCGTGGCGAGCGCGGTGGGCGCCGGTCTGGCGCGCGCGCACGCCGTGGGGCTCGATCTACCGGTCCCGACGAGAGTCGCGCCGCGGTGGCGCTGGGATCGCATCAACGTCAACCGGCTGGGATGGCTCCTCTGACGCGTTGACCGGCCCCCGGCCCGCTCGGTAGACCCATCGGCTCGATGGGACTCCCGCCGCTCCACCGGTACCGGATGCTGGACCTCTCGCGCCAGCTGCCAGGGCCGTTCTGCTCGACCCTACTCGCCGACCTCGGCATGGACGTGCTGACGATCACGGCACCGAACGATCCCTTCGCGACCGGCATTCCGTTTCTCGCCCGCAACAAGCGGAGCATGACGCTGAACCTGAAGGCGCCCGGCGGGCGCGAGCTCTTCGTTCGGCTCGCGCGCGACGCCGACGTCGTGCTCGAAGGGTTTCGGCCGGGCGTCGCCGCGCGGCTCGGCATCGACTACGAGACCCTCCGTCGCGACAATCCGCGGCTCGTCTACTGCGCCATCTCCGGCTACGGGCAGGACGGGCCGTACCGAGATCGGGTCGGCCACGACGTCAACTACCTCGCGCAGGCCGGCGTGCTCGAGTACGTGGGCGAGGATGGGCGCGCCCCCGTCATCCCCGGCGTGCAGATCGCCGACATCGGTGCGGGCTCGCTCATGGCCGCCGTCGGCATTCTCTCCGCGCTCATCGCGCGCGAGACGACCGGGCGCGGGCAGCTCGTCGACGTCGCCATGCTCGACGGCGCGGCAGCGTGGAACGTGTACCATACGGTCCTCTACCTGTTCTCCGGCGCGCTCCCCGGGCGCGGGCGCGAGCAGCTCACGGGACATTTCCCCTGTTACGCCGTCTATGAAACCGCCGACGGGCGCCATCTCACGATCGGCGCGTACGAGGGCCACTTCTGGGCGACGCTCTGCCGGCACTTCGGCCGCGAGGATTTCGTCGCCCTCCAGTGGGCCGAGGGCGAGGACCGCGCGAGGATGTTCGCGTTCTTCCGCGACGCGTTCCGGAAGAAGTCGCTCGCCGACTGGAGCGCGGAGCTCGGCGCGCTCGACATCTGCTTCGCGCCCGTCGCGACGCTCGACGAAGCTTTCGCCGACCCTCAGCTTCGCCACCGGGGCATGGTCGTCGAGATGCAGACACCCACGGGCCCGACGCGCTTCTTCGGCCCACCCATTTCCCTCTCGGACACTCCCGCCTCCATCCGCACCCCGCCCGCCGCCCTCGGCGCCCACACCGACGACGTCCTGACCTCGCTCGGCCTCGACCCCACCGCCATAGCCACCCTCCGCAAGAACGGCGTCGTGTAGCGTCCAGCCGCTGACGATCGCGAGCGAGGGGGCGAAGCGCCAGCGAGCAAAGGGGGGTGGCGGGCGCGTGGCGCGCTCGTCGCGGGGTGGGGGCGATGCGAAGGCGCCTGCGAAGCGGCGCGACGAAATGTAGGGCGTGACGAGGCGCGCGTGTTGTCGCGCCAAAACCCCTACTCGATCGTCCGCAACGTCGACATCTCCCCCGTCGACCCCCGATCGACTCCGATCATGCTGACGGCCTGCGCGCCGCCAATCGACCCCCGCATCGCATTGCCGCCGACGATGCTGAGCCCCCCGTCGACCACGAGCGCCTCGCCGGTGACGAACCGCGCGTCGTCGCTCGCGAGATACAGGGCCGCGGCCGCGATGTCCTCGGGCCGGCCGTGCTCGGGCCAGGGCTGCGCGCGATCGAGGAGCTCGCCCATCGCCTCGGGGCTGCCACGGTGCAGCAGCGGCGTGTTGATGCCGCCGGGACAGATACAGTTGACGCGCACGTGATCGGGCGCCATCTCGATCGCGACCGCGCGCGTGAGGTTGATGACGGCCGCTTTCGCGGCCGAGTAGGCCTGCGGGCCGTCGCCGCCCGAGAGCCCCGCCACCGACGCGGTGCTGATGATCGCGCCGCCCTGCCCCTGCGCGCGCATGAGGCGCGCTGCATGCTTCATCCCGAGGAATACCCCTCGCACGAGAACGGCGAACGTGTAGTCGAAGTCCTCGACGGCGATGTGCGTGATGGGACCGAGCGCGCCCGCGACGCCGGCGTTGTTGAAGACGCAGTCGAGCCGGCCCCAGGCGCGCTGCGCGCCCTCGATCGCCGCCTGCACGTCGCGCTCCTCGGCGACGTTCGCGCGCACGAACCGCACGCCATCGCCGTGGCCGGCCTTCTTCGCCAGCTCCACGGTTTCGGCCCCGGTATCGGCGTTCAAGTCGGCGGCGACGACGCGCGCGCCCTCCGAGAGAAAGCGCAGCACGGTCGCGCGTCCGATCCCGTTCCCGCCGCCCGTGACGACGGCCACCTTGCCTTCGAGTCGTCCTGCCATCCGGGGCTCCCTAGAACATTGCCGGCGCGGGGGCCAGCGGGGTAGAGACCGTCATGCCGAACCTCGAAGAGACGGTCGCCGCCCTTGCTCGCCGCGTGGAGCAGCTCGAGGACGAGCTCGCCATCCACCGCGTGATCATCCGCTACGGACTCGGGGTCGACGCCGGCGATCCCGACCGCGCCGCCGCCGTCTTCACCGAGGACGGCGTGTACGACGTCGACGTGGGACGCATGGAGGGGCGCGACGCCGTGCGATCGATGGTGCGCGGCGCCCGCCACCAGGAGATGGTCGGCCACTGCGCGCACCAGATGGGTCCGGCCGTCGTCACCCTGGACGGCTCCGGCCGTGCCAGCGCCGTGGGCTACTCGCGGGTCTACCTCGAGACGCGCGCCGGCACGCACGTCTATCGGGTGAGCCTCAACAAGTGGGAGCTCTTGAAGCAGGCGGGCACGTGGCTCATCGCCCGGCGCACGACGCGCGTGCTGGGTCACCCCGACGCGTTGAACGTGATCCGGTAGTGCCCGCGTTGCGTCCCGACGTCGCGCTCGCGGGGATCGCCACCGGCGGCGTCCTCGCGATCGTGATCCCCCGACTTCACGCGCGACGAGGCCCTCCTCGGAGCCATCCTCGAGTCGATTCGTTTCGACTCCGGCGGAGGGCTATGAAAAGCGACCTGGAAGGAGGAGCCCCATGAGCCGCACGCAACCCCTCACCGGAAAGACCGCGATCGTGACCGGCGCATCGAGCGGCATTGGCCGAGCCGTCGCCGAGAAGCTGGGCGAGGCCGGCGCCACGACCTATCTCGCTGGCCGCACGCTGTCGGCGATGGAGGAGTCGAAGGCCCGTATCGAGAAGGCCGGCGGCCGCGCCGTCGTGGTCGCGATCGACGTCCGGGACGTGAAGCAGGTCCAGGCACTCGTCGACCGTACCGTGCGCGACACGGGGCGTCTCGACATCATGGTCAACAACGCGGGCCTTTCGTATCCCACGCCCATCGTCGACGGCGATCCGGAGGAATGGCGCGCGATGCTCGAGACGAACGTGCTGGGACTGCTCGTCGGCAGCCAGGCGGCGATCCGCGCGATGCGTGCTTGCAAGGCCGAGGGTCACATCGTGAACATCTCCTCGATCGCCGCTCAGCGCGCCGACTCGGGCGTCTACGGCGCCACCAAGCACGCCGTTACCTGCATCAGCAGCACGCTGCGCCGCGAGCTCGAGGAGGACACCATCCGCGTCGTCGACGTACGGCCCGGTGCGATCGCGACGAATTTCGCGCGCAACTTCGACCCGGCCTTCGTCGCCGGGTTCGTGCAGGCGGCCGGTGCCAAGGTGGACGTGAAGCGCGGCGAGCGGCTGCCGGACGAGGTGATGGACAAGCTCCAGCCCATCATGAAGCAGGTGCTGTCGAGCGCCGACGACGTCGCGAACGCGGTGTTCTACGTCGTGACGCAGCCGATCCACGTGAACGTCGCCGAGATCGTCGTGCGGCCACCGAAGCAATTGACCCTCTGACACATGCCCGAGGCGCTCGCGAGCCCGGCGATCGGCCGCTTCGCCGACCTGCACCTGACCGACCGCGTCTGCCGGTTCGGCCCTGAGGACCGGGCGTTCGAGGAGCGGCACGCCGCGGTCACCGTCGCGGTCGTGGTCGAGGGCACCTTCCAGTATCGCGTCGGCAAAACGCCGGTGACGCTCACGCCAGGCTCCGTGATCCTGGGAAGCATCGGCCAGGACTTCGTGTGCTCGCACGAGCATGGTCGCGGTGACCGCTGCGTCGCCATCGACTTCACGCCGCAGGCGATGGAGGACATCGCCCGCACGACGGGCGCGCGGGAGGCCCGCTTCCACCATGCGACGCTGCCGGGGAACGCGCGGCACGTCGCCGCCGCCCGCATGCTGCTCGGTGCGGGCGACGCCGTGCCGCCGTCGGCCGAGGAGGTGGCGCGGGCCCTGGCCGCGGACATCCTGCGCAGCCAGAGCGAGCGCCCGCGGGCGCCGCAGCCGGTCACCTGGGCGGAGCAGCGTCGCGCCGTCGCCGTCTGCCGCCTGATGGACGAGCGCGCCGCCGAGCCCCTCTCGCTCGGCGAGCTGGCGGCGCACGCTCGCCTGAGCCCGTTCCACTTCCTGCGCTCGTTCAAGCGCGCCCTCGGAGTCACGCCGCATCAGTATCTCATACAGACACGCCTCGGACGGGCGGCCGCGTTGCTGCTCGACACCGACCGTCCCGTCACCGACGTCGCGTACGAGGCGGGGTTCGCCGACCTCGCGAACTTCAACCGCTCGTTCCGCCAGACGCTCGGGTGCACGCCGGGCGAGATGCGTCGCCGCAAGATTCGCAAAGTCTCCTAGGGGAACCCTCGGCTAGCCTCCGGCACCATGGGAGGTGAGCCATGGCCGAGATCGTCCTGCACCACTACCCGCGCTCGCTCTACGCCGAGAAGATCCGTCGCGTGCTCGCCTACAAGGGGATCCGCTGGCGATCGGTCGAGCAGCCGATGGTGTCGCCGAAGCCGCATCTGACGCCGCTCACGGGCGGGTACCGGCGCGTGCCCGTGATGCAGATCGGCGCCGACGTCTACTGCGACAGCGCGTGCATCGTGCACCGGCTGGAACAGCTCCAGCCCGAGCCCGCCTGCCTCCCGCAGGCCGATGCGGAGCTCGTCGGTGTCATCGAGGATTGGGCGGACCGCCGCCTCGTGTCGCAGGTGATGCCGCCGACGGTGCTGGCCCTCCTGCCCGTCCTGCCGCCGGACATCCTCGTCGACCGTGCGGCGATGTCGCCGATGCTCAGCAAGGAGGCGTTCGCCGCCCTCGCGCCGGCGGCGCTGCGGCAGGCGCCGTTCGCGTTCGATCGTCTCGAGCGCCTGCTGCGCGATCGTCCGTTCCTTCTGGGAGACGCGTTCTCGATCGCCGACGCCGCCTGCTTCCATCCGCTCTGGTTCGCGAGGAGCTGCCCGGGGCTGGCGGCGGCGATCGATGCGCGTCCCGCGCTCGGCCGCTGGATGGCACGCATCGAGGGTTTCGGCCCCGGCAACGTGCGTCCGATGGCCTGCTCCGAGGCGCTCGCCATCGCTCGCGAGTCCGAGCCCGCCGACGTCGCCGGCGGAACGCCGGCCGCGGAGGGCGTCTCGGTCGGGGACGACGTCACGATCACCGCCGACGACTACGGGCGCGAGGGCACCGGCGGCAACGTCGTCCGCGTGTCGGGCGGCGAGATCACGATCCGGCGCCGCGACCCGGAGGTGGGCGACGTCGCCGTACACTTCCCCCGCGCGGGCTACCGGATAGCGAGGCAGTGATTCGGCACGCCGCTCCGAGGTAGACTCGCACCATGCCCTTCCTCGTCTTCGACACCGCCATCGGTCCGACCGGGCTCGCCTGGAACGACGCCGGCATCACGGCGATCCAGCTTCCCGAGGAGACAGCCGCAAAGACGCGCACGCGTCTGGCCAAGCGATCGCGCGACGCAGATCGTGAGGCCACGGCTGGCGCAACGCCGGCCTGGGTGCGGGACGCGATCGGCCGCATGCGCGCGCACCTGGAGGGACGCCCCCAGGACCTCTCGCCCGTGCGGCTCGACTTCGACCACGTGACGCCGTTCACGGCGCGCGTCTATCAGGCTCTGCGGCGCGTTCCGGCGGGACAGACCGTCTCGTACGGCGATCTCGCGCGCAAGGTCGGATCGCCCGGCGCAGCGCGCGCGATCGGTCGTGCCATGGCCACCAATCCGTTCCCGATCGTCGTGCCCTGTCACCGCGTCCTCGCCGCCGGTGGCAAGGCGGGTGGCTTCTCCGCCTTCGGCGGGCTCGTGACGAAGGATCGCCTGCTCGCGATCGAGAAGTCGCCGGTCCGCCTGACGCCGGCGACGAAGCTCCCGTACGACGTTGACGCGGCAATCCGTCACCTCTCGGCGGCCGACCCCGTGCTCGCGCGGCACATCGCGCGCATCGGGCCCTGCACCTTCGAGCTGAAGCAGACGAAGAAGACATTCGATGCGCTGGCCGAAGCAATCGTCCACCAGCAGTTGAACGGCAAGGCCGCCGCCACGATCTTCGCGCGCGTCTCCGCGCTCTGCCCCGGCGGCCATCTCGAGTCGAAGCATGTGCTCGCGACGAGCGATCGCGTCCTGCGCGGCGCCGGCCTCTCGGCAGCCAAGCTCGCGAGCCTGCGCGACCTCGCCGAACGCACCGAGGCCGGCCAGGTACCCACGCTGGTCGCGCTCGCGACGATGGACGACGAAGCGATCGTCGAAGCGCTCACCGCCGTCCGCGGCATCGGCCGTTGGACGGTCGAGATGCTGCTCATGTTCCGCCTCGGCCGCCCCGACGTCCTTCCGATCGCAGACTTCGGCATCCGAAAGGGCTTCGCGCGCGTCTTCCGTACCCGCAACACCGACGACGAGCTCGCGGCACCCGCCGACATCACGAAGCGCGGCGAGCGCTGGCGGCCGTACCGCTCGGTCGCGAGCTGGTACCTCTGGCGCGCCGTCGGCTAGCCGCTGAATTCCGACGGAGTGCGGCGAGGGCGCCCCGTCACGGCGCGGTCGACGTCCAGCACGCCGTGTGCTCGTCGCTGCGGACGAGCTGCACCGTGAGCGCCGACGCGGGCGGCGTGGGGGGCATCGGCAGCGAGCTGCCGGCGCCGGTGACCAGGAGCTTGTCGACGCGATGCGCGACCTTGAGCATGATCTTGGTCACGCCGAGGCTCTGCCCGTCGGCGGAGCGGTATTCGTAGCCCCAAGGCTTCGCGCGCCAGCAGGGACGCCCGCTGCACACGCCGCCGGGCGGGACGCCGGTCGCGATGAAGAGCGCGCCGCTCGCGTCGTAGACGCACAGGTCGTACCCGGCGCGGTTGAGCGTCGGGTTCGAGAGCTGACCGAAGGAGACCACGTTGCGCGCGCTCCACTTCCACGACAGGCGGTGGCGGACGAAGTCGAGCTGCAGCTTGCTCTTGCGGGCCGGGGTGCACGGCAGCGGCGCCGGCGAGCAGGCGGCGACGGGAGGCGGCGGGATGACGGTGGCGGCGGTGGCGGCGTTCGAGACGCCGAGGACCAGCGCCAGCGCCCTGAGCGTCGCGCGAGAGTAAAGCCGCATCCGCGATAGGGAGTGCAAGGGGCGTACCGATCCCATCGATCGGCCTTTCCGCCGCTTGCCGGCCCCGAACCGGACGGAGTTCCGACGCAGCGGCGTTCCGGTGACGCTGGTCAGACGTCGAGCTTGAGGGCGAACTGCTCGAGCCCGTCGCCACCCATGATCTCGATGCGCGGCAAGGCCATGGCGGAATCGTGCAGGGTGCTCGGCCCCGGCTCGCACGAGAGGCCGAACAGGTAGCCGCACGCGCCGCAGAGGTGGTGCACGACCTGATCGGCATCGCCGTACGGATAGGAAAAAGCCGTGACGGCGTGTCCCAGCCCGCGCTCGAGCGCCAGGCGCGACGTGGCGGCCTCGCGCACGATCTCCTCCGGCGCGAGCGCGGTGAGCGGGGCGTGGGTCGCGGAATGCGATCCGAACCAGACGCCCTCGTCGCGCAGCCGGCGGATCTCGTCCCAGCCGAGCAGCGGAACCTCCTCGCCCATCGCGGCGTCCCAGCGGTTGGTCTTGCCGATCAGCCCGGAGACGAGGAAGACGACGGCGCCGAAGCCGTAGCGACGGAGCAGCGGCCACGCGTGCGTCGCGAAGTCGCGATAGCCGTCGTCGAAGGTGAACAGCACCGCGCGTCCGGGCAGCGGGCGGCGCGTGCGGAGCGCGTGGGACCACTCGATCAGGTTCGTGTCGCGAAAGCCCGAATCCCTCAAGTACGCGAGCTGCGCCTCGAATGCTTCCGGCGTCACGCGGTAGCGCGCGGCGGCGGACGCGCCCGTGGGCGCGACGCGATGATACATGAGGATCGGCAGGCGCTCGGTCGTGACCGTCGCCGATCGGGTTCGCGGCGGCGCCTTGTCGGCCGACACCAGCCGCGCCGCGACGCTCGGCGCCATCTCACCGTACTCGGCCTCGATCACGCGCTCGGGCGGCATCGGCCGTGCGCGCGGCGTCGCACCGTCTTCGCGCCGGAAGAGCTGGATGCGATACGGGACCGTGCGCAGCTCGACCAGGAAGCGGAGCTGCGGCAATGCGCCGAAGACTTCCGCGACGTCCTTGGCGCTGACGGACGCGTCCCAGTCGAAGCCGGGCATCCCCGGCTCGTCGCCGGCCATGTTCGGGTGCGCGGTGAGGAAATGGCCGCCGGGCCCGAGCGCGTCGGCGATCTTCGCGGCGAAGGCAGGGAGCGTCCGCCGATCGGCGACGTAGTAGAGCATCTCGCTGCACACGATGAGATCGAACCGCCCGGGAAACGCGTCCTTCACGAGGTCGAAGTGGATGAACTCGACGTCACCCGCGGTGCCCGTGCGAGCCCGCGCCCGCTCGAGCGCGAGCGTCGAGATGTCGGCCGCCACGAGGTGCTCCACCTTCGGCGCGAGCTGCGCGGTGAAGTGTCCCTCGGCGCAGCCGAGCTCGAGCGCGCGCGCCACCGGCCCCGCGGGAACGAGGGCGAGCGTTTGCGCGTACTTCACCTGCTCGTAGGGCGTCGTGTACTTCCAGGGATCGGCGCCGGTCGCGAACAGCCGCTCGAAGTCGTGCCGCCCGTAGGCTCGCCCCGTCTCCGATCGCGCCTCGGGTCGGGGTGCGGCCGCGCCGGCGGCCGGCCCACTCCACAGCAGATCAGGGGCGTAGACGACGCGGTCCCGCTCAGGACCCGGCGCGACCACGATCGGCTCGCCGTCGAGCTCCGTCGACGCCACCACCTCGTGCACGACCGTCGCCGGTAGCGTCGCCCGGCGTGACGCGCTGCTGCCGATCGACCCGGCGGCGCGGCGGCCGACGATCGTTCCACCGCCACCGCCGAGCGCTCGGCTCGCGGCACGCGACCAGTTCGGGGAGAGGAGCGACGCGCCGCGCACGCGCACGGCGGATGAACCGACCGGCCGCACCGCCCTACGTGCGGCCTCGGCGATCCGGGCGCGCAGTGTCGATGGCGGCGAGAGCGCCGTGCCGAGGAGTGCCTCGCGAACGGCGACGACACAGAGCTCGACGCCGGCAGCTTCGGTGATCGCCGCCCGCAGCGCCTGCGCCGGCACGCGCGGCCCAGTCGCGGTGACGCCGACCGTGCCGAGCGCGACGCCGCCGACCGTCGCCTCCACGGTCAGCGGGCCCGGCGTGACGGCGAGGTCCTGGAGGTCGTCGCTCACCTCGACGGTCACCCAATCGCCCTCGACGGCGCGCGGCTGCGTCGGCTCTTCGACGAAGGCGGCATCGTAGAAGCGGTCCGAAGGCCACTCGGGTCGTCCCCAGAGCTCCTGCAGGAACACCGTCCAACCGGCGCGATCGTGCAGGTCCTGGAGGAAGCCGCCGCTGCCGGTGCGCACGTCTGCGGTCGACAGCAGGTTGCCGCGCCATCGCCACAGGCCCTGGGCGTCGGGCTCGACGTGCGCCTGACGATAGACGTCCTGCTCGAAGAACCGGCACAGGATCGGCCACGCCTGGACGGAGGCAATCGCGTCCGCGACCACGAGCGCGGGGACGACGCCGTCCACGACGGGCACCTCGACGTTGCCGAGGCGTTGGCCCGTCGCCGTGACCTCGCATTGGATGCGCTCGACGCCCGGCGGGGCCGTCATGCCCTCGATCGGACGGGTCGCCTCGACGGCGACGCGCATGGTCGACCCGACGACGCGCGGCAGCGGCGCGTGCGAGTGCTGCTGCACCAGGACCTCGAGCAGGCGGCGTACGCGGCGGGCGAGCCTGGCTACGCCGGAGCGCTCCTCCGCGGCGACGAGGAACTCGTCGACGAGCGGCTCCGACTCCGCCCACAGGATGTCGCCGCCGCGCGGGCCGAGACGTCCGGGAAGCAGTCCGGCGTGGACGATCGACTGCGCCAGCGTCGGAGGATCGAGGTACGGCCAGAGCTCCGGACGCACCTCGTCCAGGAGCGGGCGCGCGTCGACGCCCTGCCCGAGCGCCAGCCCCGCCGTCCAGCAGAAGAGGCTGATCTGCGTCGACTCGAGCTCGCCGGCCGGCAGCGTCGGCGCCTCGCGGCCCGGACCAGCCGGAATCCTGGGATCCGCCAGATGTCCCCGCTCGACGACGCGCAGCCCGTCGCGCAAGAGCTGGACGGCGTCGAGGGACAGGGAGCCGCTGCGCAGGCGGTAGTACGCCAACACCTCCTCGACGACGCCGAAGCGGACACCCGAACGGACGACGCGCTGCCAGAGGTCCCAGTCCTCGCAGGTGCGCAGGCTGGTATCGAAGCCGCCGACCCCCACGATCGCGGCGCGCGGCACGAGGCACGAGTGGATCGAGAACGAGCAGCTCGTCCGCAGCGCGGCGGCGAGGTCCTCGGGGCGGCCGTGGAACCACTCGGGCACCATGTCGCCGTCGGGCGTGACGCGCGCCCAGCCGCTGTAGACCGCGTCGAGCGACGGATCGGCCCCGAGCGCACCGAGCAGCGTCGCCATGTGCGCCGGCGCGATCCAGTCGTCGGCGTCGAGGAACAGGATGAGATCCGCGGTGGCGGTGCCGATCCCCGTGTTACGCGCCGCCGACGCACCCTGCTGCGCCTGGCACACGACACGGATGCGGGGATCGCGTGCGGCGACGTCGCGCACGACGTCGCCCGTGCCGTCCGTCGACCCGTCGTCGACCACGATCGCCTCCCACGCATCCGCGGTCTGCGCCTGCAGCGACGCGAGCGCACGTGCGATGGTGGCCTTCGCGTTGTGCGCCGGGACGACGACGCTGATCGATGGACGGGTCATGGGGGCGCGTGGAGGATCGCTAGCGTGCCGTCCGCGTCCACCAAGGGTAGCGGGTGCCTTGGCATCTCTCCAACCCCCCGCGCATTCCGCTGACTTACCTGAATCGCCGTCTCGCTGACTAGCCCATCGGCGTCCTCCCCTCCCCAATTGATGGGAGGCCGTTCTCATTGAATTCGCGCGCGTGCGGCGCGACGCTCACGCCGTCTCCGAAAGGGAGGGACGTTCCATGCGAGCTCTCGCGTTGGCCGTGATCCTGGCCGCAACGTTCGCCGCACCGGCACGCGCCCGGCTGATCTTCGATCCGGGCGACTCCGCCTTCACCGGCGCCGTCCTCGAGGTCTTCGATGCGAGCACGGCGCCCGCCGGCGCCCTGGCATTCACGCTCACGAGCGGCGGCTCGGACTTCGACTTCAGCACCACCAACTCGAGCGGTCTGTACCGCTGCACCGGCGGCATCGCGGGGGACATCTGCCAGCTCGAGTCGTTCTTCCCGGAGGGCATCACGCTCACGATCGATCCTCCCGTTGCCGCCATCGGGTTCCACTACCTCCTCGCCGAGTGCCGCGGCGTCATCACGTTCGTGGGCACCGGCGGCAGCGAGCGGCACCAGTTCCAGTTCGGCGAGCAGGACCTCTTCGTCGGCGCGGCCGAGATCGGGGACATCACCAGCGTGACGCTCAACGACACCTGCTTCGATGCGGCGTGGAACGACCTGCGGTTCGTGCCCGGCTCCGGCACGACGCCCGGGGGCACGGCCGACCTCGCGGCCACGAAGACCACGGAGGACGACTCGGCCGACGACGTCACGTACGACCTCATGTGCACCAACACGGGACCCGACACCGCGACCGGATCGCAGATCGTCGACTTCCTGCCGCCGCTGCATCCCTACGGGAGCAGCACCGTACCCGCCGTGCTCAGCAACAACGGCACGGTCGCCACGTTCGCGGCCGGCGATCTCGCGGCGAACGCCTCCACGCAGGTTGGCGTGACGCTCGGGAAGCCTCCGTTCGGTCCCGGGGGCCTGCAGTGCAATTCGATCACCACCAACGTCGAACGCGTGACGTCGAGCTCGAGCGAGCCCGATCCCACCGACAACGTGTCGGTCACGCACGCGTTCTTCGACAAGGCCTCGCGCGGCGGGTTCCCCGAGGTGTGCGGCAACGGCATCGACGACAACTGCGACGGCCGCGCCGACTGCGCCGACGCCGCGTGCGACTGCGTGCCTCAGCTTCCCGCGAGCCCCGGCCAGCCCGACTGCTCGGGCGGCGAGCTCGCCGTCGTGCCGGACCTGGGCCTCATCGTGTCCGGCGTCGCCTGTCTGCCGCCGGACACGCCGGCCCCCGTCCACCGCTGCTGCGTCGACCGCGGCACGTGCGGCGACGTGTGCGTGCCGGCCTTCTGCTGCGACGGCTCGACGTGGTCCGATCCGAGCCTCTCGAACCTCCAGCGCCTCTCGCAGTGCGACCTCGGCGTTCCCGGCTGCGTGCCGCACGACCCGAACTTCAAGGAGGCCGCCCCGCGCGTGAACGTGTTCGGCTACGGCTACACGCAGGCGGCCCGCCGCCACACGTACACGCTGCACTACGAGAACGACGGCACCGCCGACGCGCACGACGTGTCGATCATCGACGTGCTGCCGCCCGACCTCGACGACACGACGCTCGACGTGAACGACGGTGGCACCTACCACGCGGCGACGCGCACGATCATCTGGCTCGACCCGATCGTGACCCCGAACGAGCCCCGCACGGTGCACTTCTCGGTGAACGTCCGCGCCGACGCGCCGGTCGGGACGCGCATCCGCAACGTCGGGACGATCATCTTCCCCGACGCGGTCCCACCGTCGCGCGTCGACACGAACTTCGTCGAGCACACGGTGGTCGACGACGCGACCGCGGTCGTTCCCGACCTCTCGATCCTCGGCTGCGAGCCCGCCGGGCCCGACACCTGGCGCATCCGGCTCGTCAACAACGGCTTCGGCTACGCCTACAACGTGACCGCCCTCGCGGTCGACCCGCCGCCGTGCCGGATGGTCAGCGACGGCTTCGCGAGCTTCGCCCATCCCGACGATCCCGACCCCGACGAGTTCTCGACCGTGATCCCCCTCGCGACCACGACCAGCCGCGACACCGTGACCATCGCCGACCTGGGGGGCGACCCGTGTCAGGCGCTCTCCTGGATCCTGCGCTGGGAGGACCCCGCCGAGAACACCTTCACGCGCGTCGTTCCGGCGGGCGCCGACGTGAATCCATGCCCCAGCACGACGACCTCGCCGTCGACCACGACGTCGTCGACGTCCTCGACCTCGAGCAGCACCTCGACGTCGTCGACGTCTTCGAGCGAGGCGCCTTCGTCGTCCACCACCACGACGACCAGCTCGACGTCGAGCACGACCAGCTCGAGCACGACGTCGACGACGACCACCTCGACTGCCCCGACGACGTCGACGACCGGCGCGGGGAATCAGCCGCCCGACTGTCGCGGCGCGAAGGCGTCGCCCGCCAAGCTGTGGCCACCCAAGCACCAGCTCGTCCCGGTCGAGGTCTCGGGCGTGACCGACCCCGACGGCGATCCGGTCGACGTGATCGTGACGGACGTCCTCCAGGACGAGCCGCTCCAGGATCGCGCTACCGGCAACTCGTGTCCGGATGCGACCGAGCTCGGCGGCCCCAGCGTCATGTTGCGCGCCGAGCGCATCGACCCGGCCAAGGACGGGAACGGACGCGTCTACGTCGTGCGGTTCACGGCCAAGGACGGCAAGGGCGCACACTGCCGCGCGTCGGTGAAGGTGTGCGTGCCGACGAAGCCGGGCCGCCGCTGCGTCGACGACGGACCGCTCGTCAAGTCGACGGGCCCGTGCAAGTCGAGGGAGCGCGACTGAGGAGGGTCACTCTCCCCCGATCAACCCCACCTGGTTCGCGGCGTGCGCGCCGCCGTCGACGACGTAGAGCGCGCCGTTCACGAACGACGCGTCGTCCGAGGCGAGGAACGCGACGGCGGCCGCGAGCTCGTCGGGCTGCCCCAGGCGCCGGAGCGTGTTCGCGCGCTCCATCTTGGCGCGGATGCCGTCGACGGCGGCGACGAACGCCTTGGTCGGCGGCGTCTCGACGGCGCCGGGCGAGACCACGTTGCAGCGGATGCCGCGCCGGCCGTACTCCGCCGCCACGTTGCGCGTGAGGGCCAGGAGCCCCGCCTTGGCCGACGCGTAGGCGCCGAGCCCCTCTTCGGCCTGGAGCGCGGCGTTGGACGCGATGTTCACGATCGCGCCCTTCCCCTGCCCCAGCATCACCGGGAGCGCGAACTTGATGGCGAGGAACGGCGCCGTGAGGTTCACGGCGAGCGCCCGGTTCCACGCTTCGAGGTCGATATCGGCGATGCGCCCGATCGTGCCGCCGCCGGTCGCGTTGTTGTCGAGCACGTCGAGGCGCCCGTAGGTCTCGACCGCGTGCTCGATCATCGCCTCGGACTGCACGGGGTTCGCCACATCGGCCCGGAAGGCGGTCCCGCCGATCTCGCCCGCGACGCGCTGCGCGCTCGCCTCGTCGATGTCGACGACGACCACCTTTGCACCCTCGGCCGCGAGGCGGCGGCAGGTCGCTTCGCCGATCCCGGATCCCCCGCCTGTCACGAGCGCCACCCTGCCCTCGAAGCGTCGCATCCGGCCGTCATACGCCGCGATGCACCCGGGCGCCAAGCGCGTCAGGTCTGCCGGCTGCCTCGCGCGATCAGCACGACGGAGAACAGGATGACCGCGCCGGCGACCGTCATGCGAGCGCTGATCGGCTCGTCCTTCACGAGCCAGCCGAGCACGACCGCGACCACCGGGTTCACGTACGCGTAGGTCGCGACGAGCGAGGTCGGCGCCTCACGCAGGAGCCAGATGTAGGCGCTGAACGCGAGGAGCGATCCCATGACGATCAGGTACGCGAGCGCACCGACCGACGCGGCGGAGAACGCCGCCGGGCGGACGAGGGCCCACTCGCCCTTCGCGAGGCCTGCGAGGAAGAGCCAGACGCCGCCGCAGATCATCTCCATCGCGGTTGCGACCAGCGACCGCCTGGGCAGGGGCGCGTGCCGCGCATAGATCGATCCCGCGGCCCACGAGAGCGACGCGAGCGCGCAGACCGCGACGCCCAGCGGATCGATGCCGGTCGTCTCGACCGGACCGATGAGCAGCGCGAGGCCCGCGAAGCCGAGCGGCAAGCCGACGAGCGCGAGACGCGACGGCCGCACGCCCTCGACGAGCCACGTGATGAGCGCCATCCACAACGACAGCGTCGCGACCAGGAGCGCCGCGACGCCCGATGCGATGCGTCCTTCGGCCCACACGACGCCCCCGTTGCCGCCGAGCATGAGCGCAGCCCCGATGATCGCCGTGGCGCGCCACTGCGACCAGCCGGGCACGTCGCCGGCGCGATCGCCGTGGCGGATGGCCCCTGCGTAGAGAACCGTGCCCGCGACGAGGAATCGCACGCCCGCCATGAGGAACGGCGGCAGCGTCTCGATCGCGATGCGGATCGCGAGGTACGTCGAACCCCAGACGACGTACACGACGAGGAGGCCCGCCCAGACGCGAGGTGTGACGGCCGATCGCATGGACGGCGGAGAAGATCACGCGGCACACGCTGGCGGAAGCATCGCCGGTTCCTTGACGCCCTCGACGCACGGCGCCTATTGTCCCCGCATGCCGCTCGATCCGCAGGCCAAGGCCTTCCTCGATCAGCTCGCCGCCATGGGCGGGGCACCACTGCGGGCGCAGCCGATCCCGGAGGCGCGCATGCTCATGACGGCGCTCGCCGGCATGTCCGGGACGCCCGACATCCCGCTCGCCCAGGTCGAGAACCGGACGATCCCGGGTCCGGGGGGTGCGATTCCGGTGCGCGTCTACACGCCGGCCGGCACGGGCCCGCACCCGCTCCTCCTCTATTTCCACGGCGGCGGGTGGGTGCTCGGCAACCTCGACACGCACGACGGCGTCTGCCGGCAGCTCGCCCACGGCGCGACGTGCACCGTCATGTCCGTCGACTACCGCCTCGCGCCGGAGCACAAGTATCCGGCCGGACCCGACGACTGCTACGCGGCGCTCGTGTGGGCTGCGCAGCACGGCGGTGAGATCGGCATCGACCCGGCGCGCATCGCGATCGGCGGCGACAGCGCGGGCGGAAACCTCACCTGCGTGACGGCGCTGCAGGCGCGCGACAAGGGCGGCCCGAAGCTCTGCTTCCAGCTCCCCATCTACCCCGTGACCAACAACACGCTCGACACGCCCTCCTACGTCGAGAACGCGACCGGCTATCTCCTCGAGACCGCCGACATGGACTGGTTCTGGGGCCACTATTTGAGCTCGAAGACCCAGGGCGAGGAGCCCTACGCGTCGCCGCTGCGGGCCAAGAGCATGAGCGGCCTGCCGCCGGCGCTCGTCATCACGGCCGAGTTCGATCCGCTGCGCGACGAGGGCGAGGCCTACGCGAAGCGCTTGACGGAGGCCGGTGTGCCGACGACGCTCCACCGCTTCGACGGCATGATCCACGGCTTCTTCGGCATGAGCGGCATCATGGACAAGGCAAAGGCCGCCGTCGCGGAGGCGTCGGCCGCGCTCGCGAAGGCGTTCGCGCGCTGATCGTGGGACGGCTCGACGGAAAGATCGCGATCGTCACCGGCGGCGCCTCGGGCATCGGCGCCGCCACGTGCCGGCGCTTCGTACAGGAGGGCGCGCGCGTCGTCGTCGCCGACATCAACGACGACGCCGGCACCGCCTTCGCCCGAGAGCTCGGGGCGAGCGGCGCGTTCCGGCACACGGACGTCGGCGTGCTCACGGAGGTCGAAGCGGCGGTCGCCTTCGCGGTCGAGCGCTTCGGCGGCCTCGACGTCATCCACAACAACGCCGTCTTCTCGGGCGGCGGCTACGTGCACGAGATCGATCCCGTCGCGTGGGACCAGAGCCTGCAGGTGATGCTGACGGGCGTGTTCTACGGCATGAAAGCGGCGATTCCGGCCATGCTCGCCCGCGGGGGCGGATCGATCATCAACACGTCGTCCATCGAGGGCATCGTTGCCGAGATCATGGCCGCGCCGTACAACACCGCGAAGGCCGGCATGATCAACCTCTCGCGCACGGTGGCGATCGAGTACGGCCGCAAGAACATCCGCTCGAACTGCATCTGCCCCGGCGTCGTCGACACGCCGCTGGCGGCCATGCTGATCGCGATCGCACCCAAGTCGCGTGCGGAGATCGAGGCCGAGCACGCGATCGGGCGCCTCATCCGCCCCGAGGAGATCGCGAACGTCGCCCTCTTCCTCGCCAGCGACGAGTCGTCGGCGGTGACCGGTGCGGCGATCGTCGTCGACGGCGGCCTCATCTCGAAGTCGCCCATCTCGGGCTTTCCACCGTACGGAGGGTGATCGTGCGGGCCCCGCTGCCACCCGTCGTCCTCGACACCGTCCTCGACGATCCCGGGCTCGTGCGCCGTCTCGCCGAGCGGAACGCGCCCTACTTTCCGGTCCAGCGCTACTTCGCGAACGCGGCCGAGATGGACGCGCTCAGCGACACACGCGGGGGCACGCCGCGCGCGAACGCCGGCGGACAGATGATGGTTGGACCCGTCTTCCGCGGCGACTGGGCGTACGACGTCCCTCTGGTGGATGAGCTCGAGCCGATCTTCGAGAACCCCGGGTTCGCCGCCGCCGCGCGCCGCATCTTCCACGCCGCGGTCGTGCGGCCGCAGATCGTCTACGCGAACCTCTCCCTGCCCATGCTGTGCGGCGACGGCGGGCACACGGACATTCCGGCCTTCCGCGGCGTCGACCGCACGAAGTACCCGGTGTGGCTGCTGGTCACGATGGGGCGCTCGGGGCTCTTCGAAGCGTGGCGCGTGACGATCGCGACGGCGGTCGCGTGGTTCTACCAGGGCGAGGGCGGCGAGTTCACGTACTGGCCCGACGGCCCCGACCGTCCGCCGATCAAGCGGCCGCCAGCGACCAACAGCGCCGTCGTCGGCGACAACGACGTCATGTTCCACCGCGTCGAGTCGATCGGCGGCACCGACGACGACATGGCGCGCGGCCTCACGCTCGACTCCGCGCTGCGCCACACCGGGGGCGGTACGTGGGAGGTCGCCGACGGAGATCGGGTGCTCGCGACGTACGCCTTCTCGCAGATCCGGATCAGCGTGTCGTGGAAGGCGCAGGTGTTCCGCGACGCCGACGAGGCCCGCACCTACGACACGCACGCCGACGATCTCACGCTCGACGTCGTGCTCCGCCGCTTCCGCGACGACTTCGCCGCGCGCGGGGAATCGGTCGAGGTGCCCGGCGATCCACTCCACGATCCGGCCTTCGTGCGACGCCTGTCGGCGGCCTACCACGTGGCGCCCACGGTGTACCCCTGGGGTCCTGTGTCGTGAGCGACGAGGAGGCCCTCCGCCTCGTCGTCGACCGCCAGGCGATCCGCGATCTCGTCCACGCCTACGCGACGGCCGTCGACCGGCGCGACTGGCCGCGCGTGCGCGCCTGCTTCACGCCCGACGCGGCGTGCGACTTCTCGTGGTTTCGAGGCGACGTCGACACCGTGCTGGGGCACATCGAGCGCGGGCTCGCGCAGTTCGAGACGACGATGCACCTCTTGGGGACGCACCTCGCCGACGTGGTTGCTGACACCGCGACGGCCGAGACCTACGCCGTCTGCCACCACCGCCTGCGGCGGGAGGGCGGACTCGCGGACCGCGTGGTCGGCATGCGCTACCTCGATGCCCTCGTGCGCACGCCGGCCGGCTGGCGCATCCGGCGCCGCGACGTGGCCGTCGACTGGCAGCGGCTCGACCCGGTGTCGCCCGCGCCGTGAACGCACGCGCCGCCTACGACGCGACCCTCGTGCGCGACGTCGCGTGCCGGTACGCACGCGGCGTCGACCGGAAGGATCTCGACCTCGTCGCGTCGTGCTTCACGCCCGAGTGCGCCTACGAGGGCGCGCTCGGCCGCGGCACCATCGCGGATGCGCTGGCCACGCTCCGCGCTGCCCTGCCTCGCTACGAGCGGACCATGCACTTCATGGGAACGCAGGACGTCGCGGTCGACGGGGATGCCGCGCGCAGCGAGACGTACTGCGTCGCCTATCACGTCCGGCCGGACGGCCGGCACTTCACGGTCGGCGTACGCTACCTCGACGCGCTCGCCCGCACCGCCGACGGCTGGCGCATCTGCCGCCGCACCGTGCGGACCGAGTGGACGCGCGAGGATCCGGCGAGCCTCCCGGGCTGATCAGCGGTGTGCCGGCGGCGTGGACGGCGCGCGCTGCGGGTCAGGGCGTGCCGGCGAAGTAGCGCGACGCCTTCTCGAACGCGGCCGGGCCAACGACGGCGCCGGTGAGGCGACCGCCGAAGTCGTCGGCCGGGACGTGAATCCCGCCGAACAAGCGGGAGAGACCAGCGTCGTCGGCCGCGTCGAAATACGTCGCCCACTGCATCGTGACGGTCACCGACGGACCGTCCTCGAAGGTGAGATAGGTCCCAGCTTCGGCCGTGAATGATCCCAACCCGCCGGGAAAGTACTCGCTGCCGGTGAACCGCGTCAGCACCTCGGCAGCCGCCCGACTGAAAGTGCTGTGCCCCGAAACGTACCCAGGGAACGCCGGCGTGACGAACGTCTTGCGCTGATACGGCACCCATTCGACCGCGCGGATCCAGGTCAGACCCCGCACCTGATTGACCGGATCGTCGGGTTCACCGGGCCAGGCGTACACCGCGATCTCGTTCTCGTGACCTGCCAGGTGCTCGTGCGGACCGCCCGGCGCGGTCGTCGCGCTGGTGATCAAGGCGATCACGCCGTCGACCAGCGGCAGGCCGTGGGGATCGAACGAGGGCAACGCCGCCGACGTCGACTGGCCCTTGCCGGCCGCGTAGCGAATCGCCGAGATCGGACGGACGCCGTCGTATTGGCGCTTGAGCCCCCAGCACGCGATCGCGGCGTCGTGCAGCGCGCCGTTGAGCGCCAGGTAGAGCTTGACGTCCCACTCGAGCGCCTCCAGCACCGGACCGCCCGCGATCCGCTTGAGGGTCGCCGGCTGGTCGGCGACGTAGTTCGCGATCACATTCCAATGCCCGGGTGGCGTTTCCGAGCGCGGGCCGTCGGCCCAGTACTCCGCCATCACGCGACCGAAATCGCCGCGCGCGAGGACGTTGGGAGCGTAGGGCGCGCCCGTGATCGGGTTCGTCGCGTAACCCGTGCCGTCGTTGGTGCCGAGCGGGTTGTCGCCGCGGGTTGCGGGCGAGATCGAGACGGTCGCGCCGTCGGCGGTGGTGAGCTGACTCTGCAGCTCGAGTACGCGCCGGATCCCATCCAGGAACGCAGCCTGCCCGACCAGCGGCGGACCAGGGAGGCTGGCTGGATTGGCCGTGGTGGTCGCAAACGGTTTCACCCCGCCCCAATGCGAGCCGATGTAGGTTTGCACCTTGTCCGGGAGGGGGATGCCGTTCTGCGTGATCATGAAGTCGAGCGCGAGCGGCTGCCAGCGATTCGGATCGTCCATCTCGGTGCCGGGCTGCTTCACGATGAGCGGATTGCGATTCACGGACTGGTACGTGAGATCTTTGTAGTCATCGGCCTCGTTCGCGCCGTCGCCCAGCCCGTAGGCCAGGACGGCGGCGCCGATGCGATTGCCCACGGCGGTGGCCGAGCTTCCCTCGGTGGTGGTGATCGCCGGATCGTAGCCGAGCGTCGCCATGCGGGCGTCGAACGCTGCCAACGAGGTCGCAGCCCCCGGTGAGCGGGCAAAGCGCTCGCGCAACACGCGGTACGCGGCGTAGCTGATCGCCGCGGCGCGATCGGCGGCGAGGTCGGCGGACGGCACGCGCTCGTGGGCGAGATACGGCGCCGCCGTCAGGTCGTAGACCGCCCATGCGTCGTACATGGCCACCGCGGTGTGGAACAGGTTGCGGGCGTGAACGGTCGGTCGCGGCGTGTCGTGGCGAATGGCGTCGAGCAGCTCTTCGTCCCATTGGCGCGCCACCGACGCCCCGTTCGCCGGGGGTGTGGCTTCGCGGCAGTAGGCGACCGCCGGGCCCGCCGAGGCCGTGCGACAATCGCGCCCCACCTCGGCCCCGGCGTTGAAGGCGAGGCACACGCCGCAGTCGACGGCCCGGTCGACGCAGGCGAGCAACGTGCCGAGGGCCGCGTCGCGACACGCACCAGGGAAACAGGCGGCGACGCGGTCCGCGCTGCACCGCTTGCCGGCGCGGCGCTGGGCACTCGCGACCCGCCGCGCAACGTCCGCGTTCGACGCGGGGTCTTCGCAGGCCAGCAGGTCGGCGACCGAGGTCCAGGTGCCGTCTGCGAGTCTCTTCCGCACGCACGAGCGAAACGCCCGCAGCTTGCTGGCGGCGATCGCGACGGCGTCGCGGCCCACGGTCAGCTGGCAGGCCAGCTCGCGCGCGCGATCCCGCACCACCGCCGCATCCAGGTCGCTGCCGAACAGCAGCTCGGGTCGCACCAGGCGTTCGAAGGCAGGCAGCAGATCCGCGACCCGGGTGGGCCCGAAGGGGGGCGGCGTCGTGCAGGCGCGGTCGGCGCGGGCTGCGCGCGCGTTCGCCCGCCGGCGCTGGTGCGACGCATCGGCCGCGACACAGCTCGCAACCGTTTCGCCCGCGCCGAGTCGATTGCGGCCGGCACGTTCGAAGCACTCGAGCAGCTCGAGCGCCGCGGCCTGCGCGACGTCGGCGGCGGCGCCGTTGAGGCGATCGACACAGCGGCGTTGCGCCTTGGAGAGCGGCGCCGCGCCCGCGCCACCCGCCATGACGAGCAGCACCGTTGCAGCGACGAACGACCGCATCATGGCGCGCTTACGAGGCTGCCAACCTGCCCAGCGTTGAACCCCGTACCACCCGCCACAGCCGACGCATCGATGCCAGGCGTGAAGGCGGTGGTATCGCCGGCGATCTTGATGCGTCCGCCACCGCCACCGCCGGCGGTCGAGGCGAGCGCCGCGCCCCCGCGCGCGTGCATCGTGCCTGCCCCCTGCACGCCCGTCGCGGTGACCTTGATCGCGCCGCCGCTGCCGCCGCCCGGACACGCACCGCCCGGATTGGCGCCACCGTCGGCCGCCAGCGCGCCGTCGAGCTGGAGCGTCCCCGCCGTGACGTGCAGCAGTCCGCCACCGGCGCCGCCGGGGTTGCAGTCCGAGCCGCCGCCGCTGCCGAGCTCGTCCGGATCACGGGCGTCGCCGTACACCGCATTCGGCATCCCGCCCACGTTGCCGATCCCGCCCAGCCCGCCGTAGCTGCCTCCTACCCGGCGCGGGCTCCCACTCGCGTTCCCCAGCGCGCGCCCTTCGTCGAGCCCGTTGCTCCCGCTGCGGCCGCCCAGATACCCGCGGGCGCTGACGTCGATCGCACTGGTCGCGTCGACCGTCAGGGTGCCGGGCACCGCCAGCTCCAGCCCGTAGGCGGCGCCGATCGTGCTCGCCGGATGCGTCAGCAGGCCGCCGGTGAGGACGCGGGCCACCTGCGCGGTCAGGAAGCCGCGCTGGTCGACTCTCGCCTGGTCGCCGTCGCGCACCTCGACCACCGCGCTCCCCTGGACGTCCACCTGCTCGATCGCGTGCTGGCCGCCGTACGGCTGCCCGACGTCGGTGAGCTGCGTCAGGTCGCCGTCGACCGCATCGGTCGTGAGCGTCGTCGTGTCGTTGTCCGCGATCCGCGCGAACACGTTCGGCGCCACCGCGATCCGCAGCCCCATCAACGTGTGCGGCACGAAGCTCGCCGCCGCGTCCGTCAGCGTCTGCGGCGCGACCGCCGTCACCGTCCCGCCCTGCAACGAGTACAGCGGCGTCGCCACACTCGGCACGATCCCGCCGCCGTCGAAGCGTAGCACCTCCGGATTCCCCGTGGGCCGCTCGACGATCGTCCCCACGCCACCCACCTGGAGCCCAACGCCTCCGCGCGCGCTCACCTGCGTCGCGACGTCGAAGCCGGACAGCGTGGTGTACGCCACCACGACCCGTCCGCCCCCACCGCCGCCGGCCGCGCCGCCGTGCGCCGCGCCGCCGTTGGCTTCGATCGTTCCCGCGCCGGCCAGCGTCCCGGTCACCAGCTTGATGCCACCGCCGCTCCCACCCCCCGGGCACGTGCCGCCCGGATT
>Ga0187894_10000917_pt1 | contig 39250 bp, 42 predicted proteins | sample GBC1701081metaG_FD_136650 | JGI IMG/M metagenome (GOLD analysis project Ga0187894, IMG submission 136650) | White microbial mat communities from a lava cave in the Kipuka Kanohina Cave System on the Island of Hawaii, USA - GBC170108-1 metaG ... | reverse complement strand
CGGTCAGCCAATGGCTGCGGGTCGATGGCGACGGCGCAACGCCGGCGCAAGCGGCACACCGGGCAGGCTGGGCCTGTGAAGGATCTGTCTGCCGTGCCGCGGTCAGGGGCCGGCGCATTCTCTATCTTTCCGAAGAGAAGCTGGTCATGACCATACCGTGCGCCGAAGCGGACATCCTCATCGCCGCCTTTCCCTTGCGCGGCCGCTGCCGTTCGGTGCCGCTGCGGATAGACCGCTTCTCGGTGTGGCGCACGGGCGCCCATGCCCTCTATGTCGATGACGGCGCTGTCCGGGTTGAAACCGCGCGCGGCTTGCAGGGCTTGAGGCCATGGACCATCACTCCCGAGCCGCGTCGCAAGGACACATCGCGTGGCGAGGGCCAAGGTGCTCAGTTGCGGCCATGATGCAGGAACCGTCTTCAAAAGCCGCTGCCGCGCTCCGTGATCTGCGTCGGCAGATAGACGCTCTCGACAGCGAGCTTGTGACGCTCCTCGCGAAGCGCCAGCGTTGCGTCGAGCAGGTCATCGAGATCAAGCGCGCCGAAAAGCTGCCGGCCCGCATACCGGAGCGGATCGAGGAGGTCCTCGCGCGCGTGCGCGGATTGGCTGAGGCGCAGAAGCTCGAGCCCGATCTCGCCGTGGCCTTGTGGCGCGAGATGATCGAGCAGTTCATCGCCTATGAGGAACGCGCGCTCGAGCCCTAGGGGGCAGGTGATAGTTGCATTCTTGCTCCTCCCTCGCGTAAACCTATTCTGATCGCGGGCAGGCGTTGGTTCGCGTCGCGCCTTTCAAACTCAGCGTCGTTTCGGGAGCGATGATCGCCATGGGCAGAAGACTGTTCCAGAGGTTCACCACGGTGTTTGGGCTCGCTGCGGCTTTGGGCGCCGTCGCATCTACGGCCCACGCGGAGGACAAGCTGCTGAAAGAGGCCGTCGAGTTCAACGGAGCGGTCATCTTCCTCAACGCCAAGGTGCCGGGCCTGATCTTCGGCGCGGTGCGGAACGGGGAGACGGCATTCGCCGGCTTCGGGGAGACCGCGAAGGGCAGCGGCAAGGAGCCGGACGCCGACTCCATTTTCCGCATCGGGTCGATCAGCAAGGCGTTCTGCGGCGGCGTGCTCACGTCGCTGGTCACCGACGGCAAGGTCGAACTCACCGATCGCCTCCAGGACCGGATGGTCGGCGCCAGCGTGCCGGAGAAGGACGGTCACGCTCTTCGTCTCCTCGATCTCGTCACGCAAACATCGGGCCTGCCGCGCGAAGTGCCGCGTCCCGACGCGCCGCCGAACGATCCGTTCTCGACCAACACCAGGGAAACGGCGCTCGCCGACCTCGAGAAAGACCCGTTCCTCTTTCCGCCGGGCACGGCCGCGCTCTATTCCAACTACGGGTTCGACCTCCTCGGCTACGCGCTCGCCGACGTCTCGGGCAAGCCTTATGCAGAGCTCCTCGAGGAGCGGGTGCTCGAGCCGCTCGGCATGAAGGACACCAGCCTCAATCCGCCGGACGATGCCAAGCCTCGCATGATGCAGGGACATAATTTCGACGGCAGCCCCATGCCGACGGTGCCATCGCCGGCGAGTATCGGATGCGCCGGCGGCCTCTACTCGACCACCAACGACATGCTCCGCTGGATGCGCTGGCACCTCGACCGTTCGCCCTCGGCCGATAGCGAGGAACGGCTCGTCAACCACGCGGCCTATGTTTATCGTGACGGGCTCACCTCCGTGCTCGGCCTGGACGATGGCGGCCCGATGGGTGCCATGGGCCTCGGCTGGGTTATCACCTTTCCGGAAGGCGACCGGCCGCTGATCCTCGAGAAGAGCGGCGGGCTCCAGGGTTTCTTCGCCTATGTCGCGCTTGCGCCCACGCGGGGGATCGGCGCGTTCTTCGTCATGAACGAGTTCTCGACGGGCGGCTTCACCGCCGCGGTCGAGGCGACGAACGAGTTCGTGAGCTCGCTCGCCCCGAGGTGAGATGGATCATCTCGTCCGCTTCGCTGATTAGCCGCAGATTTTCTTGAGGCTGGCCCAGTCCGCATCCGTGAGCACGGGCCGCGCCGCCGTGCCCTCGGGCAAGGGCTTGATGGCGTCGATGCGTTCCTTGGTGACCGGATGCGTCGACATCATGTCGCTCACCGTGCCGAAAATGCCGCCGGATGAGCCGCGATCGCCTTCGAGCTTCATCATCCGCTCGAAGAACCGCTTCAGCCCGAGGGGATCGATGGCTACTTTTTTCAGCTGGTCCAGCGCGAAACTGTCGGCCTCGCGCTCGGCATCACGCGAGTAGCGCAGGATCGCCAGGAGACCGGCGAGCCCGCCGAGATCGCCACCGCCGCCGGAGGCGATCTTGAGCAGAAGCTCGATGCCCATGGCCCGCACCATCTGAGCCTCGGCATGGCGGTGATAGACATGGCCCATCTCATGGGCAAGGACGCCCGCGACCTCTTCCGGGGCTCCGGCGGTCTCGATCAGCTTCCGGGTGAGGACGATGCGGTCGCCCGGCAGCGCGAAGGCGTTCACGATGTCGATGTCATAGACCTTGAGCTCGAAAAGGGGGGCTTCGGGATCGCCTTGGGCAACCCTGCTGGCCAGGTCCGCCAAAGCCATGTTGCTCGTGCTCGTGGCGCAAAGCTTGGCGCCGCCCGCCAATGTCGCCTCGACCTGGTCGCCCAGCGTGTGGCGCCAGCTCTCCGGCAGGACGAAGGCGAGCGTTTGCGGCGCATAGGACAGGGTCAGATAAAGGATGCCCGCCGTGATGAGGGCACATACCGCGATGATCGCCGCCCAGCGGCCGGTCTTCCTGACATTGAATCCGCCGGCAAGATGCGGGGCGCGCCCCACGAGCTCGCGCACGAAGGCTTGATCGGTGATGACGAGGCGGGCGCCAGGGGCTGAGTCATGGCCGAGCCGCACGGGGCGGCCCGCTTCGATGGGGGATATGGCGACAAGGCCTGAGAGCGACCAGACACGCCGTGACACTTCGATGCCTTCGATCGCAAGCCCCTCCGGCACGAGCTCGGCCGAGGCCACGTGATCGCGGGCGATTTCGCCGTCGAAGAAGCGGGCGTCGACGCGCATGCTCAAATCCAGCTCACGTCGAAGGCGTCCGCAAGTCCCTCACCGGTCCGTCCAACGACCTCGCGCGATTGCATGATCTCATTGACATTCACCGTGCCATGGGCGCTGAGCCGGTCGCAAAGATAGCGCACCAGCCGCTGCTGGGCGAATGGCGTTGCGATGCCGAGCGTGAAGACCATGAGCAGGATGTTGCCCAGGATGAGCCAAATGAGGCTGCCGCCCGTCGCATCGAGCTGGAAACGGGCCCGGTCGAGCGTCGTGTAGGAGGCGAAGATCGACATTTCACGCGCCACATAGAAGGCCCAGATCATGTAATAGACGGTCCAGAACAGCAGGAGGCCGAGCAGTATGCCGATGACCATGATGAGGCCCATGAAATCGCGGCTGGTGTCGGTACCGGTGCGCTCGGTAGCGAAGACCTCGTCGAACATCCCATAGAAGGCGAAGCCCAGGAGGCCGCCCAGGATGATCAGGGCGAAGAGGCTGATCACCCAGCAAACGGCATAGGGACCATAAAGCGGACCGGCCCGCCCCTTGAACCGGAACGGCATGCTGCCGAAACGCATGTCGCCCGTCATGCGCTCCTGCAGGTTGAGGTTCATGGCCGGGGTCGACCAGCCGAGCGTTATGAAGCTCAGGAGCGTCGCCCCAAAATAAAGGAGGCTGTAGCTCAAGGATGAGCCGACGAGCGCTCCCCTTATGCCCCGCCACAGGGTCCGCGAGAGCTGGTACCGGCGGGCCCGGTAGAGCGCCATGCCCCAGAACAACAAGATGAAAATCGCTGCGGCGCTTTGAATGAGGACGAGGGCCACCTCCGCCCCGGGCGTGAACTGCAGGACAAAGACGAGCACGAGCAACGGCAGGATGAACAGGCCGAAGACGATGAGGAAGCCAAGGAACAATTCGATCCCCCGGCCGGTATATTCGAGAGGCTCGCCATTGATATGGACACAACTCCAGATATGTCGCCGGACGTTGGTCTTGGCCCAGAAACGATAGATCGTCAGCGTCAGCACGAACAACAGGGCATTGAGGAGGGCGATCTGCCCCAGGCCCGGTTTATCTATATATTCGATGGAGATAGGGGTCTCGCTGCCTGACCCTTGCGTGCCAAATGTCCGAAAAGCCATGAGAATCGCGCCGTCCTTGCAAAGCAGGGTTGTACTCTAAGGGCAAATAGGGGTCGTTTCACAGGATATCGCAAAGTGTAGGTTACAGAATGTTGCAGAAATGTCACAAGCCGAGCTTTTGTTAAGGACGGCACAGAGCCTGCCACAATCAACCTTCCATCCGCCCAAATTTGCAAATAACCCTGTCGAAGGGAGCTGCCGGACTGGGAAGCGGCAGCCCTGGAATGGGACAAGGCCCCTTACAAAAGGCCAGCGAACGGACAGAGAATGGACACAAAAAGTACAGCAAAAACAAGGCTTCCCAGCCGCCATGTGACTGAGGGGCCCGAGCGCGCCCCGCACCGTTCTTACTATTACGCAATGGGTCTTTCACAGGCCCAGATCCACCAGCCCTTCGTGGGCGTGGCTTCCTGCTGGAACGAGGCGGCTCCCTGCAATATCGCCTTGATGCGCCAGGCCCAGGCGGTGAAACGGGGGGTTGCGGCCGCCAGTGGGACACCGCGGGAGTTCTGCACAATCACGGTGACCGACGGCATCGCCATGGGTCACCAGGGCATGAAGGCGTCCCTCGTCTCGCGCGAGTGCATTGCCGATTCGGTCGAACTGACGATGCGCGGCCATTGCTATGACGCGCTGGTGGGCCTGGCCGGTTGCGACAAGTCTTTGCCGGGCATGATGATGGCCATGGTCCGGCTCAATGTGCCCTCGGTCTTCATCTACGGCGGATCGATCCTGCCGGGCACCTTCAAGGGCAGACCCGTAACCATCCAGGACGTCTTCGAGGCGGTCGGCATGCACTCCGTCGGCCGCATGAGCACCGAGGATCTCGAAGAGCTGGAGCATGTCGCCTGTCCCTCGGCCGGCTCCTGTGGCGCCCAGTTCACCGCCAACACGATGGCGACGGTCGCCGAGGCCATCGGCCTCGCTCTGCCTTATTCCTGCGGAGCGCCGGCGCCTTACGAAATCCGCGACACTTTCTGCTTCGCCTCGGGCGAGAAGGTCATGGAGCTCATCGCCCGCAATATCCGCCCGCGCGATATCGTGACCTTGAGGGCACTCGAGAATGCCGCGACCGTGGTGGCGGCCTCGGGCGGCTCGACCAATGCCGCCCTGCATTTGCCGGCCATCGCGCATGAATGCGGCATCAAATTCGATCTCTTTGACGTGGCTGCGATTTTCAAGCGCACGCCCTATATCGCCGACCTCAAGCCCGGCGGCCGCTATGTCGCCAAGGACATGTTCGAGGCGGGCGGCATACCGCTGCTCATGAAGACACTGCTCGACCATGGATTTCTCCATGGCGACTGCCTCACCGTCACGGGCGCCACGATCGCCGAGAACATGGCCAAGGTGAAGTGGAATCCCGATCAGGATGTCGTCCGGCCCGCCGACCGGCCGATCACCGCGACCGGCGGCGTTGTCGGCCTCAAGGGCAATCTGGCGCCCGAAGGGGCGATCGTCAAAGTGGCGGGCATGAAGAACCTGAAATTCTCCGGCCCCGCTCGCTGTTTCGATACCGAAGAAGCCTGTTTCGAGGCGGTGAAGAAGCGGCAATACAAGGAAGGCGAGGTGCTGGTCATCCGCTATGAGGGACCGCGCGGCGGCCCCGGCATGCGCGAGATGCTGGCGACGACCGCTGCCCTGTACGGCCAGGGCATGGGCGACAAGGTGGCGCTCATCACCGATGGCCGCTTTTCCGGCGCGACGCGCGGCTTCTGCATCGGCCATGTCGGGCCCGAGGCGCAGCTCGGCGGTCCGATCGGCCTCCTCAGGGATGGCGACATCATCACCATCGATGCCGAGGCCGGAAGCCTCGATACAAATGTCACAGTTGCGGAGCTTTCTCGCCGTAAAAAGGACTGGAAGCCGCGCGAGCATGGCTATGAAGCCGGCGCGCTATGGAAATATGCGCAGCAGGTCGGTCCTGCCGTGGGCGGCGCAGTGACCCATCCCGGAGGATCACACGAAGGTGTCTGCTACGCCGATATATGATCGGCGCGCGAGTATGTTGGCGCGTGGAGTAGTTGCGACGGTCGCGGTTGTTGCCGCCTGTTTCGCAGGCTTCTCCGATTCCGCCCGCGCCGAGGATGGCGACTGGGCCTCCGATTTCTACTCCTACTTGCCGGCGGCGCCCGATATCAAGGCGCCGGACCTCGATTTCATCCCGTTCTGGACGGACGATCTCAAGAAGGCGAAGCGCGCCTACAAGGACGGCGACTTCGACAAGGCGCGCAAATTTTTCGAGCGTGCCTCCGACGACAACAACATCGTGGCCGACTGGTATCTGGGCCACATGTACCGCCTGGGGCGCGGCGTTCAGCGCGACGACGCCAAGGCCTTTTCCTATTACGGCCGCGTCGCCGACGCCTTCGATTCCGAGGAGAGCGACCAGAACCGGCTCCGCATCATGGTCGATGCGCTGGTCAGGGTCGCCGACTACTATCGCACCGGCAGCAAGGCGGCAGGCGTGCCGCAGAATTTCGACAGGGCGAGCCGCATCTACCGCCTCGCCGCGACTTATGGCCATCCGGCCTCGCAATATGCCTTGGGCCTCATGGCGATGAAGGGCCAGGGCATGCGCAAGCAGCCGGAGCAGGGCCTGCGCTGGCTGCTGGCGGCGGCGAAGAAGCGCTATGCGCCGGCAGAGGCGGCGCTTGGCGATCTCTACTGGAAGGGTGAGATCGTGCGGCGCGACCGCACCCGCGCCATCATGTGGTATCTGCTGGCGCGCTCGACGACACGCCCGGGCGAGCAGCCCGAGATCTATGACCGCCTCGACAAGATGCTGGCGGAGACCAGCGAGGCCGAGAGGCTCGAGGCGGAAGCGCGCGCCACCGTCTGGGCGGATCAGTATCCGGCCGACGACGAGGCCAACCAGCAGCCGGAATAGCACGCACGCAGATAGTCCTCGGCACAGAGAGGGCTTCCCCTCAAGCCGAGATCCGTGATGTGTCTACTGATGAAATTCTGACGAGTCCGGCAGTTGCCGCAGCTGAATCCGGTGCGCTCACAAAAGCTTGACTTGCCCGGATATCGTCGAAAGTTAGCATGCTTCCTTCGATCGGGGAGAGACATCGTGAAGCTTGTCGTATTTGCTTTGTCCATTGCCACAGTCCTCAATGTTTCCTCAGCCTTCGCCGACATGGCGAGCGGCGACGGGATCATGAAGGCGGTCAAGGGCAACACCATCCAGGGCAATATGGAATCGAGCGGACCTTACGCCGAATACTACGGCGCCGATGGCGTTGTGCATGGCAAGGACTACAAGGCGGCTTGGTCGGTCGAGGGCGACACCATGTGCTGGGTCTATGACGGTACTCCCAAGGATTGCTGGAATGCCGAGATCGCCGGCGATCAGGTCAAGTGGATGAAGGACGGTAAGTCGCTGGGTACGGGCACAATTCTCAAAGGCAATCCCAATAATTTCTGAAGCCTAGTACGTCTCGCATGGCGAGCGGTACGAGCTGCTGGGATCTAAGCCATGAACTCCGCCACCACCGGCACGTGGTCCGACGGCTTCTCCCAGGCCCGCACATGCTTGTCGATGCGCGTCGCTTTGAGCCGGTCGGCGGCTTGCGGCGACAGCAGCATGTGATCGATACGGATGCCGTTGTCGCGGCGGCGCGCGATGTCCTGATAGTCCCAGAAGGTGTAGATGCCGGGGTCCGGATTGAGCGTCCTCACCGCTTCGGTGAAGCCGAGATTGATCAGCTCACGGAATTTCGCCCGGGTCGGCGGCAGGAACAAGGCGTCGTTCACCCATACTTGCGGATTCTTGGCGTCGATCGCATTCGGGATGACATTGTAATCGCCGGCGAGGACGAGGGGCTCCTCGAGCGCGAGCAGGGTTCGCGCATGGGCGATGAGCCGCTCCATCCAGGCGAGCTTGTAGGCATATTTCTCGCTCGCCACGGGATTGCCGTTCGGCAGATAGATCGAGGCGAAGCGGATGCCCGAGACGACCGCTTCGATATAGCGGGCCTGCTCATCGCCGTCATCGCCCGGAAGCCGCATCTTGACCTCGTCGAACGGACGCTTCGACAGGATGGCGACGCCATTATAGGTCTTCTGGCCGTGGACGGCGACATTGTAGCCCAAGTCCTCGAAGGCCTGGCGAGGGAAGGCCTGATCCTCGCATTTGAGCTCCTGGAAGCCGACCACGTCGGGCGAGGCTTCCTTGAGCCAGGCGACGATGGTTTCAAGCCGTGCCTTGGCGCTATTCACATTCCAGGTTGCGATCTGCATGTCATCCACACGAAAGAAGGACGCCGCCGTTTCCGGCAAGCTTTATAGATACCGCGACTGACATTCACTAGCCCAAATGATGGCCACGATCTGTCAGCAGGCTGACGCCTATGCGCTCGCCTGATTGAGCTGCTCAATGTCTTGCGCACTGAGATCGAGCTCGGTCGCGTTGATCAGATCCTGGAGCTGATCGACGCTGGTGGCGCTGGCGATCGGCGCGACGATCCCCGGCCGTGCGATCAGCCAGGCGATGGCGACCTCGGCCGGCTTGGAGTTCCGCGCCTTCGCCACGGCGTCGAGAGCTGCGAGGATGCGCAAGCCGCGATCGTTGAGATACTTGTCCATCTCGTCGCCGCGCGCGGCGCTCTTGGTGAAGTCCTCGGGGCCGCGGTACTTACCCGACAGGAATCCACGGGCCAGCGAGAAATAGCTGGTGACGCCGATCTCGTTCTCGCGGCAGAAGGCTTCGAGCTCGGCCTCGTAGCCTGAGCGGTCATAGAGATTGTAGTGGGTCTGCAGATTCTCGAAGCGCGGCCAGTGATGCTTGGCGCTGATGCTGAGCGCCTTGCGCATGGTCTCCACCGAGTGGTTGGAATTGCCGATCACCCGCACTTTGCCGGCCTTGACCAGGTCCGCGTAAATCCCGAGCGTTTCTTCGGTGTCCACCGTGGGATCTTCCCAATGGGACAGATAGAGATCGATGTAATCGGTCTGCAGGCGCTTCAGCGAGGCCTCGACGGCGGTCTCGATATAGCGGCGCGACAGGCCTTTCTTGCCGGGCCCCATTTCCGAGCCGACTTTGGTGGTCAGCACGATGGCGGCCCGGTTGCCGCGGGCTTTCATCCACTTGCCGATGATCGTTTCCGATTCACCACCCTGATTGCCGGGCTTCCAGGCGGAATAGACATCCGCTGTGTCGATCAGGTTGAAACCCTTTGCCGCAAAGGCATCGAGGACGGCGAAGGAAGCTTTCTCATCAGCGCTCCAGCCGAATACATTGCCGCCGAGGCCGAGCGGCGCCACCTCGAGATCCGATCGGCCGATCACACGCTTTTTCATTTCTTCCTCCAAAAGTCGCGGCGACCTTAGACCGACTTGGCGCGGCAAGGGAGGGCTGTCGCAAGGTGAGGGAGAGGATTTAGATCGAGAAGCTGGTGCCGCAGCCGCAGGACATCGTCGCCTGCGGGTTGTTGACCTTGAAGCTCTGGCCGATAAGGTCGTCTACGAAATCGATCTCGGAGCCGCCCATATAGACGAGCGAGACGGAATCGATCAGAACGGTGGCACCATCCCTCTCGATCACCAGATCGTCATCCGCGCGTTGGGAGTCGAGCTTGAAATCATACTGGAATCCGGAACAGCCGCCGCCCTCGACCGCGACCCGCAAGGCGGTAGCACCCGGCTCGGCGGCAACGATATCCTTGATGCGGCTCGCGGCGCGTGAGGTTATGGAAACCGTATCCGTCATGGTCACATATGTCGTGCGCCCGGCGCTCCTTGTCAACCCGGGGGACTGAGCCATGCGGGCACCCTATGCCTCGGATCCGGCCAAGAGCCGCGGCCGCCTGACGCCCGAGCCCGAGGCGCCGCCCCGCACGCCCTTCGAACGCGACCGCGACCGCATCATCCATTCCTCGGCCTTCCGCCGGCTCAAGCACAAGACCCAGGTCTTCGTCTATCACGAGGGCGATCATTACCGCACTCGTCTCACCCATTCGATCGAGGTGGCGCAGATCGCCCGTTCCATCGCCCGGGCGCTCAGGCTGGATGAGGACCTGACGGAAGCCCTGGCTTTGGGGCATGACCTTGGCCACACGCCTTTCGGCCATGCCGGCGAGCGCGAGCTCGACCGGCTGATGCACGATCATGGCGGCTTCGACCACAATGCCCAGAGCCTGCGCATCGTGACCAGGCTCGAACGCCGCTACGCCGCCTTCGACGGCCTCAATCTGACCTGGGAAACGCTGGAAGGCCTGGTGAAGCACAATGGTCCGCTCATCGACGGGGAGGGCCATGCGCTCGGTCCCTATCGCGAGACCGGCCTGCCGGCCGCCATCATCGACTATGCCGAGGCGCATGACCTGATGCTCGCTTCCTTCGCCTCGGCCGAGGCCCAGGCGGCGGCTATCGCCGACGACATCGCCTATAACGCCCATGACATCGACGACGGTCTCAGGGCCGGGCTGTTCGACGTGATCGACCTGGGCGACGACCCCTTGGCCGGTGCAGCACTCGCCCAGGTGCTGAAAGCCTATCCGAAGCTCGAGCGCCCGCGCATGATTCATGAGACGGTGCGCCGGCTGATCTCGGCCATGGTCAACGACGTGCTCGCCGAGAGCGGCAAGCAGTTGAAGGCGCTCAAGCCGACCTCGGTCGAGGAAGTCCGCGCGCTTCGCATGCCGGTGATCAGCTTCAGCGCCCAGATGAAAGAGAAGAACCGCGTCCTGCAGGCCTTCCTCTCGCATCGCATGTACCGCCATGAGCGGGTGCTCGCCATCATGGAGCGCGCCCAGCGCGTCATCAGCGACCTTTTCGAGGCCTATATGGCGAAGCCCGAGCTCATGCCGTCGGACTGGCGCGAAGAGTCCTTCACCGACGACCAGAGCCGCTTCGCCCGCCAGGTCTGCGATTTCATCGCCGGCATGACCGATCGCTATGCGCTCGACCAGCACAAGAAGCTGTTCGATCTCGACCCGCTCTTCCGGTGAAACCTTCAGGGGTAGCGTCAAGCCCCGAACTCCATTAGATTTACCTTACGAGAGACGCGCGGGAGGGTCATCCATGGCCGACATCGTGCTCATCAATCCGAAATTCGAGATCTCCTTCTGGGGCCTGGAACACGCGCTGCCGTTGCTCGGCAAGCGCGCCAACATGCCGGTCGCCGCCTTGCCGCTCCTCGCGGCGCTGACGCCTCAACCGCACCGGATCACGCTCATCGACGAGAATGTCGAGGCGATCGATTTCGAGCGCTGCGCCAGGGCCGACATCGTCGCGGTGACCGGGATGATCGTGCAGCGCCACCGCATGCGCGACATTCTGAGCGAGCTTAAGCAGCGCAACGCCTATACGGTGGTCGGCGGTCCATGGGTCTCGGTCAAGGAGGACTATTTCGGCGATCTCGTCGACGTGATCTTCGTCGGCGAGGCGGAGGAAACATGGCCCGAATTCCTGAAGGATTGGGAGCAGGGGACCGTCAAGAAGCGCTACGAGCAGGCCGAGAAGACCGATCTGAGCAAGGTCCCGGTGCCGCGTCTCGATCTTCTCAAGATGAACCGCTATGCCTTCGGCTCGGTGCAGTTCTCGCGCGGCTGCCCGTTCACCTGCGAATTCTGCGACATCATCGTCATCTTCGGCAGGCGGCCGCGCCTCAAGACATCGGCGCAGGTCATCGCCGAGCTCGACGCCCTGCGGGCCCAGAAGCTGGCGCTCGTCTTCATCGTCGACGACAATATCATCGGCAACAAGAAGGCGATCAAGGATGTCCTGCACAGCGTCATCGACTGGCAGCGGCGCCATGGCTATCCCCTGATGTTCGTCACTGAAGCCTCGATCGATCTCGCCGATGACGAGGAACTGATGCAGCTCATGGTCGAGGCCAATATCGGCGCCGTCTTCGTCGGCATCGAGACGCCCAATGAGGAGTCGCTGAAGGAAGCCAAGAAGCTGCAAAACCTGAGGAAGGGCGGCAGCCTCGCCGACAAGGTGCGGCGTATCCAGGATCGCGGCATGGAAGTGTGGGCCGGCATGATCTTAGGGTTCGACAATGACGATGAGAACATCTTTTCGGCGCAGGAGCGGTTCCTGCGCGAGGCGCGCATATCGACCGCCATGGTCGGCATGCTGTCGGCCATTCCGCGCACGCCGCTGTACGACCGCCTCAAGCTGGCAGGACGGCTCGATGAGAATGACGACCCCGCGCACGGCACCAATGTGCTGCCGGTCAATATGAGCCGCCAGACTTTGAGCGAAGGCTATGTGAGGCTGATGGCCGGCCTTTACGAGCCCACGGCCTATTTCGACCGGGTCGACGACCTCTATCGCGACGGCGGCATCGTCATCGATCGCGCCTGGCAGCATTATGCGGTGAGCCACCCTTGGGCGCATCGCGCGCATCAGGCGCGGCTTTGGCTCGAATCGCTCGGTCTCTTTCTGCGCGTCCTCGCCAAGGTGCCCGACCGGTCGCTGCGCCGGGTCTACCGCCGACGCTTCTGGTCGTTCTTCAGGGCGCGGCCGGAGCCTTCGGTCTTACGCATCTATGCGCTCAAATGCGCCATCCACTGGCACATGCACAAATTCATCCGCCGGCTGATGACGACCGAGAAGCCGCTGGTGAATACCTATTGATCGAAGCGCCTACCGCGGGCAGGGGAAACCCCGGACTATCTTGCCTTCTTCGGCGGCCGCTATCGCGATTTGGCTATCATGCGGCCTTCGAATGGTCACGATAATCAGGCACTTGGAAGCGAGTTCTTTCCCTTCATCGTAAATGACGAAGCGTCACTATCGATTTCCGGCGTTTGACGCGCCGTGAACCATCCGGTAGGGCAGAGCCGGATAGAAAACCTCGACTAATCCCAGAGTTACATGAACCTCTTCGCCCATTTCCAACACGTCGTCCGCCGCGAGCTCGAAGCTTTGTCGCGCGGAGGTCAATTGCCCGCGGGACTCGATGTCAGCCGCGTGACGGTCGAGCCGCCGCGCGATGCCGCGCATGGCGATCTTGCCACCAATGCCGCCATGGTGCTGGCCAAGGCCGCCGGCATGCAGCCTCGGGTGATCGCACAGTTGCTCGCCGAGCGGCTCGCCGCCTATCCTGACATTCAGTCGACGGACATTGCCGGCCCCGGCTTCCTCAATGTCAGGCTCAAGGCCTCTTTCTGGCCCAAGCTTCTCGACTCCGCCTTGGCGTTGGGTGCGAACTATGGGCGCTCGGACATGGGAGCAGGCGCGAAGGTCAATGTCGAATATGTATCGGCCAATCCCACGGGCCCCCTTCATGTCGGCCATTGCCGCGGCGCCGTCTTCGGCGATGCGCTGGCCGAGCTTCTGAGTCGTGCCGGCTTCTCCGTGACGCGCGAATACTACGTCAATGACGCCGGAGCCCAGGTCGATGTGCTCGCGCGTTCGGCCTATCTGCGCTACCGCGAAGCGCTGGGCGAGGACATCGGCGAGATCCCGGCCGGGCTTTATCCCGGCGACTATCTGAAGCCAGTCGGCCAGGCGCTCGCTTATGACCACGACAAGGCGCTGCTCGACATGCCGGAAAAGGCGTGGCTGCCGATCGTGCGCGCCAAAGCGCTCACAATGATGATGGATCTCATTCGCGCAGACCTTGCCGCGCTCAACATCAGCCAGGAGATCTTCGTTTCCGAGAAGTCCCTGCATGACACGGGCGAGGTCGATCGCACCGTCGAGGAATTGCGCGCCCGTGGCCTCATCTACGAAGGCCGCCTGCCGCCGCCCAAAGGCGAGCTGCCGGAGGATTGGGAAGATCGCGAGCAGACGCTGTTCCGTGCCACCCGATTCGGCGACGACATCGATCGGCCGCTGATCAAGTCGGACGGCTCGTACACCTATTTCGCCTCCGATATCGCCTATTCACGCCACAAGATCATGCGGGACTTCAAGGAGCTCGTCTATGTGCTGGGCGCCGATCATTCGGGCTATGTGAAGCGGCTGGAGGCGATCGGTGCCGCCAATGCCGGCAACCGCGATGTGAAGGTCATCGTGCGCCTGTGTCAGCTCGTGAAGCTGTTCCGCGGTGGCGAACCGGTCAGAATGTCGAAGCGCGCCGGCGAATTCGTGACGTTGCGCGATGTCGTCGAAGAGGTCGGGCCCGACGTGGTGCGCTTCATGATGCTTTACCGCAAGAACGAGGCGCCGCTCGATTTCGACTTCAAGAAGGTCACCGAACAGTCGAAGGAGAACCCGGTTTTCTACGTCCAATACGCGCATGCCCGAATCTGCTCGGTGTTCCGCAACGCGGGCGAGCTTGCCGCCGATGCGTCCGAACCCGATTTTTCAAGGCTTGCCGACGAATCCGAAATCCAACTTATCCGCAGGATTGGCGAGTATCCGCGCGTGGTCGAGGCCGCCGCCACAGCTCATGAGCCTCATAGGATAGCCTTTTATCTATATGATCTTGCAAGCGATTTTCACGCCCTGTGGAACAAGGGCAAAGAGTCGCCGCAATTAAGATTTATTTTGGCTTCGGACATGCAAACTAGCCTTGCACGGCTCGCTTTATTGCGCGTGATTCGCTATGTTCTGGCAAACGGCCTAGGAATCCTCGGAGTGAAGCCCGTAGAGGAAATGTAGACGCGGGAACAGGTGGATGGATCAAGATACTTCGAACAGTCCCGGCAAGGCACGTTGGCGCGAGAGGTTGGGCATGGGGAATCCGGGCAAAGATCTGCCGAAGATTTCCGATGAATTCAAATCGACGCCGCAAGCTCCAAGGCAGGCGCCCCCCGCGCCGGCAAAGGAGGCGAAACTCCCGTCAGCGGCGACACGCGCGCATCAGCCCGTGACCAGACCCGCGCCGATGGCGCCGCGCACCCCGCCGCGCCCAGCGCAGCAGGCGGGTGCGGGAGCTGCGCCGCGATCGGTCGCCCCGATACCGCAGGGCGCTTCGGGCCTCGGCGACCGTTTGCGCGCCGAACGCCAGGCCGCGGAGAAGCTTGCCGAGCACCGCGTCGCGCAAGCCCGCGGCAGCAATGCCGATCGCCCGCTTCAGCCGCCTCAGCGGACGGCAGCGCCGGCGGGCGAGCGGCCGAAATTCTCATTCTCGCCGGAGGAACTGGCGAAGGACAAGCGTGAGCAAGTGCCGCCGTCACCGCCCGAACGGGAGTTTCCGACCTTTTCAAGCAAACCCGGGCTGAGCGCCACGCCGCCGCCGCCCTTGACGCCGCCGCGTCCCGCACTCGGCGGCGGCAATGCCCAGGCGCAGCAAGCGCAGCAGCCGCCGCCGCAAGCTCGCCAGCAGCCGCCCAAGCCGCCGGCGAACAGTGCTCCGCCGGCCACCGGCTTCCAGCCGCGCTTCAGCCCCCCGCCACAGCCTGCAGGCGGAAACTATCGTTCGCTTGATCCGCCGCCGAGCGGGTTCTCACAAAAGTCCAAGCCCTATGCGGACACGGCCGCTTTCCGCGAAGACCCGCTGGCGCGTCGGCCGGCCAACCGCGAGCCGGCCAACCGCGAATACGACTCCTATCGCCGGGGGCCCGCGCTGCCGCCGTCGCCGCAACCGGCCTTTGACGAGGATGAGGGCCCGTCGCTTGGCGATTATCGGAGGCGTCCCCCTGTACCGGCACGCGCTCGCCGGCCGGCTTACGATGAGGACGTGAACGAGGTCTTCGAGGATGAAGAGCCGCCGCGCCCGCAGCGCCGCCGCGCTTCGGCTCAGGACTACAATCGCGCCTATCGCGACTACGAGGAGGGGTATGAAGCCGAAGCGCCGCGCCGGCGTGGCCCATGGCCGTGGCTCCTGGCCTTCGCCGCCGTCGCCCTTCTGGCAGCCGGGATCATCTATTATTACCTGACCTACATGAAGGCGCCGGGCCAGGGGACTGGCAATGTGCCGGTCATCGAAGCGCCGGAGACGGCGCCCAAGACGGCGCCCGAGTCTTCGTCCGGCGGCTCGACGCTGGGAACGCAAGGGGCGGCGCAGCCGAACGCGGCCGACCAGCGCAAGCAGATCTATGACCGCATCCTTGGCGACGATGAGGTTGGCGGCAACCAGGTCGTCCCGACGCAGGAGCAGCCGCAGACCGTCGAACCGACGGGCGACAATGAGGGACTGGGTGCCCTCCCCAATCCAGCGAGCGGTACGGATGGCAATGCCACTGAACCATTGCCGTTGCCCTTGCCGCCGCCCGGCGAGCAAGGATCGTTGCCGATCGATGCGAACCAGCAGAGCGCAGCCATGGGAGCCGTGAACAAGAGCTCGGCTTCCCAGCCCGTTTCGAACAGCGCGGCGGATACCGGCGCCCCGGTCCCCGGACAGTTGTCCAAGGCGACCGAGCAGATTGCCGCGCAGCCGCTGCCGCAGATTGAACAGGTGAACGAGCCCGAACCGCTTCCCGTCCAGCCGGAAAAACCGGCCAAACCGAAGCTGAAGGTCGAGAAGAAGCCGCCCAAGAAAGTCGTTGCGGCGGAAGAGCCCGGGGCCGGACAGAATGATGGCGTAGAGCCGCTCGTTCTTGTGCCGCCGGCCCAGACAGGGACCACCCAGGCACAAGACATTCAGAACGTTCAGAACACCCCGACCCCGATCGCCGTGCCCGATGCCGGTCAGCAGCCCCAGCCTGAGACCGCGGCGGTGGAACAGAAATCAAAATCCTTCTTCGGTTTCGGCTCGACGAAACGCAAGCTGACGGGCAAGGCAGCCGAACGAGCCAGCGCCCAGGGCGCCACCGGCAATTGGAGCAATTCGCCAGACCCGAACAGCGCCAGCACCGAGACGACCGACAACGCCGCGCCGCCGCAACAGATCGCTGCCGTGGCGCCTGAGCCTCTACCGGCTCCCGAACCTGCTCCCCAACCCGCTCCCCAGCCCGCCCCGCAGCAAGCCAAGCCCTCGAGCGGTGGTGGCTATGTGGCGCAGCTCGCCTCCTTCCGCTCGGAAGCCGAAGCGATGGCCGAATATGATCGTCTGCGCGCCAAGCATGGCAATGTGCTGAGCGGCTTGAACCCGCGCGTCGTCAAGGCCACCGTCGCCGGCGGATCGCGTTATCGCCTTGCCGTCGGACCGCTCCCCTCTCGCTCGGCGGCGTCGAAAATCTGCAATTCGCTCATCGCCGCGGGCGAACGCGATTGCCTCGTCCGCGGCAACTGAAGTCTGTTTTGACCCGATCGGACCGGGATCTGCAGATCGGCAGCGGTGTCGAAATTCCGATGGAACGTCCAAGCCCGACAACCGAGCCCTTCGAACGGCTCGTAAAGCTTTGAATCTGGGGATAATCTGTCGGGAGGGGAGCGAATCACTTTCGCTTTCTGCGACAAGCTGACGGAAACGAATTGCAAAACGATGACGAACGAAATCACAGAAAAGACCTGGCCGGACGGCGAGGGACCGCTGCGCCAGGAGACGCCGCCCGCCGATGAGGAGACTTTCATCGTCGATGTGTCGGGCTTCGAAGGCCCGATGGATCTCTTGCTCGAGCTCGCCCGCCATCACAAGATCGATCTGTCGCAGATTTCCATCCTGGCGCTGGCGGAGCAGTATCTTGCTTTCATCGACCAGGCCCGCGCCCGCCGCCTCGAGATCGCCGCCGACTATCTGGTGATGGCGGCTTGGCTCGCCTATCTCAAGTCGCGACTTCTTCTGCCCAAGATGCCGGGCGAGGAAGAGATGCCGGCGGAAGATCTGGCGGCACAGCTTTCCTTCCGCTTGCAGAAACTGCAGGCGATGCGCGATGCGGCGGCACAGCTCATGTCGCGCAACCGTTTGGGCCGCGATGTCTTCGCGCGCGGCGAGCCCGAGAAGCTCGTCTTCGACACCAAGGTCGAATATGCCGACAATCTCATCGACCTGCTCAAGGCCTATGCCGAGAGGCGGCAGAAGAAGGCGCGCCATCACACTTATACGATCAAGCGCATCAAGGCATGGTCGATCAAGGACGCGCGCCAGATCCTCGAGCGGCTGGTCGGACGCATGGACAATTGGGGCAGCCTCGACACGTGGCTTGCCGACTATATGGGCTCGGCCGAGGGCCGCACCACGGTGATCGCTTCGAGCTTCACCGCAAGCCTCGAGCTCGCCCGCGAAGGCGTCATCGAGATCAGGCAGGAACGGGCCTTCGAGCCCATCTACATGCGCCGGCGCGCCAGCGCCGCGTGAGAAGGAAGTAGAAAGTCATGACTAGGCCACAGGCAATTGCGACGCCACCGGAAGCCGAGGAACCGGTGATGGATGAAAGCATGTCAGAGCCGAGCGACAATGTGACGATGCATCCGCGCGCCGATCGCAGCCATCACCTGCGCATCGTCGAAGCACTGCTGTTTGCCGCGGCCGAACCCTTGTCGGCCGAGCAATTGAGCGCCGCCTTGCCGGAAGGGGTTGACCTGCCGTCCTTGCTGGCCGATCTGCAGACGAATTATGCCAATCGCGGTGTCAACCTGGTCCAGGTCGGCGGCAAATGGGCGCTGCGCACCGCGGGCGATCTGAGCTTCCTGTTGCGCCGCGAGGCGGTCGAGCAGAAGCGCCTGTCGAAGGCAGGGCTCGAGACGCTGGCGATCATCGCCTATCACCAGCCCGTCACCCGCGCCGAGATCGAGGAAATCCGTGGCGTCGCCATTTCCAAGGGCACGCTCGACACCTTGCTGGAAGTCGGCTGGGCGCGCATGCGCGGGCGCCGCCGCACGCCGGGCCGTCCGGTGACCTATGGCACGACGCCCGCCTTCCTGTCGCATTTCGGTCTGAACGAGATCGGCGATCTGCCGGGCATGCAGGAGCTGCGCGGCGCCGGCCTGCTCGATGCCACGATGCCGCCGGGCTTCGATGTGCCGATCCCCAGGGTGACCGACGAATTGACGCCGGAGGAGGATCCTCTCGACGGGGATGAGCAGATTCCCTTGGAAATGCATTTGCCGGAAGAGGAAGAGCCTGTGCCCGAGGAGGGGCAGGACAGCGGCGAGGCCAATTCCTGACCGTGCTGCTCAGTCTTCTTGGCCTCGGCCGGGCGGTAGTGTACATCGCCCCTTATGAACACGGCAGAATTCGTCAACGGAACCGTGAAATCACATGAATGGGGTCCGCGCGGCACGGCAGGGGCGACCTTCGCCGGGCGGCTGACCTTCGAGGATGTGAGCCTGAGTTTCGGCCCGATCCAGGCGGTGCGGAGCGTCAGTTTCGATCTGAAGCCCGGCGAGATCGTCTGCCTACTGGGCCCCTCGGGCTGCGGCAAGACCACCCTTTTGCGGATCGCGGCCGGGATCGAGCGGCCTGAGACCGGTCGCGTTCTGATCGACGACCTGGAAATGGCGGGGCCCAAGAGTTTCGTGCCGCCCGAGAAGCGCAATATCGGGCTCATGTTCCAGGATTTCGCGCTCTTCCCGCATATGAGCATCATCGACAATGTGGCTTTCGGCTTGCGCGGACTGCGCCGCGCCGATGCGCTGAACGAGGCGCGCCACGCCTTGAAGCGGGTCGGCCTTGAAGATTATGAGCGCGACTATCCGCATCGCCTGTCGGGCGGCGAGCAGCAGCGCGTGGCCCTGGCACGCGCCATCGTGCCGCGCCCGCAGGTTATGCTGATGGACGAGCCGTTTTCCGGCCTCGACCAGCGCCTGCGCGACAATGTGCGCGCCGAGACCCTGGCCTTGCTGAAGGAGACGCGCGCCACCGCGATGCTGGTCACGCATGATCCGGTGGAGGCGCTGGGCCTGGCCGACCGCATTCTGCTGATGCGCCGCGGCCGCCTGATCCAGGCCGGAACGCCGATGGAAACATATCGCTGTCCGGCCGATGCCGAGGCGGCGCGCTTTTTCTGCGACATGAACGAGCTGACGGGCCGGATACGAAACGGCCAGGCCGAAACGCCGCTGGGAACCTTCCCTGCCCAGGGCCGGGCCGAGGGCGAAGCGGTGCTGGTGATGGTGCGGCCGCAGGCCTTTTCGGCGGCACCCGCGGGACTTGGCCCCGAAGGTTTCGTCCTCGCCGAACGCTTCATCGGCGATGCGACGCTTCTCACCGTGATCTTCAAGGGCCTGGAAGAGCCGGTTGCCGTCCGCATGCCAGCGGGCACGGCGCCGGGGCAGGGCACAAGCCTCGCCTTTTCCATTGATCCGGCTCAGGTTTTGGTCTTTACGGCAGATGGTTCCACCCCCATCTAACAGGCGGGCAGTTTTGTTGCGGCGCTCACCCCTTTCTGCAATAGTGCCCGCAACGCAAGGGCCGGTGGGCCCTCATGATCTCAAGGGAGTAGTAAATGGGTTCGCTTTCGATTTGGCACTGGCTGCTGGTGATCCTGGTGGTCGTCCTCCTGTTCGGCCGCGGCAAGATCTCCGATCTGATGGGTGATGTGGCCAAGGGCATCAAGAGCTTCAAGAAGGGCATGGCTGACGACACAGCCGATGCCGAGGCTGACGACAAGACGAAGTCGCTCGAGCAGCCGACCGAGACCAAGGTCGGCGACAAGGTCAAAAGCTGATTTGGGCTGAGGCCCGGAGCTGACGGGGCCAGAGAGCCACAATGTTTGATTTCGGCATCGGCTATACCGAACTGGTGGTGATCGCCCTGGTGGCCATCATCGTCATCGGACCCAAGGATCTTCCCAAGGTTCTCCGCGCCTTCGGCCGCACCATGCAGAAGGTGCGCGGCATGGCGCGCGAATTCCAGGGCCATCTCGATCAGGCGATGCGGGAAGCCGGCGTCGACGAGATCAAGAAGGAAATCAGCAATCTCAAGACCATGAATCCGGTCGAGGATGTGAAGAAGGAGATCAACTCGATCTCCGCCAGCAATCCGATACCGACGGTGGCGAAAGATCTGACCGCCGAGCTGAAGAAGCAGGACGACGACTTCAAGAAGTTTTTCGGCGAGAACGGCGCCACGCCGGCTGAGCCCAAGCCTGCGGCGGAAGCCGTGAAGGCGGAGTCCGCGCCCGCCGCCAAGCCCGAAGCGCCACCCGTGGTGCATTGATGAGCCAGGCCGATATCGACGCTACCGAAGCTCCTCTGCTCGACCATCTGATCGAGTTGCGCAAAAGGCTGATCTATTGCGTGATCGGCCTCGTCCTCGCTTTCGTGCTGAGCTTCGCCTTCTCGACCCAGATCTTCAACATCCTGATCTTGCCCTTCGAATGGGGAACGGGTGCATCGGCCAAGCTCATTCAGACCCAGCTTTTGGGCTTCTTCCTGGTGAAGCTCAAGATCGGCTTCTTCGGCGCGCTATTCATCACCTTTCCGCTCATCGCCATCCAGATCTATCGCTTCGTGGCGCCGGGCCTCTACAGCAATGAGCGCAACGCCTTCCGGCCCTATCTCATCGCCACACCGGTCTTCTTCGTGCTCGGCGCCTGTCTCGTCTTCTTCTTCCTGCTGCCGGTCGCGATCAGGTTTTTCTACAGCCTCATCGAAGGTACGGGCGGCGGCGGGCAGTCGGCGGTCGAGCTCATGCCGGATGTGCTCTCCTATCTCGACTTCGTGATGATGCTGATCCTGGCCTTTGGTCTGTGCTTCCAGCTTCCCGTCATCCTGACCCTTCTCGGCCAGATCGGCGTTCTCTCCTATGAACAGCTCAAGAGCGGGCGCAAATTCGCGATCGTTGGCGTCTTCATTGTCGCTGCCGTCCTGACACCGCCCGATCCCATTTCGCAGATCGCCATGGCGGTCCCGCTGATGGCGCTCTATGAGGTCTCCGTGCAGGCCGTAAGATTCCTCGAAAGCCGGCGCGCTGCCCAGGCGGCGAAAGAGGCCGCCGCCGAATAACCGACCGACTAGCAATAAATTCTTAAGATTGATCCAGCCTTTGCCTTCCTCGGCCGGGGCCTTATAGCATCCCGCAACACGGGAATCGGACATGCACGACATCAAATTCATCCGCGACAATCCGCAAGGCTTCGATGAGGGTCTCGCCAAGCGCGGGCTGCCGGCGCAGGCGGCGGCGCTCGTCGCCCTCGATGAGGAACGCCGCAGCCTCATTGCCAGGCTCCAGGCGCTGCAGGAGCGCCGCAACGCCGCCTCCAAGGAGATCGGCCAGGCCATGGGCAAGGGGGGCGACAAGGCGAAAGCCGAGGCGCTCAAGGCGGAGGTCGCCCGCATCAAGGACGGCATGCCGGCCGAGGAGGAAGCGCTGAAGGCCGCCGAGGCCGCCTTGCACAATGCGCTCGCCGCGATCCCCAACCTGCCGGCGGATGACGTTCCGGAAGGGCCGGACGAGACCGCCAATGTCGAGATCCGCCGCCACGGGAGGCCCCGGGGCCTCAACATGGCGAAGCAGCATTTCGAAATCGGCGAAGCGCTGGGGCTCATGGATTTCGAGACGGCAGCGAAGATTTCGGGCGCCCGGTTCGTCGTGCTCAAGGGCGCGCTCGCCCGGCTCGAGCGGGCGCTCGGCAATTTCATGATCGATCTCCACACGCGCGAGCATGGCTATACCGAGGTCAATCCGCCCTTGATCGTGCGCGACGAAACCATGTTCGGCACGGCGCAACTGCCGAAATTCGCCGAGGACCAGTTCCATACGACCGATGGCCGCTGGCTCATCCCGACGGCGGAAGTCTCGCTCACCAATCTGGTGCGCGAGTCCGTGCTGGAGGAAGAGGCGCTGCCGATCCGCGTCACGGCCTGGACGCCGTGCTTCCGCGCGGAAGCGGGTGCTGCCGGCCGCGACACCCGCGGCATGATCCGCCAGCATCAGTTCTCCAAGGTCGAGCTCGTCTCGATCACGGCGCCTGAGCAGTCGGGCGATGAACATGAGCGCATGACCAGATGCGCCGAGGAAGTCCTGAAGCGCCTCGACCTGCCGTTCCGCACGCTGACCCTGTCGACCGGCGACATGGGGTTCTCGGCGCGCAAGACCTATGACATCGAGGTCTGGTTGCCGGGCCAGAACGCCTATCGCGAGATTTCCTCCTGTTCCGTCTGCGGCGACTTTCAGGCGCGGCGCATGGATGCGCGCTTCAGGTCCAAGGAAGGCAAGGGGCCGCGTTTCGTGCACACGCTCAACGGCTCGGGCGTCGCCGTCGGCCGCGCCCTCATCGCGGTGCTCGAGAACTACCAGAACCCGGACGGCAGCATCACGATTCCGGAGGCGCTGCGCCCCTATATGAACAACGAGACGACGATAAAGGCTCCGTGATGCGCATCCTTCTCACTAATGATGACGGCATATATGCCGAAGGCCTCGAGTCGCTGGAAAAGATCGCGCGCGAGATTTCCGACGACATCTGGATCGTGGCGCCGGAATCCGAGCAATCGGGTGCCTCGCATTCGCTGTCGCTCGCCGACCCCTTGCGCCTGCGCAAGATCGGCGAGCGGCGATTCGCCGTCCTCGGCACGCCGACCGACTGCGTCGTCATGGCGGCGCGCAAGATCATGCCCGACGCGCCCGATCTCGTCCTCTCCGGCGTCAATCGCGGCCAGAACATCGCCGATGACGTGACCTATTCCGGCACCATCGCCGCCGCGATGGAGGGCACCACGCTTGGCTTCAAGTCTATCGCGCTGTCGCAAGTCATCGGCATCCACAATCGCGATGCGCTCACCTACGACGTCGCCGAACGCCATGGCGCCAATGTGCTCAAGCAGCTTCTCGATGTCGAACTGGGCCCGGGCGTGCTGCTCAACATCAATTTCCCGGACTGCCGGCCGGACGAGGTTGTGGGTGTCGAGGTGACGCGGCAAGGCAAGCGCGACCAGAATCTCCTCACCATCGATGAGCGCCGCGACACGCGCGGGCGGCCTTATTACTGGATCGGCTTCCAGCGCGAGCGCGGCAATCCGCCGGCCGGCACCGATCTCAGGGCCGCTTTCGAAAAGCGCATCTCGGTGACGCCGCTTCACATGAACCTGACACAGCTCGAAGCCGTAGAGCCATTGCGGGTGGCGCTGGAGAAAACGTGACCGAGGACTATCGCAAGATCGAGCTGATCATGTCCCTGCGTAACCAGGGCATCCGCGATCAGAAGATTCTCGAAGCGATAGAGCGTACCCCTCGTGAAATGTTCTTAGGCCCGTCCTTCCAGCCGATGGCCTATGCCGACCAGGCATTGCCGATCGCCTGCGGCCAGACGATCAGCCAGCCCTATGTGGTCGCGTTCATGACCGACCGGCTGAAATTGAACGACCGCTGCAAGGTGCTCGAGATCGGCACCGGCTCGGGCTACCAGACCGCCATCCTGTCGCCGCTCTGCCGCCGGGTCTATACGATCGAGCGCTACCGCACGCTGGCGAGAGAGGCCGGTGAGCGCTTCAAAGTGCTGGGCCTCTCCAATGTCACGCAAATGGTGGGCGATGGCTATAAAGGCTGGCCGAGACTGGCGCCCTTCGACCGCATCATCGTCACCGCGGCGGCAGCCGAGGTGCCGCAGGCGCTGGGCGATCAGCTGGCCATGGGCGGCATCATGATCATCCCGCTGCAGTCGGGACCGATGAGCCAGGAGCTCGTGCGCATCAGCCGGGACGAACGGGGTTTTGTCCATGAGCGGCTTCTGCCGGTGAGATTCGTTCCCCTGGTGGAGGGAATCGCCCGGGAAAGCTAGGTCAATCTGGAATACTTGCTTTTTTTGCTCGGATAAACTAAGTCGGTGGACTAAGTCTACTGGAGACCGTAATGCTGACTGTGAATATTCATGAAGCGAAAACGCATTTGTCGCGCCTTATAGAGAAGGCCGCAAAAGGCGAGCCATTTGTCATCGCTAAAGCCGGGAAACCAATGGTTAAGGTTGTTCCGATTGAGCAAGCCGATTCGACAAAGATGCGTCGGCTTGGCTTCATGGAAGGGCAGATTTCTGTCCCGGATGACTTCGACGAGATGGGGAGCGAACAGATTGAGCAGCTCTTTGGCGGCGGTGAATGAAGATCCTGCTGGATACTCATCTCATTCTGTGGGCCGCTGGCAAAACTGATCGCCTTCCCATCGCAGCCGTCAAAGAGATTGAAGATCGTGAGAACGAACTTCTGTTCAGTCCAGTGAGCATATGGGAGGTAGCCATTAAGCGCGGACTGGGACGAGATGACTTTCAAGTTGATCCACGCGTGTTGCGGCGCGGGCTCTTAGATAACGGCTATCGAGAACTCCCTGTAACCAGCGAGCATGCGGTGGCCATAGATGGTCTTCCTCCAATCCACAAAGACCCATTCGATCGCATGCTCGTGGCACAGGCGCTCGTCGAAGGCATAACGCTCTTTACGATCGACAAGAAGCTCGTCAGCTATCCGGCGCCCATACGGAAACTCTGACTCCAAGAAGCTGATTCAAGTCGCTGTCCATTAGCTAGATGCGATCATGCCGTAGCCGCCGTTTTCGGGTGGCCGCCCCCCGGCATGGGGACTATTGTCGGAGCACTGCGATTGACGAGGTGCCGTGATGAGCACGACCATTCTGACCGATCACGTCGAGACGCCCATTGGTCCCATGATCCTCATGGTCGAGGACGACGTGATGATCGGGCTTGAGTTCGACGATCAGCCCGAGCGCTACATGAAGGACATCAGGCGCCGCCATCCCGATCACGTGATGCGGGAGACCGCCAATCCGTGCGGCTTCTCGGATCATCTGCGGGCCTATTATGGGGGCGATGTCGCAGCGGTCGACGGTTTGCCGGCGAAAGGCGGCGGCACGCCGTTCCAGGAACGCGTCTGGGCCGAGCTACGGCGCATTCCGGTCGGCACGACCATCTCCTATGGAGAACTCGCGGTGAGGCTCGGCGACAAGAATGCGATGCGCGCCGTGGGCCTCGCCAATGGCCGCAATCCGATCTCGGTCGTGGTGCCGTGCCATCGCGTCATCGGCTCGGACGGGACGCTCACCGGCTATGGCGGCGGCCTGCCGCGCAAGACCTGGCTCCTCAATCATGAAGGGGTGCCGATCCGCAACGGCCGGGTCGATCGGCAGAATGATCTCTTCGACGCGTGACCGAGAGTTCTATTGCCATTCGGCGTGAACCAGATCGCGCAAGCGCTCGAGGCTCGGTATCTTGAGGGCCCGGCCGTCCTTGAGGACATAGCCCTGGGCTTCGAGCCAGGCGAATTCGCGGCTGACGGCTTCCCGATGCGTGCTGATGCGGGCTGCGAACTCGGCGTGTTTCGGCGCCGGCGACAGGACAGCCTGTTCCTTGTCTCGTGCGGCTGCCTCCGCCAGACGCAGCAACTCCGCCCGCAGCCTCTGGCGAACCGCCATGGTGCTGAATTCAAAGATGCGCGTCGTGAGCACACGCACTTGTCCTGTCAGGTGCTTCAGCACGGCCATGGTGAATTGCGGATGATTGGCAATAGCGGCGTGGAAATGCGGCTGCCGCATCACCGCCGCGACGCAACGCTCGACGCATTCGACGCTCGCAGATCGAGGCTGGCTGTCGAGGGCCGACAGCTCGCCGACGATCGTGCCGGCGGCAACGTCCCTGAAGCCCACACGCTGCCCGTCGGCCGAATAGATGCTGACCCGCGCCTGCCCCTCGAGCAGAAACAGAACATCGAAGGTCAGGTCCGTATGGCCCATGATAAGCTCTTGCGCACCATATTCGCGGATCGCGCAATGCTTGACGACCTCGGCAAAAGCCGCCTCATCCAGGGATTTGAAATAGGGGATCGACCTCAATGCGTCCAAATGTTGCTTGCTCATGTCACAATGTCGGTAGGGCGGTGGAGCCGTCGACCGTGATTAAGAACACCAAAGCCGCGCCACGGCAATGGTGATATTGCCTCATCCTTGAACGGCCGGCCGGGCCGGCGCGGGCAAGAACGCAAGACCCTTCGAAGTGGGGCTTTGAGGGCTCGCGTTCCGCACCCGATGCTCGGACGAGCACGGATCGATGCAGGCTTCAGGACGGATCGTGATAGCGCTGCGACAGCGTAAGGACTTCGGCGGCGACGACATAAGGATGCTGATTCGCCGCCTGCGGCACTACCTTGCCGGACTTATCGATGACGACTCCTATGTCATCCAGGAGTTCAGGGCTCATCGCTTTCAGCGCTTCCAGCGCTTCGATTTCGCGTCTGCGGGCCCGGTAGGCCTCTTGCTTCAACCTCACCCAGGCCGCAAGCTTGCTCAGGCGGGTGGAGCCGAAGAGACGCGAAGTATTACGGCTGACCAGGCGCTCTGCTTGAGTGTTCATGGTTCTCTCCTTTGTCGCGATCGGCTTCGATTTGGAGGCACTCTCGAACTGTGGTGCAAAGTTTAACGGTCAGGTGCGAACCATGTCTGTGAGTAAACTCACCTGAGGGAAGAGAGAAACGCTTGAGGAGTAAGGGGGAAGCGGCTTCAGCAAAAAAAGAACCCCATCCCGGGCGTCGGAACCGGAATGGGGTAGTTGCCTCCGGAGGAAGTCCAGAGGTGGGGAGATTTCAGGTCTCGTCGTCGCGGCCTGCGAGCAGGTAGGCGGGCAGCAAGGCAAGCGCGACGGCGAGCACAAAGACGAAGATCATGAAGGCGGCGAGCGCAACGAAGCCCGTGTCCTTGTAGGTGGCGATCGCCAGATGAGCGCCGGGCCAGATCACGCCGGCGGCCATGATGGCGAAGAAATAGAACGCGAGCTCCTTGAGAGAGGGCGTTAGGAGCCCGCGCCCCACGCTGAGTGCCGCGATGAGCACCAGCGGGAGGGAAAGAAGAAGGCCGGCAATCGTCATGCTGTCGGCACTGAGCGTGAAGAACACATGAGCGGCGACCAGCAGGATCGCAACAAGCACGAAGGCGGCGAGAAAGCGCCCGCGATGAAGATGAAAGCTGCGCGGCGACCTCGATTGCGACACTTGAGCCCCCATGACCATGCCCCTGATTTATGACCGCTTGTGCCGATTCGAATGCTGCGATGGTGGAAAGGCGGTTACCGGATTCGCCGGTGAGGGCTCGTCAGCGAGGTCGCCGAGCTTGCCGATATCCATGCCGATATCGTTGAGAAGCTTGGCGTCCATGGCGCTCAGGCACGCCATGGTTTCCTCCTCGAGACGGCGGGCGCGGCGGGCCTGCCATTTCGTGTTCACCCAGGCGGCAAATCTCCCGAGCGGCTTAGCGCTCGAAGGGCGGCGTGTGAGCGGACGATGTGCGTGAGCATTCATAGTCTCTCTCCTGTGCTGCTTTCCGGCTTCTGGACGACCGGATTCGATTTGATGCAGGAGAGCTTAGTGAGACGGCAGGTTAACGTCTGTGGGGAAACTCACAGCCGAAAAAGCCCGGATTCAAGCGCTTTTTGGCGTCTTCCGGTTGCGCAGGACATGTTCGTGGCCGGCGTCATAAAGGGCTGAATCGCGAAAATCATGGGCAGTGAGCACGGGTCCCACGATCACCAGGGCAGTGCGGGTGAGCTTGGCTGAGCGAACCTTCCTGGCAATGGTCGCGAGCGTGCCATGGATGATCTGCTCGTCGGGCCAGCTCACCCGATAGCCGACGACGACCGGGCAGTCGGGCCCGTAATGCGGGATCAAGGCGCGCTCCACATAGCCCAGATTGCGCACCGAGAGATGGATGACGAGCGTCGCCTTGGCGCGGCCCAGTTCCTCGAGTCGCTCCATTTCCGGCATCGGCGAGGCCTGCATGGCGGTGCGGGTCAGGATGATCGTCTGGGCGATTTCGGGCAACGTGAACTCGGTCTTGAGGGCCGCCGCCGTCGCCGCGAAGGCCGGCACGCCCGGCGTCACGTCATAGGGAATGCCGAGCTGGGCGAGCCGGCGCATCTGCTCGGCAATGGCACCATAGATCGAGGGATCACCGGAATGCACGCGCGCGACGTCTTTGCCGGCGCGATGCGCGGCTTCGATCTCGGCGATGATCTCGTCGAGATGGAGGGGAGCCGTGTCGATGACGCGCGCGCCTTCGGGTGCTGCCTTGACGATCTCTTCCGGCACCAGCGAGCCCGCATAGAGACAGACCGGGCAGCTCTGGATGAGCCGCAAGCCGCGCAACGTGATGAGATCGGGTGCGCCTGGCCCGGCGCCGATGAAATGAACCGTCATGCTTTTCTCTTCCTGGCATAGCCGCGCGGCGTATAGGCATAGGTCCGGCCATCGCCGCGCTGAAAGGATTTCGACTGCGATGAGCCCACCATCACCAGCGTCAGCATGTCGACCGCTTCCGGATCGAAATCCTTGAGCGGGACGATGTGCACTTTCTCTTCCGTGCGGCCGAGATTGCTCGCGACGATGACCGGCGTGTCTTCCGCCCGATAGGGCTTTAGTATGGCGATCGCCCGTTCCAGCTGATCACGGCGTTTGAGCGAACGCGGATTGTAGAAGGCGGTGACGAAGTCGCCCTGCGCGGCGGCCTTGAGCCTTTGCTCGATGATCTCCCAGGGAGTGAGCAGATCGGAGAGCGAGATGCAGCAGAAGTCATGGCCGATCATGGCGCCGGCCCGCGCCGCCGCCGCCTGGAAGGCGGAAATGCCGGGCAGCACCTCTAGGGCGATGCGCTCGGGCGCCAGATCGATGAGCTCGAAGGCGAGCGCCGCCATGGCATAGATGCCGGGATCGCCAGAGCAGATGAGGGCGACCTGGCGGCCCTCTTTGGCAAGCGCGATGGCATGGCGCACCCGCGTCTCTTCGGCGCCGAGCGGAAAGCGGTGCTCCTGCTGCGCGCCTTTCAGATCCCGGGCGAGATCGAGATAGAGATCGTAGCCGACCCAGTCGGTGGCCTGGCGCAAGGCCGCGCTCGCCGCCGGGCTGCGCGAGGCATGGTCGCCCGGGCCAAGGCCGACGAGGCTGATCCGGCCTTGCACGCGGCCGCGCGGCTCGAGGACCGGGGCAGGGGCGAGCGCCACGGCGCAGGTGGCGCGTTGTGATTTGGTCTTGGGCACGATCAGCTGGGCTTCATGTCCTGCCGCCGCCAGGGCAGCCCCTTCGGCGACGCCCGGACAGCCGACTTCTTTCATCACCAGAGAGGAAGGCGTCTTGAGCCTGGGAGCCTCGGCATTGAGCTCGGCCGCCGTAAACACGCGCAGCGGCAGGCCGAGATGCCGCGCCAGGGCATGGATTGCCGCTTCGTCTTCCTTGAGATCGATGGAGGCGATGGCCGCCAGGGCGCTCCGTGACAGGCGATGCCGGGCGAGCGTGTCGTCCACGAGGGTCACGAGCTCGTCCGCCGCGACGCCGCGTTCGCCGCCGACGCCCAAAGTGAGGACTCTCGGATGATAGACGAGATGCGACGGCGAGCCGGTCAGATCCTCATGGGTCGCGGTGATCTCGATCGTGGCGGTCGGAGATGCCGGAAGATCGAGCCAGGGAATCGGGCCGCTGATCCTGACGCTTTCGCCGGCCAGGAGATGTGCGGCAAAGGCCTTCATGTCCTCGGGATTGGCCAATACCCAGCCTGGTGGAGGGTCATCCAGTGCTCCGCCGAAGCGCAGATCGCTGGCCGTGGTGACCGCCGCATGGCCGCCGGTGATCTCGGCGATCCTTCGCGCCAGTTCATTGGCGCCGTGATGTCCACCGAGCAACGGTATGACCGAGCTGCCGTCCTCCGCCACCGCCAGGACCGGCGGTTCCTGGCGCTTGTCGTCGAGCACCGGCGCCAAAGCGCGGATGACGATGCCGGAAGCGCAGAGCGCGATGATCGGCTGGCCATCGCGGAAGAGGTCTTGCAGCGCCGCGGTCGCCTTTTCATAGGCCTGATCGGGTCCGCTCACGCAGCGCGGTCCGTGGATCTCGGCCTGAAATGCGTCCTTCAGCTTCTGCGCCAAAGACAAAGCGGAGCTTCCCAGGATGAAAATGGCGGGCGCCTTCACCACGACTCGCCGCCCTTATAGATGAGGATGGTCGAGAAATAGGGGCGCTCGCCCTCCGGAACATCCGCAAGCCGCGTGACCTTCTCGTCATCGAGCGTCGCCCTTTCGATGATGATCGCCTGGCCTGCAAGGTCCAGCTCGTTCAGCACGCCGCGGATCTTATCGAAATGCTGGCCGACCTTCATGATGGCAATCGCATCGGAGGAGATGATCTCCTGCTTGAGGCGCGAAGCGTCGAGCGTGCCCGGCAGCACCTTCAATATATCGTTGCGCGCCGCGAGCGGCCGGTTGATCGCCGCGGCGCAGGCAGTGATCGAGCTGATGCCCGGCACGACCTGCGTCAGATAAGTCTGCGCCAGCCGCGTCAGCAAATAAGCGAAGCTGCCATAGAACAGGGGATCGCCCTCGCAGAGAAAGGCGACGTCGCGTCCTTGATCGAGATGACGGGCGATCGCCTGCGCGGCGGCGTCATAGGCTTCCTGCGCCGGCGCTCTCTCGTGCCGCATCGGCACGTCGATGGCGAGCTCGATCACGTCTTCCGGGATGAAGGGCGCGGCGATACTTCGCGCCAGGCTGTCGTTGCCGTTCGCCGCCGGATAGGCGATGACCGGGACTTGCGAGATGAGGCGCCAAGCCTTGAGCGTGATGAGCTCGGGATCGCCGGGTCCGACGCCGAGCCCATAGAACGTGCCGCTCATGGCTTGACCGCTCGCCATTGCAGCACCGCCATGCGCGGCTTGAGCGCCCTGAGCGGGCCGATGCGCGCGAGATAAGAGACATCGAGGCGGACCAGGTCGCCGCCATATTTCTCCTGCAGGTCGACCAGATGCAACTCGCCCTCGAGGGTGACGACATTGGCCACCATGCGCCCTTGCGACTTGAGCGTCGCCCAGCCCGCCTCGAACACGCCGGGAATGCCCATGCCACCGCCGATGAAGACGGCGTCGGGCGCCTCCTGGCCGGGGAGGCTCGATGGCGCTTCGCCGGCGATGACCTCGAGGCGCGGTGTGCCGAGGCGATCGGCATTCTCGCAGATCATGCGCAAGCGTTCCGGGTTATGTTCGAAAGCAATGGCCCGCGCGCCCCGCGCCGCGCGCATCCATTCGATGGCGATCGAGCCGCAACCGGCGCCGACATCCCACAGGAGCGCATCTGGATAGGGGGCCAAAGCGGCAAGCGTCGCGGCGCGCACCTCGCGCTTGGTGAGCTGGCCGTCATGGATGAAGGCCTCATCGGGAAGGCCGGGAACGCGCGGCAGCAAGGCGGCGCCGGGCTTGGGCCGGCAACAGATGGCGAGCGTGTTGAGATCGGAGAAAGAGCGCTCGGCAAAATCATCCGCCCGGAACCGGACGCTGTTCTCGCGCGGGCCGCCCATATTTTCGAGCACGGTCATTTCGCTGGGGCCGTAGCCGCGCGCGACGAGGCGGCGGGCGACCTCGGCGATGGTCGAGCCATCGGCGGTGAGCGCCAGGAGACGCACATCGGGCTGGATGAAAGCTTCGAGATTGGCGGCGGGCCGGCCGTGCAAGGTGATCATGTCGCAATCGCCGAGCGGCCAGCCCATGCGCGCGGCGGCAAGGCTGAAGGACGAAAGATGGGGGACGATCTCCATCTCCTCGAACGGCACGATCTCCAGGAGCTTGCGCGCGACGCCGTAGTTGAGCGGATCGCCGGTCGCCAGCACCACCGTCCGCCGGCCGCGCAAGGGCTTGATGCGGTCGATGACGGCGCTGAACGGCTGGGGCCATTCATGCCGCTCCGCCTTGGTCTCGCCAGTGAGCGCCAGGAGGCGGTTCGAGCCGACGATGACCTCGGCATCGCGGAGCAGGGACTTGGCGCGCGGCGAGAGGCCGCCGAGGCCGTCCTCACCCATGCCGATGATGCTGAGCCATCTGGTCATATGGTCATATCCGCCGTTACCGCATTGACGACCGAAGAGGCCATGGCCGATCCGCCGCGCCGGCCGAGAAGCGTGGCGAAGGGGACAGCACGCGGGTTTTCCGCCAGTTCATCCTTGGACTCGCTCGCTCCGATGAAGCCGACCGGGAAGCCGACAATGGCAGCGGGCCGATCGGCCCCGGCGTCGAGCGCCTCGAGCAGCGCGAAAAGCGCCGTCGGCGCATTGCCGATGACGACGACGGCGCCTTCGAGACGCGGCAGCCACAAGGAAACCGCCGCCGCCGACCGCGTGATCTTGCGCGCAAGGCCGAGCTCGCGGGCTTTCTCATCATTCAGGGTACAGACGATCTCGACGCCCGCCGGCAGCATGCGCGCGATGATGCCGTGGCGGACCATCTCGCTGTCGGTGAAGACGGGTCTCCGGTCCTTCAGGGCCTGAGCGATCGCTTCCGGCAGATCGGCCGAGATCCGCAGATCGGCGACGATATCGGTCATGCCGCAGGAATGGATCACGCGCTCGGCAATGCCGCGGGCGGATGCCGGCAGGCCCGACAGATCGGCCATGGCGCGGATCGCGGCGAAGGACTGCCGGTAGATCTCGGCCGGATCGTTCACATAGTCTCTCACCGCTTTTTCATGCTCCGGGGTCCGAGCGGATGATCGGCATGAGGGTAGGGGTGGTGATGATGCCCGTGATCGTGCCCGTCATGATCGTGGTGGTGGTGATGATGGTGGTCATGGTCATGATGATGATCGTGGCCGTGATCATGGTCATGGTGGTGGTCATGATCATGGTGATGATGACCGGTCTTGCCGGTGCCGATTCCTTCCACATGATGATGGTGGCTCTCCTGCGGCGCGCCGACTTCGGCTTCGAAGCCCAGCACCTGGGTGCGGAATTTGCACATCTGGCAGTTCATTGCGGTTTCGCCCGTCGTGATCTGCTCGATCCGCTCGACGAAGGTGTCGATCACCGCCGGATGGTCGTTGAGATAGGGCGCCTTGATGAACTGGATGCCGGGATATCGCTTGGCCACCGCATCGGTCGCATCATAGATGCGCTGAACCAGTATCCCGGTGAACAGGAAATACGGGAAGACGATGATGCGCCGGTAGTTGAGCCGTGCCGCATGCTCGAGCGCCGGCTCGACCAGCGGGAAGGTCACGCCGGAATAGGCGGTCTCGGCCCAGCCGAAGCCGAAACCTTCCCACAAAAGCCGGGTGACCTTCGACACGTTCGAATTGGCGTCGGGATCGGATGCACCCCGCCCGACGACGACCAGCAAGGTCTCATGCCGGCCGATGTCGCCCGGCGCGCTGGCGAGGGCTTCCTCGACGCGGTCGGCGGCGGCACGCATCATCTTGGGATCGATGCCGAGCTCCTTGCCGTAATCGATCCTGACGCCGTTCTTGACGGCATAGGTATTGAGAACCGAGGGAATGTCGTTCTTGGCATGGCCCGCGGCGAAGAGCATGCCGGGCACCGCGAGCACCTTGTCGACGCCCTCCGCCCGGAGCCTGTCGAGCCCGTCGCGGATGATGGGGGTGGCGAATTCGAGATAGCCGAATTCGACGGGCTGACCGGGGAATCGCTGCTTCAGATGCTGAGCGAGGACGGCGAATTCCTGCACAGCATCCTCATCGCGGCTGCCATGGCCGCACAACATCACACCGGTTTTTGTCTGCATGGGTCCCTGCCTCTCGTTCGCTGCAAGAAAGGACAGGTTCCAGGCACGGGGATCCCGCGCCTTGGTTTTTCCGCAGCTCCGGCATTGGCCCCCGATTTGGGTCGGCCGCACCGGACTTGCTTTCAGTTCCTGGAGGAACGCTGCTCGTCTTGCTTTGGCCACACCTAGCGGGACGGACCTGACCGGTCAATCGCCGACGCGACCAGCGATGATGCAAAGGCGTCACGTGGCTGATAGGAGGAAATGACGTCAGGAAACAACCCTGCTGATTCGCGATTTATGGGCACTGGGAGGGCTGATGGCGGTGGCGGCCTGCGCCTCGGTGCCGAGCCTGCCCTATGAAAAGGGCGTCGGCGTCGTCGACATCCTGCGCAATGTGAAATGCGAGCTTGCGACAGCCTATCGCGAGAACAGCGTGCGCTTTCCGTGGCTGCGCAACTGGGCGGCCGGCGTCGAGCTCACCCTCGATGTGACGGAAGCACGCAGCGGCGGAGCCTCGGCCCAGATCCTGGTGCCGATCCATGTGACCGACAGCTTCCGCCTGGGCGCCGATGCGCGCCGCCGTGCCAAGGCGCAAAGCGTCGCCTCGGTGACCTTCTCGACCGCGCTCGCGAGCCTCAGCCAGGCCGAATGCGCTCATTATCTGCCGGGGCAGGGGCCCGAGCCGCTCCTCAAAGGCAATCTCGGCCTCAAGACCTGGATCAGCCGCGCGGCCGAGGCGATCGATGCCGCCGGCATCGCTGAAGCGACCGACGGGCTCGGCTATATCATCGAATTCGGCATCGAAGCCGGCGCCGGCCTGGATCCGGGCTTCAGCATCATCCGTGTCGGTGATTATGAGCTGGGCGGCGGCGCCGGCCTTGCCACCAGCCGCGAGGACACGCACACGCTCAATATCGCCATGGCGCCGATCCGGGCCGTGCCGCCGGCGCCCGTCTATGTGACGAACCTCACCGGCCCGCAGCCGCAAACGCGCACCGGGCCCGGACCGGCCGCGCCGGCGCAGAAACGCCAGGCCGCGCGTCCCGCAACGGGCGTTCCGCAGCAGACGCAGCAGGATCTGAGCAACATCATCCGCAGCCTGAAGCAAAGCCAGACCGGAAGGGATTGAATGTCGAGATTTTTGTGCGTCCTGTGGCTCTTGTTGGCCGCGCTCGTGACTGCCGCGGCCGCGGCGGATTGGACGACCTATGTGAATGGCCGCTTCGGCGCGACCGCCGATATCCCTGCGAGCTACGAAGCAGGCGAGGCGCCGGCGAATGATGACGGCTTAAGCTTCACCTCGCCCGAAGGCGATGCGACGATCGCGGTCTGGGGCGCTCTGGCGACCGTCAATGAAGAGAGCTTTGCCGACTACGCCAAGCGTCTCGTCTCCTATGACGAGGATGACGGCTGGAAAGTGAGTTACTCGGCCGGCAGAGAGGACTGGTTCGCCTTTTCCGGCAGCAAAGCCGATCGCATCTTCTATGAGAAGATCATCAAGGCCTGCAACGGCGACATCGCCAATCATGTCCGGCTGGAATATCCTACCGCCCGCAAGGCCGAATTCGATCCCATCGTCGCGCATGTGGCGAAATCCCTGCGCTCCGGGAAGGGCTGGCAGTGCTAGGCTGAAGTGCCTTGCAAGATAGGGAGGCAGCGTTTGACGAAACCTCACTCTCATGACCATGATGATCATGACAGCCCGCATCATGACGGCGGCGAAGAGCACCGGATCGCCTTGCGCGTCAAGGCGCTCGAGTCATTGCTCATCGAAAAAGGCCTCCTTGACCGCGAGGCGCTCGACAAGTTCGTGGAGACTTATGAAAAATCGATCGGACCGCGCAATGGCGCACGCGTCGTCGCGCGGGCATGGACCGATCCTGCCTTCAGAGAGCGCCTCCTGACCAGCGCTACACCGGCGATCGCAGAGCTTGGCTATGGAGGACTCCAGGGTGAAAACATGGTGGTCGTCGAAAACACGAAGGCCATCCACAATGTCATCGTCTGCACCTTGTGCTCCTGTTATCCATGGCCGGCGCTCGGCCTGCCGCCGGTCTGGTACAAAAGCGCCCCTTACCGCTCGCGCGTCGTGAAGGATCCGCGTGGCGTCCTGGCCGAGTTCGGCCTGAAGATCGATCCCGAGACCGAGATCAGAGTCTGGGACTCGAGTGCCGAGATCCGCTACATGGTCCTGCCGATGCGGCCCCAAGGCACCGAGGGCATGAGTGAAGAGGATCTGGCGTCCCTGGTGACACGCGACTGCATGATTGGAACGGCACGGCCATGAACTCGATGCATGACATGGGCGGCATGGATGGGTTCGGCCCGGTCGTCGCGGAAGCGGACGAGCCGGTCTTCCACGCCGGCTGGGAGCGCCGCATGTTCGCCATCGCCTCGGCCCTTCCCTATACCGTGCCTTATGGTGATGATCATTTGCGCCGCGAGATCGAGCGCATCCCGCCCACCGACTATCTTCGGCTTCCCTACTATGCCTATTGGTTTCACGCGATCGGCCGCCTCCTGGAAGAGCACGGCGTGTTCGCATCGGCACCATTCAAACCGGCGGGACCGTCGATCAAGGCCAACGAGGTCGACAGCGCCATTCAGCGCGGCGCCTCGACCCGGATGTCCGCGGAAGGGATCGTCTCGCGCTTCGCGGTCGGGGATCGGGTGAAAGCACGCAATATCCATCCGAAGAGCCATACGCGCCTGCCGCGCTATGCCAGGGGCAAGGCCGGAACGATCGAGCGCAATCACGGTGTCTTCAGTTTTGCCGACAGCAATGCTCGCGGCGACGGACCACAGCCGCATCATCTCTATACGGTCGTCTTCACCGCGCGCGAGCTGTGGGGAGAAGAGGCTGCGGCTCGGGACAAGCTCTATCTCGATCTCTGGGGCGACTATCTGGAGCCGGCATGATGATTGGTCCGGGCAAGCTTCCCTCCGAGATCGCCGCTGCGCCTCGGCCTTCGAAACACGCAGACTGCTGGAATCTAAAGTCCGGATGAAGCGAGACAATCGGTTGCGCCGTTCGGCGAACACATTCCCAGCAACTGGAAGCGGCCATCCTTCAGCTGATAGGCATATTCCGGGTCGTAGTTCGGATCTTTGCAGAAATCCCGCAGCGCTCTCGGGCGCTTGATCGAAATCTTGACGGGCAGACCGGCACGAAGCCGGCTTACCCTTCCCGGCAGGAACACTTGATCGTAGCCCTCCGGCTTGGACAACAACAGACTGCCCCACGGGCACGGACTCGATTTTCCGGTGAACGCGAATGGATCCCGGCTGCAGCCGAACATGCACTTGTAGACAAAGTAGTCCTTCTGACCGTCCGCGTTGACATCGACCTCACCGCGACCATCATCAGAGTAGTTTTCGCTCACCGTCAGCCGCCCGAGGCCGTTGTCTCGGCACTCCTTGTCAAATTGCTGGGCAAAGGCCAGAACGGGAGGAGGCAATTTCTCCATTCTGTCGGCTGCAAGTGCGGGGGCACCAGCCAAACACGCACTCAACAACGTTGCGGCCACCAATCTATGCACGATGGCACCAGAGCTAGATGGTTGGAACATTCTATCTCAAATCATCGCCCACAACAATGGAGCACAATATTGAGCTCGTTGAGGAGCACGAGCTTACATTGCGAATCTGCGATCATACACTTGGCCTCTTCCCGGCCGGCGTCGCTGCGCTCGGAAAGAGAACTGGCAGTGCTGAACCCGTTGTGCGGGAATTGCTGGATTGCGTTCAGTCCATTCTGATAAGTATCCGTGGACATCCTCGGAGAAGCCATGGTTAAGCCGACGCAACAGGTTATGAGGCTTGGATTTGGGTTCGCCGTGTCACAGGCACTGCGCGTCATTATCGAACTCGGCATTCCGGATCTTCTGGCCGCCGGCAAGCCATCAGTGGCTGAATTGGCGGCCGCCACTCGGTCGAATGCCGACGCGCTCTATCGTGTGATGCGGCTTCTTGCAGCCGAAGGAGTCTTCAGGGAGGTGCTGCCCCGTCATTTCGAGTTGACGGAGATGGGTACCGTGCTGCGCTCCGATCGCCCCGGTCCCCGTGACTTCATCCGTATGATCAACAGCGAAGCCTACCTTGCCTTCGAGCAGCTCATGCATTCTGTTCACACCGGCAAGCCGGCCTTTGACAAGGTGTTCGGAAGTCCAAGATTCGACTGGCTGTCGGAACATCCAGAACAGGCTGCTTTGTTTCAGCGTGCCATGGTGGCCTTGAGTCAAGGCAGCAACGAGGCGGTTGCCGATGCCTATGACTTCAGGCCGTTCACGCGTATCGTCGACCTCGGTGGCGGACATGGTCAGCTTCTCGCCGAAATCCTGGTTCGCAATCTCCATCTGAGTGGCGTGCTCTTTGATCTCCCTTCAGGCGTCGCTGCCGCACAACAGGGTGCTGGCGGCCACCTGCTGCGCACTGAATTTGTCGCCGGTGATTTCTTTGAGAGCGTTCCTATCGGCGATGTCTACGTCCTTAAGAAAGTGATCCACGACTGGGATGATGAGCGTGCCACGACAATTCTACGAAATTGCCGCAAGGCGATGCTGCCAGGCGGGAAGGTGCTTGTGGCCGAGACGCTCGTGCCGTCAGGAGACGAACCTGATCAGATCAAGCAAATCGACGTTGTCATGCTTGCCGTTACTGGTGGCCTGGAGAGGACGAAAGCTCAGTATGCAAGCCTGTTAGACGCCGCGGGGCTAAAGCTTGAACGGGTGATCCCGACGCGAGGACCGATTTCCATTCTTGAGGCGTCTGCGGTCTAGCTAGTGTCTGTCCAGAAAGTAGCATTTTTTTGCGCGCTTGAAGAAACGAGCAGTATTTTCGGCATTGTACGAAGGCG
>Ga0187894_10000916_pt1 | contig 39261 bp, 41 predicted proteins | sample GBC1701081metaG_FD_136650 | JGI IMG/M metagenome (GOLD analysis project Ga0187894, IMG submission 136650) | White microbial mat communities from a lava cave in the Kipuka Kanohina Cave System on the Island of Hawaii, USA - GBC170108-1 metaG ... | reverse complement strand
GTTGGCCGGTGCAAATGACTAGCAGGTTGAAGAAGGAGTTGTTGCAACTGCAACTCCAGAGAAAGAACAAGAACGACGATGCTTTTGTGTTTGAACATGCGAAGGTCAATTTGCGCAAGTTGTGGACTGCGGCATACGCCGAAGCAGGAGTCCCAAAAGGTACACGCCTCTTCTACTCTGTGCGTCACAACTTCGGTACTGAAATGGCTAATGAAGGCATGCCGTTACCAGCGCTTGCTAATCTGTTAGGCCACAGTGACGTGAAGATGACGATGAGATACTACAACATGAATAAGAAAACCATTGACAAGGCTCGCGACATTCTCAACAGGAGGGCAATCGTCAATAGTTAAAGACGATCCTCGCGAGGCACTAATTATGCATGGCTGTTGGTTGCTTTACATGAGTGGGACAAATGTCGGTGGTCCAGTTTGAGTAACACGCAGCGAACGCGAGAGCAGGCCAGGGACGCAGAGCGAAAACACGCACAATCGAAGAAACCACAACGTCTCGAATCGTCAGCTATTTCTCTTCGATGCGGTACCAGAGTCTCCAGTCATCCAGATCCTCGAGATCGATGTCTTCATTTCCGGGACCGAACGAGTCCAGCCATTCTCCAGCATCGCCGCTAAAGACGCGCCGGTATGGGCAAAGCTGATCGTCTTTGTCAAACGTATCCAGTTCGACCCCGAAAATCTCGATCACCATCTGCTTCTCCACGAAGCCTTCAAACAGAACGAGATCGAGTTCGACGGTGTTCTTGCCGGGTTTATCGGAGACGCTGTAGTGCCCTTTACTGGGAAACATCACTTCATTCAACAGCCCGCGGTCAGGTGATGAGATGCGCGCTTTTGAATCGAAATTCGCCGGCGCCCTTGAGCCAGGGATCATGGTCGTCGAGTATCTGAATCCGTTCCAGCACAACCCGGATGTTCCGGCCCTTGCCTTCTCCAGAGGTCTCACCCGCCGTCTCCTCCACCAGAGCTTTTGCGCGATCGCGCAAGTACTCAACCTGCTTTACCAGAATTGGACGCCAGCACTACTCCGGGTATGAACCTAATTCCAAAAACCATCGCACAGTTCAAAGCTCGCCATCCAAAAATTGAGACACAACTCGGAATCAAGATACGCGCCAAATTGAGGCCGGAGTCGCCAGGAACGAATTCGACTTCGGTTTCGTTAGCCTCTAGGCGCATACATAATGATGGTAACACCCACGAGCGCAACAATGCCGCCAAGAATATCGAATTTATCCGGCACGATCTTATCAACTTGCCACCCCCACAAAATCGAGAGAACGACGAAGATGCCTCCATAAGCCGCATAGACGCGACCAAAATTCGCCGGTTGCAATGTAGGAATTATTCCATAAAGAACCAGCACAACAGCGCCTACAGCGGCAAGCATGATGCTCTTTCCCTCACGTAGCCAAAGCCAGACAAGGTATCCTCCACCAATCTCACATAGTCCTGCCAGAATGAAATAGAGCACGGACTTGATAATCAACATAAGATGACATTCCTTTTCCAAAAGATGAAGAGATGAAGCGTTTGGTTTTGAACGCTCAGGTGCTCTTGATGATTACACTCTCGACAATGATTGCCACCCTTTCAGCTCGATCAACAGCCGATTCAAGCTCGTCATAAATGGCTTTCCACTTGATTATCACCAACGGACTCGATTGCTGTCGAAACAACTCACGAACCGCGCTTTCGTAGGTCTCATCCCCTTCATTCTCCAGACGATGCATTTCGACGAGCCCGCGAGTGATGTCGTGGGGACGCTCCAATGTCGAGATGACTTCGCCGATCTCGGTTGCCATTCGCTGTAGCAGGTTGGCAAAGTGTCGCGCGGGAGCAGTAGTTCCCTGGACGTCATAGATCACCATCGCGTGAGCCACATCATCGATCAGATCGACAATGTCGTCGAGCGCCACTGACAGATTGTAAATATCGTCACGGTCAAAGGGCGTAATAAACGATTCGTTGAGTTTCGTAATAATGCGATGTGTTAGCTCATCGCACGCGTGTTCGATCTCTTTAATCTTTGCTGCGTGCGTTGCATAATGATCACTCGGCGCATCAAACATCCCCACCAACGCATCCGTTGCGTTAGCTATATGCTTTGCTTGGTCCGCAAACATGGATGCGTAATGTTCCTGCCTTGGCCAGAAACTCAGAGCCCGCAAGTCAATCCCCCTTATCCTTGCAACCGTTCGCATCGCTGGAGATTATGATCCGAGGGTGCCAGTCCTCCAGATATTCGCATGCTCGGTGAGCGAGATACGTGTGAGGATTGATCTCGATGGCCTTCTTATAGGCGCTTTGCACGGCCTGCTCGTTACCTAGTTTCTTATAGAGTTGTGCCAGATGGTAATAACCGGATTGACTGTCTGGTTGAAGCTTTATGGCGCGTTGCAGTGCCGATTGAGCTTCATCCAAAACACCTTTGTCTAACAAGGCAATGCCAAGATTGAGCCAATAGGAAGGAACCCAAGGCGCACGTTTAAGAGCACGTCTAAACTGCTCAATCGCCAGATCAACAGCGCCACTTTGGAAGAATGTGACGCCAAGTTGATTATGTTCGAATGAGCGCGCCTTTGTACGCGGCATGCTTACCTCTTCACGCCTCGATCACTGCTTCACTTTGATCAACACCTGAATTGAGCGACTGTCGTAGCCGCTCCAAATCCAGTCGGAGTAACTTTTCCTCGTCAGGCGAAATCTGAGAATCGCCGGCTTGTCGTTCGATCTGGGCACGATACCAATCGGCGCGCTCGCCAAAGCGTCGCTGCAGCTCTTCAAACGCTCTGACGGTCCACGTTTCCAACAGCTTGCCGTATGAGCCTAGTGCATTTGTCAGCGTTGGTTCGAGTTGGTTTCGCAGCTCTTTCTTTACACGATTCCTGGCAACTCGTTCTCCCAGGGCGAGTAGAAAATTGAATCGCAACTCCAAATGAATTGTTCCCAGATCGAGCCGCGGCATTTCTTTCAAGACGTGATCGAACCCGCCTTCTTCTGACGTGTGGCTCATCTTCAACGCCTGCTCCGCCCGGTCAAGTACTTCGGAGAGATGTGCGCGAAGACTTTGCAGCAACTGATAAAGTTCTTTCGCTTCCACGGCAACCACTTGGTTGATGACGGAAATCACCACGCTAGTGAGTTGATTGTTGTTGCCGCTGACGGTTGGCCACTGCCTGACTACCTCTGCGGTAGCAACATGTAGCGCTACTTCAGTGATCTCGGAGCGTTCACTTAATAACCTTTTGTAGAGTGTGCGGGTCTCTTCAATCCGGCCGCCTGCAATGCGTAATTCTCCCTCGACCTTTTTCAGGGTCGATACGTCGACCTGAGCACCTGGTTCTGTACGCTTGAGTCTGATTTGGAGTGCCGCCTCGACGGCCTCGCCCAACGAACTGATCTTGCGTTTCAGTGATGATTGGGCCAGTTGTTGATGACGGGCATAAAGCGACGCAATCTCTTCCTCGAACCAGCGATCCAAAAGGTGTGCATCATGACCAATGATGCTGACCGGATGCACTGGAAGATTAAGATCCAACTGTGAATTGATGTGACTCTCAATGTACTTCAAGGCTTGAGTTCGCTCCGCCGGCTTGAGTAGATCGGCTTTGCTTAGCAGAACCTGGGCCGGAGTCGACGCTTCATACAGCGTTCGTATAGTGGCCAGGTCCTCCTGCGTTAGCGTCGAACCAGCATCAATGAGCACTATTCCCAGATCGCATCGCGGAAGATACGCGAGCGTTTCAGCGGCGCCACTGCTCGCCAGTGAGCCCAGCCCCGGCGTATCAACGAGAGTCACGCCGTTTTGCAATCGCGGCGACGGCGCTTCGACACTTATCCGAGTGACGTGTTTGGTGTTCGCCGGGTTTTGTTGCTCAGTTGCAAACTCGGCCAGCCTCCCGATGTCCATAGTTTCCGCCTGCCTGTCAGCGAAATCAACGATTAGTCTTGGCGTTGGTCCATACACGATGCGCGTCGGGATGGCCGTAATCGGATTGACACCAACCGGAAGAATGTCCGAGCCGAGAACATGATTCAAGAGTGAAGACTTTCCGGCGCTGACGCGGCCAACGAATGCGATCTCGAACCGGTTCTCTTCCAAACGATCCAGAATGATCGAAAGCAGGGAACGAAACTCGACGAATCCGTGGTCCATGATCATGCGCTCTATAGTTTTCAGCAGCGCAATCTCAGTACCTGTTCGTTCAAGTCGCTCGAGTCGAGCTTGAAGTTCCCGTCCGAGGCCTTGCGCAAGATATAGATGAAGCTTCCGCGCAATCTGCTGGATCTCGTTAGCGATGCCGTTAAGTTCCGGCATCATCGAATCCGCAACCTCACCGTAGCCGCGCATGTACTTCGGTTTCAGTTCTTCAGCGGCGATCTCGACGAAATTCAGAATTACGCGAATGCCATGAAGCGAGCCGACGCTGGGGGCGGGGTGAACAATATCCTGACCATCGAGCACGCGTACCAACTGTCCTCGAAGACGGGCGACATAGTCCTGTGCAACTTTTCGCTGAACCGGCGAAGTGTCGTCAATCCATCTTGGGAAAGGAGATTTCGACGCAGAGGCATTGAGGATCTGTTCAACATTAGAAAGGAGTTTATCTATATACTGGCAGCTTATCAGCAGACGCCGCCTCTGGAACTCGTTGAGCCTCTCTTCCTTCTCTAACGCCAATTCGATTGCTCCTCGTAAATAAGAGTGATTTCACTGCCAGGACTCAACGCCATACTCGTTTGGGCTGCGATGTTTTCAGTAATAGTGCCGATCTGGTGACTCCTGCGACAATCCGTTGGCCCATAAACTAAAACTCCTACCGCTGCCGTTCGAGCCGGCTTCGATAGGAGTCATCAACTGCTTGGTTGCAGTGCTTACGGGGAACTCCATCCCCCGAATAAGTTCAAGCAAACTATACCGCTAAGTTGCGGTCAGATCAACGAGGCGATGCAATCATTAGACACTGGTTAACCGCTTGACCGGGTTCGGCGTGAGGAGTACATTCAGGTCATAGGAAAACCGTAAGCCAAAGGCGATGGAGTTCGCCATAACCGTCCAGCAAGTTGGACTGATGACTCCTGCATCGACGTGACCCTAGTGATGCAGGCTTTTTTGTGCCTGCTGTGGCGACTGGACCAGGAGGAACTCCATGTCTGAATCATGGCTTCTCTTTATCACACCGGCTGACGGAACGCCTTTTCCAGCCTCCCTCCGTGATCAAACTTCACACGTCAAATTCGCGGAGCGAGATCTCTAATCATGACTTTCGTAAGCATTCTGTTCGAGAAATCCCACGACGAAAACAGAGGTGAGACGGTCGTCAAAGCACCAGCCTTTTTTTCCGATCTGAATCTCGATCAGATTGTGGAGGCAATCGTCGCGGGCCGAAAGGAATACCATCTCACACAGTTCTTTTACGCTTCGCTGTCCAATCTTGACACGATCGCCTATCGCCAGGAAGTCATGCAAGATTTTGAAATCGGAATGGTGATGCACGCCATTCAGACATTCTCAGAACGCATGCGGAGGATGCGCAGTTATCTGGGACTGGCGCAGAAACTCGACTACAACTATGAAAAGAAGCGCTGGTTCATGAATGCCGTTCAAGTGTACTGCGAGGCCGTAGAACAACTCTCGGAAGATCTGCGAACGTTGGAATTAAAGTCTCGCGGTATGCGAACTTTTCGCGACTATCTCGCGGCGTATGTCAGATCTGAAACCTTCAGTAAGCTTGCCCTTGAATGGAAGAACCTTCTGGATGAGCTAGCTCGCATTCGTTACTGCGTGCTCATCAACGGGAGCAGCGTTACGGTTCTCCCCTACAACGGCGAGAGCGACTACACGGCCGCTGTAGAAGCAACGTTCGAGAAATTCAGGCGCGACGCGGTAGAAGATTTCCGCGTGAACATCGCGGATGCTGGGAGCCTGAATCACATTGAGGCGCAGATACTCGAACGCGTCGCGCTGCTTAACGCTACGGTTTTCGAATCTCTCGAGGCGTTTTGCACCAAGCACGCGGAGTATCTGGATGAGAAAATCGCACGGTTCGATCGCGAGGTCCAGTTTTACGTCGCTTATCAAAAGTTTATCGAAAGGTTCCGAAACGTTGGCCTGAGCTTCTGCTATCCGCAGCTATCCAACAGCTCCAAAGAAATAGACTGCCGCAATACCTTTGACCTCGCGCTAGCTTCAAAACTCCTCGCTGAAAAGAGCGCCATAGTCTGCAACGACTTCTATCTGCACGGCGTCGAGCGGGTCTTCGTCGTGTCCGGCCCTAACCAGGGAGGCAAGACAACATTCGCGCGTACATTTGGTCAGTTGCATTATTTAGCCAGCCTGGGCTGCCCTGTTCCAGGCGTCGAAGCCCGACTGTTTCTCTTTGATCAGCTATTGGTGCATTTCGAACGCGAAGAAGACATCCAAAACTTGCGCGGCAAGTTGGAGGACGATCTGGTTAGAGTTCACCAGCTTTTCGAGCGTGCCACACCCAACAGCATCATTATTATGAACGAGATTTTCGCATCGACGACGGTCCAGGATGCCGTCTACCTGAGCGAGCAAGTCATGGCGAGAATCTCAAGCCTGGATCTACTGGCGGTGTGGGTCACCTTCCTGGATGAACTGGCGTCATTCGACCAAAAGACAGTCAGCATTGTCAGCACGGTGGATTCCAACGATCCCGCAGTTCGCACTTTCAAACTCGAACGAAGACCCGCAGATGGGCTCGCGTATGCGGTCGCAATCGCCGAAAAGTATCACGTGACATACAGGTGGCTAAAGGAGCGATTAAGGGGATGAAAGCCCTGCTCATGCACCCGGATCGTGATTTCGGTGTGATACCGGAGCCGCCGCCCTATCGGCGCGAAGCGAAACCGGAACTGCCATGGTACGAGCGTGAACTGATCAAGGATCTGGAACTGAACACGGTGCTTGTCGCGATGGCAGGTGATGACGAGTTCCTTTTCGACGTAGCCAGGACTACCCTGCTCTCAGGTCTTCAGAACGATGCTGATACGATCCTGTATCGACAAGAAATTTTGCAGGATTGCGTGAAGAATCCGGCGCTTATCAGAGAACTATACGATCTCGCAGTGCAGGCAATAGAAGCAAAGAGAACCAGTTATTTCGGCATCTTCAACAGATCTCCGGGCGGCATCCTCAGTAGCTCAGTTGAGTTACTGAAGAAGTTTATGGGCATTCTTCGGAAGCTGAAAAGCATCGCTGACCTACATGCTGGACGATTGGAATCAATAGGCTTCACCAACCTTTTCGCGATGCTCCGGAGCGAACTCAGTGACGAGTACTTTGTGAGTGTGCAGCATCATCTCAAGGAATTGAGATTCAGCGGCGGCGCTCTTCTAAGCGCGGAACTGGGCCCGCGGAACGAAGGCACTAACTATGTGCTGCGCGAACGGCGCGACAAAACCCCGAACTGGATCAAGCGCCTCCTTGGCAAACCAGCCTTTGGTTACACCTTCCACCTTCACCCGCGCGATGAGGCAGGTGCGAGGGCAATATCCGAACTACAGGACCACGGAATCAATCTGGTCGCGAACGCGGTTGCCCAGTCCACTGAGCACATCCTTAGCTTCTTTCAGATGCTCAAGACAGAATTGGGCTTCTATGTGTGTGGACTGAATCTGCATGACAGACTTGCGGAAATTGACGCGCCGATGTGCGTACCGCAGCCGAAGCCCATATGCACGCGCCTGCTCCATTTCAACGGGCTGTACGACGTTTGCCTGGCCCTCAGCATGGGGCGAAGCATAGTCGGCAACTCCATCGAGGCCGACAACAAAGACGTCGTGATCATCACCGGAGCAAACCGCGGTGGCAAATCAACTTTTCTGCGCGCTATCGGACTGGCACAAATGATGATGCAAGCTGGCGTGTTCGTTGGAGCCGAGTCCTACGTCGGGAGCTGTGTGCAGTCTCTGTTCACTCATTACAAACGAGAAGAGGACCCCTCGATGAAGAAAGGCAAGTTTGACGAGGAACTCAGTAGGATGAGCACTATTGTGGATGCCATAGCGCCAAACGCGATGCTGTTATTCAACGAGTCTTTCGCCGCGACGAACGAGCGAGAAGGATCAGAGATCGCGAGACAAGTGGTCTGCGCGCTGCTGCAAGCGCGAGTCAGGGTATTCTTCGTCACACATCTATATGAATTCGCTCGCGGCCTTTGGGGCGACAAGCGGGACAATGCTCTCTTCATTCGCGCAGAAAGACAAGCGGACGGGCAACGGACCTTCAAGTTGGCGCCGGGCGAGCCATTACAGACAAGTTTCGGCGCTGACTTGTATGAAGAGATATTCGGGTTGGGTAACACGCATCTTCGCGCCTTACCATGAAAGACTATGCCTATGAATCCGATTGAGACTCAACCGCGTGTGAGCGAATGAAAACTGAGGAAGCAAACAAACACGCGATCAGCAAAGGAAATGCGCTCAAGTTTGTCGTCTTAATCGGCATTCTCAGTTTCTTCGCAGACTTCACCTACGAAGGTTCGCGCAGCATTCTCGGCCCTTACCTGGCTACCCTGAGCGCGAGCGCTGCCGTCGTGGCCACGATCACCGGCTTTGGCGAATTGCTTGGCTACGGCTTGCGTCTCGTCTCGGGACGTATGGCCGACGTCACTGGAAGATTCTGGCCGATTACGATCTTCGGTTACATCGTGCAGATGCTTTCCGTGCCGCTTCTCGCGCTCGCCGGAAACTGGAAGGTGGCTGCGGTGCTGATCATCCTGGAACGCGTCGGCAAGGCCATTCGCAATCCACCGCGCGACGTGATGCTCTCGCATGCCGGCAAGCAGATTGGACACGGTTGGGCTTTCGGATTGCACGAAGCATTGGACCAATTCGGCGCGCTTTTTGGACCATTGGCTGTTGCCCTGGTGCTGGCAGTGCGCGGCGAGTATCGGATTGCCTTCGCTGTTTTGCTCGTGCCCGGTTTGATTTGTCTGGGCTTCCTGATCCTGGCGCGATGGCTGTATCCGCGTCCCGATGAAATGGAAACGGAAGTCCCCGATGTGCACACTCAGGGATTGCCGCGCATCTTCTGGTTATATCTTGCCGGCGCCGTGCTGGTTGCGGCCGGCTTTGCAGATTACCCGCTCATCGCATATCACTTCGAGTTGACTTCCTCGGTGGCGAGCAACTGGATTCCGATCCTCTATGCCGTAGCCATGGGCGTGAGCGGAACCGGCTCGCTTCTCTTGGGGCGACTCTTCGATCGGGCGGGTTTTACGATCTTGATCCTATTGACGCTCGTCACGGCGTTATTCGCTCCGCTGGTTTTTCTCGGCGGCTTTTGGAGCGCGTTAGTAGGCGCGTCGTTATGGGGCTTGGGAATGGGAGTGCATGAGTCGTTAATTCCTGCGGCGGTTGCGCCAATGGTCCCGGTTCATCGGCGCGCGTCGGCGTATGGTCTTTTCACTGCCGGCTACGGTCTTTTCTGGTTTTTGGGCAGCGTGGCGATTGGACTTCTCTATCAGTTATCGGTGTCTGCCGCGATTACTTTTTGCGTTGCGGCGGAACTTGCAGCCGTGCCGATTTTTATCTTGGTGCGTCGCAAATCTGACTGAGTGAATTTGATCGAACACGCGCTTAATGAATAGGTTATTCGTGTTTCCCAATCTCTGCCGACACCTTCCACTAGATTCGTAGCGAACTCTGGGAACATTATTTAATCATCGTTACCGGACAGCGAGCATGACTAAGAATTGCTTCGATGGGTGTTTCGGACTCTGTCTGCTGGTCTAACGGCACTTTGCATTGGCCTATTATGATGATATCCGCTTTGCTATCTTCGGCTGCACGAACAACCTGTTCGATAAACTCTCCGATGTCTAGACGGTACCTACAAGGGACTCCCCTTTCGGCTGCCGTAAGACAAAGATCACGCAGCTCCTTTACCGGATAATCTTGCAGGCGTTCAAACATAAGCTCAGCCTCAATCCTCGGCATAACACTGATGATCAGCATCTCTGCGCGATACATAGTCGCCATGTCGAGACCCAACTTGAATGCCTTTCGCGATGCCTTTGAACCATCAAAGAATACTAGAATGCTTTTCAGCATCTTGCGCTACCTACTGCTATGCTGAGCTCCATTGGGTTCGGCCCAACCAATCGCCTACACCTGCACGCCCATCCACTTACTTGACTACCGTTACCGGGCAATGCGCGTAACGCATGACGCGTTCGGATACCGATCCCAGTATCCAACGAGTCGCTCGCGTCAGACCGCGCCGGCCCATGACGATCATGTCGGCGTGATTGTCCTCGGCGTAGCGGAGTATCTGCTCAGCCGGATGCCCAACCGCCACATGCGTTTCAAGATTGACGTGCAACTTTTTGGCCTGCTCATCGAGCGTTGTAAACTCTTCGGCAAAGTGCGTGCGACCACGATCCAGCATGGCGTCAATTTCGACTGAGATTGCCGGCTCGGGCAGACGAACGATGCCGATCACCAGAAACCTGGCGCTGAACTTCTCCGCGATCTCAAGGCCGAGCTGAAAGGCTTTACGAGATTGGTCTGAGCCGTCAAACGCAACTAAGATTGTCTTAATCATTTCGCCTCCTCCTGAAGTGCGGCCGAAGCTCCGACAACCTCCACCTCTTGATCGGCCTCCACTATTGTCGCTGGTAGATGATGGCGGGGCAGAAAGAACGCATTCGCAACTACAGTTGGGATCACGGCACTGCCGATCACAGTCGCTACGATGTAGGAGTACTGGGCCTGATCGATCACCCCGTGAGATAGCCCAAAGAGAGCCGAGATCGTACCGAAGGTCAGACCCGTAGACATCAAGAGCGTCGTGTAGACGCCTTCGTTCTTTTCATAGCGATACCATTTGGTGGTCGGGAAAACTCCGATGAACTTCGTCAGTGATTTGGCCAGGAAGAGCACGACAAAAGTGAGTGGCGCAGCGACCAACGCCGGAATGGAGACGAATGAACCGGCTCGAATAAAGTAGAAAGGCGTTAACAGGCCGAAGGTCAGCGTGCGCAATCGTCGGATTAGAATATGGTCCTTACCAACCGTGCCCGCCAGCACCATTCCAATCAAGTACGCCGGCAAGACGGCTTCACTGCCGGCCCAGGTCGCGAAACCACCCATGCCAAATAGAAGCAGCAGAAGATACTTCGCTTCGAGCTCCGAGACGCGGTTGCTGTAACGCTTGAAGAACCGAGGAGTCAGCCACGGCAGGACAGCAAAGATGACGATTGATAGACAGACAAAGATTGCTGTTCTAATGGTAAAAGGCGAGAAGATCAGACCCAGCGCGACAACTGTTCCCAGATCGTTGACAAAGCACGCCGCCAGAATTGTCTTGCCATAAGTCGTTGTGTTTAGTCCCAACTCCAGCATGACCGCATACACCACGGCCACTGAAGTCGTAGACAGCGCAACTCCGACTAACCACGACGGCATGAGGGACCAACCAAGAACGTAGTGAGCAATCGCGGTGCAACCGAGGAAGGGCGCGAAGAAGCCCGCCAGTCCTATTATCGTTGTCTCTTTCCAGCGCGCGATGAAGACCTGCGGATCGAGCTCGCAGCCAGCAAGAAAGGTGAGCACGATTGCTCCCGCGCCCGCCAGGAAAGAGATCCACGGTTGCTGCGCTCCGAGAAACGTTGTCCCGACCGCCGCACCGATAATTAGTTGGGCGACCGTTCCCACCACAATCTCTGATAACGCAGTCGAGATGTGGAGCTTGATTGCGATCAGCACAGCAATGAGCGCCAACCCAACCCAGACAGCCGCCAACAACCAAACTTCAGCCATGGAGTTCCCTCCCGAAAACGTTTGCCGGACAAATGAAAAACTCCTGCGCACACCACGCGTGCCACAGGAGTTATCAGTCCACTCGAAAGGACGGTTAAGGCGAACTCCATCGCCTTTCGCAGAAATTTTTCGCGGCCATTATTATCCCTGCGGCAAGCACAGTCAAGAACCGCTTCGATCACCTTCGCCTTGCGAACTAACCATTGGAGACTTGGCCGTTCAAGCTCGAACGGAGCTGTGTCTGAAGGAAACTAATCTTGTTGCCACAAGCACATGAGAGAAGTAGGATGTGCTCGAAGTACAAGTACCCGAAATGTTTGGAACCTCGAAATAAAGACCAGGCCTTTAAGGCTGGCCTATCTTGTTAACCCAAACGATGCGAGACAGGTTAGGAAAGCAATCCGGTTGAGCTCGACCCTGTGGGGCGGTTCCACGTTTCCCATCATTCACCGAACTTCTCAGCTACACTGGTCCACCATACTGCTGGGAAGAGTCAATCAAGAACCAACACAAGAGAGTGTCTGGCTTACTTAGTCTCTGCGACGCGAGCCAACAGATTCATTTAGGTTTACCATCTTGGGAAACAGAATGGCTTAAGACTTTGGATAAAAAACGGCAGCGACAGAAAAGCAAACAAGGAGAAGCTGCTGCATAAGGTCCGTCAAATAGCATCGCTCGTTGAGGAGAGCGACGATCTAGCGAGAGTCGGTGCCACATACTAACCGATTACACGGCTTTCTTATGCGCAGTCTAACTTTCCGGCTCGAAGCCGCAAGCGATCATTAATGCGTGCCGCACCTCAGTCCATCGTTCTTGCGGCAAACTAGAGAGTATGGCCCCAATGCGTTGCCGTTGCGCCAGTGCAATATGATCAAAATTGAGTGCGGATACTACAGGCATCCCGTCATCCGGAGTCAGAACCACTTCAGTTGCTAATCCTCGAATCGTTCGGGTTATAGGCACAACAATGATCTCGTTGAGGTGATCGATGACCTCATCGCGAGTGAGGATCAGTACCGGACGGCGTTTGTCAGGAAGCGTAAATGTATACCAGCGGATTTCGCCACGCTTCACGCTATTTCCTCCCAACCTTCTGCGTCCCAAGCAAGTGATTCCTCATCACTTGAGAACTCAGCGTTGGTGGGTGCGATAGACTTGTAAGCCGCTGGATCGGTAGCTCCTATCAAGCGTGCCAGGGGTTTCCCGTCTTGGACAATGATCACTTCGCCACCTTCTGAGGCAAAGGTGATTAAGTCTGCCAACTGGTTTCGTGCCTGATCAATGTTTACTCGTTCAGTTCGCATGGCTGAATGATAAGAGTCTCGACAAAACACGTCAACAAAAAGCCTGCGAGAACGGAAATCTACTTACGGGTCGATGGGCCAACGCCGTTCTTCCCATGCCTTCCACCAAGGTGACCAGCTTATTCACCCGTTGCTGTTTGCAGTTTCCAACAACAACTATGAGTCTCGGAACCGATGGTGTAAGATGGATTCGCGTAGTTCCAGGCGATGGAGTTCGCCTTATAACCATCTCGGCCCTTGCCGGCCAGGATTGATGACTCCTTTTCACGCGTGCACAGTAAGCTTGCCGCATGAAAAGGAGTTTTTCGTTTTGCGGACCTTGTGAATCATCTGTGAGGAAAACGAAGTGGATACGTTGACAAAATACCTGGCAGTTGCCGCGGGAGGAGCTGTTGGCGCGATCCTCCGTTACTACCTGACACTCTCAGGCTTATCACGCACGGCCCAACCATTTCCCACGGCCACTTTTGTTATCAACGTCACGGGTTCGTTCATTATCGGTTTCTTTCTAACGCTCGTTACTGAGCGCATACCGATCAATCCACATGTGAGACTCGCGGTGGCGGTCGGTTTCGTGGGCGCCTACACAACGTTTTCTACGTTCGAGTATGAGACCGCGAGACTGATCGAAGACAAAGACTTTCTCTACGGTTTTCTCTACGTTGTGTTGAGCTTTGCAATTGGATTCGGCGCCGTTTGGGCAGGCATCGTGCTGGCGCGCGAAGTTGCCAGAGTGCCAGCGACCAGTCACATCACCCTCGATGATTCCCTGATCCATGCAGCAGGCACGCAAACGCTGACAGACGTTGAATTGAGTTCTGTGAGTGTTGAAACAGTTAGCAGTGAGAAGCGCGACAGGTAACCAAAGTTGAATGAAGTCATCTCCATGGCAAGAGACCTACAACCTGCGATGAAACTAACTATCTTCGTAGGCGGAGACGAACGGAGTACACATCATCCGTTATATCAGGAGGTGTTGCGCGTGCTCCACCACGAAGGCATATCGGGAGCGACGGTAACAAAAGGCGTGATGAGCTATGGAGTCCGCCGGTCGATACACTCGATCATGAACGAGATCACCATGGAGAACTTACCCATCATTATTGAAGCCGTTGACGAGCCCCAGAAAATCAAAGGCGCGGCGGCTCAAATAGCGGAACTGCTCGGCTACCACGGCTTGGTCGAAGTGCAGTCAACGATGCTCGTCTGTCGTATGCCTGCCGACGAGAAAAGGAGATAGAGCTAATGCTACACAAGGGTCCCGCGAAAAAACTCGTGATCTATGTGGCTGCCTTGCAACACCATAAGGGCAAGCCGGTCTACGAGGAGATCGTCCAATTTGCTCATCGTCATGGTTGCGCAGGAGCAACGGTGACGAAAGCCGTTTCCGGCTATGGTCGCAGCGGCAAAGTTCATGAAGCGCATCTTTTCAGTGTTACGGAAGACGTGCCGATGCGAATTGAAATCGTCGAGTCCGAGCAAAAGATCAATGCCCTGCTTCCTTTCATCTATGACCTGGTCGATAAAGGACTAATCGAAGTGCAAGACACTGAAGTGATCAAGCACACCACACACAAGGAGCAACCAGAGGAGGTCCACCCAGTGAAACACGTCAAGCTTGAAGGCCACGCAAAGCTACTGCGGATCTACATTGGCGAGGATGATCGCTGGGAGGACGAACCGCTGCACGATGCGATTGTGAAGAAGTTGCGAATGATGGACCTTGCCGGGGCGACAGTCTACCGCGGGCTTTCTGGATTTGGCGCCCAGCAGCGAGTGCATCGTTCCGGCTTTCTCGGTCTGTCGCGCGACCTGCCGATCATGATTTCGGTAATCGACACGGAAGAAAGGATCAGGAAAGTGTTGCCGGTGCTCGACGAGATGGTTGACGAAGGTCTCATTGCGCTTTCAGACGTCGAGATTATTAAGTACACACACTCTCAGCGGGCGTCGTGACCGTGGTGGTAGTCAAAAAGAAAACCAAAGAGTAACGAGCAGCAATGATCACGTTCCAGGAAAATGCCTGCGATAAAGAGATCGCACTCGCGTCCGAGATTGCGAAACGTTACCAACTCGCGGCACTACGGCCGTTGATTGATAGCAGCCGGGAACTGATGGAACGGGAGGAACTCAATGTAGCAGTGATTGGCCGGTTCAAGGCGGGGAAAAGCAGTTTTCTTAATCACTTCCTGGGTAGAGATCTTCTTCCAGTCGGCGTCACACCGGTTACTACCGTTGTTACGGAGATCGCCTACGGCGCGAGCGAGAAAGCGACCGTGGACTTTCTCGATGGCCGAAGCGAGGAAGTGCCGTTCGATCAAATCCGTTCTTTCGTTTCAGAAAGTGAGAATCCACTTAACGCCAAACAAGTCTCGACTCTGAAGGTCGAACTGCCCGCTTTAGTTCAATTTCGCGCTTTGCGATTTGTTGACATGCCCGGACTGGAAAGCGATCTCGCCCACAACACTGAAACCGCACTCAAATGGCTGCCGCAGGTTGGGCTGGCGCTGGTTGCAGTAAGTGTAGATCCTCCGCTTTCGCAGCATGATCTCGCGCTACTCAAGGGTGTCTACTCATACACGCCGAAGGTATCAATGCTCCTGACCAAGGTGGATCTGTTGAATGATTCGGAACGCGAAGAAGTAATCGCGTTCGTTCGTGACCGTTTGACACACACTTTCGGTTCCGCTCCCCCAATCTTTCCTTATTCGATAAAGCCTGGCTACGAACATCTACGAACGCATATCGAAGAGATGTTGGTCCACGGAACGCTGGAACAGTTTGAAGAACATCGCAACGCCGTGCTGATCCGGAAGCTGGAAACAGTGCTGCGCGAATGCCGCGACTATCTTAACCTTGCGTTGAAATCAGCCGACAAGATTTGGTCCGAGCGTGAAACACTCAGACGGCAGATTATCGGCGAGAAGGAAACTTTGGATGAGCTGAAGTCAGAACTTCGCCTGGTTGTGCTGAATGCTGCCGGCGGCACACGCGCGGAAGTCGAGAAGCGCCTTGGAACGCATAAGTGCGAGCTGCAGGTGTCGCTCTCGTCAGAGTTGAACAGAGAGTTTCCTGGTTGGACCAGGAGTTTAGCCTTCGCTCTTGAATCTTTTCAGCGATGGCTGAGCGACTCTCTCTCGCAAGAGCTCAAGCGCATATCAACCGTTGAGCGCAATGCTCTGGCAGCGCCGCTCGACAAGTTGCGCAAGCAAATCTTCCGCAGCTTACAGAACTTTCGCGACCGACTGTCAGACCGAAGTGAGGCTGTTTTTGGCGTGCCCCTTCGGACCACTGAATCAGAAATTGTGATGGAAGAGCCCCACAAACCCGACATCTACATTGGAAAGGTGTTTGATCGTAACTGGGAGCTGTTATCACCAGTCACCCCGATGACTTTATTAGGGCCGCTCGTGAAGCGACACTTCCGCCGCACGGTACCTTACATGATCGACAAGAATCTTTCGCGTTTGTCCTCGCAATGGGACGAGAGTATCCGCGCAGCAATGATGCAGATCTTAAAACAGGCGCAGAGGCGGTTGGACGAACTGGTCGATACAGTCGAGCGACTCATAAACACCAGCAGCGATGAAGCCCCCACAATCCAGGCCGACATTGATCGGATTGACAGCGCCCTGAATGAAGTTAACCGTTCACTATTGCGTTGCAAATACAGGCTGTAATAACTACTGATGCATCGCACCAAAATCTCCTTGCTCGACAACACCGGTAGTGTAGCCGGGCACGAAAAACGGTATGGCGTTTACGTTGATGGCAAGCTGGCCGCTCGCATTGTGTGCGTCTCCAACGATCCCGTTCGCTGGCAATGTGAGGATTTGAACGGCATGCGAATCTCGCCAACTGTGTTCTGGAAACTCAAGCCGCGTCCGCAACGACAAGTAATTCGCCAATGGGCTATAGATTTCTTCGATACGCGAGCGGAAAAGGCTGGGAACGCCAGGTAGTTACTGGAAATAGAACATGTTCACCGCAGGATCAGTCCAAACTCAAATCTTAGAACCCGGCCCCGGCGATTACCCAAAAAGCGTTGGGCCGCCAACGAATCAGCGCGAAACCTGCAAGTACGGCCAGGATCAGTCCGATTGACGTGTGGATGCCAGCTCGCCCAATGCTTATCGCTGCGGGGACAAGCAGCCCAACCACGGCAGGTGTGCACCTCCCAAGAATGATTGGTGACTTTGTTGTCACGAAACCGTCGTAAACTCGATCCGGCAATCATGGTCATCAGAAATGAAGGCAAGAAAATGCTGAGCGTGGCCCGCAGTGCTCCGAGCGTTCCTGTTACACTGCCCCCTTGCAACCTTGAGTTTCCCGATCACTTTCAATTCTGTGCCGCGTGCCAGGGAGTTAATGAGCTATCGCACGCACATCATGATCCGCTAACTTGCATTTTCTCGCGTTCTCACATGATCTGCGCAGATGCCGTCGTCGTGGTTATCACAAATTGACCCTACGCAGGCGCAGCGCGTTGCCGATCACGGATACCGAGCTAAAACTCAACGCGGCGGCCGCGATCATCGGGTTCAGCAGCAAGCTGAAGAATGGATACAGAACCCCGGCCGCAATCGGCACTCCGAGCGCGTTATACACGAACGCAAAGAACAGGTTCTGCTTGATATTGTTCACGATCGCTCGGCTCAACCGACACGCCCTCACGATGCCTCTGAGATCACCCTTCACGAGGGTGACGCCGGCACTTGCGATCGTGTCCACGCACAGAATGGATTTCTTGCTTTTGCTCGGTATTGTCGGGTGAGGAATCTGGAGCGGGCGACGGGATTCGAACCCGCAACCCTCAGCACAACGGCTTGGTTTCATCGGGGCTTTATCAAGGATTGATGGCCTTCGAACGGACTAAAATCCGCAGCGAGGGGCCGCTCCTGCCACTGGCACAAGCGAGCACTGATGGTTTAAGATGCGTTCAAATTAATCTAGCTTACCGCTAATTGCTGGTTCCGGTCAGGGCTGTAAGTTATTGATTCTAAAGGCCCGCTTAGCTCAGTGGTAGAGTTCTCGTTTCACACGCGAAGTGAGCGTCGCCCGGCAGATTTCACATCGCCACGTTTGCCGTGTTTACGACGTCGCCGAGTTTGCCGGACAACATTTCATCTCGATGGAGTTCGTGCGCGGTGAAGAGCTTTCGTCGTTACTGAAGCGCATCGGCCGTCTGCCCCAGGCCAAAGCCATCGACGTCGCGCGCCAACTCTGCGCCGGCCTCGCGGCCGTCCACGAACGCGGCGTGCTGCATCGCGATCTGAAACCAGCGAACATCATGCTCGACGAGCATGGCGAGGTGCGTATCACCGACTTCGGTATTGCCGCACTCGCGGAAGAGTTGGACCAACGAGACGCAATGGCCGGCACGCCTGCGTACATGTCGCCGGAACAGCTCGAAGGACACGAACTAACGATCAAGAGCGACATCTATTCGCTGGGCCTGGTGCTCTACGAAGTGTTCACTGGCAAGCGGGCTTTTGAAGCGTCGACGTTACCGGAGTTGATTCGACTGCGACGCAGCGACACGACCCCACCGAGTCTCGGCGAACTTGTTCCCGAACTCGATCCGCTGGTCGAACGCGTCGTCTTTCGTTGTCTTGAAAGAGATCCCGCGAAGCGTCCGGCGTCGGCATTGCAAGTAGCCGCCGCGTTGCCCGGCGGCGATCCACTCGCGGCGGCGCTCGCCGCGGGTGAGACACCATCACCCGAAATGGTTGCAGCGGCGCCAAAACAGGGCGGCTTGAAACCGGCCGTTGCGGCCTCGCTGTTTGCTTCCGTTATTCTTCTGACTGCGCTCATAGCCACAAAGAAACACAAGAGGCACAAATGGGTTCATCCCACTTCCTTGTGCTTCTTGTGCCTCTTTGTGGCTAAAACTACTTTCTCGACCAGAACGAAGTTCCGAACGTCTAAAGTTGGGTGAATAGCCAATTTGAACGGAGGACCTATCATTGATGAGAAGATTCGCGATTTTGGCAGCAGCGGTTTTGACCTTCCTGATCGTTTCCACTGGAAGCACTCTCGCACAACGCCCGTGGTATCGCGGCAACGTGCGCGACATCATCAGAGACCTCGAGTCAGACACGGATCATTACAAGAGCTCGCTCGACAGCGCACTCGATCGCAGCCGGCTCGACGGCAGCCGCACGGAAGATGAGATCAATGAGTATGTGAAAAGATTTGAAGAAGCGACGGACCGCCTGCGCGATCGCGCTGAGGATCGCCAGTATGCTCCGAACCTCGCGCGTGAAGTTCTAAATCGTGGCCGATCAATCAACACGTTCATGCGCCGCCACCGTCTCGGCGGCGAGGCCGAATCAGATTGGGCCAAAGTCCGAAACGATCTCAACCGGCTGGCGAACGCTTACTACCTAAACTGGAGATGGTGATAGACCAGCTATCACCATCCCTCACTTCAATGCCCGACGTGGCTGCGGTCCACGAATTTCGAGAACCGGCTTAAGCCTCCATCTTCTTTGCCTTCCTTTTTGTGGCACCCCTCCTTGAAAAATAATGGTGTGCCTGAGCAACTTCGACGCCGTTGCCAAATGCTGTCGGTTTTGCAACCACTCGGTTCGTTTTCGGTACATCAGAGCGTGGGTAATTCGATAAGCTATGTACTGCAGGGCAGCAGATAATGGAGGATTGAGGCATGCAGTTGTTACTTATCAGCAATTCGACGCTGTACGGCAGCGGCTATCTGGATCACGCGGAAAGCGAGATTCGTGATTTTCTTGGCAATGTGCAAGGCGGGGTGCAGGGAGGGATGAAGCGAGTGTTGTTCGTGCCTTACGCGCTCTACGACCGCGACGCGTATGCTCACACGGCCAAACAGCGTTTCGCAAAAATGGGTTATGAGTTGTCGTCGATCCACGCGACAGCCCATCCGGTGCGCGCGGTGAGAGACACTGAGGCGATCTTCATCGGCGGCGGCAACACGTTCCGCCTGCTAAAAGCTCTCTACGATTTCAATCTTCTCGAGCCGATTCGCCAGCGCGTGCGCGAAGGCATGCCCTACATCGGCTCCAGCGCCGGTTCAAACGTCGCCGCACCGACGATAAAAACAACCAACGACATGCCGATCGTCCAACCACCGTCATTCAATGCGCTCGGCCTGGTTTGGTTTCAAATCAACCCTCACTACCTCGACGCTGACAAGAATTCCACTCACATGGGCGAAACACGCGAGCAACGCTTACTACAGTTTCTCGAAGAAGACAGCACGCCCGTCGCCGCACTGCGCGAAGGCGCAATGCTCCGTCTCGAGGACGGCATCACGATGTTGAAGGGATCTTCCGGCGCACGGATCTTTCGCCGCGATCTCGAACCGGTCGAAACTCTGCCCGGTGATCAACTCGACGCTCTACTCCAACCGGCCACGCCAACGATCTGAATAGATAGACGTTTCCGGCAGGTTAGTGACGTGCACCATGTTGTGGGCTGGTCTCTTGTTAATCCTGGAATCCTGTCTATGAATGAAACGATTCGAGGTACCAGATATCGACGGTCACTTCTTCCGCGTAATGAAGTATCGGCGAACTCTTGGGCACCGGCAGGCGATTGACCTCGAACAAATTTGTCTCACAATTCTTCAGCGTCGCCTCACGCAATGGGTACGGCTCGTGATAGATACGCGCGCGATAAATATCTCCGTCACTTTCCGCGTACAAGCAATAACGCTCGGTCAAAAAGAACTCGCGCGTGCCCGGCCCCGCCTTCGGCAGATCGTCACCGATGGTCCATGCAGCTTTGAACTCCGCATCTCCTGAAACTCTCTTCGAGCGAAACTTAAGACTTCGTGTCCCGCTGAAATCGATTTCCGCGTGATGATATGGCAAATGGAAAAACGCGCGCGCTGTCGTTGCCGCGATTAAACTGGTCACGTCGAGCGAAAAGAACCAAACACCGGGCACGCCCTGATAGTGCACGTAAGTGCGCACGTTGAGTTCGTGCATCGCGTCGAGTCCGGGCACAGCCGGAGCAAACGGCGGAAAGGCACGAATGTCCCACATCGTAAAGGGCACAATGCCGATCCACGCGTTTCCACCATACAGATCGAGTTCCAGGGCGTCAGGAATCAGATGCCGGATGAGATTTGGATCGACTCGCCAGTGCATGAACAGGAGTTTGCCCCAGTCCTGATGCATGACTGGTTGACCGGTGGGCCGATGTCGAATGGCCAGACGATCAGCGTCTGTAGGATGTCGCGTTTTCATAAAGATCTTTTTAGTGTAACTGAGCTGACATATTACACAGCGATCTTTGTAGCTGTTTCACGGAATTGTCTCACGGCTGTTTTTGGTACTTGAAGCAGTTCGCTAAAGGGATGGAAACTGGACCGGCATTGCAACTGGCGCAAGCACGCGGCTCCAACTCTCGTCTACAGCTATAAGGAAACATCGTCTCCCGAACTCTCCGACGTAAACAACTCAATTCGTCGTTCTATTTCGCGCGCCACTTGTTTGAACTCGTCGTAAACTTCCTCGTCAGAGCCCTGGGCCAACGCCGGATCCGGCAGGCTCCAGTGAAGAACCCTTGGCTGGCCGGGCCAGACAGGACACGACTCGCGTGCGTTGTCGCAAACGGTGATCACAAAACCGAACTCGACGCCGCTGTACTCTTCGAACGGCTTACTGCGCGCCGCACTCGCATCGATGCCGTAGACGTCCTTGAGCACGCGAATCGCAAACGGATTGACCTTGCCCGTCGGAAAGGCGCCGGCACTGTAAACCTCGAACCGCCCACTACCGGCGCGCTTTAGCAAGTACTCACCAAAAATGCTACGCGCTGAATTGCCGGTGCAAAGAAACAGTATCTTGAGTGGCGGTGATTCTCGTTTCACCTCTGGTCTCCGTTTTCGAGGCTGGACGTGAGCCAGCGAAAGAGAAGCGTGGCGCTTGCGGCACCCAGAAGTTGGGCAATAATAAATCCCGGAGTGTCTGCTGGACGAATTCCGCTGAACGTATCACTCGCTGCTCTGGCAAGCGTCACGGCCGGGTTGGCAAAAGACGTCGAAGCGGTGAACCAATAGGCCGCGGTGATGTAAGCCGCCACCGCGAAAGCTGCTGCCGCCGGTCGAAATCGAACTGCCGCCCAGATCACCAGCAGCAGTCCAAACGTTGCCACAAACTCGCTAAACACTTGCGCACCGCCACTACGCGCGTGCTGCGAAGCAAAGAACAACGGCAGCTCGAACATCACGTGCGCCGCGGCTACGCCCAGAAACGCGCCGCCAATCTGCGCGATCACGTAAGGCGGAACTTCGGCCCAGGTGATATGACCCTGCCACGCGCCGGCAAACGTCACCGCGGGATTGAAATGCGCGCCTGAGATTGGACCAAACGTCAGTATCAGCGCGACGAGCGCCGCGCCCGTTGCCAACGTGTTCGCCAGCAGGGCCACTGCCACATTGCCGGCGGCGAGCCGTTCGCCCGTGATTCCGGAGCCGACGATAGCAGCCAGCAACATCGCAGTGCCGAGTGTTTCAGCAAGAACTCGTTGCGGGAGATTTTTCATGCGTAAGGCCGATCTGTGTCGGCGGCGCACAACATGCTGCTGCCGTTGTCACTGCCGCGGCTACGTCGCCGGTGACCTTCTCACCGCATTCGCACGGCGCGGCTTCAGCAAGGTTGTCTTCCAACACCACGAAGACTTCCCACTCGTTGCCGTCGGGATCTCGCACCCAGGTCTTGTCCTGTAACGCGTAGCAGCAATCGGTTTGCATTTCGTCGCGCGTCAACAAACCCGCTTCAACCCAACGCTCGCGGATGGCGAGCACGTCGGCGGTGGATGCGACCTGGATACCGAGGTGCGACAAGGCGCCACGCTCGCTAAAGTGGTGTTCGTTAAGGGTCAGGTTGAGCGGTGGATTTTGCAGGTCAAACTTGGCATAGCCGGTTCTGACCTTGCTGGGTTCGAGCGCGAGCAGCTTCTTGTAAAACTCGATACTGCGCTCCACCTTGTGAACGTTTAGCGCGAGGTGCGCTTTCAGCGTCTGTACTGTACTCGTCGTCATTTCTTTCTTGCTCCTTCGTCGAATGAGAAATATATACGCACAGGCGCATATACGTCAAGACATATGTGTAAGTTTCATGGTAAGATTTCGCGTGATGAGCAAAAAGCCGGAGGTGGACAAGGAACTGTTCTTTCGCGCGCTGGCCGACCGGACCCGGCTGCGGTTGCTAAACCTGATGCGCGGCGATGAGGTATGTGTCTGTTTCTTTGTCGAGATCCTGAAAACGAACCAGCCCAAGATCAGCCGCCACCTCGCCTACCTGCGGCGCGCGGGAATCGTGGATGCGCGGCGCGAAGGACAGTGGATGCACTACCGCGTCAGCGAACCCGGCGATCCGGAAGTGGCTCATCTACTGAAAGACGTGATGTCGTGGCTGGCGAGCGATCAGGAGATGCAACGTGATCGCGAGCGGCTGGTGAAGATCTGCTGCGCGCCAAGATTACCGGTGAGCATTCAAAGCGCGCCACGGCCGTCGAGCCTGGCGCGCACCGCGCATTCGCATTAGAAAGTCAGCTTCAACCCAAACTGGATGACGCGTGGATCGCCGGCGGAGGTGATGGAACCGAAGCCCACGGAACCGACGACGACGTTTGGAGCGCCGAGCGGCGGCGTGTTCGTAAGGTTGAAAACTTCGCTGCGAAACTCCAGGTTGAAATTCTCGTTGAAGAAAACGCGCTTGATCAGGGCCACGTCGGCGTTCTGATATTTCGGGCCGCGCACGGGATTGCGTGAGCTGTTGCCAATCGTGAATTGCGGCGCAACCGTGAATGCTGCCGTGTTGAAGAAACGAGCCGTGGTCTGCTCTGAGGAAGGCAAGTTCGGATTTGCGACGAGGTTCGGACGTTGCGTTCCGAAACCGGCAAAAGCGTTGAAGTTCGTTACCTGCGTCACCGCCAACGGCAATCCCGACTGTAGCGTCACGATTCCCGCAAACTCCAGATTGCTAAAAACCGCGCCGGCCACACCCCCAGGATTAAACCGCTTGCCTTTTCCGATCGGGAGATCATAAGTGAGGCTCGCGACAAACACGTTGGGTATGTCGCCGGTCGAAACATCCCTCTCCAGCTTGCGATTGAAACTGTCCGCGACCGGAAAGTTTGCGATTGGACCAGTCAGGATCGACGCGTCGAACACTGACGACGCTTCGTCGATCAGTTTCGAGCGCGTGTAACTGACGAGAAACGACAGCCCGCGCGCGAAACGCTGCTCGAGCTTGGCTTGCAGAGCGTTGTAATTGGTGTTGCCGACGTTGTTGCGATAGAAACCGACGCCCGTAAAACGCGGAAACGGCTTTAATAGTTGCGCCAGCGGAATCGTCGGATCGCCAAGACTCGACGAACGCGGAATCTGCCCAAAGAACGGATTTTGCACGCGCTGCAACAATGCCGGGCCAAGCGCCAGTTGCTCGATAGTCAACTGGTTGATGTTGGTATCCGGAATGCCGACGTGCGTGATCTTCGAACCAGCGTAAGCAACCTCAACCACCATGTTGCGCGTGAGTTCACGCTGAATGGCGAAGTTCCACTGTTGCGCGTAACCGCTGCCAAGATCTCTGTCGACAGTGAACACGCCCTGACCCAAACCCGCATCCGGCGTCAGCGGAATGGGCGCAACGGTGGGACCATTCGCCAGCACGAACGCGGGATTGATGTTGTCAAGGGTGCGCTGTGAAACGGTCTGGATAAACGGAAACTGTGGCGTCGTGAAAGGAGTCGTGATGCCCGCCATCTCGATCCAGATCACACCGTAGCCGGCACGCAAAGCGGTATTGTCGTGCAAACGATAAGCAATACCGAGTCGTGGTCCAAGATCGAGTTTGTGCAACCGTCGCGCTGAACGGCTGAACCCGTCGCGCCCGAGATAATCCAGTTGCTGCGTCGCGAGATTGAACACGGCGCCCTGATCGTCAGCTTCGGTTGAGGGAAAGTTGAGCGTGTAGCGCAGGCCGGCGTTGATTGTGAGCCGTGGCGTTACCTTGATGTCGTCCTGGATGAAATATTCCTGCGAGTGCGCGCGCGGCCGCAGGACGTTCTCCTGGAGATCGATCGAAAATGTTTGCACCTGCCCGAGCAGAAAACTCGCCAACGAATTGCCGGTGACGTTCGCCAACGCTGATCCGAAACCGGAAATCGCCTGCGAGTTGGTAAAGAGCGTGTTGAAATTGAAGCTGCCCGTTGGTGAAGGCGGTTGAATTACGTCGAGCCGTTCCCAGCGAAAGTCGATTCCCGCTTTGATTGAATGACGCCCATGTTGCAGCGAGATGGCGTCGAAGATCTGCGTGACGTCGGTGCGAAAGTCGGACGCAGTGTTAGCTGATGGGCCAAGCTGTTGGAGACCGGCAACAAGAAACGTCGGCAAAGTGTTCTCAAACGCTCCGTTGGTGGGAATGCCCGGCAGGTGCAGACTATCTGACGGCGCGGAATCCAGTTGTGTGGCCTGCCGATCGATCGAGCGGCGCGTGTAGCCAAAGCGCAGTTCATTGAGTAAACGCGGATTGAAGACGTGGATATAATTGGCGGCAAAGGATTGCGCGCGCGTATCAGTCAATCCGGTTACACCGGTGGTGATGTTGCCGCTGCCGTCAGGCAAAGGCGTCACCGGAACCGTCGTGTTCTTTGCATATGAGAAGCGGCCGAAGATTTGATCCCTTGACGAGAAACGATGATCGAGACGCACGTCATACTGATCGAGATCGTCGCTCTCGTTGCCGACGCGCGTAAAGTTGTTCGCCGCGCCGGCGGAGGTCGGTGCGGGATAACGTTGCAACAACAGCGCGCTCACCGGATCGAAAGTATTCGTAGGGATCAAATTCCCTGCATAGGCGCGATGATCTGAAGGACGAAAGATCTGTCCCACGCGTGCGTGAATCGTGTTGCCGTTGGTATCGACGACGTTTACGGGATTGGCAGTAAGAGTAGTAGCGATCGATCCGTTTGGCTGAACGTACAGCAGCGCGCCGAGACTCGAAGCAAAGTTTCCTTGTCTCTGGGCCAGCGTCGGCACGGTCGAAATACGCACGCGCGCGATCAGTTGGCGCGTGCCCTGGTAGTCGCCGAAGAAAAACGTCTTGTCCTTGATTACCGGCCCGCCGAAGACGAGGCCAAACTGATTGCGCCGGAAGACCGGCTTCTTGCTGTTGGCCGGCGCAAACAGGTTGCGTGCGTTCAGCGCTTCGTTGCGCAAAAACTCAAAAGCCGAACCGTGAAAATCGTTCGTGCCCGACTTCGTCGTCAGATTCACCACGCCGCCATTGAAGCGGCCAAACTCCGCCGGTGGACTATTCACCTCGACTTTGAATTCCTGAATCGATTCAACCACCGGAAAGAACGCGACCTGCCCCGGCTCGGGCTGCAACACCGAGATGCCGTCGAAGAGATACTCATTGGTTCGCGGGCGTCCACCATTGATGCGCGGGAACGACGGTCCGGCCGTTGTCGGCGGCGGTTGGGCCACGCCTGCTGACAAACCGACCAGGGAGAGAAAGTTTCTTCCGTTCAAGGGCAGACTGACGACCTTTCGATTACTGATCACCTGGCCCAGGCTGCCGCTTTCGCTGCGCAACAACGAAGCATCCTGGCTAACAGTCACACTCTCCGTGATCTCGCCCGGCTCGAGCTTTACATCCAAACGAACACGCTCTCCGGTGGCCAGACGCACACCTTCACGAATGAATCGCTTGAATCCGGCAGCTTCGACAGCGACCGTGTAAGTTCCCGGTTTTAGATTGGTGAGCGTGTAGTTGCCGTCGCTGCTAAGCGTAGTTGAGAAGGATTGATCGGTGGCGATCTCCGTAAGGTCGACTTTGGCTTGCGTGACCAGAGCTCCTGATTGATCTGTTACTGTTCCTGTAAGCTCACCCTTCCCGGCCTGAGCGTTAACACAAATGACAAAAAGAACGAGGAGCAGCGGAGTCGTTATTAGTCTAACCACGGATCACCATCACTTCTGTCGCTTTAATGAGCGCGTAAACAGACACGCCCTTCCGTAACCCAAGAGCTCGCGCGGAATCGCTGGTGATGATCGATGTGATCTCCTGCCCGCCGATATCAATCGTCACCTGGACCAACAGGCCCTCGTACCGGACTTCCTTTACCGAGCCAAACAGTTTGTTGCGTCCGCTGATCGCGTCGAGCCCAATGGGCTTACCGGTTGTCTTCTTGCGTGGGCCACCGGTTATTCGCTCGATTTCGCTGCGTGCGATGCGGTGATGTCCACCAGCCGTTCTGGTCGTTTGGATCTTCCCCCGGTAGATCCACTGTTTGAGCGTCGGATAACTGACACCTGCCAACCTGGCGGCGTCGATCGGTTTCAATAGTTCGCTCATCGTATAACCCTTTCAGACGGATTGGGTCAACGATATTAACACGCAGCTATACGGATCTATACGGTTTGATTTTAGAATCGAATAGCAACGGAAAAAACTGTCCGCCCATCTTCTTGCCTGCCGGAATCGGCGGTACGCCTTCCAGCAACGGTGCATCCGAGGCCGACCAGGCTTAGCTCGTTTTTGTGGCTTTGATCTTCAACGTCAGCACCACGTCGTCGCGGATCAGGTTGTCAGCAGCACCCGCATAGTTGATCCCAAAGTCTTTGCGATTGATCGTGAAGCTGGCGTCGACCGTGATCGCGTCCGGCGCAACGGCAATCGTCGCTGGAAAAGTGACCGACTTCGTCGCACCGTGCAACGTCAGGTTCCCTGTAACCGTGTGCGAAGCACCCTTGTCGCCGCCGGGTCTGATCGCCGTCGACTCGAACGTCGCTTGGGGATACTTGGCGACGTCGAAGAAGTCAGCGGTCTTCAAGTGTTTGGTTAAATCCGGAGTGTCGGTCGTGAGCGAATCGGTCTCCATCGTTACTCTCACACGGCTCGTCGCGACATCACCCGTGTGGTCGATCTCGCCGGAAAACTTTTGGAATGCGCCCGTGTGACTGCCGGTTACTTTCGAACCGACAAATTCAATCTTCGAATTCTCCGTTGTAATTGAGTACTTCTCTGCACCCGCCGGCCGCGCCGACGGCGCCTGTGTCGCTTCGCCGGTAACCGCCTGGCTCTTATTCGTCGCCGGATTGCCGCAAGCGGCGATCAGCATCAGCCCCGTAAGGACCATCGTCAATCCGCCTAAACGCATCTATCTTTCCTCCCGATTAGAAGTGAGGCGGAAACCTTACCACGACGCAAGCAGGCCAACAAACAGGACCACAGATTCGCAGTAATTTGATAACCTGTACGCCACACCAACATGACAAATTCGGCGCGGAAAGGATGAAGATTGTCTTTTGCAAGACCGGTTTTGCTGGCCCGATTAGCGGAGCTGACGAGATCGCGGTGATGTACGCGCTGGAGTTGAAACGCGCGGGACATTCAAGCTCGCTGTTGTTGGTGCATCCACCGGCAAGTGACGACAGTTTAGCGGTCCGCTTGCGCGCCGCAGACGTTTCGCTAACCTCTCTGGCGTCGCCAACCTTTAGCGCTTCGCTTTCTACCGCTCGCAAACTCGCCATTCGTACGATGCGAGCTTTCAAACCGGCCCGCCAGCTTATCTTGAAGTCGCGCAATCTCGTCTTCGATCTGCTGGAACGCTATCACGACGCTTGTTGTGCGTATCTAAAACGCGAACGTCCGGACGTGGTCCATGTGTTGACGCCCGATCAGGGAGCAATGATGTTCATTCGCTCCGCGCACACGGTCGGCGTACCGGTTATCTATCAGGAAGTCGGGTTACCGTTTCATCCTCCCGGTTTCGAACGGGTTTACGAGCGATTCGTTTCCGTGCTGCCGCTTTGCGCGAAGGTTGCCGTGCTGTCGCCGCAACTGGCCCAGGCGACCAGTGACGCGCTGCCACAGATTGCATTTCCGACTGTGATCCCGCTCATCTCGCACGAAGTATGGAACGGCAGCGGTACTGCTCGATCGGCTCAGCAGCCAGTCAGGTTTGGCTTTGCCGCCAGGCTCGAATATCTGAAAGGGCCGACTCAACTCATCGAGGCATTTCGTGTCGCCCACGAAACACAACCGAATATTGAATTGAGAATCGCGGGAGACGGATCGCAACGTCAGCAAATCGTGGACACGCTGTGCCGCTATGGCCTGGAAAGCAAATGCCGGTTCACGGGTGTTTACCAGAGTGTAGCGGAGAGAGATCGGTTCATGGAGGAGATCGACGTTTTTGTGCTTCCCTCGTTTACTGAGGGTACACCGAACGCGATCATCGAAGCGATGGCGCATCAGAAATCGATTGTGGCCACGCGTGTTGGTGGGATTCCGGATCTGGTAACTGACGAAACAGGAATTCTGGTGGCGCTCAACGATGTGCCGGCGCTAAGCGCAGCAATGACGAGACTCGCGGCAGACTCGCAAATGCGTGACGCCATGGGCGCGGCGGCGCGAAAGAAATATGAGGAACTCTTCACTGCTCGCGTGGTAGTCCCGTTACTCGTGGATTTCTACGAAGGAATAATGGGACACAACGGTCACATACAGCGCTCCGCAGTTCCGGTCACACATCCGTGGTGGCAGTTCAACCAGTCGTCGTTACGAGAACACTGATCTAGTCGCCCGCTTCGCCCTCAGCCAGAACGGGCTTCTGCGAACGGCGCGAGCGGAAGAACGACGTTCGATCCAAAACGTTCTCCTGAAACTGCTCGAGATACAGGTAGATTACCGGCGTGATGTAGAGCGTGATGAACTGCGATACGATCAAGCCGCCAACCACCACCAATCCCAGCGGCCGTCGCGACGAACCATCAGCACCGTAACCGAGCGCAATCGGCACCGCGCCAAACACCGCCGCCAGGGTCGTCATCAGAATCGGCCGGAAACGATCCATACTCGCATCGTGAATCGCCTGGTCCGCCGCTTCGCCGTGCTCGACACGTTGGCGCGCGAAGTCGACGATCATGATGCCGTTCTTCTTCACGATGCCCATTAACATGAACATACCGACGAACGCGTAAAGCGACGCCTCCTGGCCGAAGATTATCAGCGTTATCAACCCTCCAACCAACGCCGTTGGCAACGTTGAGAGCACTGTCAGCGGGTGAACGTAGCTTTCGTAAAGAATGGCCAGGATGACGTACATCACGAACACCGCGAGCGCCATCAGGATCGTCAGGCTTGTAACCGTGCGGCTGAACGTTTGCGCCTCGCCTTGCAGCTCTCCGCGCACGCCCTGCGGCACGATCTCTGCTGCCGATTGCGTGATGTAGTTGGTCGCATCGCCCAGCGCCACGCCCGGTTTCAGGTTGAAGAAGAGCGTTATGCTGGTGAACTGGTTCAGGTGGTTCACGACTTGTGGTCCAAGCGTTTGCTTCCACGAGATGAGCTGGCGCAGCGGCACGAGAGTGCGGCCGTCGTCGGATTTGATGTAGAGCAGCGCCAGGTCGTCCGGCTTCTCACGCACCGAATCGTCCATCTCCAGAATGACCTGATACTGATCCTCGGGTTTTTTGATCAGGTAAAGATAGTTTTGCGAATAGGCCGTGCGCAGCAGCGACAGAATGCGCGCTTCGGAAACGCCGTAAGTCTTAGCCTCATCACGGCGGATCTCGATATTCAGGTTGGGCGTGTTGTTGTAATAGTCGGATGAGACGCTGAGGAAGCCGGGATACGTCATCAGCTTGCCCATCAACTTCTGGCCTACTTCATAAACCTGATTCGGGTTCGCGCCGGAGACAGTGAACGCATACTGACCCTGTTGCTGGCTCGTTACGCCCGTGCTGATCTCGAGCACCGGGAACGGGCGCAAAAACGTCATCAAACCCGGAATCGTGTTCAGCTTGCCCATCATCTCCGCAGTGACTTCCGCGATCGGGCGGCGTCCTTCCGGAGCGCCGATAAACGTGAACGTGATGCCCTGATTTGACGCCAGAAAACCTGTCGCACCGGTCATCGTGAAGTCAGTCACGACGTTTGGATCGTTGTGAAGCATCTCGTCGACGCGATCCTGATACTCGCGCATCTGCTTCGGCGACGAGCCTTCCTTCGCGATAAAAGCGCCGAAGATCACGCCGCTGTCACCCGGCGGCAGAAACGTTTTCGGAACGATTGTGAACAGGTAGATCGTGCCCGCCAAACAGATTCCCCAGATTACCAGCGAGATCCAGCGATGCCGCAGGAACCACCAGAGCGATCCCCCGTACATGTACAAAATCCGTTTTTCAATGCCGCCGATGACGCGTTCCATCCACGTCTTTCTCGAGCCCTCACCACGGCCACTCAGCATGCGCGCGCACATCAGCGGCGTCAGCGTCAGCGACACTAATCCTGAAGCCAGAATTGCGATCACGATCGTGATGGCAAACTCGCGAAAGATTCGTCCGACGAGCCCGGTCATGAAGACGAGCGGAATGAAGACCGCCGCGAGCGAGATCGTCATCGACATGATCGTGAAGCTGATCTCTTTCGCACTGTTGATGGCCGCTTCAAAAGGCGGCTCGCCGCGCTCCATGCGCCGCACTGTGTTTTCGAGAAAGACGATCGCGTCGTCCACAAGGAATCCGATCGCGAGCGTCAGCGCCATCAGGGAAAGATTGTCGAGACTGTAGCCCAAACCGCGCATCGCGATGAACGTGATCAATAACGACAACGGCAAGGCGACGACCGGAATAAGCGTGTCCGTGACTCTGCCGAGAAACGCAAAGATCACGATCACGACCAGCACGAACGCAATTACCAAAGTCACCTGCACATCCGCCACTGAGTGAACGATGCTTTGCGATCGATCATAAATCGGCGTGATGAAGATCGAGCCAGGCAGCTCCTGGTTGATCAACGGCAACGTTTCATAGATCGACTTGGAAACGTCCACCGCGTTGGCGCCCGCGCGCCGGCTCACGGCGACGATCACTGTGGCCGAAGGAACCGAACGGCCGCGCACCCAGAAGCGCATGTTCACGCGCTCGTCCTGCACGGAGTCTTTGACCGTGGCAACGTCGCGCAAGTAGATCGGCGCGTTGTTTGTACCGCCGACGATCAGATTGCTGTACTGTTCGGCGGTTTCGAGTTGGCCTTGTGGCCGGAGTATCGCGGTGCCGGAAGAGCTGTCCAACTGGCCGGCGCCGGTGTAGCTGGTGCCGTTCTTGATCGCGTTGTTCAGGTCGTCGACTGAGATGCTGCGCGCCCACATCGCCGCGGGATTCGCCTTGATGCGGATCGCCGATTTGGTTCCATAAACGTTGACCTGCGAAACGCCCGGCAGGATGCTGAGCCGCTGGCCCACATTGGTGCTGGCGTAGTCGTAGAGCTGCCCGGGCGTGACCGAGTCGCTGGTCATCGCGATGTACATGAGCGGCTGATCGTTCGGGTTCGTCTTTGAATAAGTCGGTGGCGAAGGAAGATCGGCGGGCAAACTTCCGGTGGCCTGCGAGATCGCCGTCTGCACGTCAGTCGCAGCCGCGTCGATGTTTTTGTCGAGCGCGAATTGGAGCGTGAAAGTCGCAACACCCTGCGTGCTCTGAGAAGTCACGACTTCCAGTCCGTTGATCTGCATGAACTGGCGCTCGAGCGGCGTGGCGATGTTGTTGGCGATCGTATCAGGACTCGCGCCGGGATAACCGACCACGACCTGAATCACCGGATAGTCAACCACCGGCAGATCGTTGACCGGCAGTTGGAAGTAACTCATAACGCCGAACAGGATTACTGACAGCGTTAACACCGCGGTCATTACCGGCCGCCGGATGAATGGTTCTGACAGATTCATGACTTCGATCCGTCTCCTGCGACTGCCGGGCTGTTTGCTTCGCGCGGTTGTTCAACCGCCACCTTGCCGTTCGGCGTGACGCCGAGTTGTCCGTCGGTCACGACGCGCTCGCCGGCCTGAACGCCTTTTTCAATCACGATCAGATCGCCCTGACGTTGGCCCAATGAGACGGGCCGTTGCTCGGCGGTCGAATCGGGCTTGACCACGTAAACGTAAGATCCGTTTGCCGACATCTGCGGCGCGGACACCGGCACTAATACCGCGCTCTGCACCGTACTCAAAACCAGACGCACGTTAACGAAGCGTCCGGGCCAGAAACGATGTTCGGGATTCGGCAGCGTGGCGCGCAGTGTTACCTGGCCCGTTTCGTTCTGTACGGCGTTATCGACGAACGTGAGTTGACCCAGGATCGGATCGTCTACCGTGTCGGGGATGCGAACTTCCGCTTTCAATGTGCCGGCCCTCATCTGCTGTTGCACGGACGAGAGATTGTTTTGCGAGATGGTGAAGTCGGCGTAGATCGGGTCGAGCCGTTCGATCACGAGCAAAGCGTTGTTCGGAATTGTAGTAGTCGAGTCTCCGCCGCCTTGACCACCGGGATTAACGACGTTACCGATGTCCACGAGTCGCTGTCCGGCGCGGCCGTCGATCGGCGAGTTGATGTAGCAGTAGCTGAGTTGAACTTTCGCCGTTTCGATCGCGGCGTTGTCGACTTTGATCGTCTCGTCGGCGCTGCGCACTGCGGCGCGAGCGGCTTCAGTGTTTGCTTGCAGCGTGTCGTAATCAGCTCGCAGTTGTTGATACTGCTCGCTCGCGACAACTCCCTGCTCGACGAGGGTTTTATATCTGTCGACCTGGGTTCTGCCCCACTTTTCACGAGCCACTTCGCGCGCCAGATTGGCTTCGGCCTGTTTCTTGAGAGCGCCGTCGCGGGCAAGGTTGGCCTGCGCCTGTTTGAGATTTGCTTCAAACGGCCGCGGATCGATAGTAAAAAGTAACTGGCCTTTTTTAACGTTGGCGCCGTCAGTGAAGTGGATCTTCATGATCCGGCCCGAGACCTGGGGCTGGATCGCGACGGTCTCGCGCGCCACGATCTTGCCCAGCGCGTCGAGATAGTTCGACACGTCCTGCGTAACGGCTGCGGCGATTTTCACCGGCGCCGGCGGACGTTCAAAATTCTGCTGAGCCTTGTTTACGCAGCCCGCTAGGGAAGACAACAACCCCGTGATCAGGAGTGCAATTCCCAGACGATAAGACAAGCTCTGCTCGCGTTTCATACAAATTGTTCCTTAGCTCATGCAGCGTCTACTTGGACAACTGAAGGTTTTTTGGTTGAGATTGGGTACGACGCTCCGCCCGCATTTGTTGCGCACCTGTATTGGGTCATTATGGTGCACACGCACTCACGCCCCCCATGCCATTGTGCCACGTTGCGCGTTCGACCGCGACCGGCCACTACGCCTGAGGCACCGCCCGGCCCAAGCCCATAGTCTCATGTTGCCCAGAAGTCGCTAATATAGCCGTCCGCTGCGTCGATGGTGTTAAGCGAACGTAAAAATTTGTTAAGAATTGTGAATCCTTCGGTTCGCGTGTTAATAAATTACAACGTTCAACAGGAGAAATGATGAGCAGAGTTCGGAGCTTTTTGCGAAGATCGGTGCTGCAAGCGAGAGGTAACAATCGCATCGATCCCTTGGTAAACCGGCTGTTTGAGATCTGGTACGACATGCCATTCCCGCCGGCACACTACTATAGCCCTCTACCCAACGTTCGCTCGCTGAAGAAGAACCTGTCGCGATGGTACAAAGAGGACGCCTCACCCGGAATCGACTGGAATCTTCACCACCAACTGGAGCTGATCGAGCAACTGGCGCCGTATTCCGCTGAGTTGGTCGCGCTGCCGGGTTTTTCTGAAGTTACTCAGGATGGTTATGGCCCAGGTTACGGCGAGATTGAAGCTCTTTTGCTATACCTGAAGTTGCGCCACTTCAAACCTTCGAGAGTTGTGGAGATAGGTTCAGGCGTGTCGACCTTCTACACGCTTACAGCGCTCGAAACTAATCGCGAGCGGGATGAGGTGGTATCGAGCTTGACGTGCGTGGAGCCCTACCCGAATCAGAAACTGCGCGCGTTAGCATCCGAACGCAATGTTCAACTTCGAGAACGCGAAGTGCAAGACGCGGGCTTCGATATATTTCAGGAACTCGCGGCGAATGATGTTCTATTTATCGATTCCAGCCACGTCAGCAAGAAAGATAGTGATGTCGATTTCCTCTTTCTGGAAGTGCTGCCGCGCCTGCGCAAAGACGTCCTGATACACATACACGACATCTCGCTTCCGATGCCCGCCCTTCCCCTGGAACACTTTCTGTTTGACACTTATCTCTTCTGGAACGAAAACGCTCTGGTGCAAGCGTTTCTATCATTCAACACGGCCTTTCGGATCGAGATGTGCCAGAGCTACCTGCACTACCACAAGCCAGAGGCGCTCAAGGGACTCTTACCCATTTACGATCCGCAAGTACATTTCCCGAGTTCACTGTGGCTACGCAAGATAAAGTGAATACTTGGCTTGCTCAAAGTATGCATGCCGGATCAGCCCCGGCTCGCGCCGCACGCTAGTTAACTAAGATAGTTCGATTGGCTGAGCTGAGATCACTTGCTCCAGATCGCGCAATGCTTGCAACGTTTCTCTAGTCGCAGGCGCATCAATTTCAATCAGCGCCATTGCTTCACCGCCGCGCTGGCGACGGCCGAGATGAAAGCGGCTGATGTTCACGCCGCGTTCGCCGAGGATCGTGCCGACTTGTCCGATCACGCCGGGCACGTCGTTATTGCGCGTCACGAGCATGTGACCCTTCGGTGTGGCTTCGAGATAGAAGCCGTCAATCTCGGTGATGCGGCCTTCGCGCCGCTGCTCGCCGTAACCAAAGAGAGTTCCGGCAAGGCTTCGGGTTGACTGTTCGGTCGAGATTTCGGTTCGGATCGCAGGCGCCACATCGCCACTGACGCGAACATAAGTCGTCGTAACTTTGATACCACGCTCTTCGGCAATTAAGAACGCATTGACGACGTTCACCCGCGCGCTGACGTCGCGCAGGAGGCCGGCGAGAAAGGCGCGCGTCACGGGCGTCGCGTCGACTTCCACGATTTCACCAGCAAACTCGAGGCGCACTGCGCTCACTGGCTTGTCAACAAGTTGCGCCTGAAAACGTCCGAGACTCTCTGCCAGTAGAACGTAGGGCTGAAGCATGCTGAGCTCTTTCATTCCCAGCGCGGGCACATTCACTGCGCCGCGCAACGCGCCGGTTAGTAAGAAGTCGCGCATCTGCTCGGCGACAGTGAACGCCACGCCCTCCTGCGCTTCCGCTGTCGACGCACCGAGGTGAGGCGTGACGATCACCTGATCCAGTTTCAACAACGGATGTTCGCTCGAAGGCGGTTCCTGGCCAAATACATCCAGCGCCGCACCGGCGATCTTCCCGCTCGTGATTGCTTCGTAAAGCGCGTCTTCATCAACCAAACCGCCGCGCGCGCAGTTGATGATCCGCGCGCCAGGCTTCATCGCCGCCAACACCTCGCGATTGATAAGCCCACGCGTTTCGGCAGTCAGCGGAGTGTGTACGGTCAGGAAGTCGGCGCGTGCGTAAACTTCGTCCAGCGGGGCCAACTCAATCTCCAGGTCGCGCGCCTGTTCGGATGCGATGAACGGATCGTAAGCAACAATCAGCATGCCCATCGCGCGCGCCCGCGAAGCAACGACGCGCCCGATCCGGCCCAGGCCAATGATGCCAAGCGTCTTGCCCTGGAGTTCGACACCAATGAACTTCTTTCGCTCCCAACGTCCGGCCTTCAAACTGCTGTTGGCTTGCGGAATCGAACGCGCGAGCGAAATCAACAACGCAATCGTGTGTTCAGCGGTCGTGATCGTGTTGCCGTCGGGCGCGTTCATCACCACGATGCCGCGAATCGTGGCCGCCGGCACGTCGATGTTGTCGACGCCGACGCCAGCCCGCCCAATCACGCGCAAACTGTTCACGCTCGCCAACAAGTCCGCAGTCACTTTCGTTTCGCTGCGAACGATCAGACCTTCACAATCCGTCAGCGCCTGGACCAGCGCCGGACCAGCCAGGCCGGTTTGCTTTTCGACATTGAAACCAGCCGCACGCAACGGCTCGAGGCCGCTGTCGCTCACATCGTCTGCTACAAAAACCTTCATAGACATCGTCTGCTGCCCTTACACACTCCCCGCGAGGATCTAAATGCTTGCCAGTAAAAAGGCCGTATGGTAACAGATACCGCTCGGGGGAGATAACTGATGGAGATTCTTGTTTACCGGAACGGCCAACCGAAGATCAACGAAGGTTTCACGGCAGACCAGCTTCCGGAACTCTTGCAGGAACGAGGAGCCGTTATCTGGGTCGACATGGAATCACCGACCGAAGTTGACGAACGAGTGCTGCTCGACGTCTTTGATTTCCATCCCTTGACCGTCGAGGACTGCCGGGAGAACCGCCACTATCCGAAGATCGAAGAGTTTCCCAGCTACATTTACTTCATCGTTCACGGGGTGCGCGCCGACACGAGCCCCGATCGGTTCAACACGATCGAGTTGGATGGTTTTCTGGGCCCCAACTACGTCATCACTTACCATCACGATTTCTTCCGCAGCATCGCTAACGTCAAACAGCTCTTGCGCACGAGCCCAATCTCGTGCCAACGAGGGCCAGCATTCCTGTTGCACCAGATCATGGATCAGGTTGTTGACTACTACTCACCCGTGCTGGACGACTTCGACACGCGGATCGACGAGTTGGAGCACGAGATCTTCAACTTGAAGCGGCCAAACAATCAAATCCTGTCGGAGATCATGGACCTGAAGCGAAGCGTGCTGCGGCTGCGTCGCATTTCAAACAAGCAGATGGACATCGTGTTGCGCATGAGTCGTGGTGAGTTTCACTTGATACCCGAGGAGATGCAGCCGTTCTACCGCGACATTTACGATCACATCGTGCGCGTGACCGATCTCGCGGAGAGCTATCGCGATTTGATCGGTGGATCACTTGAAGCTTACCTGTCGGTAGTGTCGAACCGCATGAACGAGATCATGAAAGTGTTGACCGTTTTCTCGGCGATCATGCTGCCGTTGACGTTCATCGCGGGTGTTTACGGCATGAACTTCGACAACATGCCGGAACTGCACACACGGTGGGGTTACTTTGGCGCATTGATCGTGATGTTCGTGGTCGCGGTGGCGATGCTGATCTTTTTCTGGCGGCGCGGTTGGCTTGGTCGCGGAGGCGGAGGCGAGACGCCGGAAAGTTAGGTGGGATCGGCGTCCTTTAGTTCATCTTCTTCGTCGAAAGCGCCGTCGGGGCTTGGTCCATCCGAGGTGTTTGTTTCCTCGGTGTCCATAGATGTTTCTTCTTCAAGGTCCTTCAGCGTTTCCTTGCTCGTCGCTTCTTCTTGTCTCTTTTTGATCGTGTCCAACTCTTACCTCCAGATCAACATGACTAGTGCTGTCCCTACCGCGCCATAAAACCCTGCAACCAAGTCGTCGGCCATTATTCCCACACCACTGGGCAGCCGCTCAAACCGTCGCGCAGGATAAGGTTTGAAGATGTCAAAAAGACGAAAAAGAATAAACGAAAGAATGATCCCGGTTCTGCCCGGAGACGCGATCAACGACAGCGGCAGCAACGCGATCATCTGGCCCGCCACTTCGTCGACGACCACTTTTCCCGGATCTTTCAAGCGCAAAATCCGTTCAGTTCGCGACGCCGCCCAGATCCCCGACCAGGTGATCAGGATAATTGCGACCAGTTGCAGCCAGAACGATCCAAGCAACAGAAAAACACCGATGCCGGCCAGCGAGCCAAACGTTCCCGGCATCAACGGCAGGAACCCCACGCCCCACGTCGACAGCGCCAGCGCGAGATAATCAAGACCACTGTGCCTGACGTTAGGAGCCGGAATCGCATCCCCCGGCACGCTCACCGTCGGATTCAACTCGTCGCTGGATTCTTTCAGTGGCAACGTCAGACGGAAATCCTTCCAATCAGATCGTACTCGTGCGCTTCCGTGATCTCGACGTTCACAAAATCACCCGGCGAGGGCAGAACGCCGTCAGGCACATCGTTGATGAGCACACAGCCGTCGATGTCCGGCGCCTGGGTTTCCATTCTTCCCTGCCACAGCAGCTCGCTCTCCTTCGACTCGCCTTCAAACAGCACCCGCACCGTTTCGCCGATGCGCGCTTTGTTGCGGCGACGTGAAATACGCGCTTGTTGCTTCATTAAAGCCGTGCGGCGTCGCGCAGCGATCCGGCCTGGAACTTTATCCGGCAGATCGTAAGCAGGTGTGCCCTCTTCGTCTGAATAAGTGAAGACCCCGACGCGATCGAACTCCACGTCTTT
>Ga0187894_10000915_pt1 | contig 39271 bp, 31 predicted proteins | sample GBC1701081metaG_FD_136650 | JGI IMG/M metagenome (GOLD analysis project Ga0187894, IMG submission 136650) | White microbial mat communities from a lava cave in the Kipuka Kanohina Cave System on the Island of Hawaii, USA - GBC170108-1 metaG ... | reverse complement strand
GTGTAGTAATTGTGCCCAAAAGACCCGAAGCGTGTTTACACGCGACACGCACTCGCAAAGACTCTGCCGCGTGTAAACACGCTCTGGCAATATGATTACCTTTCCTACAGGTTCCGCTTCGCTTCACCTGTAGCTAATGTTCTAATCGCGTGCCCGCACGCTAGGTTTATGTGTTTGAGTTTACGTAATTTGCATTCGGAAAATTCGTGCATTCGGAGCTATGTTTTTTCTAATGCGTAATCTGGGTTTAAATTTAGTCCGTCCCGAATGAAGGATGACAACGGTCATGTCTCACTGCCAAGATCCTGACCGTGGAATCGTCGATTAATCTATAGATTACGTTGTAGGGAAATCGAGCGAAATTGACTCGTCGGTATTTTTCGTCATGAATGAGATAAGCCTTCTTTAAGATATGGGAATCTTTGAGTCAGCTTTTTATCGAGCTCGTTCGGCGTCATTGCGCGCGATGGGTCGGCATCCATCGCATGATCTCTTTCGGCGGCAATTTTGAAGTCTTCGTCGTCTTCATCATGATCGTTAAGTGACGGCAACGAACGAAGAAGCTTAGAAGCTAATTTCGCACGATCTGACACCGATAGACTCAGTGCTAATTCCTCTGCTTCCGCAATAACCGGCATATTCACCTCACGGACGAAATTATAACACGGTCAACGACCACAACTTCATTTTGCTAAACTGTTTGCAAAAACGATGCTGAGAGAAAAGTTATTAGAACTGGAAAAGTCTGCGAGCTTGCTGGAACCGGATGCGGAAAGTCGGTCCGATGCCAGAGCACGTGTCATCGAGTATTCGGAGGATTTTCTCGACAACGTCGCATCGCTCAAAGCTTACGTCGTTTCCGACGACAAGGGTCTTAATCTTTTCAATTCACCGATCAGCGAACAAGGCATCGACATCGATGAGGCGATTTCGCTAATTAAACAAAACGTCGATACGCCGGGACTGAATCCGGCGAGCGGCGGGCATCTTGCGTATATTCCCGGCGGGGGAATTTATTACGCGGCGTTGGGCGATTATCTTGCGGATATTTTTAATCGATATGCGGGTGTTTTTTACGCGTCGCCGGGCGCGGTGAGATTAGAAAACATGCTCATTCGCTGGATGTGCGACACGGTCGGTTACGGTCCGCAATCGCACGGCAATCTGACGACGAGCGGCAGTCTGGCGAACATGATCGCGATCGTTGTTGCTCGCGACGGTAAAAATATTAAGTCGGCGGACATTCCGCGCTCGGTAATTTATCTCTCAAAGCAAACGCATCACTCGATTCACAAGGCCATCAACGTCGCCGGACTCGCCGAATGCGTCGTGCGTCACGTCGCTCTCGATGATAAATACAAGATGCGTGCGGACGACCTCGCGGCGCAAATTGAGGCAGATAAAGCCGCCGGATTAAATCCGTTTCTCGTCGTCGCATCGGCAGGCACGACCGATGTCGGCGCGATCGATCCGCTGGTTGAGATCGGCGAGATCGCTGCCGCGCACGGCCTGTGGTATCACATCGACGCGGCGTATGGTGGATTTTTTATACTCACCGACGAAGGACGCGATAAGCTGCGAGGTTTGAATTTAGCCGACTCGCTGATCATCGATCCGCACAAGGGATTGTTTCTGCCATACGGTCTCGGCGTCGTGCTGGTAAAAAATGTCGGGCATCTAAAACGCGCCTTTTCTTTTCAAGCCAGTTACATGCAGGACGCTTTTGCGGCGCCGGATGAGCTTTCGCCGGCAGAATTATCGCCCGAACTGACAAAACATTTTCGCGGCCTGCGGCTCTGGCTGCCGCTAAAACTCCACGGCCTAGCGCCATTTCGCGCGTGTCTCGAAGAAAAGCTGCTGCTCGCAAAATACTTCCACGCCGAAGTTCAGAAGCTTGGTTTCGAAAGCAAGATCGAGCCCGAGCTGTCAGTCGTAACTTACAAATATGTTCCACGAAACGGCGACGCGAACGAATTCAACAAAAAGCTGCTCGAAGCAGTCGTCGCCGACGGCCGCATTTTTATTTCATCGACGATGTTAGACGGCGAGTTCACCCTGCGCTTTGCATGTCTGGCATTTCGCACGCATTTGAAGACCGTTGATACACTGCTCGAAGTATTACGGAGTAATGTGGCCGATGCTTGCGAAAAAGCGCGAATGTAAATCCGGGTGATCTCCTAAAATCGTGGTGCCGCCTTTTTTCCGCGAAGCGGCGCATAGCCACGTCGTGTCGCGGCTTCGCCGCCGTGCTGTGCGGAAAGGCTCGGCCTTTCCGATCCGTTAAAAATTGGTCTTGCGGCTCTGCCGCGACGCCCGTGTCCGTCTTTACTGGGAAAAAGCGGCGGCATAGCCGCGGAAGTCAAATAGATCCACATCGGAAGGGCTCAGCCCTTCCGCACATAACTGCGGCAAAGCCGCGGTTGGCTGCGACGTTAGGACACGCCCAAAATCCTGAAACTCCTTCTCGTCATCTTGCGTAACAAAGGTAAATCGCACAGAATACGAAACTGCATAACGCAAAATTAATTTAAGGAGAAAAACATATGGCACAGGAAGCTAGTGAGATGGCCGGATTTGCCGGGCCGCAGCACGGCGAGTTTTGCTGGACCGAGATCGCGTCGAGCGACGCGGCGAAGTGTAAGGAATTTTATTCGAACGTTTTCGGGTGGAAGTTTCAGGACAGCACGGCATCAACGGACGGATTTGCGTATCACGAATACACGACGGGCGGTGACTATCCGGCGGGCGGATTGTATGAATTGACGCCGGGAATGTTTGGCGAGGGAGTTCCGATCCCGCCGCCGCATTTTATGACTTACGTCGCGGTCGATGACGTTGACGAGAACGCAAAGCTCGCGGGCCAGCTCGGCGGCACGGTCGTCAAGGAACCTGACGATATTCCAAACACGGGACGTTTCGCGATCTTGATGGATCCGACGGGCGCGATGTTTTGCACGTTCAAGATGGCGGAAGGAGGACACAATGGCTGAATTTACGATTCCAAAAGCCGGCGAAATTTGCTGGCGCGAACTTAGAACAAAAGATCTCGGCGCCGCGATCGGGTTTTATACAAAACTGTTCGGCTGGACGACAAAGCAGACGGCCGTTTCGCCGATGGACTACAAAGAGATCATCATCGACGGCACCGCTCACGGCGGCATCATGCCGATGGAAGGCGACGATTGGGGCAACGCTCCGTCGCACTGGGCGACTTACATCGCGGTCGATAGCGCCGACGAAACCGTTAAGAAAATTGCGGATAACGGCGGCAGCGTTCGCGTCCCGCCATTCGACGCACCGGGCGTTGGAAGAATGGCGATGGTCTCCGATCCTTCGGGCGCGGATTTCGCGATCATTCAATTCGAACAACAACACGGCTAAGAGATTTGCCCGCGAAATACGCTAAAAAGACGAAATAAGAAAGACTTCTTTTTTCGTATCTTTCGCGTATTTCGCGGGCAAATTCTTATTTCAAATTTCCTTCGGTGTCGTAGATCTCAACCGAGTCGGCGTAACTCTCAACCTGCGGCAAAACTTCGCTCGCATCGCCGACGATCACGATCGCCATCTCGTCGGGCAGCACGTATTTTTCGGCGACGCGCCGAACATCATCGACCGTGACGGCATCGACATTCGCACGATAGGTTTGCAGATAATTTTCGTGCAAGCCGTAAAGGTGTTGGTTGACGATAAGGTTCGTCAGGCCTTCCTGCGTTTCGGCGCGGATCGGGAAGACGCCGGTGAGAAAACTTTTGGCGTCGTCGAGCTCTTCATCGCCGACATTGTCAGCGCGAATTCGCTCCAGCTCGTAGAAAAATTCTTTCAAGCTGTCGCCCGTGACTTCGTTACGAACCTCGGCAGTCGCTTCGATGTCGCCGGCGAGCCGTTTTGTGTTGAGCCGCGTGTAAGCGCCGTATGTGTAACCTTTTTCCTCACGCAAATTCATAAACACACGCGACGAAGCTCCCGCACCGAGCACCTGATTCATCACGAGCATCGGGAAATAATCTTCGTCGGTTCGCCTTATCGCCAGGTTTGTAAGAATTATATTCGACTGCGCCGAGCCGGGACGATCGACGAGCGTCAGTGTGCGTGAGACGCGCTTCGGCGGTGCGACAAACTTCTCCCACGGCTGAGCTCCCTGCTGCCAATCGCCAAACAATTCCTCGACCTCGCTCAAAAACTCATCGAGTTCGACGTCGCCGACAGCGATGAGCATCGCGTTGTTCGGCACGTAAGTTTCGCCGTGAAATCTCGACATCGTCTCACGCGACAGCTTTTCGATATCAGCGGCGGCTGGCGAAAACTTTGCATACGGATGATCGCCATAGATAAGCCGCGAGGCTTGCTCGTCCGCGAGAAACGGCGACTGCGAACGCTGAAATTTCAAATGCTCTACGGTATTTCGCCGATAAAGATCAAGTTCGTCTTCAGGGAACGTCGGTCGCAAAATTACCTCGGCTAAGAGGTGCAAAATTTCACTGCTATAAAGCGACAGCGATGACGCCGCGACGATAGTAAAATCATCCGACGAACTTGCGTGCAAGCTAGAGCCGAGTCGCTCGATCTTTTCTGCAAGCTGCAGACTTGTATAATCTTCGGTTCCCTCGGTCAGCATCGACGAGATCGCTGACGACAAACCGGTGTGATCAGTCGGATCGTTTATATCGCCCGAGTGAAACGCGAGTCGGTAGCTCACGAGCGGCAGTCGCTTGTCCTCGAACAACACGACATCGAGACCGTTGTCGAGTATCGTCTTAAACGGCCGCGGAATGTCGAACTCGACCGGCGACAGCGGTGAAGGAACTGTTTTTCTTAATTCTGGTTTCATAAAATTAACCACAGATAGACACAGGTGAACAGAGATTTGATCTCTGAATAAAGTATCTGTGTTTATCTGTGTTCATCTGTGGTTTCAATTCTTTGCTGTTGGAACCACATCGAGCAGCGCGCGGTTATCGGTGTTGAGATAGACGCCGACGGCGTGGCGAATTTGCTCGGCGGTTATCGCGAGCAGATCGTCAAGCTCGCGATTTATCAACGTCGGATCGCCGTCATAAAGCGCAAATTCCGCGATCGCTTGTGCCCGCGCCATCGAAGACTGGCGCATTCGCACCGAGTCGTTGACGAGTTGATTCTCGATCTTCTCCATCTCTTCGGCGGTCGGGCCGTGTGCGGCGATGGTCTTTATTTCGTTCATTATCGTCTCACGAATTTTGCTCAGATCTTTGTCCGGTTTCGGAATAGCTCCGACGAAAATGCTCGACGGCCCGCGACGCTCGTCGGTAAAACCGAACAGCTGAATGACAGATTCTTCGCCCTTCACGAGCTTCTGATACAGCCGCGAGCTTTCACCGTCGTAGAGAATTTTGCCCGCGAGATAGAGCGCGTAAAAGTCGGACGTGCGGCGCTCTGGAATTTTCCAGCCGATGAGAAACGCGGGGAACGGCGCGAGTTTATCTTCCCATTCACGATAAGTCGCGGCGACTTCTTTTGGTTCCGCCACGTCGATCGCGGGCGGCAACGGCTGCGACGGAATATCGCCGAAATACGTCTCGACAAACGACTTTGCGTCAGCTACTTCAAAAGCTCCCGACAAAACAAGCACCGCGTTATTCGGCGCGTAATAAATTCTAAAAAACTCCTGCACGTCCGTCACGGTCGCGTCGTCGAGATGCTCCATCGAACCGATCGTCGAATGCGCGTTGGCAAAATTCTTGTAGATCATCTCGTTGATCAGATCGAAGATCTGCCCATAAGGCTGGTTGTCGTAACGAAGGCGCTTTTCTTCTTTGACGGCTTCGCGCTGATTGTCGAGATTCTCCTGCGTTACCGCAAGCGAACGCATTCTGTCGCTCTCTAACCAAAGCCCGAGCGGCAACTGATTCGCCGGCAGCGTCTCGTAATAATTTGTCCGCTCGCTCGACGTAGTGCCGTTCATCGTGCCGCCGGCTTTCATAATGTGCTGAAAGTGCCCGGCCTTCGCGACGTTCTCGCTGCCCTGAAACATCATGTGCTCGAACAGATGCGCAAATCCTGTGCGCCCGTCACGCTCGTTGCGCGAACCGACATCGTAGTAAACCGCGATCGACACAACCGGAATCGCGCTGTCCGGATTAAGCACAACGCGCAATCCATTACTTAAAATATATTCCTCGATCTCAAGCGGCGGCAGTTTGAAAGTTTGTGACATAGATTTTCGTTATTTAAATGAGAACATCTCTCCACGCATTTACGCAAGCCCGCGAGTTGCAGTAGCCCGCACGCAAGTTGCGACGTTCTCGCAACACTGCCACGTTGTTTGTGCCAGAACTAAGGGCATTCTCAGTATTAACGGATGCCCTTACGCCAGCGCTCGGCACTCGTTCGCATAAAATACCGTGATAACCCCGGCAAACTCGCCGCCTGGGACGTCGCCAGCCACCTCGAACGCCCACCAAAGAAAAATGCGCCGACACCGACACCATAAGCGTTTCGGTTACAAAAAAAGGCCTCGCGGTTGCGAGGCCAGACAATTCAATGTGGCAAAGGTTTCTGAGGTTTATAAACTCTTCGAGTTACAGGACGATTTCAGTCCGGCGCTCTGTAGAAACACTGACTGCATGCTTGTGTCTCTTGGCGGCAGGGCTAAATAGATGTCCCAGGCCCAGCGGCCTAGTTGTGCGTCTTGGGCGTCTTTTACTCTCGCTCGGTATTTGAACCGATTGCCGTGAGCATCGACGCGTTGCGATTCGCGGTAATCAAGCTCGATCTTTCGCAGTCCGAGCTGCGGTAAGGTAAATAACTCGCCCGGCTCCGAGACGCCGTTGTGGTTTGCGTCTTGCCATAACCTTAAGCTCGAAAAGATTTCGTCGTGATGACTGATCCAGCCGTCGTTATTACCGCCACGCTGCGGTTTGTCGTAACGCGCGAGTGCGCGAAACCCGTTGCGCGATTCGCCCGGCGGAGGGTCGCTCTGCTGTGTGAAGTTGCCGAACAACTCACGCCCGCTGTCGATCCCGCCGTTGCCGTTTCGATCAAGCACCAGCCAGGCGTCGTCGGTGCCGATGCTTGTCCACGCAACCTGCTCTTTCAAACCATCGCGGCCCTCTGGATTTATGTCGAAAACAACTCCGTTCGCCGCACTCGTCAAATCGAACCCGTCGCCATCAACGTCGATCAAGATCGGCGAAGTGATCTCACACGGGTAAGCACATCGGCACGAAAACTCGTTCCAGCCAGTTTGAGGATCAATGCATTCATATTGCTGCTCTAAACAAAGTCCTTGTGGATCACGGCAATTTCCTCCGCCAGTGAGGTTAAACATCCAGCCCTGATTCTGGCATTCCGACTGCGCCGCCTCGGAACAACAATGCCCGCATCCATTCGCAAACCATCCGCTCGCGCAACTGCCATCATACGCCGGTTCACATGGAACTCCGCCAGCCATGTCACAAGGAATTCTGTTCCACCTACATCGTGTAGCGTCCCATATCGCCCTGCTACAGGGCTTACTTCCAACTGGCGTGGGGCAGCCCGGACAGGTCACCGGACATGTAATTTGTCGCGAACTAACTGTTCTTATAGTTCCATTTGCGCATTCAATTCCAAATTCTGCACTCCTCTGGTCAGCATTGCACGCAATCCTGTCATCATCTAAAACGGTGCAACTTCCCACACCGTTCTCACAAAGAAGGTCATATTGGTCACGTGGATGGGATGGACTACAACCAGAAGACGGGTCGCCAGGAACATTAGTTATCACAAACCCACTGGAATCGCAAAGAATTCTTGCACATCGCCGCCGCAGACCGTCGGGTTCTGTGTAAATCACGCAAGAAGCCGTGCCGACTTGTCGAGTTGAACTTTGAGATTCAACAACGAGATTTGCTAAAGCAAGAAAAATTAGTGTGACAACAGAAACTAGAAATAATGTTCGATAAACCATTTGACTTACCATCTACTTCGCTAGTTATTCATTTCATTCAAAATCTGTAAAAGGAGACTGGAATCACCCGGTTGACTTCGTCGGACAGCAGAAACGACGCTCTTATAGCCGCGCTGAAAACCTTTCTGCCATGTCAATGGCTTTGCAGGGTCGGAAGATTCGATCACTATCTTTGACGGCTCTTGGTTGAGCAAGTTCGCAATAGACACCTCATCCTTTTCCACAAGAAGCTGTTTTAAATGCTGGATCGCCGTTCGTCGTCCTTCTAAAATCCCAGAGATTTCTAAGGATTTCTCTTGCGTGTCTTTTCCCCAAGACGTCCCATCCGTGAACTGGACATAATCTATGGTTAATGAAATAGGGTCATTTGATTTGATATTGGCCCGTTCCTCCAAAAATTCTTCTGGCTCGACTTGGTTATGCTGAAAGATTCTCGTTGAGAATGACGTCATTAGAGCTTTTCCGCCCGACTTTGTTTCAACTAAAACAACGTATGCTCGGACTGATTTTTCTCCACTGTTCCTAACCGCAATAAGAACTTTTTGATAAGAAGGGTGCGAATTATCTATGTCAGTTACAGTAATTTGCAGCGGGCTTTTAGGTTGTGACAAAGCTCTTACAACAACAGGAGTTTGATCTGGACTCAATTGCTCCGGATTACTATTTTGGCTGAAGACCTTACTCATCAAAAGAGCAGCTGCGCACACATTCAAAGCTATTAAAAAACATAATGCGATCATGTACTTTGCTCGCCATTTACGTTTATTCATATTACCTCCTGCAAGTTACCGTTTGGACCTAGATTGCTGACAGCCAAAAAACTAGGATCGTTGTCCAAAGCGAGTTTTGGGCTAACAAGGCTCAATATACTCGGATGCCGTGGGCGTGTCAACGAAAAGAAAGGAGCATTCCTTTTATTTGGAATTCTGTGCGGTTTGGCTGTATAAATTAACCAAATGTAATTGTAAGACCGGCGGGTTATTGGGTGCCGCCAATTAACGCCGGTCGTTTTTTTTCTGTTTGGACTGCTGGTCTTGGGACTTAGGTCTTTGTTTGGTTTAGCTTTATGCGCCGAGTTCTCTGTTCATTACTTTGTTCGCTATTCGTTCTTTCGACAGTTCATAGCTCGAACGCGCAGATGAAGGCTCCGATCAATCCGCCGGTCGAACCTTTTAGCATAAAACGCGGCAGCACATTTTCGGCTTCGGGCGGCTCGGTGAACGTAGGAGTAGATGCGAGCGAAACCGAGAACCGTCCATCGCGAATCGCGGCCGACATTCTCGAAGCCGAAGCGATAATCAAAAACAACTACGTCAACGGTCGCAAGATCACGAACAACGAGCTGACAAAATACGCGCTCGAGGGCGCGTTGCTCGCGCTCGATCCGCACTCGACATTTTATGACGCGAGCGAATGGCGAGCGATGCTCGACGACCAACGCAGCGGTTACACAGGCATCGGCGCGACGATCGCGAATTTTATTTCACGAGGCGTTACCGAAACTTATGTGCTCGCGACTTTTCCGGCTTCGCCCGCGTCGCGCGCGCAGCTTCGATACGGCGACCGGATTGTCTCTATCAACGGCGAAAAGATGAGCGGCCTTGCGTCCAACGTCGTGCGCGACAAAATTCGTGGGAGCACGGGAACGACCTTTCGCCTCACGGTCGAACGTGCGTCGAACGGTCGCATCGAAACGCTCTCGATCGCCCGTGGCCGCGTCGCACAGCCGTCGATTCCCGACTCTTACATTCTGCGATCGCAAGTCGGTTACATCGAACTTTCAGAGGGTTTTAATTACACGACGGCAGACGAATTCGCCATCGCGATGCGCGAACTCAAGCGTCAGGGAATGCGGTCTCTCATTCTCGATCTTCGCGGCAACAACGGCGGCATCGTCGATCAAGCCGTAAAAATTGCCGAACGCTTTTTGCCCGCCGGCACGTTGATCTTGACGCAAAAAGGTCGCACACGGATCGACAACCGCGTTTGGAAATCAGCAAATGTGAATGCCGACACAATGCCGCTCGTCGTGCTCGTGAACGAGGACACGGCGTCGGCGGCCGAGATCGTCGCAGGTGCGTTTCAGGACGACGACCGCGCGATTATCGTCGGTGAAAAAACTTTTGGCAAAGGACTTGTGCAAAGCGTGATCGATCTCGCGAGCGGCGGTTTGACGCTCACGACCGCTCGCTATTTGACACCGTCAGGTCGCTCGATCCAGCGCGATTATTCCAAACTCGATCTGCGCGATTATTACAATCACAAAAGCGCTTTGACCGCCATCGATCGTCCATTTTTCGAGGCACGCACAGCGACAAATCGCAAAGTTTACGGCGGCGACGGCATTCAACCCGACGAAGAAATAAAAATTGCCGCCATCACTCGAAAGCAAGCCGCGCTCATCGACCCGCTGTTCTTCTTCGCCCGCGAAGTCGCACAAGGCCGCGTCGCCGGAGCGGAAAATTACCGCTCGCAGCAAGTCGTATTCGGCAAGCGAATTCTTGCAGGCGAGATGCAGGTGAGCGATGCTCTCGTCACGGCCTTTAACGATTTCACACTAAAGAATTTTAGCGGCTACACAGCCGAAGATCTTCGCGCAAACACCGCGTTCATTCGTCTGCGACTTCGCTACAATCTCGTGACCGCCGCCTACGGAACAACATCAGCCGATCAAGTCCTGATCGAAGACGACCCCCAAGTCGCCCGCGCCGTCGAGGCACTTCCCCGCTCCGCCGAACTCGCCCGCCTCGCAGACAAAATTCGCCAACAACGCAAATAAAAAAACCGCGACCCTCACGAGCCGCGGTCAAAAACAGTCTAATGCAAAATTAGAAGTTAAATTTGCCCGAGAACTGTATTCGTCTGGCAAAACTCGTCACCGAATCGCGAATACGACCAAAGACGGTCGAATTCTGGACCGCGGTGGGCAGTCCGAACGAGGCTGAGTTTGTCAAATTGCGTGCATCCACTCGCAGATCGAAGCTATAACGCTCGGAAAACTTGAATTTCTTCGAAAGCGACATATCGGTTTGGAACTGACGGGGAGCGATGAAAAAGTTCCTGCCCGTATTGCCCAATTCGCCAGGCCGCGGCTGCGAAAACATAGCCTCTTGTTCCGCACTGAACCAATACCAAGTGCCGTTGCGCTCGACCAGGTTGCCCATCTGACGAGTACAGCTACCGCAGTTTGCAAATGATTGGTTTGCATTGCTAAAGGTATTTAGCCCCGAGTAAACCGTAAACGGTCTCCCTGAAGCGTGGTTAAAAGTTCCCGCAAGCTGCCAACCGCCAATCAAGAAATCGAGACCCTTGGAAATGTCAGATGCAAAATGCCTACCTCGACCAAGCGGTAATTCCACAACATAAGTAGCCTGAATCACATGACGGCGGTCGAAATCCGACCAAGCGTAGTTCAGTCTGCGGTTGTTAATATCAAACGGTGTGCTGGATGCCGATTGTGCGCTGCCTCTCGCCACGATTGTAAAGGTCGGGTCGAACGAACGGGTGTCCATTGACTTCGAAAGGGTGTAACCAAGCTGAAATGATATCCCCCCGTTCATTCGACGTTTCACAATAGCCTCAAAGCCGTTATAGAACGAAAAATCATTCGTATCCAACACGTTCAATGCGCCGGTGTATTGTGGAAACCGCTGGAAAAAGAACGGATTGTTAAAGTTTGCTGCGCGTCCGATCGTCTGCACGCCGCCGGTCGTATGCTGCGAAACGGCCAAGGCAGCGTTTGCAACACTACCGCCCGTATTGTTTGTGGCGAGGGTAGCTTGAACCGCCGTTATGCCCCTGAACGTCGTCGTGCCGGCGTTATTCATAGGATCACCAGTGAATAACAAATTGATCAGGCACGAATTAGCGGTTGTGCTTGACCGCACGTTGTTAAACGCTTCGAGGAAGTTCTCCGGACATCGCGGGTCGCGCCCCAAGATATTCACCTGATTAGAGTCATATCCGCCAAACAGATGAAGACCCTTCTTGCCGATGTAGTTCACCTCGATGACGCTGCCAAAGCCGATCTCGCGCTGAAAACCGGCAAACCACTGGTGAACTTCCGGATACTGCATATCAGGATCGAGCACTGTGATCGAACCGGTTGAAAACGCAGGCGGCGTTCTCAACTGAGCAGGCGTTTGTGTTGGGAACAGATTGGGCAGTCCATTGCGAATCTGAAAATTCGATGAGCCGATGCCGGTTGCCGTCGCCGCAAACGTGTTGCCCGGTGCACTCTGGAAAATGCTGTTAGCAAAAACCTGCGATGGAAACCGGTCAAAGGACAAACGATAATTCGCCCTGATCGACGTTTTACCGCTGCCAAACGGATCCCACGCAAAACCAATCGACGGCGAGATGTTGTTATAGTCGTTTTCAAACAGCTTGCCTTCTGTCCAACTTAAAGCGTTCGTCGCTGGTGCACCGACCACGAACGGCTGAGCCGCCCTTAGAATAGGCAGATCCGGCGAGGTTGGACTGAGCTTCACTTCGTAGCGAACGCCGAGGTCAACGGTAAAGTTCTGGCGCATTCGCCATGTATCCTGAAAATAGAAATCGTATTCGGGATACTCTGCGGTCCACGCCCATCGAGTGCCCGCAGGAGCAAACGTGCCCGGATTGCCGGGACTAACAACAAAACCTTGGCTAAAGCTGCCTATGCGGCCTAAGAAGTTGTTGATCTGGGCTTGTAACAATGAACGGTCTGATGAAAAGATACCGGGAATACCGGCGGGAGTTCCTGTCGTGCCCGCTACCGCCTGGATCGGCAAATTAAAACCGGTAAAGCTGCTGTTTCCGGCTCCAAACCCAACCGTTCCCTCGATCTGGCCACCAGCCGAAGAACGATCGTCAACTTGTCGTCCAAGCCGAATGTTAATACCGGCCTTAATAACGTGCGGTGAATAATCGAGCGTTATGTTATCGACAAACTGAATAGTTCGGGCGCGTCGAGCGTTATAAGCAAAATTCGTAAAAGCGTCTGTCACTGAATTCAAAACAAACGGAACAAGTGGGTTCGGTTCCGCAGTCGCAAACGAAAATCCAAACCGGCTAACACCGAAGATAAACTCATTTGTAAACTTCGCTGTTGGAGACGAGCGATAATTGATCGCATAATTGTCGGGCGTTCTTAATGTATCCACGAGGTTCGGAAACCCAGGGAACGGAGGCAGCCCGCCATTAACACTATCGCCGAGCGTATTCTGTTCGCCTTTAGCGAAACGGAAATATACGGCATTCTTGTCGTTGAATTTATAGTCGATGCGAGTTACAAAGTCATATTGCTGCTCGAGCTGTAATGCGTTGAAATTATAGCCCGCAGTATTCAGACCATCGCCCCGGGAAAAATCATTCGGTAGAGGATACGAGTTGAGCAAGCCGACAATAAAAGTGTCGTTCGAAAAGGGGGCAGGCGAGTTTGTGTTGATATTATGGGTCGCGATACACGGCGCGTTGGTCGGAGGATTTCCTACACAGGCCGGATAAAGCGCGGCACCTGCCGAGTTCACCGATGCTCCAAGCGGGTTCGTTGACGACGCCGAGGTGCCAGCCGGAGCATTTCTGCCCGGGACGAATAGGCCGGCAACGGTTCCTCCGCCAAAAACATATCTAAAGTTGCCGCTGCGAGCTTCCTGCGTGTAAACAGTGCGTTGAGCAAGTCGCGTTTCCGTCGCCGAAAGCTTTTGAAGGTTGACAAAGAAATGAGCCTTGTTTTTCAGCAGCTTGAAATTCTCGCCCTCGCCCAAACCAAAGGTCGGGATCGGTCCGCCAAAACTACCGCCGTAAATGTGCTGAACAAACTGACGGCGTGGAACAAGAAGCAGGTTGTTCTCAAACTCGTTTGCGATGAAGCGAGGCGTCTGATAGTACTCAAAGAGATTGCCGTGAAATTCATTCGTGCCGGATCGCGTCACCAATGTTACTTGGGCACCGCTGCTGCGACCTTGCTCGGCCGTGGCGTTACTCGTAATGAGCTGAAACTCCTGAATCGAGTCCGGATTTGGACGAAGAGGGGTGAAGTTTGAGCCACCGGCAGTCGATTCGTTAATGTCAATACCGTCGAGCGTGAAATTAAATGCTCGATCCCTCGAGCCGTTCACGTGAACGCCTCCGCCCGTGTTTGATCCGACCACCACGCCGGGCTGATAATTCAGCAGATCGAGCGGATTACGTCCCCTCAAACCGACGATCGGCAAGCTTTCTACCGTTCTTTGGTCAATAGTCGAGCCAACGTTCCCGGAAGTAGCTGTTTGAACCAGTTCAGCCGCTCCTTGCACCGTCACTGTCGCCGACACGTCTCCCACTTCAAGAGTTACATTTACAGTCGCCGGTAAATTTAAATAAACAGGGTTATTTGTCGACGCGAACTTCTTGAATCCGGCTTTTTCAACTGTGATGTCGTACGTGCCCGGCTGCACAAGATCGAAAACGTATTGCCCGCTGTCGGATGTCTGCGTTGTATACTCGGTCCCAACGCCAGCTCGCCGTGCCTTTACTGTAGCACCCGCAACCGGGGCTCCGGCCGTGTCCATTACAATACCCGTAATTCGCGACGTCGTGCCCTGTGCAAATAAAGCGCCGCTTAGGGAAAGAAGCAATCCAAAAAATACGATCGTCCTGAAAAACCGCTCTCTAATCATTGTTTTCCTCCTAAAAAAACTTGATTCGTTATCAGTTAAGTTGATGAATTTACAAAAACCTGCTGGAATTCGTTATGAATATAACACATGTTGTTACTAAAATGTAAACTCGCCCGAGCGGACGCGGAGAGTTTGCCACGAATGCACGAATTAAGAGTAGGAAGAATATTCGTGCATTCGTGGCTGATTTATTTTTTGTATTTAAGGATGAGGCCGTTTTCGCCGACGGCCCAGCCGTATTTTTTGTCCATGTAGAGGCCGTAGAGGTTTTCGCGGCTGTTGATCTCTTGACGCGTCCAGGTCTTGCCTTTGTCGCCTGAGCGGAGAATGTTGCCGCCTTTGCCGACGATCCAGCCGTTCTTGTCGTCGGCAAAATCGACGCGTAAGAAAGTTGTTTTGAAATTCGTCTCGACTTTTTCCCAGCTCGCGCCGCCGTTTGCGGTTCGTAAGATCACGCCCGAACCTCCAACAACATAACCTTCTTTACTATCGCGAAAATCGACGTTAAAGAGCGACGCCTTTGTTCCCGAATCTTGTTTGACCCAAGTGTTGCCCTCATCGGTCGAAGCGAGAATGACGCCGTCGTCGCCGACTATCCAACCGCGCGAATTGCCGTCGAAATCGAGGTGAAAAAGCTCGGTCTTCGTCGGCAGCGTGATGCGTTTCCACGTGTCGCCGCCATCTTCCGTTCTCATCAGCAGCGAATCGACAACGATGTCGTCGCGTCCGACGCGTTTGATAAGCGAGCCGATCACGTAGCCGCGTTTTTTGTCGGAGAATCTAATGCTCAAAAAATCGGGTTGTGCCGAACCGAATTCACCGCTGCGATAAATGCGAATGTCCTGCCACGTTCGCCCCGCATCGCGAGTAATGAACATCTTTCTTCCTGCGACAAGATAACCGTTATCTTCGTTGCGAAAGTAAATTTCGTTGATGTTCTCGGTCGTGTTGAGAGCGTATTGCGACCAACTTCTGCCGCCGTCCGTCGTCGAGGCGAGATAGCCTTCGTCGCCCGCGACCCAGCCTTTATCGGACGAAGTGAAATAAACGGCGACGAGATCGCCCTTCAGATTCGCCTGCTGCGAAACCCAACCGGGCTGAGCCGCAACGCTTAGTCCGCAGATTGAAATTAACAAGAAAGTAAGAAAGCAGTTCTTCAACATAGTCTCCGAAAATCTTCTTTGCGTTCTTTGCGGCTTTGCGTGAGATAAGATTTTTCCCGCAAAGATCGCAAAGGAAAAGGTGATCTGTGACCATAGAATAATATCTCTCCGGTCAAAAATCACCTCGTCGGATGTTAGTTTCGTGATGCGCGTTTACCGCCGTGTCAGTAGCCCGCGTGTCCGTAGCCCGCACGTAATCAAGGGCAACGCTGAATATGAGCTACGTGGCCCTTACTTACGCGCGGGCGACGGACACGTTACTTCGTGATTCTGTAAATCTTGCCCTTCCACACGACGACGACTTGTTCGCCGAGCGAGAGGTATTGTGCAAGTTCAGGCTCGCGCTCGATGAGTTTGAAGTATTCGTCGCTTGCAAACTTGATCGTCGTCTCGGCCAGCTTGCTGTCCGTCGTGAATTCGGAATCGAGCCACACGCCGCCCTGACTGATAAAGTTCTTATTCGCGACGAATTGATTCACCGCCGAGTTTCGCACGACGATCTGATCGTCTTTGTCCGCGCCGTCAACCGACACGACTTGCGTGTTCTGCTGCATCGAATTTTGCCGCGTGCTTTGCTGAACCGCGCCGGCACCACTCTTTTCCGTTACTGCACGGGCAGTCGGACTTCCGGCCTGCATCGCCAACATATCGCGTGGCGCGTCTTGTCGAAGATTCGCCATCGAGCCGTCGGTCGCGAGATACGAAGTGTATGGCGTCACGAGGCCGTAGCGCGTGCCGAGTTCGACAACCTCTTCGCGAACTTCCTTCGACTCGCCGTTTGCGCGAATCTGCTCGAGCAGCCAGCCGACGCGACGGCTCGCCCACAGACGCGGCAGGAAGTTGTTGTCTTCAACACGCACCGGAAAATCAAGGTTTTTGTAGTCGAAGCTGCGCGATTCCTTGCCCGCTTTGCCTGTAAGTTTCAGCGTGATGTCGCGCAGATCGTTTGTGTTTTTGTAACGGCCGATCACGGTCAGCTGCATCCCGCGAAAGAGGTCAGTCAGTTTTCGCGGATAGATATAATCAGTTAGCAGCGGGCCGAAGTCGAGTTCGAGATCGCTCAACACCGGCGACGAAACTCGTGAAAAGAAATTCGAGACTTTTACTTCGAGATCTTCTTTCGGCTGCACGTAATCCGAGATACCCGAATTCTCCGAGCCGAGATTATCTAACAAAGTCGTGTTCACGTCGTAGCCAAACCCGAACGGAAAGATCCGCACATCGACGTTCTTTGCCTTTGCAATGTTGGCCACAATGTTTTCGGTGTTGCGTTCGCCGACCGTCGGCAGGCCGTCGGTCATAAAGACGAGCATTTTCGGACGGTCGTTTCGTTCGAATTGTTTTAGCGATTGCAGAAGTGCGTCGTTAATATTCGTGCCGCCGTCCGGGCGAAGTTTATTTACAAATTCCTCGCCACGTTTTTTACCGTTCGAGTCGGCGGCGATCAGATCGCGTTCCATCAAATGCTCTTCGCCGGCGAAGTTTATGACATTAAACCTGTCGCCGTCGCGAAGCGTGCGAATGCCGAACAGCAGCGCCTTCTTCGCTTTTTCGATCTTGCCTTCTTCGGCCATCGAGCCGCTCGTGTCGAGAACGAAAACAATGTCCTTATTAACAATTTCCTTTTCGGCAAGCGAATCTTTCGGCGAGAGCATCAGCAAAAAGTAACCGTCCTTGCCCGGCTCGCGATAAGTGACGAGCGACATTCCGAAATCACCGTTGCCGAGTCCGTAAAACAGTTGAAAGTCGGTGTCGTTGTTCTTCGTTTCGAACGAAACGCGTGCCGACGTCTCGCCTTTTTTGCTCACGTCGATCTGGTGCGTCGGCGAATAGATATTCCGCAGAGCCTCTTTGCCGACTATCTCGACCGAGCCCGACACGGTCCCGAACTGCTGCTTCGGCATATTGCGGCCGCCACGAACATCTTCTTCAATCATCGGCATCGGAACCGGACGCGACCAGACATTGCGGCCCGTGCCGAGCGGATAGCGATACGCGACGGTGCCGTTCTCGGCTTTTAGAATTTCGGTGTAAGTAAGTTCGAGTTTTTTGTCGGAGTTTGGCGGGATCGGAAAGATCGACGCTTGAAACAGATTCTTGCCCGCGTATTCGAGCAGGCCCGGATCGCGTTGACGCCGAACGATCTCGTCGTAGATTCGCCGCGCTTCTTCTTTTGAACGCACTTCGCCGACGAGTTTCTTGCCGTTCTCCCAGATCGCAAACTCAACGATCGACGCCGTCTCGGGGATCGGGAAAAAATACGTGCCCTCGAGCGTGTATTGCGTGTCGTTGCGAAAAACCTGTTCGACGTGCGTGCGTGAGATTTGCCCGTTTATCTTAGTGTCGAGATTTATCGACTTGACCGGCAACGCATTCGGCAGCGGCCGCGGCATAGGCCTCGGCGTCGGCCGGCACGGACGAATATCGCACACTACGGGAACGATCACGCCCTGCGCATTTACTTGAATTGTAGAAAAAAGTGCCGCGAATGCAGCAACAAAAAGAACGGCGGTCGATCTAAAGCTCATTATTTGCTCCCTAAAAACATTTTTCTCGCGTGCAGTTACGCTGCTTTGACGTCTATAGGAACGCATCAGGTTGTTTTGGTTTGCAAGATTTCTCTTCTCAGAAAGTCGAGATCTTCGAGGCATAAGGTCAGACTCGCGAGCGGTAGCGACTGGGTTCTCTGTCTGCTAATCTGAAGTCATGTCAGAGTATCGATATACAGCGTATTTCGAGAACGAAGTCATTCGAAAGCGACCCTATCTAAAGAAGGAATGGTGTATATTTGTAATTGAAAACGCGATCCGAGTCGAAGTCCAGACTGATGATCGCGTGAGATTTTGGGGACGGGTGGACGAATTGGATGATCGAATATTGCGGGTCGTGACGCTCGCAGATCGAACGACGATCCACAACGCCTTTCCCGACAGTAATTTTAAGCTATGAAGATCAATTATTATCCAGAGACCGATTCGCTATACATCGATCTTTCCCACAAAGACAGCGTCGAGAGCCGCGAGGTTTCCGATGGCGTAGTTCTCGACTACGACGCATCGGGCAACCTCGTCGGCGTCGATATCGACCACGCCAGCTCTAAACTCGAAATCCGCGAGATCGTTCTCGGCCACCTGCCGCTCGAAACAACTCAAGTCCTTGCGTGAGATCATTCCGCTCATCTCGCCGGTCCGCCCGCCCGCCGTCACCGCTCTTCGCTGGCGGTTGCCCAAAGGTCGAAGAAATAATGGCCTACTTCCGCGTTGATACCGAAGTCGCTCATCAAACAAAAGTCGATATCGTCGAGGCATAATGTCAGAACCGCCTGCGTAAGCGGGCGGCCAGTTAGAAAATATAGCTTTTCCGCTCGGCGAATCTATTTCTCCACAAACTTTGCAACACCCTTCTGACAATCTTCGGTCATGCGGACGGTGGCGTGACGTTGAATGTTCCGCCCTTGCTTACGAGCGGGCTACTGACATTAGGAAAGGCAAGCTATAATCAAGCTATGAACGACAATCTTCGCACGCACAGAAGTTCCGAGCGCCATCAGATATTTGAGGGAAATTGTCTGGAAGTACTTAAAACTCTGGAACCGGAAACCATTCAGTGCTGCGTGACTTCCCCGCCTTACTGGGGACTGCGAGATTACGATCATCCCGACCAGGTCGGCGCTGAAGATTCGCCAGCCGGTTACGTAGATCATTTAGTAGCTGTCTTTCGAGAAGTTCGCCGTGTTCTTAAGAGCGACGGAACAGTGTGGTTAAATATCGGTGACGCTTATGCACGTAACGGCGGCACGGGCAGCCACGGCCCGAATGCGATCGTCGGGAATACGAAGAAGCTGATCCAGAAGCGCAACTGTAAAGTGCCCGATGTCTGGGGCTTAAAGGATCGCGAGCTGATGGGATTGCCGTGGCGAGTGGCGTTCGCGCTTCAAGAAGACGGCTGGTATCTGCGTTCTCGCATCACTTGGGTCAAAAAAACTGCAATGCCGGAAAGTGTTAAGAGTCGGCCTACAACTTGCACTGAAGAGATTTTTCTACTCACGACTTCTCCGAGATATTTCTATGACCCGGATGGTTTTCGTGAGCCGACCGGCGCGAATCTTCGCAACTTTTGGCATTTGGGCCCTGACCCAAGCGGTTACGGACACAAAGCCGTATATCCGCGTGAACTGGCCAGACGGTGTATTTTACTTGGTTCCCGACCTGATGATTTTATACTTGATCCGTTTGGAGGTTCGGGAACAACTGCGGTCGCAGCCGAGGAGACGGGACGGCGTTCGGTTCTGATAGAACTCAATCCCGAATACGTTGCAATTTCTCACGAAAGACAAAATATGTCCGCTCCATTGTTTAAGGCGAGTGGAGGCATTAAATAGTATGCCGCGACCGCCGGGTTCTAAAACAAAAATCCTAAGTTATTTCTTAGCCAATATCGGCAAGGTGCTTGAATCGAGAGATATTCAAAAAGCGAGCGGTGGTGCTGTCGAATGGGCGCGGCGCGTTCGTGAACTTCGCATCGAGGATGGCTATCAAATACTTACTCACAGAGATCGAGCAGATCTGCGTCCCAATCAATATTTATTACTTACGGACGAGAGATTACCCGCCTTTGCCCGAAACATATCGAAAGAAACGCGAGCGTGGGTTTTGGAACGAAACGGTTATACGTGTCAGATGTGCGGGATGGCAGCTGCTGATCCTGACCCTTACTCACCGGGAAGAAAAGTTAGGTTGACGATGGGGCATATCGTGGACAAGTCGTTAGGCGGTGATGATTCGCCGAACAACCTTCGCGCGGTTTGCAGTAACTGCAACGAAGGCTTGCAAAACATCGCACCGCCAAAACCGGATCGAGCGTACCTTCTCGGTCAAGTTCGGCGAGCTACAATTTCCGATCAGAAAGCCGTGCTCGAGTGGTTACTGCGAAAATTTGAATCGAAGAATAGTTAGAATTTCCTTAACTGCATAGACTATGACACTTCCCTTTATCGAGTTTGCCGGTAACAAGCGCCTTTTGTGGATCGCTGAGGAATGGATCCGTTATGCGCCGGAGCTGGCGGAGTGGGCGCTTGTAAGGCTGGTGAATCGCCGCGACGTTTGGAGTCAATACACGATCAAGAACGACAAGGTCAGCGTCGTGATGTTGCCGATAAAGGAACGCCGCAAGCTCGGCACCGACATGGTGACGAACAACAAACTCGAACGACACTTTTCGGGCAAGGCTCCGAATCATCTTGTCGGGATGTTCTCGATCTCGGATCACGCGACGTGTAAATGGCTTGCGATCGACATCGATCTTCACGACGAATCTGTGGCAAACGCCGACGAGATCATCCAGGCGAATAAGGATGCGCTGTTTGCGTGGGCGGAAAAGTGTCGCTCGCTCGGCATGGACCCGCTCGTGATGGATTCGAACGGCGTCGGCGGCTTTCACATCTGGGTGCTTTTCGACAAGGAATATCCGCTTGCCGACGTTTACGATTTTGGCGAAGCGCTCCGCTCGGAATGGGAAGAGTTCGGCCTGCCGCGAAAGCCGGAGATGTTCCCGCCAAAACGCGCCGTCGGCCCCGACGATCTGCCCTACACTTTGCGGCTGCCGGGACGTCATCATTCGAGGCCGCATTACACGCGAATTTATAATTTTGAATTCACCGACGAAGCCGAATGGCTCGACGGCGGCGACGCGATCGAGGTAATGCTCGCAACAAAGCCTTCGAAACTGCCAAAGATAAAAAAGAGAAAAGAGAAAACGCCGCCGCCCAACCGCAAAAAAGTCGAGCCAAAGACGACGGGCAAAAAGAAATCGACCGGCTCTTCACCGCGATTACAAACTCGTCCGCGCGTCTGTCTCGATCTCGACGGAGTGCTCGCGAAATACGACGGTTGGCACGGCTTCGATCACATCGGCGAACCGCTGCCCGGCGCGCGCCGATTTGCCGAAGAGATAAACGAGGTCGCCGACATCGTGATATTCAGCTCGCGTTGCTCACAGGACGCGGGCGGCGAATACGAGCCGACCGTGCTGACGCCCGGCCAGCTTCGCATCAAGATCGTCGAGTGGCTCGAAAAACACGAGATCCCCTACGCCGACGTTTACATGGGCCAGGGCAAGCCGCGCGTCGCCGCCTTCATCGACGACCGTGCCGTCGCCTGCAGTCCGCAAACCGACAAAACTGCTTACACAAACGCCGTCGATGACGTGCGCAAACTTCTCCGCCGCAAAGCAAAAGCCGCAAATCCGAAACGGTGAAAACAGCTCCCCTCCTTACGAAGGAGGGGTGGACGACGCTTTGGGCGGACGGGGTGGTTTTTACGTTGCGAAGAAAAATCACGGCTTGGACAATTTATCCCGGATTACGCGATAGGAGCTTTTATCCTATTTTTCTTCCTTTGTGTCCTTTGCGGCTTTGCGTGAAAAAAAATTCTTTTATCTCACGCAAAGACGCAAAGAACGCAAAGAAATTACAAAGAAGAAAGCAAAAGAAAAGTCATTACTCTTTCTAATGCTTAATCTGGGTTTATCTAAAAACCACCCCGTCATCCCGATAAAAAACATCGGGATGCCACCCCTCCTTCGTAAGGAGGGGAGCTTTTGGTGTAGTATTGTGACTTGCACTTATGGTTAAAGAAGGGATTCCGTTTGTCGCAGTGTTTGCGCTGATCGCGGCTGCGTTCGGAGTGTTGCAAATTTGGCCGTTGATGATCGCGTTCGCCTTGGTCGCGGCGTTTATGCTTTATTTTTTTCGCGATCCGCAGCGAGAAGTTCCGGATGACACCGGGCTGATCGTTTCAGCCGCTGACGGACGTGTCACGCGCATCGAGAACGGTGTGGACTTCAAACTCGTGAGCGTCTTTTTATCGCCGCTCGACGTTCACGTAAACCGTTCGCCGATCAGCGGCAAGATCATCGAGATCGATTACACCAAAGGCAAAAAGATGCCCGCGACCAGCGACGAAGCGAGTCTCATAAACGAGCGCAACTCGTTGCGTATCGAGGGCGAAAACATTACCGTGACCGTCACGCAGATCGCCGGCATCCTCGCCCGCCGCATTGTATGCTGGGCAAAGACGGGCGATAATCTGACACGCGGACAGAAGTTCGGGCTGATAAAGTTTGGCTCGCGAACCGACATTCGTATGCCGCTGAACGTCGAGATTGAAGTCAAAGTTGGTGACAGGGTCAAAGGCGGAGAAACGATCATCGCGAGAGCGGGCGATGAGGGAAAGAGGGAAAAAGTGAAAATGTGAAAATGTCGCTTTTCAATCATTCCAACCCGGCTTTTTCACCTTTTAACTTTTTCACTTTTTCACTTGGTTTATGTCGGACGAATCACAAAATAAACCGCCACATCGCGGCTTGAAGAAAGGCCTGTACGTCATCCCGACGCTCTTTACGGCGGCGAATGTAGCGATGGGTTTTTGGGCGGTGTTGTCTTCGATTCGCGGTTTTCAGGCGATCTCGGTCAACCCGGACGCGGCGGCGTATTACTTTAATCAAGGTGCATTCGCTATCGGTCTTGCGATTCTTTTTGACACGGTTGACGGACGCATCGCACGTGCGACGCGCACGGCGACGGAGATCGGCGTGCAATTCGATTCGCTGGCCGACGTGCTTACATTCGGCATCGCACCGACCGCGCTTTTGTTCGCATGGGCGATCGGGCCGACTTTTACCGAGAACACTTTCGGTTACGGTCTCGGTATCTTTTTATTGTTTTCATATTTAATGTGCGGTGCGTTTCGGCTGGCGAGGTTTAATCTGCAAGCGACGCGTCCTCAAAAACTGATCGAGGGCGCGACAAAGGTCGATAAAAAAGCATTTGTCGGTTTGCCGATTCCGCCGGCCGGCGGTTTGATCGCGTCGCTTGTTCACTTTGCACCACAGCCGTTGAGTTTTTACGGCAACAGACCGGCTCATTATTATGCCTACGCGCTGTTTGTTTTGATCGGCGTGTTATCGATTCTGATGGTGAGCACGATTCGTTACACAAGTGCAAAGTCGTCCGACGCTTCGGGGCGTCGCAGCTTTTTCACCGTGCTCGTCATCGCCGCGATCGGAATGCTGACGTGGTTTTACTCGCAATACATGCTGCTGATCCTTGCGTCGTTGTATGTCGCACACGGCGTCGTGTGGTGGATACTGCGTTCTATGTTCGTTCGAAGTAAAACCGAAAATTAACCGCCGTCGCCTTGGCGAATCGCGGTCACGCTTGCCGAACGCCTTCTACGCCTCGGCTTCTCTTCGTCGAAGTCACGAATGTCGTCCTTATACTTACGTCCGCTCGCGACCAGCATCGCAAGCAGCGTGAGAAAGATAACCGCGACCGCCGTAATGTGCAGCACAAAATCGAACAGGCTGTGCACAAGCACGCCGAGACATCCCGCAAATGCACCGGCCGCGATTCCCTTACGAAAATTATTTTCTACCGACACGCTCGCAAATCCCTGTCGAAAGACCGCGAACAAAAACACGCTGCCGAGAATTAGTCCTATAATTCCGGCGTCGGCGAGCAGCTGTAGATAATCGTTGTGAGCCTGCTCGACGCGTTGATAACCGCCGAGCGTGTCGAATTTCGAGTAAGCCTGCGGAAACGCGCCCAGCCCCGCACCGAGCGGCAAGTTGTCGGCGATCACCTTTACCGTCACGCTCCAGATGTGAAATCGATTCGTCGTCTCGGGCGGTGTGTCGATCTCCTTTGTCGATTCGGCGAGTCGCGACAGCGACGTTTCGCCGCCGACAAAAATCGCACCGCCGACCGCGCCGATTATCAGCAGAGCGGACAGCGCCGCTTTTAACAAAAAGTTCTTACGTCCTTTTGCACGCGTTGTGATTATTACCAAAAAAATAACTGCGGCCAGCATCGCGACGAATCCGCCGCGTGAACCAGAAAGCAACATCGACGTTGCCATCAGCGCGATCGCGACGATGTAGAGCAGCTTCTTATCGCGACTCACCGCACCGGTAAAAATGAGGCCGAGCGGAATGCTCGCCAGCATCACGACAACGGCCGCAAAATCATTTCGATTGACGAACGAACCGAACGAATTCGCTTGAGTCCTATAGATACCGTAGATCGCGTCGGGGCTAAGCACCGATTGCAAGATCGCGTAGAACGCGTAAACAAAACCGAAGATCGTCAGCACGTTTCCCGTGAGTCTGAGGCGTGCTGCGCTTTCGATAAAAATGAGCGCGGCGCCAAAAAAAATGCATAGCGCAAAAATGTGCATCGCCGTGACCTTCGTTGCAAACGGATCGGCGGAGATCGTGCGCGGAATAGACTCGATACCGGTTACATCGACAAAATTTCCAAACGGAATTATCTGCACAAGAGCATAAACACCGAGCAGCAGTAACGGAATTTGCAGAAAGTGTCGGCTGACGCGAAAGGCTTGACTCGCAAAACTATCCGCCGCCCACAGCAATGCAAGAGCCGCCATCGCAATATAAAAGAGCGCGATGATCTGCGGGTGAACCGTGCCGTAAACGAGCGTTGCCAGCACGAGCGTTGCGCAGATAAGGAAGAATGCAATTTTGTTAAATCGCGTCATTTTTGCAGCTCAAAATCGTCGTACCAAAAAACTCCCGTCAGCGGACAATCCTCGCCGCAAAACGCGCGAATCGTTCTCACGACGATCGCGTTGCAATTCTCCGGCGTCGTAAAATCGAGCGAGATTTGCTGCCAATCGCTCGACCCGCTCGCAAAGGGCTGCGTTCTCGCAATCGGTTTCGCGTCGTTTGCGCTTATGATGTCGAGCATCGGCGTTCCGGCGCTTTTGAGATTTTCGGTTCGCAGCCAAAATCGCAAAGTGTATTTTGTCGAGGGCTGCACGACGACGATTTGATAAAGATTGCTGATCTCCGGTCGGTTGAACCCGCGAAACGAAACCCGCACGCTGCGGTTTCCGGTTCGCTTTACGTTAGAGTCCGACGCTATTTCGAGTTTTTGAATGTTGCGTACGACCTGCCACGTAAACCGCGACTTCCCTTCGCCGTTCAAAACTTTTTCGAACGACGAGTTTGTGATCGCGTCGCTGGTTACGTCTTCGTCGATGCCGAGTTGTTTTTCAAATTCGAGCGCCTGCGGAAAATGTTTTTGCTCAAAAACGCCCTGTGCCATCACTTTCAAAAAACCGGCGTTTACCAATTTCTCATCTTCACTGAGAAGATTCCAGTTTCTAAGCGCGTCCTCGGCACGACCGCGTGACGCAAAAAAATATGCGAGCTGTGTTCGGGCCTGCGAATTGTCGCCCGCGAGATATTCGAGCCGTGACGCATCTTTTCCGAAGAAATCCCACGCGAGCGAAAAAACCTGATCGCGATAAAAACCGTTTCCCGCCGCCGCAAGTTTCAACTGCGCAAACGCCTCATCGACACGCTCAAGCCGCAGCAAAAAATTCCCATAATGCCAGCGAACCACAGCGTACGCCGGAGCGAGCTCCGCCGCGCGCCTAAACTCATCCTCAGCTCGTTGCGTTTGTTCGTACTGTGCCAGGATGCGCGCCAGTTCGATGCGCCAGCGAAAATCGTTTGGTGCGAGACGAACCGTCTGCTCCGCGATCTCGATTGCGGTTCGCTTGTCCGTCGATGACGAATCTTCGCCGAGGAGCGCACGCAACCGACTCGCCTGCGGATTCGACGGCCCCCACGACACAGCAGTGTCGGCTATCATCAACGCATTCGGATCGTCACGCCGTGTTATGGACGAAAACATTTCGCTAAACTGCCAACGAACCGCGAACCACGTACACACTAAAACGAAAACAACGACGCCGCCTAAGATAAGGCGCGTTTTGAGATCGCCTGAGGGTTTGATCGTGATGTCCTTAGTGTTAGTGCGCATTAAAAAATTCCGTGTCGCATTTGCAGCGTTCATATTTAGATCGCGAGCCTGAGATGTAATCATATAAATAGCCTAGAATAATCTCTGTGACCTCTGTGCCTAACCCAAACGCTAATATTAAACAAATAATCGCACGCCTCAAAAGGGCGTATCCCGACGCTCATTGCGCTCTTATTCATGCGAGTGCATTTGAGCTACTGATCGCGACGATCCTGTCGGCACAATGTACGGACGCGCGTGTAAACATTGTCACGGCCGATCTGTTTCGTAAATATCGCGGCCCGGCTGATTATCAGAAAGTTACGCAGCGAGAGCTTGAAAAGGATATTCACTCGACCGGCTTTTTTCGCAACAAGGCGAAGAATATTCAGGCGGCGTGTAAGCGAATTATCGACGAGTTCGGCGGCGAAGTTCCGCAGACGATGGACGAGCTGCTGACGCTCGGCGGCGTTGCTCGAAAGACCGCGAACGTCGTACTCGGTAACGCATTCGGCATCGCGGCGGGCGTCGTCGTCGATACGCACGTGTCGCGAATCTCACAACTGCTCGGTCTCACAAAAAACAAAACACCCGAAAAGATCGAGCGCGATTTACAGCAGCTTGTGCCAAAAAAAGATTGGGTTATCTTCCCACACTTAATGATCCATCACGGACGCGCGGTGTGTATCGCTCGTCGGCCAAAGTGCGGCGAGTGTGCGCTTAACAACATCTGTCCGAAAATTGGTTTAACCCAGATTAAGCATTAGAAAGAGTAATGATTTTTCTTCTTCTTTTTTCTTTGTGATTTCTTTGCCTCTCTTTGCGTCTTTGCGTGAGATAAAAGATTTTTTTTCACGCAAAGACGCAAAGAACGCAAAGGAAGAAAAATAGCATGAAAACTCTTATTGCGTAATCCGGGTTTAAGAAATTAGCCGCAGATAAACGCAGATGACGCAGATCAGAAATAGTTTTATCTGCGTCATCTGCGTTTATCTGCGGCTAAAATTTCTTACGGTCGCGGCGTCGGGCTAGGCGTCGGCGTTCCCGGACGTGCCGGCATGTCGGTCGAGCTAAATCGCGGCAGCAGATCGTCGCGCATTGCAAGTGCGTAAACTGCGGCGGCGATGATGATCGCGGACTTTTTCACGTCGTCCTCGATTATGCGCTCGAACGTGTCGAGATTTGTGTGCCATGTATGCGAACCGTATTCGATCGGGTCCTGTTGCACGCCGATGCCGGGCAATCCGGCATTGTTGAACGAAGTGTGGTCGCTGCCGCCAAGCCCGCGGCTGCGAGTATTTATCACGCCGACAAAGCCGTAATCTTCAAACGATTTCAAAGCCTCGCGAAGGATCGTCGCCGTCTCCGGCGTACCGAATACAGTCATCCCGCGTGCGCGACCCGTGCCGCTGTCGATGTTGAAGTAGCCGCCGAACTTACCAAAATTCGCCGTCGGATTCTCAGCCGAGCCGAAGTGCCGTTTGACGTAAGCTTGCGAGCCGAGCAGCCCCTGTTCCTCACCGCTCCAGAGCGCGACGCGAATTGTGCGACGCGGTTTTACGTTGAGCGCTTTTAAGATACGCGCGGCTTCCATCATAATGGCGCAGCCGACGGCATTGTCGGTCGCACCGGTCGCCGAGTGCCACGAATCGAGATGCCCGCCGAGCATGATGACCTCGTCCTTTTTGTTGGTGCCGACGATCTCGGCCACCGTGTTGTAGCTCGTCACGCCGTCGGGCACGGTGCGATTGCGAATGTCGAACTCGAGTCGCACGGGCGTTTTCTTTTCTAATAATCGCGTGATGCGGCCAAAGTCTTCGTTACGCAGAATGACGGTCGGCGGTGCTTTTGTAATGTCAAAAGTGTTGTTATTAAAAGCTCGTATCTGACCGTGTTCGCGACCGGCGTCGTTGATCCGCAAAGCTGCTCCGTTCTCGATCAGGAACGCGTTAAGCTGCGCCGCGATCGCTTGTCCCGAAAGAGCATTTGGACGCGGCGTCACGGCAATTCCCTGTCCGCCGCCAACACCAAACGGCGGGCCTTGCGGCGTCGTGTTTGCCGGATCGAAGCGTTGTTTCAGCACGTCGTCGGGAATTCGTTTCGGTCCCGGCGTGATGTTAACCGGAATTACGGCGGGACGGCCTACGAGGACGATCTTGCCGGTGACGGCGGTTTTCATCGAATCGAGATAGGCGGTCAGTTCTTCCTGCGTCGGGTTCTGCATCACTTGCGGGTTTGTCGCCGAGGGAAACTGCGGAATTACCAGATTCACCGGCTCGGCGACGATCACGCCTTTTGTCGAAGGCGTCCACGCCAGCACCTCGAATGTCAGCGTGTCCTGCACTGGCTTGTGCATCAGACCGACCGAGCGCTCATTCACCCAACCAGGATGCCCGAATTCCCAAGGCTCCGTCGCCGCGTTCTCCATACCCCACGACATCATCTCGCGAGCCGCCCAACGTGCGGCGTTGACATGATTCGGGCTGCCCGTGAGACGCGGGCCGTAAAGATCGGTCAGATAATGCAGCGTATTCATGATACGCGAATTTTCCATGCCCTCTTTGCGAATCGCGGCGTTGATGTCCGCAGGCGCCGTCTGTGCGAGCGTCACGTTGGGCAAAACAAAAGCCGCGACCATCAGCGCAGCAAAAGAAAAGCGAGTTTTCGGTAAATTTCTCATAGTTTTGAGTAGATTATACCGCAAAGTATCCCCGTAGCCCGCACGTGTCCGTAGCCCGCACGTAAGTGAGCGCGCCGTTACGAAGAAGCACGGTTAGTATCTGCGCGACCGACAAACATTAGAAAAAGCAAAGAAGTTTCACGCAAAGACGCGAAGGACACAAAGAAAGAAAAGCGCCGCATCCCGCGCAACCGATGCACTCATTCAAAATCCCACAAATGTATATTTATCAACGATTTTCACCGCTCAAGTCTTGACATCATCGCGCTTCGACGTGTAGATTTTATCTTTACCACCGTGAGCGGAAGATTTGCGAACATCGAGCCAGCATCAGTTGCCCGCCTTGCACATTTAAGACATGCAACCAACTCGGCCTCGATATCCAATCTTTTGTTTTGAGCAGTAAAAAATGAACGGAACTAATTTAGAAGGAAGTAAAATAAAGCGTAAATGACAAATGAGGCAATCAACGCCGTTGAAGAATCGGAAACGATCGGGAAAACAGCGGCGGAAACAGAACCGACACAGGCAGCCGTGACGGCTGAAGCTACAACCGCAGAAAACCCATCCGAACAGCAGATCGCGACGGAACCGCCCGCAGAGACACAGCCGCCACAAGCCGAAACTGCTGCGCCCGCGGTTACGGAATCTGTGCAGATCGAAGATGTAACGACGTCGAATGAGATCGACTTCGGTGCGATCCTCGAACAGTTCGAGCAAGAGCAAACGGTCTTTCATTCGGGCGAACTCGTCAGCGGCACGGTCGTCGGCATTTCGGATCGCGGCGTGCTGATAGATTTCGGTTACAAGTCCGAAGGGTTTGTACCGACCGAAGAATTCACTTCGCCCGACGGCGAAATGACGGTTGCTGTCGGCGACAGCGTTGATGTCGTTATTCGCAGTATTTATTCCGGCGACGGTGCACCGCAGCTTTCGCGCAGCGAGGCGTTGGGGCGCCAAAAGTGGGACCAGATCGAGGCGGCTTACCAGTCCGACACGCCCGTCATCTGCAAAGTTATCGATAAGACAAAAGGCGGACTTAGAGTCGATGTCAACGGCATCGAGGCGTTCATGCCCGGTTCGCAGATCGATTCGCGACCGATTCGCGGTCTCGACACTTACATCGGCGAAGAGATCGAGGCAAAGGTTATTAAATTCAGCCGACGCCGCAACAATATCGTCCTTTCGCGCAAGGTTTTGACCGACGAGGTCGTAAACGCGCAAAAAGCCGAGACACTCGCAAAGGTCGATATCGGCTACGTCATCGAAGGCACGATCAAGAATCTTACCGACTATGGTGCGTTCGTCGATATCGGCGGCGTGGACGGTCTGTTGCACGTGACCGATATGTCTTGGGGACGCGTGCATCATCCGGCCGATCTGTTTAAGAGCGGCGATCACATTCAGGTAAAGCTGTTAAAGCTCGATCGCGAAAAAGATAAGATCTCGCTCGGTTACAAACAGCTTTTGCCCGATCCGTGGTCAACGGTGATCGAGGTTTATCCTGCCAACTCGAAAGTAACGGGCACGGTTTCGTCGGTGACGGATTACGGAGTTTTTGTCGAACTGGAGCCGGGCGTCGAGGGACTCGTGCATGTTTCTGAAATCTCTTGGTCGCGTCGTGCGCAGACTCCGAAACGCATCTTTCACAAGGGCCAGCAGGTCGAGGTGCAGATTCTCGGTATCGATACTGTCGAAAAACGCATCAGTCTCGGCATGAAGCAGTTTCAGGAAAACCCATGGGAAACCGTCGATCTGCGTTATCCGGTCGGGGCTCGCGTTAATGGACGCGTGCGCAACATCACTGAGTTCGGCGCATTTATCGAGCTCGAGGAAGGCATCGACGGACTCGTCCACGTTTCGGATATTTCGTGGGGCAAAAAGGTCAAACATCCAAAAGATTTGCTGAAAAAAGATCAGGAGATCGAGGCGATCGTTACAAATATCGACAAACGCGGCCAGCGGCTTTCCCTCTCGATGAAGGATCTAACGCCGAGCACGTGGGAGAGTTTCGTCGCGACGCACAAACCGGGCGACGTCGTTCGCGGCAAGGTTACGCGATTTACGAATTTCGGTGTCTTTGTTGAACTTGGCGAAGGTCTCGAAGGTCTCTGTCACATCTCGGAACTTTCTGACGAACGTGTCGAGCGCGTCGAAGACATTGCAAAAGTCGGCGACGAAATGGATTTCAAAATCCTGCGCATCGAACCGTCAGATCAGAAGATCGGTCTTTCGCATCGTGCCGTTGGTAAAGATGACGAACCGATCGTCGATACGCGTCAGTTCTCCAGCGAAGCAAAAGGCGGCATGGCTTCACTTGGCGAACTTGCAAATCTGAAATTCGGCACAGCTGTAGAGGAAGCTCCAAAAGAAGAAGCTCCAAAAGAAAAGAAGAAGTCGAAGAAAATAAAAGAAGAAGTTGCTGTAGTCGAAGAACCTGTCGAACCAACAGCTCCAGAAGTGGTCGCGACCGAGAGCGAAGCTCCTGAAGCTGAAGCGGAAACAACAGAAGTTGTAGAAACAACAACAGAAGAAACTCCCGCGACTGAAGAAACTAATTCCGAAGCCGCCGTGGAAGAAACTCCGGCTGCTGAAACCGCCGATGCAGAGGTTGCAGCATTAACGGAAGAAACTCCGGTTGAAGAAGTCAAAACAGAAGAAATTATTTCGGAAGATTCACCTTCAGAAGAGTCGGAAAGCAAAACGGCGTAAGATTTTTGCAGTAACATCAAGGGCGTTAACGGGTAATTTGTCTTTGGAGAGAGTAGAGAGATGACAAAAGCTGATCTGGTTGAAAAAGTCGCACGCGAGGCGGACATGACAAAAAAGGACGCCGAGCAGCTCGTCGAAATTATCTTCGACAGCATCACGAATACGTTGAATAAGGGTGAGAAGATAGAGCTTCGCGGGTTTGGAAGTTTTCGCGTTCGCGAACGAAATTCGCGCAAAGGACGTAATCCGAAAACCGGCGCCGCCGTCGATATTCCCGCCAAACGCGTCGCATACTTCAAGCCCGGCAAAGAGCTTAAAGAGCTTATAAATAAGGGCGATGATGCTTCGTGAGTCGTGAGTCGCCAGTCGTTAGTCGCGAGTCATAAAAAACTTCCTGCCGACTCGCGACTCGCGACTAACGACTCACGACTATTTATGGACGTTTTATGGAGCCCGTGGCGGTATGACTACATAACGGGCATCGAGCGCCCCGCGGCGAGCGGTTGTGTATTCTGCGATGTTCTAAACAACTCGGCCGGCGATGAGGAAAAATTTATCCTCACGCGAGCCGAGTTTAATTTTGTAATTCTAAATATCTATCCTTACACTTCGGGCCACCTGATGATCGTGCCCTACGATCACATCGCAACGCTCGACAAGGCAGGCAAACAAACCACCGACGAAATGATGGACCTCACAAAACGCGCGCAAGCTGCGATCGACGAAGTCTATCATCCTGACGGCATCAACCTCGGTATGAATCTTGGGCGCGCTGCCGGTGCCGGTGTCGAAGGACATTTTCACATGCACGTTCTGCCGCGTTGGGTCGGCGATGTGAATTTTATGACCGCCATCGGACAGACGCGCACCATTCCCGAAGCACTAACTGAAACTTACAAAAAACTAAAAGATAAGATTTAGCCACGAATGCACGAATAAGAACAGGAATTAACGGACCTGAATATTATTCGTGCATTCGTGGCTAATTTCTTAAACCGCGGATTCGATTTTGGGAACAAAGATATACGCAAAGAGTAGATTGATAAATATCAAACCGGTGCAAACGATCGGCGGCAGAAATGTAAACACAATCATCATTACAAAGATCACGCCGAAGATCGCCAGATTTATACCGATCAAACCTTTCATCACCTTCGGCTCGGAATGTTTCAAGAGCATGTAACCGAGAGTCAGGCCGCCGAGTAAACACACGAACGAAAAACATGAGCTAAGAGCGGTAACGAGATTTGCAAACGTCGGATGAAAGCCCGCCCCGGCGTTCAGTTTGTATGTCGTAATAAGTTCGAACAGTTGTCGTTCGGTCTCGTTCGCCGGTTCTGGTCTGATAAATAAACTCAGCGCATGAAAAACCGCCGTCAAAAACTGAAACAAGATCGCCGCCGTCAGCCAAAATGTGTAACGTTTTAGCATATTATTTACGCAGTCCGAAAAATCCTATCGTCGCATAATAACCCGGAAAGACTTTCATGTGAACCTTGCCGAGATATTCCTGCGGCGCCGTCTCGACAATTTCGTCAAGTATTATGCGAATCAAAAACGGATTTTCTTTCGAGTCGTAATCTAATTTGAACGTCTCGATCTCTTTGTCACGAAAGCCGCGGCTCGTCGATGTTTTGAAATAATAAGCGTCGGTGTTGCCGTCAGCGTTTTTTCGAAAGAGTTTATAGAACGGCGTCATTATCTTAAGCAGCGAAGCACCGCGCAGCGTGAAGATATTAAACCCGAGATCGTTCGACGCCTCGAAAGATTTACCGAGCCACGGCACAGGTCCACCGCCCAGCAAATATGCCGCGCCTTTATAAAAACCTTCAGGTGCAGATTGCGGCAACTTCCCTTCCATAAATTGTTTTTGCCGAGTACTCTTACCGACAAGAAAAGTTATCAACATCCAAAAACCGAGCCACACAGCAAGAGCGATCACGATCCATAACAATATCCAAACGATTAGCATTAGTTGCCTCCACCGAACACAAGTTTATACAACGAGTTTAGTTTTCGTGCAACGAGAGAAATTGGATGCTAGCAAAATTTAGTCTGCGGTCTTAGCTTCAGCGCGCCTTGGTTCCTGCGAGCGGTCGATGGCTTCGTCCTCGATCTCGCCGCCGGGCGAGACGGGAATGTCGGCGGGGTTAACATACTTGATTCCCCGCTGATCGATGTCCGACGGAGTGATACTAAGCTGCGGATCCGAGATGCGAAACTGGCCGGATGTCGGCGGCACGTAGCCGGGATAATCGACACGCGAATGATAGATCGCGACGAGTGATTTGATCATCGTTTCGCGAATCTGCGTCAGCTCGCGCAAGGTGAGATCGCATTCACCAAGTTGGTCGTCCGCGAGAATTGCGTCGATGATCTTTGTCACGATAAAACGAATGTTCTCGGGCGTCGGCTCGGCCAAACTGCGCGCAGCCGCCTCGCACGAGTCGGCGATCATCATTATCGCGGCTTCTTTAAATTGCGGTCGCGGTCCCGGATAGCGAAATTCGTTTTCCGAAATTAGTTCGTCTGGTCGCGCATCGGCTTGCGCCTTTTTCAAAAAGTAATGCAGCGTTCGCGTGCCGTGATGCTGCGGAATAAAATCGATTATCCGCTGCGGCAAACCCATCTCGCGGGCGAGCTTAACACCATAGTTGACGTGAGCGATTATGATCTTTGCGCTTTGTGCCGGTTTGAGTTTGTCGTGCGGATTTTTGCCCGATTGATTTTCGACAAAGTGTTCAGGCGCGGCGGTTTTGCCGATGTCGTGATATAGAGCGCCGATGCGCGCGAGCAGTGAATTACCGCCAACGACGCGACAAGCTTCTTCGGCAAGTTGGCCGACGGCGTGCGAATGTTGATTCGTGCCCGGCGCTCGCAGAGCAAGTTGACCGAGCACCGGCAGATCGGCATTCGAGAGTTCGAGCAGCTTTACGTCTGTCAAAATTCCGAACAGAGTTTCGCACACCGGAAGCAACACTGCGGTCACGGCTGCCGTGATTATTCCGCTCGCGAGTCCGCACGCGATCGCAAGTAAAATTGAGTTCAATACAAAAGGCTGCTGTGTGTATGCTAGCACTGCGATCGCCAAAACGGCACTCGCTCCGCCAATAAGACAGCCCGCGATAGTCACCGTCTGGCGATTGCGATAACGCCCGATGCCGTAAACCGCGATCGATGAAGCAATCGCCGCATAGACCGTAAACTCCATTCCACGCGGCGCAAGTATTCCCGCGATCAGTGCCGTCAACATTCCCGTAAACAACGCAGTCGGCCGGTCGGCAAGCAGCGTCATCAGCAAACTGCCGATCGCAAACGGTATCGCAAATGCCCACAACATCGAGTCGTTCATCGGCGCTTTTACATTTTGCACGGCGGTGAATTCGGCGAGCCTGAAGAACAGCGCCATCATCGCCGTCTGCACGACAACGATAAAACCGAGCAGAGCATAAGTTTTCCGCGCCGACAGCGCGAGTCTCGGCAAAACGCCGCGATGCTGCACGAACTTCCACGCGATCCAAAACAGCGCAGTTATAAAAAGCAAAATTCCGGCAAAACGATTCACTTGTCGTGATGACGAAGCGTAACTTCGCACCGCTGCGATCTTTGCGAGCACGTCAGTCGTTACAACGCCGCCCTCGTCAACGATCCTCTGTCCGCGTTTGAGAACGATTGTGCGCGGCTGCATGTTTTCGGCAGCGTTTTGACGAGCGGTTTCGGTCGCGACGCTGTCATAACTTATGCTCGGCTCTATCAGAATTTCGCCGGCGGTGTAAAATGCTTCCATCTCTTTTTGCGAAAGACTTTTTATCGCGGCGAGTCGCGTCTTAAATTTTTCGCGAGCGGATGAGAGAGTCGTCCAATTACTCTCGGGCATTTTCACTGTTGATTGTTGATGCGGCTTTGAACGGTCGAAGATGAAAACTTCATTTTGAAAATATTGCTTTTCTGCGTCGTCGTAAATAAAACCTTCGGCGCTTTGTCGAAGTCCGCTCTCGACGGCGTCAAGCTCGTTGCGGCTAAAGTTGCGCGAAGCGAATATCTTGCCGACCTCGCTGCCCCCCGCGCCTGTCCAGTGAGTTTCGCCTTTTGCGTCAGAGTTCGCTAGTCTGCCATCGCCGCTGTGTCGCTGAAGTTTTTCCCACGCAGATTTAAAACCCTGCACGGCTTGCTCTGCTCGATTCGATTCGTATCGAAAGATCGGGCGAACGGCGTCTTTGGCCTCAGCTTTCAGACGTTCTGACTCTTCGGGATCATTGAAGTAAATATCGGCGGGCGACGTAATGCTTTCGCGGGCGATGTCGCCTTCTTGATAAATCTGTTCGCCCGAAGCGCGCCAAAGCGGATTGTAAATTAGCAGAGTCGTAAGCAAACACAACGCCACAAAACCAAGCCAAAACTGCTGATTATCAGAAAGTCGGGCAAAAGGTTTAGCGACGAGCGAGAACAGCCACTGTCGCCATTCCGTCACTGGGGATTTTAGATCTCGAATTCTTTTGCTCATCTAAAACTTGTTCGTTGATCGTTGTTCGTGGTTCGTTGATCGTTGTTTGTTACGACGAACGACGAACAACGAACTACCAACAACGAACTACGAACTACCAACTACGAACGACGAACTACGACCAACGATCATTCTATTTATTTCTTTCGCCATCGGCCGCAATGTTTCGCGCCGAATAGCTGAAATTGCCACGCTTGTCTGCCCACTGTCAAGCAAAATTTGCCGTTGCAACACCTCGATGTCGGCGGCGGCAACTAGATCCGACTTATTCAACACGACGAGCTGCGGTATCGAACTAAAATTCAGCTCGCCGAGAATCTTGTTCACCGAAACGATCTGTTGCAATACACGAGGATTCGACGCATCGACGACGTGAACGAGCAGATCGCTGTCGGCGATCTCTTCGAGTGTTGCGCGAAACGCCGAGACGAGTGTCTCAGGCAGATCGCGGATAAAACCGACGGTGTCGTTGATGATCACCTCTTGATCGTATGGCAGACGCAGACGGCGCGAAGTCGGGTCGAGTGTCGCGAACATTTTTCGCTCGGCGTAAACCTCGGATTGCGTCAGCTGATTGAGCAGTGTCGATTTGCCGGCGTTGGTGTAACCGACGAGCGAGATGATCGGCAGATGTTTTTGCACACGCCTTTTCCTGCGCTCTTGTCGTTGGTGTCCGAGGTTGTCAACCTGCTTTTCTAATTGAGCAATGCGATCGCGAACGCGGCGACGGTCAGTTTCGAGTTTTGTTTCGCCGGGGCCACGTCCGCCGATGCCGCCCGCAAGCCGTGAAAATGCCGAGTTCTGTCCCAACACAAGACGTGGCAGCAGATACTTTAATTGCGCGAGTTCGACTTGCAATTTACCTTCACGCGACTGCGCGCGTTGCGCAAAAATATCAAGGATTAGTTGCGGACGGTCGATAACTTTCAGTTCGGTAGCTTCGCTCAACACACGTACTTGCGTCGCAGTCAGCTCGGTGTCGAAGACAATAACATCGGCGCCAAGCCGCATCGAACGTATCAACAGATCGTCGAGCTTGCCTTTGCCCAAAACAGTTTTCGGATCGATCTGCGGACGGCGTTGGATGAATGTGTCAAGCACCGTGACGTCGGCTGAGAGCGCAAGTTCGGTAAGTTCGTTTAGCGACTCACGCTCTTCGTCAATGTCGCCGGTTGTCACGCCGACCAAAATCGCGCGTTCACCCGTGGCTTGTTTAGCACGCGCTGTTTGCCGCACGCGCGCCATTTCGTCTTCGAGCGACACGATAAGCGTATTGAAATCAGTATCTAAATGCGCAGGGATAGCAGGTTCAAGAAACGCGTAGTCGGAACCGCCTGCGGTAGCGGGTGGTTGAAGTTTAGCGTTAGTCTCGTTTAAAATTTCCGACTCGTTGTCATTTCCCCGCGTGGATGATTCCGTTAAACCACCCGCTACCGCAGGTGGTTCTGACCCCGGCAACAGATGCGCGGAATGAACTTCACCGGCGAGACCGGTCTTTCTATCCACCTGAACGATCGACATCAGATCTAGCCGCAGCAACGCTAAGTCGGTGAGGTCGTCCTGCGTCAGTTTCTCGCCCGCAAGATGCGTGTGCACACAACGAAGCCCGCGAAAGCGATCTTGCGACACACGTGCGCGTCCAAAGTCCGGCATCTCGATCTGCTTCGCGGTGCCGACCATTACGTATTCGACCTGGCCCTTGCGGTTTAGCAGCACACCGATCTGACGACCGGTCTCGTGCGAGAGCTCCGACATCTGCCGCGCCAATTCAGGCGAAACTATCTGATCGTTCGCTACACGACGCGTTGCAAGACGCTCGATGCGTTTTAATTGATTTTGTTTCAGGCCGCGTGTAAAACCTGTGACTTTGCTGATAAAAACCTCCGAGCCGAATTATAACAAAGGCTGCGGAATATAATAGGTTTCGTGGGGCTATGCTACACTTATCGAGCAGGTAAAAGTTATGTCAACTAGCACCACCGAACTAATATCGATCGCGGAATCGCTTCCCTTCGAGATGAGAGCAGAGATAGTAAACAAGATTCTGGAAACAATGCAGCCGTCAACCGAGGAAATCGACGCCTTGTGGGTTGCCGAGGCGGAAAGACGTTCGCAAGAAATCAAATCAGGCAAAGTGAAAACGATTCCGGGCCATGTCGTTTTTGAAAAAGTAAAGAAAAGATTTAGTCGATGACTTTTTCGTTTCACCCAGCAGCGGATATCGAGTTTTTCGATGCCATCGAGTATTTTGAAGAATGTGAAGAAGGTCTTGGGCTCGATTTTTCACGCGAGATATTCTCCGCTATTGACCGCATAATCAGATTTCCAGAAGCCTGGACGCTTATCTCTGAAGATCGACGCCGATGTCTTGTCCGCAGATTTCCATACAGCATAATTTACGAAGTAAATGATAATGAGATATTCATCTTGGTCGTGATGCAACAGAACCGCGAACCTGATTATTGGAAAAATCGCCTGATCGGATAATTCTTAGATATAGTTATTACGCTGCTGCTGAATTTAGTATGACAACCACACCGACACCGAACGCCAGTTACAGTCTGACTTTACGCGTGAGAATTCAAAATCAGCCGGGCAAGCTCGGTGAGATCACGACGGCGATCGGCAAGGCCGGCGGCGATATCGAGGGCATCGATATTGTCAGCGTCGGCAAAGACTTTTTGATACGCGACATCACGGTCAACGCCGCGAGCGAAACGCACGACAAAGAAATTGTGCGCTCTGTTAGCGCGATCGACGGCGTCGAGGTCGCAAACGTCAGCGACCGCACATTCCTGATGCATCTCGGCGGCAAGATC
>Ga0187894_10000914_pt1 | contig 39297 bp, 33 predicted proteins | sample GBC1701081metaG_FD_136650 | JGI IMG/M metagenome (GOLD analysis project Ga0187894, IMG submission 136650) | White microbial mat communities from a lava cave in the Kipuka Kanohina Cave System on the Island of Hawaii, USA - GBC170108-1 metaG ... | reverse complement strand
GCGCTTTACCGGCTAAAACCTTCGCCCATCGTAGCCTTGAATCGGGCCATTGCCTTGGGGAAAGCCTTGGGGCCGGAAGAAGGATTGGCCGAATTAAGGAAGATCCCCGATCCTGCCAAACTCAAGGACTATCCCTTTTATCCGGCGGCCCAGGGAGAATTTCACCTTCTTGCAGGCCGCCCGGCGGAGGCGGCAAAGAGCTTTGAAAAAGCCATGAAGCTGGCCCGGAGCCGGTCCGAAACGAATTTTTTCGAGCGCAAGCTAAAAGCTTGCCGGCCAGGCGCCGCTCAACCCAATGATCGTTGATGATTGAGTGGGAGGATGTTTCAAAAATCACAACCTCCCGTCTCCCACAATTGTTCATTAGCCGAGCGAACGGCTATCATCACGGGCGAGGGAGTCTATTTACATCGAATCATGGAGAACTAATGACGCAACTTGCCGGATTGAGCCGTTACCTCCCGATTCTTTCGACAATCATTTCCGCCGCTTTCGCCTGGGTGATTCTGGCGCGCTATCGTCTCAAGCCGCGATCATATCACCTGCTCTGGTGGGGGATCGGGATCGTGACTTACGGCGTAGGAACATTGATCGAGTCGCTGGTCACGTTGCTCGGCTGGCAAGCGGCGCTGTTCAAGGCCTGGTACATAGCCGGAGCGCTGCTGGGGGGCGCGCCGCTCGCTATCGGCACGATCTATCTTTTGTTCGGTAGACGCGCCGGGCACATCGCCGTTGTGTCGCTGCTTACCGTCGTGGGCGTCACTTCAATCTTCGTAATTCTTTCGCCCGTGCGGATGGAATTGGTGGATCCGAAAATGCTCGGCGGCCAAGCGCTCGCCTGGCAATCCATCCGTCGCGTATCGCCGTTCATCAATAGTCTGGCGGCTCTTTTTCTGATTGGCGGAGCGATCTATTCGGCGATTCGTTTCTTCAGCTATCCCGGATCGCGCCAGGTTTCAATCGGCAATATCTTCATCGCCATTGGCGCGCTACTGCCCGGCGTTGGCGGGATAGGCAGTCGGATGGGGCATACGGAATTGCTCTACATCGGTGAGTTCATCGGTGTGATATTGATCTGGATTGGCTATAAGTATTGTCAACAACCTCTCGACGCGACAAACCTTACCGCTTTGGATAGCGCGCCAAGTCGCCACTGATTGAAGGAGAGACACATGACAACCAAAATATTTCGTTCATACGGGGTAGCGGTATTCGCCCTGCTGCTCGTGTCAGGAGCGATCTTTATCTACGGTCAAGCGCCGAGCGCCAGCAAAACGACACAAGCCCCGCGCCCGGAGCACGTCATTCTGATTTCGGTGGATGGCATGCCGCCGGATTATTACACCGCGCCGGAAAAACTGGGGTTGCGCGCGCCGACACTGTCAATGATGAGACAGAGCGGCGCCCACGCGGAAGGGATGGAAGGCGTCTATCCAACGGTGACCTATCCGCAGCACACGACGATGGTGACCGGCTTGCGGCCGGCGGCGCACGGCATTGTCCAAAACCGCATCTTTGAAGCGCCGAGCGAGCCGCAGACGCGTTACTGGTACTGGTACGCCAACGCGCTGAAGGGAGAAACACTGTGGATGGCGGCGAAGAAGGCGGGCTTGACTACGGCCGCTGTCGGATGGCCGGTGACGGTCGGCGCGGAGATTGATTACAACGTCCCGGAGATTTACGAACCGGGCGAGAGTCCCGCGACCTGGAAGTGGACGGCCAAGCATTCGACGCCGGGACTGCTGGAAAAGGCGCTCGGCCCCGATCTGAAGAAAGCTAGCAGCGTGGATGAGCGCCTGACCTCAGTCAGTGAATTCATCATCAATACCTATCGGCCCAACCTGTTGCTGCTTCATCTGATCGAATTGGATGGCGCGCACCACCGCGACGGCCCGCGCGCCAAACACGGCATCGAAACCGCGGAACGCGAGGACAGTTACATTCGCCGCATCGTGGAAGCGACACGGCAGGCCGGCATCTTCGAGAAGACGACGTTCTTCGTCGTGTCCGATCACGGCTTCGCCAGCATTGATAAGCGTTTTTCGCCAAACGTGGCGCTGGCCAAAGAGGGGCTGATTACGCTGGACGCCGCGGGAAAGGCGACGGCATGGAAAGCCGCGGCTTGGCCGGCGGGTGGTTCCTGCGCGATTGTTTTGAAGGATATGAATGACAAGGAGACCGAAGTAAAAGTCATCTCCCTGTTTACAAAATGGGCGAAGCAGGAGCGCAGCCCGATCAAACAGATCGTTACTCGCGCGGAACTGCGCAAGCTGAAAGCGGTTCCCCAAGCGGCGCTGATGCTGGAAGCCGCGCCGGGGTATTCCTTCGACGACACGCTGACGGGTGCGGAAGCGCGCGATTCAGGGGAGACATACAAAGGGACACACGGATATCTGCCGACCAACCCGGAGATGCGCGCTTCGCTGATTATTTACGGCGCAGGCGCGCGCAGCGGCGCCAAGCTGCCGCTGGCGCGGATGATTGATTTGGCGCCGTCAATCGCCGCTTTGCTGAAGCTGAAACTCCCACAACCGGAAGGAAAGCCACTCAAGGAATTGCTCACGGGCGGATCCGAATAGAATCCGCCCAACCTCGGATTCTTTTTAGGGAGCGCGCGACTTGATCAATCGCCTCATCGCCGCCCAAGAGGGCCGGATGATGAAGCACAAGCATGTTCGCGTCGGCGATGGTTGCGACCGCCAATTCAACCGCTTTACGGAACCGGCGAGAAGAGCGGCACAAATGAAAAGCGCGGAAGCCGGCGTTGAATTCGATTCCTTCGGCCCGGGCGGCCCGCACGAACATTTCACGAGAAAGGCCATCGAAGCCATCCGGGTCGTATTGAAATCCGAGTTTGTAATATCCGGGGAACACCGATGATTCCCGGTTATCCAATAGACGGAGGCCGGAGACGAGCCTCAAGCTTTCCGCCAATTTCGAGACGCTCATCGAGCGCTCTCGATTCCTATCATCGAGCCTCTCCAGTTGAGGAAGAAGGACCGTCGCCTGCAATTCCGAGAGCGGATAGGCATGATTCCCGCGGTTGCAATAAACCTGAGCCCGCTGCCTGATTTCCGGAGACGAGGTCAGTAGCGCGCCTCCCCGTCCGGCGCTGAGAAGTTTGCTGCCGCCGAAACTGATCACGCCGACGTCGCCCCAGGTTCCGGCCTTCCGCCCTTCGATCATGGCGCCTGGCATTTGACAGGCGTCTTCGATGACCCGGAGGCCGTGTTCACGGGCGATCTCGACGACCCGTTTCATTGGGACCACGCCTCCATGAAGATGGGAGACCAGGATGGCGCGGGTATTCGGGCTGATCGCCTCGCCGATCAATTCCGGATTGAGATTCCAGTTGTTTGGATCAAGATCGATCAGAACTGGGCGCGCGCCCACGGCGACCACATCGTTGAAATTCCCGATAAAATCATAGCCGGCCAGAATGACTTCATCGCCAGGCCCGATCTGTAGCGCCCTCAGCGCCAATTCAATCGCGAAAGTCCCGCTGCAACAAAGCTCGACAAATTCGACACCGTGATAGGAAGAGAGTCGCTCCGTCAGCAAGCGAGAGTTGGGGCCGTGATAAAGTCCCCAGCCGCCCTCGTCCAGACTCTGTTTGACAGCCCGCGAGACCTCTTCCCACGCGGGCGGCCAGGCGGGAGGTCCTTCAGGGCGGATGGGTTTTCCGCCGAGAATCGCGGGCAGCGTGGGATCGTTTGATGTAGACATGCGTTTTTTAGACCTTCGCAATCGAAACCTTGTAAAACACCTACGCGTATCTCATCATACCAAAAAATTTCACACTACATTTTTCAACCGTATCACAAACTTCAAAGGGGCGATTCAATGAGCAAAATGCGTTTCTTGATGGTCGGCGGTTTTCTGGGGGCGGGCAAGACGACGACCCTCGGTCGTTTGGCGAGCAGTTACATGGAGAAAGGGCTTCGAGTTGGGATTGTGACCAATGATCAGGCGACGGATCTGGTCGACACCCACACCCTGCGGCAGCGAGGCTTCGATGTCGAAGAAGTCCCGGGCGCATGCTTCTGCTGCAAGTTCGATGATCTACTCTCGACCATTGGCCGCCTGGAGCAATCCCAGACGCCGGATGTGATTTTGGCCGAACCTGTGGGCAGTTGCACCGACCTCGTCGCGACCGTCGTGCAGCCAATCAAGCAGCTTTATCCCGACCGATTTCAAACGGGCCCCTATGCGGTGATCTTAAAACCCAGTCACGGCCTGCGCATTCTCCGCAATGAGGAAGACGCCGGCTTTTCATCCAAAGCGGCCTACATCTTTCGCAAACAGCTCGAAGAGGCCGACGCGATTCTGCTCAATCGAATTGATGAATTAACTCCCGAAGAAACCGATGAGCTGGCCGCGCTTGTCAAGGAAGTGAATGGAGACGTTCCGATCTTACGCATCTCCGCTAAGACTGGGCAGGGATTCGACGCGCTCGAAGAATTGCTGGCGCAGGAAGGAAACTTCGGCCGCCGGATTCTGGATCTCGATTACGACATTTACGCCGAGGGCGAGGCTGAATTGGGATGGCTCAATAGCAGTTTGAAACTGTCCGCTTCCCAAGAGTTTGATCTGGATGAATTGCTTCTCGACGTCGTGCGTTCCCTTCGTGAGCGACTCGGCGCGGAAAAATACGAGACCGCGCATTTAAAGGTCATCGGGTTGTGGGAGGGATTTTTCGGCGTGGCCAATCTGGTGAGCCGCGACAGCGAGCCTGAGTTGTCGCTTCCGTCGCACAGCCGCGTTCGGGAAGTGGACCTGATCGTCAACGCTAGAGTCGCAACCGACCCGGCGATCCTGGAGACCTTCGTGCGGGAAGCTGTGCTCAAGGCGGGTGAGGTCCGAGCGGCGCAGGTGAATTTCAACCAGACGCAAAGCTTTCGTCCGGGCCGGCCCGTTCCGACGCATCGTTACGCGACCGGCGCTTGAAGCAGCGCAAGAGCGCCCAAACCATAGAAGGTGTATTCAGGGTCCGCTCCGCCATCCCAGGCGGCTCCTCTGAATCCACCTTCGCTACATTCAAGCTGATTCACGTATCGGAGACAGCTTTCGGAGTCGATCCGCTTCGCAAACCCCAGTTCGTTCGCGGTCAACAACGCTGTAAAGGTTGATAACAGATCGCAGAATGGAATCTGAGTATTGGCCCGGAATCCTCCCTCATCGCCCCTTACTTTGCTCAGAAAAGTTTCAATCCCGCCCTTTGTTTGATCATCCATCGATCCGAATTGTTTGAGCAGCGCGGCGGCTGCGGCGGTCGGATTTGCGCCACTTCGTCTCATCTGGCCAATTTCAACAAAACCGCCGTCGTCTCGCCGCCTGGAGAGAACAAAGCGCTCGATGCCAGCCACGTCGGGCGCCGATCTTCCAAGCAGCTCATAGCAGAGCGCCGCCAGAAAAGTATGATATGTGCTGCCCGCTCCGCCTTCGTTTGTTTTGGCGTACCCACCGTCGGGACGGCGGAACGCCTCTAGTGAGGCCGTTACTTCATCGGCAAAACTTTCTGTGTCGCCTGAAAATGGCGCCAGGTTCCCGATCAGTTGGACGGTCATCACCGAATATAACCAGCTCACCAAGTCAATCAGGCTGTATTCCCGCTTGGCGGCGGCGGCGCTTTTCAAATACGTGGCGATGTTCTGACATCGGGAATGATCCAGGGCATCCAGCAGCGCCAGCGTGCGCACCGCGAAGCTCGTGTAATAGAGATCGGAGCCGCCCTCACGGCCTGCGAAACCGCCGTCCGCCTGCTGGAAACGAAGAATAAAATTCACGTGTCGCGCGGCTCGACCGGGATCGAGGCGCTGCAACCCACTCGCCAGACGCTTGGTCAGCCGCAGGAGAAAACTGTCGTAAAGGGCTGCGCCAAGTGTGAGCCGGACTGAAAGCGGAAGGCGCTCAGTCAGTCGTCCGAGAAAACTGTTCTGCAAGTTCATAATCATGCTTCTATGGGTTTGGGGTTCCGCCTTCAGGCGGTCTTTACGACTCGTCAACCAAACCGCCTGAAGGCGGAACTCCAAACAAACATTTTCCTGAATGCTATAACTTTAAAACCCAGGTGATCTTCGCGGTGGACATTCTAACTCCGACTCCTTCGTTTGAAGGTCTTCCCTGCTCGCGAGCGACAAATTCACCCATCCTACGAACCTCGGTTTTGACTTTCCATTTGAGATAAATTCGTAAGGGGAACGCTAAAAGAATCATCCAGCGCCTCAGTTCCCACATCTCGACATGAAGAACCGCAAACTGGTTCTCCGGCGCTGGAATCGCTCTCCCATTCGCAAGAGAAGCGACATGTTGAGGGTCTAAGTTTTGGACAAAGAATTGGCCAGTGACATAGATGTCCTTGTTGACATAGCTCGTCAGTTCCACCTTCACGTGAGGCCGCGGCTGGGATGGGTACGTCACATCGTAGAAGGCGTCAAAGGGCACGAAGCCGGCCACCGCGCCGCGGATGTTCAGGATATGCTTTTCCTCGACGGCGTCTGGCGCCGGATTCATCCTTACTTCGCGCGCGTCGGGTTCGATGGCCTCCAACAGCCTTGGGAAGCTCTGCGGCGCGAGCGCATTCACGTAATGGGAGGGGTCATAGGGTAGATGCATCAATCCCACCGCTTCGATTTTCGCTGTGATCATCTAATGAGCCTTTCCCCCTTCGAAGCAGGCGTTCGCGGAACGAAGCTTCGGAAAGAGAATCGGGGAAAAGGAAAGTGGGACGCCCTGACAAGTTCGTTCTTCCACAGGAAGGTTATCCATGATGGCGCGAAGGGCCGTTAGCGCTTGAAGATTGCCGTATGGGCCGCCGAAGAATAGTAGTGAAGGAACGGGCGAATCAGTTTTTCGGAGCATAATTGACAGGTGAAGATCCGCGTCATCCGTGTCATCCGCGTTCCTTCACTTCGTACGCGCAATTGAAAACTGCTTTGCCAAAAGGAGAGGCGACGACTACTTTCCTTTTGATTTTGGGATCAACACTTCTTCGTGGAATTTGTCGCAGCCGACGCAGAGATTCTGATAGAGCTTGCCCGACGGCAGTCTGACGGTCGAAGCCTCGATGAATTTTTCCACCGTCCAGCCGTGCGTGATTCCCATCCGTTCGGGATGCCCCATCGAGAGGGCTTCGTACACAGGGTCGCCGACGTAACGCTCCAGAATCGCTTCCAGTTTTTCTTCGAGCAGATTGCCGATCGGCGCTTTCGTCTTGATGCAGCAAGGGAAGACATTGCCATTCGGCTCGACCGACACTTCCGAGCCTTGATACCGGTACTGCAAAAAGTTGAGCGCGCCTGACCAGCGGTTGCAGAAATTATCGCGGAGCGTCGCCTTCGAGATTTCGTTCTGTTGCGCGCGCCCGCGCGGCCACAGAGGGCCGATCCACGCTTCTTCGGTCGCGCCGAAGAACGAGAAATACCGGCCCTCCACATCCGCCTGCCCGGCGCTTTCGGCGACCAGCGGTTTGAACTCCATTCCGCGTGACTCGAATATCCGCGTCAGTTTGGCGACTAGATTCTCCTGCGCCTCTTTGGTCTCCAGCCCGTCGTGATGGTGATCAATGCCGGAGACCGAAATTTGCCAGACATGATGCGCGAGCAATTCCTCCACGATCTTCTCGGTCACCAGATCACCCGTCGTCTGAACGATGAGCTTCACCTCGTCGCCGTATTTTTGATGGAGCAGGTCGAGGGCGGAATAAAGCACGCGCTCGCGCACGGCTTCGAGCAGAATCTCGCCACCCGCTAGGATGACGCGCCCGATCTTCTCTCGCGGCCAGCCTGTCTGCGGGTTGCAATCGTTCAGATCGAGATAGGTCATACGGTCTGGAAAGTTCTCGATGATACGCGCGTGATTGGCGACGCTCTCCCCGACCACTCGCTCCCGCTCCGCGCCGTAGTAAGGCCGGAACCGGTCTTCGTAGCAGTGATGACAAGTGCGATGACAGAGAAATGTCGCGACGTAATAGAGCGATTCCATTTCCTTTTTTCCGGTTATTGCGTAAAGGACGTCAGCAACGGTACCGCGCGCTTAAGCAAGCGGTGGGTCTTATCGGCCGGCCGCTTGCTTACGCGCGCGGTACCGTACCCAATCAGAACTTCACCTTCGCTACAAACTGAATCACGCGCGGCGCGGTCGAGTTGCTGACATAACGGCCAAAAGCCGCGTTGCTCAGCGAACTCACCGGCAGCGTGAAGCCGGGATTGTTGAAAAGGTTGAAGAACTCCGCGCGGAATTCGATTGCGCCGGTTTCACCGAGCGGCGAAAGCCGGAAGTTTCTGAGAACCGCGAAATCGGTGTTGAAGTAGTCGTCAGCCCGCAGCGTGTTGCGCCCGAGCGAACCGAACTGTCCTGATGGCGGCGCGACAAAGGCCGCCGGGTTGAAGGCAAACCCCGCAGGCGCATTCTCGTGCGGATCGCCGACCTGATTGGGGCGGCGATTCGATGTCCCAGTGCCCGCATCGAACGCGCCAACCGTGACCGTGAACGGCTGGCCCGATTGATACGTCAGGATACCATTGATCTGCCAATCGCTGACCAGCGTCGAAACGAACGGGCTGGCGTCTTTGAGCAAGCGCTGGTTGCGTCCGAAGGGCAGCGCCCAAGTCGAACTGAACACGAACTTGTGCGGGACATCGAAGTTCGACACCGCGCGTTGCGCCGCCAGATTATAGGAATCCTGCGCCAAATCATCCGCGCCCGTCCCGATGCCGCTGACGTTATCAATGGACTTCGACCAGGTGTAAGACGCCAGGAACGACGTCCCATCGCTCAGCCTCCGTTCCAGTCGCGTTTGTAACGAGTGATAGGTCGCCTGTCCGTTGAATTGCTGGCTGATGACATCGTTCGCGAAACGCGCGCCAACCGGCAGGCTAGTGTTATTGAAAGGCCGCGAACCGACAGCCAGGCCGAATTGCGTTACCACTGGGCTGTTCACCGCCACAATCTGATTGATGTTGACGGTGCGCGAAGCGTTCAGCCCGCGCCGCCCGACGTATGCGACTTCGGCCAGCAGATTGTCTCTCAGTTCATGCTGGACATTGAGATTGTACTGAATCGCGTAAGGCGTCCGGTAATTAACATCCACCGCGCCCGCGCCCGTCGCCGCGCCCCCGCCGATCAACGATAGGAAGGTTTGCGCCGTCGTATTGTCGAGCGGGAAATCCAGCCTTGTACGGGCGCTGCCGGTTTGATTCACGATGTTCGTGATGGCGAACGGCGCGTTCGATCTCGCCGTGCGGAACCGGTCTTGAAACGTTCCGTTGTCGTGATAAACGCCCGCGCCGCCCCGCACCGTCCATTTGCCGTCGTCCGTCACGCGGTAAGCGAAGCCGACGCGCGGCGCGAAGTTGTTCTTGTCAATATTGTGCAAGCGCGGCAATTCGTCCGAGCCGACGACGAAATTGCCGCGTCCCGATAGCAGGTTCGACAACAAGCCGTTCACTTCGGTAATCGGCGTATCAATCTCGTAGCGCAGTCCCAGATTCAAGACCAAACGACTGTTCACGCGCCATTCGTCCTGCGCGTAACCGATGTAAGCCGTCGTGCGGAAACCGCGCGTCGGATTGGCCGAACTGATGGTGATTTGCGCGGGCAAGCCGAGCAGGAAATCAGCGAACGCGGCCACGGCGGCGTTGCCGGGAACAGTTTGATTGATCTGGCCGTTGCGCGCCCCGCTGAAATTGAGCGCGCCGCGCAAGGGGCGATATTGGCTTTGATTGGTGTGCGAGCGGCGGATTTCGCCGCCGAATTTGAAACTGTGCTGTTTGTAATTCACCGACAGGTTGTCAATGAACTGGAACATCGTGCGGTAGGTCGTCGAAGCCCCCAGATTATCAGTGAACGGTTGGCCGCCCGTACCGCCGAAGCCTGTCACGCGAATGATAGGCAGCCCGCGTCCGAATTCGTTCTGAACCACGCCGTTCGGCAAGCCGATGCTCGCCGGGTCAATCTCCGTCCCGTTCGGAATCGGGTTGCGCTGGCGATTCAGGCCAAAACGAAATTCATTCGTGACGCCGCAGCCGAAAAGATGCGCGTACGTGACGGCCACCGACTGGCGGCGCTCAGGATTTGGGAACGGAAACGCAGGCAGTGAAGCGGAAACGAAGAAGATGTCGAAAGGATAGAACTGGCGCTGATCGTCGTAGGCGTAACGCACGGAAACCTGATCCTGCTTGGTCAGGCTATGGTCCGTCCGAATGGCGAAGGCGTCCTCATCCATCTTTTGAATGCCGTTGGCGATGTAGTTCGCCCCGACGATGTTGGCGTTCGGCAGCGGAATGAAGCCGTCCAGCACGGCGCGCGAGATGGGCGCGATACTACCCGCCAGGTTGAGCGTGGCCGGCGCCGTCGGTTCGCCCGTGTCAAACCGCCCGTTGCCGTTGGTATCGGTGAAGGTGTTGTAATTCAGCAAGCCGGAACGTTGCGCGGCGATGGGGACATTGCTGGCAAACGGCCCCGTGCCTTGCCGCAGCTTGTTGGCTTCCCAATTACCGAAAACGAAATGGCTGTTGCGCCGAATCGGCCCGCCAACGGCCACGCCGAATTGATTCAGTTTCAAGACGGTACGCGGCAAGCTGTTGGCGTTGTTAAAAAAGTCATTCGCGTCCAACGCGTCGTTGCGGAAGTATTCATACGCCGAGCCATGCCATTGATTCGTCCCTGATTTGGTCACGAAGTTGACGATGGAGCCGGAGAACCGCCCGTATTCGGCATTGAACAAACTGGTCTGGATCTGAAATTCACGCGTCGCTTCGATCAGCGGTGGAAAGGCGATGACGCCCTGTTCGGGAACATTGATGTCCACGCCGTCCAGGAAAAAGCCGTTCGCGCGCGATGGCGCGCCGTTGACGTTGAAGGCTCCGGCGTTGCCGTCCGTCGGCGTCGCCAGTCCGAATTGATTGAAGGCCGAAGAGCGATACCCGCCTGAAGCCGTCACCCCCGGCGCGGTTAACGCCAGCTCCTGCAACTGGCGGCCATTGAGCGGCAGCGCATTGACGCGCTCCGAAGGCACTACGTTCGAAAGCGTCGAGGTGGCGCTGTCCGTGATCGGCGCTTCGATAGTGACGGATGCGCTGACTTGTCCCGGCCTGAGCGCGACATCCACGCGGCGTTCGTCCCCGACACGCAACACCAAATCAGCTTGCTCGATTGTTCCAAAGCCCGACGCTTCCACTTTGATCGAGTACTCTCCGGCGGCAAGCAGCCCCACTCGATAACTCCCGCCGCCGTCCGTCGTGACGGCGCGCGCAAGTCCTGTTTCCTTCGATGTCACGGTGATCTTGGCTCCGGCGACGCCAGCGCCGCTTTGGTCGGAAATTTGCCCCAGCAGGGAGGCGTAAGATTGCTGCCCGTACGCGCCGCCGCCGCCTGAAATCAGCGCGGCGATTAAATACACAACGGTGAACACGAATCGTTTTTTCATGCTTTCCTTCTCGAATATCTATTTTTAAGCTCTAGGATTTTGGCTTTGGCGCGCAGTACGGCAAGGGATCGGTAGCGATTTGGCGCTTCAGATGTGTATGCGTCCCGCAGGCGCCAAATCGCTACCGATCCCTATACCGTACCACGGCTTGCCGCCGCTTCCGTCTAATCACTATCAGCCAAGCCTTGACTGATGTCGTGGCTCAGTCTCCCGCTACTGCGCTCGCTCCGTTGACGTGATGCGCTTCAAGCTGGTCGAGCTTATTCATCATCTGCACGCTGTGAACCAGCGCGATGCCCGCCGCCATGGCGCTTGCGACGTGGACGGCCTCGCTCATTTGCGCCTCGCTCACGTGCATCTTGTGCAGCGTGGAGGTGTAGGAATCTATGCAATAAGGGCATTTCAGCGCGTGCGACACGGCCAGCGCGATCAGGGCTTTTTCGCGTCTGGTCAATTCGCCATCCGCCATGACTTGCCCGTAATAGGCGAAGAAGCTTTCCGCCATTTTCGGATTCGCGCGGCGGATTTCGCCAAAGCGTCCCAGGTCTTGAGGTTGATAATAGCCGCCGCTTGTCGTGTGGCCGTTGCCGCCGGCTGTGACGGATTCCGTTGAGGCTTCGGCGCCACAGCAAGAGATGGACGCGGGGTCAATCTTTTCAGGATTCGCGGGGCGCAAATCGCAGCCCATCTTGTCCGGATTCACCTTCAACGCGCCGTAGGCGAACTCAAGCGGAACGCCTGTACGTTCGCCTTCATCCGGCGGGTACAGCCAATGCTTTTCGGCGACTTCGACGTGGCAGCAATAGACGGGACGGCCCACGCCGCCTTGCGAGGCATGCGCCCAGTTGAGCGTTCCCGCGACGGCGGGCAGCGCGTCGAACGTCTGACGCGACGGCGCCGTTTCATCGCGCAGATCCACTCCGATGTGGTCGAGGAAAGGGCGCGGGCGGCGGTTCGCTTCCGTCTCGAGCAGCTCATCCTGCGAAACTTTGATGTGCGAGAAGATCGCGTTGACGGCGCCGGGGAAACGATACTTGACGAATCCGTCTTTCTGATGGTCGAGCCGCGCGCCCGCGTCGAAGAACTGATTGATCGGAAGTTGGCGCGTGTCATCTACCTTGATATGTAAATGAATTGTTTCCGCCAGGACGACGGCCTGGTCGAGCGGCGAATCAGGCTCGCCCAACCGGTTGACGACCTCGATTTCGTGGCCGTTGAGCAATCCGCACTCTTGCAAAGCCTTGAGACTGGCGGCGACTTCAGCGCTGTTTCGCAGTTTCATTATGCTTCTCTCCTTTGTGGATTTCAGGAAAATGAATCTACTTTGTAACGGCTCAGCCCTCTTCGTCCCATCGGGACGGTTTGAGCCATCGCATGCAGGCCATAAATGACCTGCCTAAACTCAAACCGTCCCGATGGGACGAAGAGGGCTGAGCCGTTACCTTACTTTTCAAACAATAAAGAGGCGCAGCAGGCGCGACAGGGGGACTGAAGCGGCGCCACCCGATGCGGCGCGCTTGTGGCGCTTCCTTAGTTAACTGTGAGTGGTAAGGACTACGAGATCCCGATCGATTTCAGGCTCGACGGATTCGTCGGCCAGCGCGGTGTCAACCAGGTAGTAAAGTAATTCGCGAAGTTTTTCCGGCTCGACCTCGTCGGCGATCGCTTCGGCGCGCTGGCGATATTTCTCGACGAGTTTGCGGGCTTTTTCGAAGACCTGGCAGGATTCATAAATCCGCGCCACACGCTGGACCGCAGCGTTGGTTTTGGAATCTCCGGAAATCAACTGAAGAAGCTCTTCCCGCTGGGCTGGAGGAGCGCTTTCGAGCGCCAGGGCTAGCAGAAGCGTTGGACGCATCGCGAGCGCGTCCTGACCGACGATGCGTTTGTTTTGCAGGTCGGTTGACCAATCTTTGAGATCGTTGACGATCTGGAAGGCGACGCCGAGATGGCGTGAGAAGCCCACGACCATCTCTTCATATTTTTCAGCCGGACCGGCCAACCGAAGACCGGCATAGAGCGCCGCTTCAAAGGCCGGAGCGGTCTTGAGGGCGTAGATTTTGAGCGCGTCAATCGGCTGCAGCGTGATTTCCTTTTGCGCCTCGTCTCGCCAGAGCAGTTCGGCGCCCTGCCCTTCGGAAAGCTTGACGTGCGCCTCGGAGAGCCGTTTCAGGATCGCCGTCACGGCCTCGCAAGGCAGATTGCCGCTTTCGTTCGCAATCATCCGATACCCCAGCCCGAGCAGATAATCGCCGACGTTGATGGCCGTGGACACGCCGTGCCGCCGGTGCAGCGTCTGATGGCCATAACGGTATTCATCATTGTCCTCGATATCGTCGTGGACGAGCGAGGCTTTATGAAACGCCTCCATCGCCATCGCGATTCGACGGACGGAGTCCGGGAGCGCGACGGCTTGATCGTCCTCAGTCACGATCGCTTGGTCGTCTCGCAAGGCGTCGTAAGCGGCCAGCGTGATAAAGGGTCGAAATCGCTTCCCCCCTTTGCCCAGCCAGTCGTAAGCGATTGCCTCCGTGCCTGCGACGGGATCGCGGGCGTAATCCGCCGCGCCGTTTTGTGATTGGCTGCGCAGTCTAGGCAGGAGGGTAGGAAACTCGTCGGCGAACATGTCGTTCGCCGCTCGCATTAGCGGGAGGTAAGAGCGCGTCTTGACAGTCGGCTGCTCCTGATAGGTTTCCAAAACCTCCATCACCCAGTCATTATCCACCGTAGTGCTTTTGCAGTTACTGGAGTGCAGAGGGATCGCGTAGGCGGGAACCCCGCTCTGAACGACTTTCTCAAAGGCTTTTTCCAGCACGTTGAGACACGCGATGCCGAGAATGCCGTCGATATAGCCGCTGACGATGACCTTGAGCACGATCGGCGTCCCTTCGGCGACCATGATCTTGTAACCGAGTTTTTCCGCCTTGATCTTGAAATCGCCGATGGAGCAGGCGCCGCAATCTTCGCAATGCAAACCGAACTCGTCGTAGTGGGCGCTGCAGGCTTCCACGTGTTTCAGACAATGCGGCAGGAGCAAAATTCTTTTATGGAAAGGGATCGAGATGAATTGCTCTTTCCAGAAGCCGTTGCCGAGCATCACCATCGCGAAGCCGAGATAGCCTTTCTCGAGTCCCATCTTTTCGAGCAGCGCCCCGGCGTGCGCCTCCAGGTCTTTTTTGCTCAAGGGGCGGCTGCGATCAATGTTTCGGATGCGCTGGAAGGCCTCGGCTCTGATTCTTTCCCGAAGCTCTTGTGTTTCAGGATTCAGTTTGAGCAATTTACTGCCGAGCTTTGGCTTCGCCGAAGGTTCAGTTTGGACCGCGACGTCCATAGTCGCCGATGTCCCTGGGATTGCTGAAACAAGATCAGACATGAAGTTCTCCTGCTGAAATGGTGGGTTGGGCCGATGCTCGTCAATCAATCGAATTGACCTGAAGAGCGCGGCCCAGAGCGCCAGTGATAAAAATGACAGGATAGAGCTGTTCGAAGTACCAGAGTTTGGCGAAGTAGAATCCGATCGGAGACGCCTCGACAAAGCCGCCGTCTTCGACGCGCTCGACCAGCCATCGAAGCCCGCGTTCAAGCGCTTCCTTCGATCCGGCTACATCGCCGCAGCCGAGCAATGCGTCCACCGCCAACGCCGTCTCTTCGACGCTCGAAGGAGTTTGCGGAGCGCCGCCCCAGCCCCCGTCATCGCCCTGCGCGCGGATCAGCCAGTGAAGACCACGCCGGGCAGGTTCAGTTTCGAGAAGATTTAAAGCCCGGTACGCAGTCAGGACTCGCGTGGTTCCGTATATCGGATTTTCATCGTCGGTAGCGTGTTGGTTGCCGAACCAGAGCGGAATCCATGCCCCATCGGAACGCTGTGCGCGACCCAGGAATTTCAGGCCACGCTCAATTGCGCCTTCCATCCTTCGCGTATACGTCTCTCTCTCTCTCTCGGTTACGAAAGAGGCGGAGTGAAAGTCCTTCTTCCACGCGGCAAGCGCGCGTATCGCATGCGCGCTGATGTCGGCGCTGCTGCGATCAAAAGGTAAATGTCCCCATCCACGGCAAAATGTCGGCCAGCCTCCATCACTATTTTGAAGGTCTAAAAGCCAGGCGCCGCCGGCCTTCGCCGCCCCGCTTGATTCCGCCGTCACGCCGAGGTTTCGCAGCGCAAGCAGCGCCCCTGAAGTGTCGTCCGCGTCCGGCGCGGCGCCCGGCAGCGGCGTCCAACCCCAGCCGCCCGGAGCCGCCGACGTGAACGGATGCGTCTCGCGGTAATGTTGATCGAGCAGCCACCGGCGCGAGGCGCAGGCGGAGTCGTCCAGGTTCTCTCCGGCGTCCGTCAGCGCGTTGATCGAGAGGGTCGTCACCCAGGTGGAGAGATTCGTGTCAATGGGCCAACTGCCGTCGGGTCGCACTGCTCCCTCAAGGAACTGAACGGCCTTTTGAACCACTGGGTGGCCGGCGCGCCCCGCGCCCGCCATGCTCATCGTGACGAAGCTGACCAGCGGAGTGGCTTCCAGAAAGCCGCCGTTGGCGGGTTGTATGGATTCGAGCTTTTGCAGCGCGCGCGGAATAGCGGCCTGACGAAGCTGGTGGACGACCGGAATCCGTAATCTGTTTTTTGTGTGTTGCAGAATTCCCAGGGCGATCAGCGCGGGCAAGGCGTAACTCACGACCGGCAGGTTCATCCACTTATAGGCGGAGGCCGGGAAACAGGCCAATTCAAATGGCAGCGGCGGCGCTTCACGCCAGTCGATCAGCCCGGCCAGAGCGGAGCAGAGAAGTATGGGAACCGAGAAGGTGCGATCCTTTCCGTAACGCGCACGAATGGCCTGCGCGAGCGTTCCCGGATCTCGACCGCCCGCGACGCGTTCCAAGTATCGCTCCGCCAGCCGCAGGCTTTCGTCAATCTGTTCTGATGGCGCCACGCTCGCTTCCCTGCCCAGCGTCAGCGCGGCGCGGCAAAGCGTCGTGGTCGAGATATTCGAGAAGCTTTTGACCGTGTCACCCCAGCCACCATCGTCAGCCTGATGATCTAGCAACCAGCGCGCGCCGCCGCCGATCAGCGCGGCGAAACGCTGGCGGTCTACCAGCGTCAATGCGCACACAGCCGTCGCGGTCGAAAGCGATGAACTCGCCAGTTCGCCGATCCAAAATCCTTTCGGCGTCCGCTGCGACAGCAAATGCGCGCGCGCCTTCGCGTACGCCTCGGCGAGCCGCTCGCGAGCGATCGGCCGTCGCTTCATTGCGGGTGATGTTTTCGCGCTTGCCGTCATATGAGATCTGAGCGGTCGCCACCAGAAATATTTTGAAGGTTATAAGTTGAAGTTATTGGAAGCAAAAAGGGCAAAAGAGGCGGAAACGTTTTGTCTTTTTGCCCTTTCTGCCTTTCTTGCTGTAATTGCTCAGCCCCAACGGGGCGGCCTGTAATAGCCCAGCGTGTTGCGCAAGGCTATTACAGACCGCCCGTTGGGGCCGAATAGTTACTTTTTGCTTCCATCGATTCACCAAATTACCGCCCAAAGTGGCTCTGGCGTCTCTACTAAGGGCGCGTAAAAAATTAACTTCCCGGATCAGTACCGCGAGCGGTAGCGAGCGTGGCTTCCCTTACGAGCAACGCTCGCTACCGCTCGCGGTACTGATCCGGCGCTCCACCGAATCCGGGGAGTTAATTTTTTACGCGCCCTAAGCAAACAACTTTCCCGATTTTCGAACGAACCGCATCTTCCATTGCAGTATTTGTAGTTGACCGGTGAACTGTATAAACAATCGCCTGAACAGACTAGCCCCCGCGCCCGTCTGATTGTCCCAATACATTTTTGGAATCCATTTGAAGTTGAGGTTGTAAGCGAGTCGGAAGAGCCGCCAGTGCATCGGCGTCATCTCTTCGATCTTGAAATGATGACCCAGCCCGGGGATGACCGGGGAATAGAAGATCGGGAAGATCACCAGCCGTTCGTGGTAGAGATTCTCGATCCATCGGACGGTCTTGGCGACGTCCTCGGGCGTTTCTCCTGGCAACCCCATGATCAAACTGACCAGCGGAAAATATCCGGCGTTGATCAACCGGCGAATTTGTTGGTCGCAAAGCTCGCCCCACTCCGCCGGTTTGAAGGGGCGAATCTTGCCGCCCTTTTGGTTCATGTCGAGCAATTCCCCGCTGGCCGTCTCGACGCCCAGGTTCACCCAGAGAAACTCGTGGCGCTGCCCTTGAACAAGCAGGTCGTGAACTTCGCGCAGGTCGTCGTCGGAATATTCAGCGACGGAGATAACGTTGGCATGATCGATCTGGATCAGCTTGAGCGGTTTGACTTCTCGGAGACGGCGGATCAGCGCTTTCAACACGGGCGGATTCACCGGCGTTCGGGACGCGCCGCCGTAACGAAAGAAATCCTCGCTCAGCGCGCAAATCGAAGTCACTCCGCGTTCGACGTTCCGCTCCACGTCGGAGGCGACAATATCAATCGGAATGTGAATCATTCGCTCGGTTGCGATCGTGCAGAATTGGCAGCCCTTGCCGCAGCCGCGGCTGATCTCGACCACTCCCATCGAAGTGGGACCGCAAATCGCCGGAATCTCGTTCTCATGCGAACTCCGGGAATTGACGACGGGCGATAGTTCCCGGCCGTCCATTAACTCATGAAACCAGGGCGCGACTTGCGTCTCGGCGTAGCCCTCGACCACGGTGTCTATTCCCAGACTGCGCCGCGCATCTTCATTTTGCGCCAACTGCCATGCGCCGGCCCCTCCCGCCACGATTTTGAATGGTTGCGTCCTCTTCTTCTCTTTGAGTTGAAGGAGCAACCGCTTGTACCAGGTATGCGTGTAGAGCGTTCCGCCGGCCATGTCCGACATCGTGCTGTTCGACATTCCGCGGCCGAGTGGGTCGGAGGAAGAGACCGCGACGATCTTGGTCCGCGGGCCGACGCATTTCTCCAGATCCTCCGGCGTGCAGAGAATGATATCTTCGCGGCGGAACCCGTCGCTGAGCAGCGCGGCTTCGATTCGGCGTAATCCCAGCGGCGCCTTGCGGGCAGCCAGCCCGTCCGACGGCAGGGGCGGCGCAATGATATTCCGCATGATCGGCTCAGGCACCGTCGTGGTCTGAATCGTTCCCATCATCCCGTCGAAAAGGACGGGGTAATCCGCCATCAGGGTTCGATCCGCCGTCAATACCACAGGGTACCCACTAGTCGCCAAACATGCCTCCTTCAACCGTTTCTATTTATGCAATCAGGCAAAGGTTTTGAGGCATGTTTCATTTTCCATTGTTCATTTTCCATTTGTCATTTGTCATTGCCTGCAACCACGTGGCGCCTGGCAATGACAAATGACAAATGGAAAATGGAAAATGAACAATGGAAAATGAAACATGATTACGCCTCGGAATTATCGCGTCATTGCTTAAATGTCCAAACTGTCCAACTCATCCATCAGCTTGTCGAGATCGTCCTTTTCCGTAGCCGCCTTGCCGGCCTGGCGCAAAGGAATCCCCACGCTAAGGCCCACGGCGGCGCGGCCGTCTTTCACCAGCTCGACGTCCCGTTCCATCGCGGCCAATTCAATCGCGCTCGGGGCTCCGAAAAGCTTCGAGAGATCGATCTTCAAACCGCCGGGGCCTTCGCCAGGCGCGCCTGCGATGGCGGGCGTCTTGTGTTCGGGAAAGATGATGGCGTTCTCCGGGCATACGCGACTGCAGGCCGGGCAACCGCGTTTGCAGTTATCCTGGTTCTCAACCAGGATCCGATCCTTGTGGTCGATCCCGTATACGCCGAAGAGGCAAAAATCAATGCACTCCAGGCAGTTCGTGCATCGGCTGTAATCAATGACCGGATACCAGCGGAGCGCCTTCGACTCTCCCAGCGCGATCGGGCCGGCGCCCTTCTTCTCCAGATCCGAAAACCGTTGGAATAGATCCGGTTTCGAGTCGCCCTGATTCGAAACTGTTAGTAGGCCGGTGAGCGGGACGAGCTTGACCGAGGCCTCTTTCGCGATTCGTTTGATTTCATCGACGTACACGCTGGCGTCGTCGTAGGCGCGAAGATCGAGACAGAAAATATAACGGTCGAGCGTTTCAACCGGGCCGATTCCCCTCTCTTCATTTTCGTCGCCCCCCTCTTCATCGTCCTCGGCGCCCAGGCTTTTCAGCATGGTGACGCCCTGTTTCCCGCTGATCCCATTCCGATCCAGCAGCCAGTGCGCCGCCCTGGGATATTGCCATGAGAGAAGGACCAGATGTCCCCTCACGGAGTTGAGGTAAAGCAAGCCCGTATCGCCGGGAGAAAGATCGTAGACGTTCGGCGTTACGGCGAACTCAATCCCCGGTTCGAGCAACAACGCCGTGGCGATATCTTCTTCGAGACGCCGTTTACCGGGGTTCTTGCTTCGCGTCTGTGAAAGGACGACGGTGATTCGGTTTGTTGTCATGACGAAATACTATGATCCTACGTTGAAGAATCCGGGTTCTTGTTCCGTCAAAGGGTATGGGCAAGACAATTTTGTCTCAGTCATTCATTTGCCCCTTGATCTGACGCTGCGTTTCATCCCACGTTCCTTCGAGGCGCCGGATGTAGTCCTCGGCGGTCAGCAAGAGGGCGTCTTTCGGATCGAAGTCGAAGAGCCACCCGGCGCCGTAATTATCGACATTGATCGCCGTTGGGTCTTTCATCAGCTCCCGGTTGAAGCGAAGCAGCGTCCCGTCGGACGGCGCGTGGAGCGTCGAAACCGCTTTCGAACTTTCAACCTCTCCGATCTCCTGCTTCGCCGTGACCACGGCGCCCGGCTCCACGGTCCAATCCAGGAAGTAGACGTCCTGCAATAAACGAACGGCGAAAGCGGTGAAGCCGACTCTATACGCGGCCCCCTCGGCTCGAAACCACATGTGACTTGGCGCATAGAGCCGATCTTTCGGAATCTGGGCCTCGTACTTGCCCATCAAAAAGATATAGTGATCTGACATTGTTCTAGATGGAGTTGTTTCTCAATTACAATAACATGCTTTCACGTTGTCAAACGGGTATTTCGAAAGCCGAAACCTATTTTTTACAGAAATGGCGGAGAATGGCGATACGCTGATCAAAAAAACTGAAGAGAAGAAAACGAGAGCGATGACGAGAACCTGGGCTGATCGGATTTCGAGATAAGAAAGGACGAAACTGGTTACATCTCTGCTGTGGCGTAAACATCTAACGCTCAACGAGGCTCGGCCGAAGTTGAGGGCCATCGGCACCCGGCCTGCAGGGTTTCTATTACGAGAACCTCCACATCGACGTTCTGGGCGCCTCGCCGGACGGATCTATTTCCATCCGATCGGACTTTCACCGATTTAATAAGACGATCGGGAAAGTAGTTTCTCAAACCTCGCCGAAGAATGCCTTCGATCTGATTTTCACCCGAACCGATTCCCAAGAACGTCTTCTTCCGGTAAGCGACCATTATCCGATTTCCATCCGGGGTAACACTGATCCCCATCACTCGCCCTTCGCTCGCCTCTTCACTCGCGCCAATAATGTTGATGACTTGATCCCGTGAAATGCATTCGGACTTCGGCATTCGCTCATCTCCCCGTATCTCCCCCTCCCGCGCCTGCGCCGTTTCCTCGGGCACAGGCGTTGGAGTTATAGCGCCGCTTCTCGTCGCCTCCTCTCGTCCAAGTCGGGCATCGGACCGCCCCTGGGCATCGATCCCTTTCTGGCGTTCCATCTCCTGCTTTATTCGGTCATTTCTCTCCTCGCCCGGACGCAAAATTCTGTCGAGAGACTCCGGGCTGACGATCGCGGTTACGACGAATGCGCCAGCGAGCGTAATCCCGCCAACCACCAATGCTGTCGAGGGCTTAATATTGAGCTTCATGAAGTTACTCCCAGCGGCGCAAGTAATCGGGCGCTGACCACCGTCAGTCAGGCTATTGAGTATACCGCGTGGCGGGAGAGCGCAAAACAACACATGCTGGGCGAGGTAATGGGGTGGTTCATTTAGCGCGCCGCGCCGGGGAGGTTTTGTGATGGTGGTGTGAATGGGCGACTTTCTTCCGCGCGACGATTTCCCGCGCGGGGAGAGTCAAAAACAGCTTTCCATGCTTGACGCCTTTCAGACTGAGCAGCGCGTTAGCCAGTTCGCGGATGGCGCCCGCCCCGCCTCGCAACGCGATCACTTCCATACAATCGTCGTGACTGATGTGAACGTGTAGCACGGAAACCACTAACCTGTGCCGCTCGTGTTGGATCTCGCCCATCCGCTCGGACAGTTCGCGAGCGTGGTGGTCGTAGACCAAGGTCAAACTACCCAGCACGTCAGCGGTGTCAGGAAATTTCTCCAGGCGCGCCTGCACCAGCGCGTCGCGCATCAGGTCGCGCAGGGCCTCGGAGCGGTTACTGTATCCTTTATCCGCCGACAGCCGGTCGAAATCCACCATCAACTCTTCCTCGGCGCTCACGCCGAAGCGAACCAAGTCACCCATTGATTCCTCCTCGTCAGTAGCAAACAAAATTTCAAGCTAATCCTTTTTGGAAAAAAGGCGCGCAATATTCACACGAAATTTGAATTTGTGTTACGAGTGAGCAGTCTGCGGTAAGCCTTCTCAAAATTCAAGGCGTTTGCCGGAGAGTTGAATTGGGATCCTTGCTCTGGATCGCTCAAGCCAAGGATTGCGAAATGGAAGAGACGCGCTCTTTGATCGAATCCTCACGAGAGCCACGGCGCGAGCCGCTCCCGATAGCTGCGGCTGGCTCTGAGTTGGGTACCGTCGGCAAGCCAGACATTGCAGTCGCGGTTGGATAGCGTTTCAAGCTGGCGAATCCGCGACGCCTGAACGATGGTCGAACGGTGAATCCGCACGAACCGAGACGGATCGAGCCGCGTCTCCAGGCTGCTGAGCGTTTCGCGCAGCAAATGCGTTTTCCCTCCCACGTGCAACCCGGCGTAATCTCCCATCGCTTCGATCCAATCAATTTCGTCAGCGAGTACGAATGTGACTCGGGTTCCCGTGCGGATGGCGAAGCGTTCCGCATAAGCGGGCGGCGAAGCATGCCCGGAGAGTAAGGCGCGCAGACGGTCTTCCAAACTCTTGACGCTCTGCATCTCGATCTGCCGGCGAGCGCGTTTGACCGTTTCCGCAAAGCGCTCATCGTCAATCGGCTTGAGCAGATAGTCCAGCGCATGCGCCTCGAAGGCTTCGAGCGCATAGCGGTCATAGGCAGTCAGGAAGATGACCACTGGCGTCTCGTTCGGAGCGAGGCGCTTGAGCATCTCGAAACCGCTCATCCCGGGCATCTGCACATCGAGAAACACCAGATCGGGGGCGTGGCTGCCAATCGCCTCAATCGCCGTCTCGCCATCGGCGCACTCGGCGACGATTGTGATGTCGGAAAACCTTTTGAGCCGGGCGCTGACGCCGCGCCGCGCCAGAGGTTCGTCATCAACGATCAAGACTCTCAAGCTCATGCCTCGGCCTCCTGTGTCCGCGCTTACCGCTGGCGGCGCAGCGGCAATTCGATGAGCGCTTCGCAGCCGCCACTATCGGGCCAACGCAATTCGAAACGGCAATCCGCGCCGTACAACTGCCGCAGCCGGTTCTCAGTGTTCGACAGCCCTATGCCGTTCACGTTTTCAGCCGCCATCACCTCCTGTATGCGCTTCCCCTGCCCATCATCAACGACAGTAATTCGCAATCGCTCGCCGATGGCTTCAGCGCGAACCCTCACCATCCCTCCGGCCGGCTGCGGCGCAATGCCGTGACGAACGGCGTTTTCAACCAGTGGTTGCAGCAGTAAATGTGGAACCAGAGCCAGCCTGAGCGCCGGGGCGACGCTCAGTTCCACCCGGAGCCGATTGCCCAGCCGGATCTGCTCGATTGCCAGATACTGTTCGACCAGAACCACCTCGTCCGCAAGCGGGGTTTCATTCGGGTTCTTTTCCTCCAGCGTCACGCGCAGAAAATCGGCCAGCCGGGCAATCATCTGCGTGGCGGCCTGGGCGTTCTTTTCTACCACCAGCGTCGAGATGGCGTTGAGCGTGTTGAATAAAAAGTGCGGGTGGATCTGATAGCGCAGCGCGCGAAGTTCGGCGGCGCGCGCCGAAGCCTCGGCTGCCAAAGCCCGCCGCCGTTCGTCTTCCAGCGCCTGATAATACTTGATCCCGAAATAGAGCGCGCTCCACGCCAGGAGCACGAATCCGGCGTCGAGGCCGCCGCTCAAGGAACCCAACCAACTGAACTTCACTCGTGGCTCCGCGCCAAAGCGATGTTCGGCCGCCGCCGCCGCCGCCGCGCACAAATAGCCCAGCCCATATGAACAGATCAGCGCGACAAGTAACACACGCGGCCAGGGCGCGCGACCGCGCCACAATCTCTGGCAGACCCTATGCAGGACGAAGCTTGAGGCAAAGCAGGAAGCGGTAAGGACACCTCGATAAATGAGGACGTAACGAAATTCTAAATATGGCAGCGTCGCCGGCAGCAGCGCCAGCCCATAGGCTCCCCAACCGCCAATCTGAAGCAGCCAGAAAAGGGGAAAGCGTTTTTCAAGATTGCGTATCACCGTCTTACTCATTGTAGCATCGCCGGTCGCGACGCCGCCGCCTCAGGAAAACCGGTTCATCGCGCCAACGGCACGGCCTGCCGCATTTTCCGCCGGAAACATCGAAGAAAGCTTGCCGCCTTTCTCTCTCCCAATAAAATGGCTCAAGCTCTCGTAGCCGCGAAATATCAAAAGAAAGTTGACGACTATGCGTTGGAATAAAAAGAAGATGATCGATCTCTGGATTTCCTTGGTTCTCTTGAGCAGCCCGATGGCGGCTCAATCGAATGACTGGCCACAATGGGGCGGGCCACACCGCGACTTCAAATCGGATGTCAAAGGGCTAGCGGCTTTATGGCCCGAGGCCGGCCCGCGGCGACTCTGGAAGCGCGATCTGGGCGAAGGCTATTCCTCGTTTGCCGTCGAAGATGGCAGGCTCTACACGATGTACCAGAAGGGTGAGCAGGAGACCGTCACCGCCCTTGATGCGGCCAGCGGCGGAACTTTATGGGAATACAGCTATCAAGCCCCGATCACCGTGGACATGACGCGCGCGCCGGGGCCGCGCGCCACGCCGCTCGTCAAAGGCGCGCGGATTTATACGATTGGCGCAACCGGCAAGCTTCATTGCCTCGACAAGCGCACCGGGAAGCTCGCCTGGATGTATGACCTGTTTACGGAATTCAAGGGCTACGTTCAGGACGAATACTATTCGTCCAGCCCCATAGCTTATCGCGATACCATCATCGTTCCGGTCGGAGCGGCGGGGGGAGCGCTGATGGCTTTCAATCAGAAAGACGGTTCCGTCGTCTGGAAAAAAGGGGATTTCAAAATCTCCTACGCCTCGCCCTTGCTGATTAAAGTTGATGGGCAGGAACAACTCGTGGCGATGATGGAGGAAAACATTGTGGGCGTGGAGCCTGGCAATGGCGAGTTGTTATGGAGCTATCCGCACAAAAATCGCACGAAGACCAATGTCAGTACGCCGGTCTGGGGAGAGGACAACCTGCTGTTCTGCTCCTCGGCTTATGATAGCGGCGGCCGGGCGCTCAAACTGAGCCGGAGCGATAACAAAACCTCGGTCGAGGAAGTCTGGTATCAGCGCCAGATGCGCGTTCACATCGGCAATGTTATCCGTCTGGGTGACATCGTGTACGGCTCAAGCGGTGATTTCGGCGCGGTCACTTTCACGGCGGTCAATATAAGGACGGGACAGGTTCTGTGGCAGGAGCGCAACCTGGGTAAAGTCTCGCTGCTTTGCGCTGACGGGCGATTTATTATGTTGGATGAAGACGGCAACCTGATGCTGGCGACGCCGGGCGCAGATGGGTTGAAGATTCATTCCAGAGTCCAACTGCTGACCAACACAGCGTGGACGCCGCCGGCTCTTGCAGGCACGAAACTTTACCTCCGCGACCGCAAGACCATCATGGCGCTGGAACTGAAGTAATCGGATCAGGGCACGGTGATTGCACAGGTTTGATACCAGGGATGAATGGAAGGCGCGTGTGATTTGGAGGTCCGATGAAGCGAAGAAATGCGCCGGCAATGGAAAAGAATGAGCGGCGCGATTTGGGATTTGCGCTGATCGTGGCTGGTTTGTTTTTGCTCGCTTCCGCTTCGTGCGAACGAAGTTCGGTCGAGACCGTCACGACGGCTTCCCAGCAGCGTTTGTCCGCGGCGGATGAAAAGCCGTTGATCTCAACCGCTCGACTGCCGCCGCGCGATCCGATCTTCGAAGCCGCCGGTGACCGCGTCGCCGAAGCCAGGATTGATCTGAAACGGAAAAATATCGCGGCGGCCTCGCGCGCCCTCATACTAGCCGAGGAAGAAGTGAGACGAGCGTTGGCGAACAAGCCTGACGGCGCCGCGGATCAACATCTCGCGGCGCTCATCCGCCGCATGCAGATCGCTGAGCAGGAAGTTCAGCGCCGCGACCTGAAGGCCGCCGCCTCGGAACTCAGAAAGCTGAACCAGGAACTCAATCGCTGACCTCTTCGTTCTCCGTCAGCCTGATGTCGAATCGCCCGGCCATCCGGTAGAGCGTGCGCCGGTCAATGCCCAGAACCGAAGCCGCTTTCGTTCTGTTCCCGCCGACGACTTCGAGCACGTGCAGCAGGTAACGCCGTTCGAGATCATCGAGCGTCGGCAGATCGTCAAACAGCGCGGCCAGCGGCGAGCGGGCGGCGGCGGCGCGCACTTCAACCGACTGCAGCTTCAGCGGCAAGTCTTCCGGCGCGATCTCGTCTCCGCGCGCGCGCAATGCGGCATACTCGATTGACGACTCCAATTCGCGCACGTTACCCGGCCAGTCGTAAGCGACCAGTCTTTTGACTGTCTCTTCGGAGAGCCTGCAGCCACTGCGCCTGGCATTCTCCGCCGCTCCGCGCAGGAAGCGTTCGGCGAGCAACGGGATGTCGCTTCGCCGTTCTCTCAACGCCGGCGCGCGCAGCGTGACGGTGCTCAGTCGATAATACAAATCCTCGCGAAAACTTTTGTTCTCGACCTCTTTTTCCAAGTCACGATTCGTTGCGGCCACCACACGCGCGTCAACCCGGACATTCTTTGTCGAGCCGACGCGGCGAATCTCCTTCTCCTGCAGCGCGCGCAGCAGTTTCACCTGGAAAGCCTGGGTAGTTTCGCCGATCTCATCCAGAAACAAAGTCCCGCGCTCGGCTTCCTCCCATAAGCCTCTGTGGTCGGCGATTGCGCCGGTGAACGCGCCGCGCGCGTAGCCGAACAACTCGGCTTCGAGAAGAGTCTCGGCCAGCGCGCCGCAGTTGACGGGCACGAACGGCGCTTTAGCCCGCGCGCTGTGTTGATGGATCGCCTGGGCGACCAACTCCTTGCCCGTGCCCGATTCGCCGATGATCAGGACCGTCGAGCGTGACGGGGCGACGCGCGCAATCTCCTTGTACAGTTCCAGCATCGCGGGCGCCCGTCCGACCAGACCTGTCTGCTCGTAAGGCTCGAGAAAAGCGCTCGGAGCCGCCGCCTCATCTCCCGCCGCCTCGACGCCCGCTCCCAGCGCACGGCGCACAGCGGCGATGACCTCTTTGACCTTGAACGGCTTGGAGATCAAATCCCATGCGCCTTCGCGCGAAGCCGCGACCGCCGCGTCGAGCGTCCCGAAGCCGGTGATCAGTATGACCGGCGCCTGGCCGCGCAACTCTTTCAGCAAATCCAGCCCCGTCAGCTTCGCTTCGAGCCGGATGTCACTCACGACGAGGTCGAATTTTTCGCGCTGGGCGAGCCGCAGCGCCTCGTCGGGCGATTGCGTGGTTTCGACGCGCCAACCTTGCGCCGTGAAAATCTCGCGCAGCACCTCACACGAGGCGCGGTCGTCGTCCACAACAAGTATGTTTTTCATTTCCTGCTCCTCCTCGGCCCCCCTGGGCACGCATCGCTTCCAGCGTGCCAGACATCGATCTCTCGGACATTGATCGAAGCCGCGCACGCTGGAAGCGATGCGTACCCAGCGGCGATTTTCATTCTTTCAGGGCGTTGCCACGCGACATGGATGACTCCTCAGAAACCCCACGTAGTAACGAATAAATTCGTTACTACGTGGCGCGCTTTCATCTCAGGTTTTTATTCGTGGAAAGCTCAACCGGAAACGTGAGCCTCGGCCCGGCGCGCTCTCGACTTCGATCCGTCCGCCATGCGTCTCGATCACCTGGCTGACCACCGCCAGGCCCAGTCCCGTGCCCTTGCCTTCCTCCTTCGTCGTGAAGAGCGGGTCGAAGATTCGCGCCAGCGTCTCCTCGCTCATCCCGCAACCGGTGTCGGCGACTGTGACGATCACCTGCGGCTGGCGCCCGGCGCCCACGGTTTGCTCAACGCTGGCGCCGACGCTCAGATCTCCCCCCTCGGGCATCGCATCGAGCGCGTTGTTGATGAGGTTGATGAAAACCTGCTGCAAGCGATCCGGCTCGCCCGCGATCAACAGCGCATCAGGATCGAATGAGGTTTTGAGTGTGACCCTGCGCGCTTCGAGCGTCGGCGCGGTGGCGTCGCAGATGCGCTCGACGAGCGCGTTCAAATTCACCGGCTCCGGCTCGGCCCTTTCGACGCGCGTGCGGTCGAGCATCCGGCGTACGATGGCGGAGATGCGCTCGATCTGCTCGCTGATAATGTCGGCGCGCGACCGGGCGCCTTCTGGCAATCCGTCGCGCAGCAACTCGATGTGGCAACTGATCAAATTGAGCGGGGTGCCGACTTCGTGCGCAAACTGCGCGGCGGTTTGACCGGCGGCGGCCAATCGTTCCATCTGCGCCAGCCTCCGCGTCGTCTGCCACAACTCAATGTTCGCGGCGGCGAGTTGCTGGTTGTGATGTTGAGCTTCGGCGGTGGCCTCGCGGACTTTCTCGCGCAGGATTTCCTGCTGCGCTTCCCGTTCGGCGGTCATCTCGCGCAGGCGGCCAAGCATCCGGTTGAAGCCCGCGGCGAGCCGCCCCATCTCATCCCGCGTCCTGACGGCGGCGGGCGCATCGAGCGCGCCTTTCTCGGCTCGTCTCATCGCTTCGAGCAGCAGTTCAACCGGGCGATAAACCAGATGGCGGAACATCAGAGTGGCGCCCAACGTCATCAAGACCACGGCCGCCAAAGCAATCACCACAGCGTATTTCGCCAAGCTGCGCGCCAGCGACGGCATACTGTCGAGCCGTTCGACGACCTCCACGGCGCCGCTCACCCGGCCCTGCTCAGTGACCGGCGCGAAGACTCGATAGAACGAATCGTCGCCGGCCGCAGGCAACGGCGCGACCACCTGTGAAGGCAACCCGCTGCGCAACGCCTCTCTGGTCTCTTCCGGTATCTCTTCGGGCCGCGCGCCGCCTGCGGAGGCCACGCGCTCGATGAAGACATCGCCCGATCTTTCGTAGACGCGCACGCTCGCGACGTTTGGTCGCGCGCTGCGCGCCAATTGCGCATAGCGACCGATCTCTTCCACGTTGCGCGGGGACGGCAGGCTGCTGATGCGTTCGGCCAGGCTGACCGCCAGCAACTCCGCCTGGTCTTTCTCTTCATCGCGCACCAGGCCGGCCACTCTGGCGCTGACCACCACCAGCATCGCCGCCAGCACCGCCACCGTGATCGCCGAGACGAGCAGGATCGTTTTCGTATGCAAATTTATGGAACGCATCATTTGACTGTGGCGGTTTTGCGCCTGCGGCCCCGTAGTGGGGCGAAACGCAACCTCAGAAATTCCGTTGACCGGCGCCGCTTCCTCCTTCAAACAGCCAGAATAATTGACTGTCTTTGTGGCATTTCACTTGCCCTGCAAATTATAGACCCAGGACGAAGTTTGCCGCCCGATTTGCGCAACATCGCGTCCGGGTTTTTTCAGGCAGGGTCACTCACGTCGCGGTGGGCGACGCTCTGAAACAATGAAAATCGCCCCTGGGTACGCATCGCTTCCAGCGTGCGCGGCTTCATCAATCGGCCATTGATCGAATCAAAGCACGCTGGAAGCGATGCGTACCCGGGGATTTTCCGCAGGAGGATCGTGGGCATATGGCAAAGAGACCGGCGCTGATCCGGATCGTTACGCTGGTCACGCTGGCGAGCGGCGTGGCGAACCTTTACTCCGTGATTCGCCCGCGACATCACGCGCGGCGCCTGCTGCTCGGGCGTTTGCTGCCGCTCGAATTCTTTCACTTCCCCCGCTCGTTCACGCTGCTGATCGGTCTGGCGCTGATCGTTTCGGCCATCAACATCTACAAGCGCAAGCGACGGGCGTGGCAAATCGCGCTGGCGCTCTCCGTCTTCTCCGTCTTCTTTCACCTGCGAACAGGACACAATTATGAGCAGGCGCTGCTCTCGATGGCGCTCGCGGTTCTGCTGATCGCGTTGCGGCGCGGCTTCACGGTCAAAAGCCGCCTTCCGGACTGGCGCGCCGCGTTACTCCATTTCGCCATCGCGGTCGCGGCGGCGTTCGGTTACGGGGTCGCGGGGTTTTGGCTGCTCGATCAAAGAGAGTTCGGGATTGACTTCAACTGGGCGGATTCGATTCATCACACGCTGCTCTATCTGGCTCTGATAGGCGATCCGAGCCTCTCGCCGAGCACACGATACGCCGAGTGGTTCCTCGATTCACTCTACGCGGTGACGCTGGCGGTGATCGGCTACGGCGTGTGGTCGCTGTTCCGCCCGATCCTTTACCGCTTCCGCACGCTTCCGCAGGAGCGCGCGAGGGCGGGTGAGATTCTGGAACGACACGGACGCGCCTCGCTCGATTTCTTCAAGCTCTGGCCCGACAAGTCCTACTTCTTCGACTCGACCCACGACTCCTTCATCGCCTACCGCGTGGGGCTGAACTTCGCCATTGCGCTCGCTGATCCTGTCGGGCCGGAGGCAAAGATCGAGGGGACCATCGCGCAGTTCAAACAATTCTGCGAGGACAACGACTGGAGCCTCGCCTTCCACCAGACGCTCCCCGGTCTCTTACCGGTCTATCGCCGGCAAGGATTTAACAAACTCAAGATCGGCGATGAAGTGATTGTGGATTTGACTGGCTTCTCGCTGAGCGGCAGCGCGATGAAACGCCTGCGGCATAAGGTGAATCAGTTCGACAAAGCCGGCTTTCACGTAAAACGCTACGAGCCGCCGCTCGCTGATGAACTACTCCGGCGGCTGAGAGAGGTCTCGGATGAATGGCTGCGGATTCCAGGCAGGCGCGAGCGCGCTTTTTCATTGGGTATGTTCGAGCCGCATTACTTGCGCTCGACAGCGGTCATGACCGCCGAAGATGAAACCGGGAAGATCCTGGCATTCGCCAACTTCATCCCGTCCTATCACCACGGCGAAGCGACAGTGGATCTGATGCGGCATTGCCAGGATGCGCCGAACGGCGTGATGGATTACCTCTTCATCAAGATTTTTCTCGACTGCCGCGAGCGAGGCTTCACGCGCTTCAGCCTTGGATTGGCGCCACTCAATGGCTTCAAGGAGCGTGAAGAAGCCTCGGTCGCGGAGAGGACTGTCTACCTGTTTCTGCGCCGGATGAGCTTCATCTTCAATTTCTCCGGCATCAAGCGATTCAAGGCCAAGTACGCTGATCGCTGGGAGCCGCGTTATCTGATCTACCGCCATACGCTCGATCTGCCGAAGCTGGGTCTGGCGCTGACCCGTGTCTCCGAGCTGGGCCGTGTCAGCAGATCGGCCGTAAGGGAGGGCTTGGCCGATGCGGTTATGCCTTCCCTTACGGTCGGGCGACTGACACGCCGCCCCGATTTATTGGAGGTGGATAGATGAATCTCCTGATCCGCAAAATCATAAGGATGGGCTTTGTCGCCCTGATGGTTACTCCGTCGCTTCCACGCTTCTCATTTGTGAACACCGCCTCGCCGGGAAAAAACACCATCACGGTTCGTGGCAAAGCCCAGACCATCTGGTTCTATCCGGCGACAGGCGCGAAGCTCAATCGCAAGGCGCTATTCATCGCGGGCGATGGCGGCTGGCGCGGCTGGGCGATCACGGTGGCGCAGCAAATGGCTTCGTGGGGCTACGATGTTTACGGCCTCGACACCAGGAACTATCTCGCCAGCTTCACCGGCGCCGCGCCGCTCAAAGAAGGCGACGTGATGAACGACTTCAAACAGATCGCCGAATGGATGACCAACGGATCGGGCGAGCGCGTGACGCTGGTGGGCTGGTCGGAAGGCGCGGGGCTGGGAGTATTGGCTGTCGCTGCGGAAGCCAGCAAAAAGACTTTCACCGGGTTGATCACCTTCGGTCTCGGCGATGAAAACATTCTCGGCTGGAGCTGGCGCGACACTCTCACCTACCTGACGAAAACAATGCCCAACGAGCCGACTTTCAAAGCGGAGAATTACATGGCGCGAATCGCGCCGCTGCCCTTGTTGATGATCCAGTCAAACCACGATGAATACACGCCGTTCGATGAGGCGAAAAGATTATTCGCGGCGGCCAGAGAGCCGAAGAAATTTGAGCTTATCGAAGCGCAGAACCACAAGTTCAGCGGCAATATGGAAGAGTTCGACCGCGCGCTGCGCGAGGGACTGGAATGGATAAAATGAATGCGGATTGCGGATTGCGGATTGCGGATTTGGCGGTCACGAAATGCGAATCGCGGGTTGAAGGGGCTTCTGCCGAATCACAACCAGGGCGATCCGCAATCCGCAATCTGCGATCCGCAATCGGTTACCTGCTGGCTCTGGCCGGCCTGATCTGGGCGCTCCGCGGGCTGGAGCTGCCGAGGCTGCTCGGCCAGGCGGCGCGCATCAACTGGCGCCTGATTGCGCTGGCGGTACTGTGCGATGCGCTGAGTTACCTGGCTCAGGGAAAGCGCTGGCGACTGCTGCTCAAGCCGGTGGGCGAGATTTCGACGCTGCGCGCGACCGAGGCGATTTACGCCGGGCTTTTCACGAGCGAGATTCTGCCGCTGCGCCCCGGCGAACTGGCGCGCGCCTGGCTGGTCTCACGCTGGACCGGCGCCGGCATCATCGCCGTGATGCCGTCCATCGTCGTGGAACGGTTGTTCGACGGCGTGTGGCTGGCGGTGGGAATCGGGTTGACCGCGATCTTCGCGCCCTTGCCGAAAGAGTTGCTCAGGACCGCTGACGCGCTCGGCCTGATCGTCATCGTCGCGGCGGCGTTGTTCTATTTCGCCCTGCGATCTTCAGCGCGTGGCAAAGAGGAATCGTCGAAGCTGCCCGGCTTCATCTCATCGCTGATTGAAAAGCTGGCGGAGGGATTGCGAGACATTGGCCGCACGCGGGCGTTTTATTGGTCGCTGGCCTGCTCGGCGTTGTTGCTGTTTTTACAGGCGCTGGCGTTCTGGCTGGTGATGCTCGGATACGGCCTGCGCCTGTCATTCTGGATCGGGATGGCGGTCTTCACGATCGTGCATCTGGGGACGGCGATTCCGAACGCTCCGGCGAACGCCGGCTCGTATCAATTCTTCTGCGTCCTCGGGCTGACTTTGTTCGGCGTGAGTAAGGTTGACGCCGCCGGATTCTCGCTCGTCGTGTTTACGCTGCTTACGCTGCCGCTGCTGGCGCTGGGTTTCATTGCGCTCAGCCACAGCGGGACGACGCTCCCGAAGATTCGCAGGGAGATTCAAGCAATGGCGAAAGACCGTTGTGGCGATTCTGTCGCGCGGCGATCCGCCGCGTCCAAGCCGCCACATGATTTATGCGCTCGATGACATCGTGGAACTCAGTAAATACAGCGTCATCGGGCATACATCGCAAGAATCGCCGCTTCGCCGGCTGGCACATCGGTTGCACAAACAATGAGTGTGAGCGCGGAGCCGGCAAGCGCCGGTCAATCCCGCGCCCGCGCTGAGATGATTGTACAGATACTTTTCATCCGAAGAAGAAGGAGAGTTGTTATGAAGAAGATCGTTGCATCGCTTTCACTCGCGGCCCTGCTACTTGGCGGCGCGAACGTCTTTGCGCAGAACTCGTCGGGCAACAATTCGAAGCCCACGGCGATGGCCGCGTCGAACTCGACCGCAAAATCGAAGACGACCGTGAAGAAGCATAGAAGGCGTGGAAGGCATCATAAGGTGACGAAATAAGGCGGCGAAAAACACGACGGCCAAACCGAGCAAGTAGTCTACGGCGCCGCGCTCCCGGCTTCCGTCGTTGCCATCCATCAGCCGCCGGCCGGCGCTAAATCGAACCATGCGACATTGGGGCGCGCGGCGGTAGAGCGCCGGGAGCGGTAGCGACCGGGCGCTTGCGCGGAGGGCGCTTTGAGAAAGCTCGGTCGCTACCGCCTTGTCATTACCCAAATTTTTTCACGAAATGGACGTTCAAATTTTCAGCCTGCGGAGCAGGCGTCAGCATAAAGCCTGGGGCGGAGCGCGCGAGCGCGGAACCCCAGGAATGCATCAGCCCGCAATCCATCAAGTCCGCGAAGCGGGCGGCAGTACATCATTGCAGGCCGGTTAATTTCCATTTGCTCTTTATTTCAAGGCTGTCGCCCGCATTCGCGGGCTAGTGCGATAAATCGCGCATCACACCTGGGGTTCCGCGCTCGCGCGCTCCGCCCCAGGCTTTATGCTTCCGCCCGCATTCGCGGGCTAAAAACTCTCTTCGCACCTTTCGTGCAAAGTTTTGGGTAATGACAAGCGCTACCGCTCCCGGCGCTCTACCAAGAACCCGGTCGCTACCGTTCCCGGCGCTGCGCCAAGAAGCTCATTGCCGCAGCGCGCTAACCTGATGCGATGCTGGAGAAATCAAATGTTTGAAGGACTGTTTCAACCACTGCATCTGCTGATCGTTCTTGCCGTCGTTCTACTGGTTTTTGGGCCGAAGAAGCTGCCGGAACTCGGCAAGGGGATCGCCGAAGCGATTCGCGGCTTCAAGCAAGGCATCAACGAAAGCGCTCACGAACGGCCAGCCGAAGCCCCGGACAAACAGAGTGAAGAGAAGGACTGATCGCGCCGAGCCGTCGTAAATAAAAACCCATTCTACTTGATCACCGCGTTATTCCCTTTCCGCTTCGAGGTCGTAAGCGGCCTTGAGCCATCGCTTCACTTCATCATCAATCCCATCCACACTCGCGATCGCTATGCGATGCGAGATGCGATTACCCTTGGGCCGGTTCCCGTTCTCAATCAGGCGGCCCGCGCCATCCACCGCGCGTTGGCGCGCGTTGGCGCGCGTTGGCGCGCGTTGGCGCGCGTTGGCGCGCGTTGGCGCGCGTTGGCGCGCGTTGGTATGACATTTCTTGTCTATACTCGCCGGCGCGGCGGCGGCAGGCTATTAAGTCGCAGCAGATCCTCGATGGCCGCCATCTCCCGCTCGTGATTCATTCCGGCGACCGCCATCACGCGGCCATCCTTCACGTAGAAGGCGAGGAAATGATGCGCCGAGAGATCGCCCTGGAAAATAATCTCGTCCCACTCTTCGGCATGCCCGACGTACAAGAGCCCGGTGTCGAACTGGCGCGTCCAGAAGAACGGCACGCCATCATATGCGACGTTCTTTCCCGCCATGTTGTGCGCCGCGATGCGCCCTTGTTGCAGCGCTGTGCGCCAGTGCTCGATGCGCGTGTGTTTGCCCGTGCGCTGGTCCGGGAAGCGGGCGACGTCACCCGCCGCGTACAGACCGTCAGCCGCGCGCAGGCGCTCATCAACCACCACGCCGCCATCCTCGAAAAGCTCGACTCCCTTGAGAAAGTCCGTCGCGGGTTTGACGCCAACGCCGATGACCACCAGATCGGCTTCCAGTCGCTCACCGTTTTCAAGCGCGACCGCTTCGACTTTGCCCGCGCCTTCAAACCGCGTCACACTCGCGCCGAGTTTGAACCCCACGCCGTGACTTTCGTGCAAACCTTGAAACAACGCGCCGATTTCCGCGCCGAGAATCTCCTGAAATGGAGCCGACTCTGGCGCCACGACCGTGACCGAACACTTGCGCTCGATCAAGCTGCTCGCCACTTCCATGCCGATGAAACTCGCGCCGATGACAACCGCGCGGGATGCGGTGGCGGCGGCCTCGATGATCGCGTCCGCATCCGCAAAGCTGCGTAGCAGGAAGACGTTCGCCAAATCGTCCGGCTGAAACGGAAGTTTACGCGGCGCGCCGCCGGTCGCCACGAGCAGCGCGTCGTAAGAGAGAGAGTCCCCGTCGCTGAACGTGATCACTCGCGTTGTGGCGTCAACCCGCGTCACCTCTTTGCCACGCGCGACTTCGACGCCGTGATCGGTGAAGAACTCGTCCGGACGGAGCGGCATCCATTCCGGTTCGGCGTGCCCTTGCAGGTAATCCTTGCTCAGGTTGGGGCGGTCGTATGGCAGACGATCCTCGCGCGTGATCATCAGGACGCGCCCCTGGAATCCGTCCTCGCGCAAAGTTTGCGCCGCCATGTAGCCGGCCGCGCCGCCGCCCAGGATGACGAACGTTCGTTCATCTTGCCGCGCGTCACGTCTCGCCATCGGCGGCGTGCGACGGTCTGGCGTTTCATCAGCCAGAGCGACGATGACTCGCTCGCCTTCAACCTTGACTTCGTAGCGAGGCAACGCGTCGAGCGCGGGAGGCTCAAGCAGGTCTCCTGTCTTCACGTCGAATGAGGCGTGATGCCAGGGACAAATGAGGCGCTCGCCGCACAACGCGCCTTCCGCGAGCGGCGCGCCGTAGTGCGGACACGTCGCGCCGACGGCGTGAAAGCCTCCATTCACGCGCGCGAGCAAGACTTTCGTCTCGCCCACATCGAACGCTCTCATCTCGCCGTCATTAAAATCGCCGGTTTTCGCCAGTTCTACTTCTCGCATAAAAGAACACTCCTTTCACAGCGGTTCGACGTTAAGCGGCGCCTGCTCGACTATCACCAAGCCACTATTTTCCAGCGCGCGCAATTTTTCAGGATTATTTGACATAACTCGCAGGCGGCGCAATCCCAGTTCAAGTAAAATTTCCGCGCACTGTTCATAGGTCCGCAGATCAACTCCCAAACCGAGCGGTTCATTGGCTTCGATGGTATCCGCTCCCGCGTCCTGCAAAGCGTAAGCTCGAATCTTATCGATGACGCCGATGCCGCGCGCTCCTTGCTGTTGATAAACAATCACACCGCGCCCTTCATCCGCGATCAAACGCATTGCGGCATGAAGTTGTCGCCCACAATCGCATCTGATCGAGCCGAACACATCGCCCGTCATGCACTGCGAGTGTATGTGCGCGAGCGTCGGGCGATCCGCTCGCAGTTCGCCGCGCGCGAGCGCGACGAACTCTTCATCTGATGTCAACGAACGATAGCCGATGAGTCGAAACTCGCCGTATTCCGTCGGCAGACGCGCTGTCGCAACTCTCTCAATTGTTTTGACCATCGCGCAGAGCGGACGTTTGAGGGCCGTCCGCTCTATGCGAGACGAGAAGCGAGAGACGTTAAGCGCCGCGAGCCGGATTTGTGTGTCGCCTTCTTCCTTCATCCACATCTCGCCACCTCAACGCGAATATTCCTGACTCAAACGACCCAACGCTAGCGCGCCCAAGGCCAAGCCCAGATCGCGCAGCGCGACATCGAAGTATCCAGGAATCAAAATCAGGTTGACGATGATCAGGAAAAGCCACGCCGCTACGACGTAGGCGAAGATGCGCGGCTTAAACCACACGCCGATCCCGGCGATGATCTCGATAACGCCGACCCCGTACATCAGCGAATGACCATGACCGCCAACCATAGTGTTAATGAACGAAGGCAGATATTGATCCCAGTTCACGAGTATACCGAAGAACTTATCCAACCCCGCTACAATTGGCGCAACCGTGAAACCAAACCGAAGAATCTGGTAGGCCTGATAACCGGGACTGCCGATTTTGGCGCCAGTTTCCGCGAGCGGCGATGAGCTTGTCTTGATGTTTAACGCTTGCATTTTCATACCCTCCTTTATGGTTCAGGAATCGAATGTCCGATACGCGCCAAGCGCGATTCGCCTCAAGCATACGCCGCCCTAATAATAAGTCAAGGAGTTTTTTGACTTATTGTATTTTTTCCCGAGGGCGGTTATACTGCCGGGCGGGAGGCGAAGCATGAAGGAGACCAAACTGGGCGAGCGTTTCTTCGAGAGCACGCGCGGGCGCATTGTGAGCCTGCTGCGCGGCAAGACCCGCACCGTCAATGAACTGGCTGAAGAACTCGAACTGACGAATAACGCCGTGCGGTCGCACCTGCTCACGCTTGAGCGCGACGGGCTCATCAGACAGAGCGGCGTCCAGCGCGGACATCGCAAGCCCCATTTCGCATATGAGCTTACGCCCGAAGCTGAACATCTCTTCCCGAAATCTTATGACGCGTTGCTCAACGTGTTGTTGAGCGTGCTGAAGGAAAGGCTGACGCAGGACGAATTGGGAGATGTATTACGCGAAGCTGGGCGCAAGGCCGCCGCAGACACGATGAGAATCGTCGCCAACGGTTCCGATCTTTCAGCCAAAGCTGAGAAGGCGGTAGAGGTGTTGGAAGCCTTGGGCGGCGCGCCGCGACTCGAAAAGGAAGAGGGCAAAATCATCATCCAAAGCGCGAGCTGTCCGTTCGCGACCGCCGTCGAAGCGCACCCGGAAGTCTGCCGCGTGGCGGAAACGCTCGTCGCGCAGATCACCGGCGCGCGTGTGCGCGAAAACTGCAATAAAACCGATGTCCCACCGCGCTGCTCGTTTGAAATCACGGACAAGAGAAAGCGCAAGGTTGAGGCGCGGTAACGTAACAGATTCGTTGCCGGAACCTGCCTACTCATTACATTCCCTACAGCTTTTGTTGCATTTCTTTTGCGCTGTGTTGCGCGCCTCTGCTACATCAGCCGCGCAGGGCAACAAGCGCTCTGACGCTAGGAACGCACGCATACAAACAAGGAGAATGACATGGAGCTTAGAGTATTGGCTATCTGCCTCATTGTCGCCGTAGTGGCCACTGGGGTAGCTGTCGGCCAGACACCATCAATGGCGCAAGATCCGTCGCTGAACAATCTTCGGCATCCGCCCGGAACCGAGACTGTCGCGGGGGGGACTCTGGGACAAGTCCGCCGCTTCGGCGCCGGACGTAAGACGATGCTGCTGATACCGGGGATTGGATTTGGCGACAGCGTCTGGACCGAGTTCATGGAACGATACAAGACGGAATACACGATGTTCGCGATCACGCTGCCCGGCTTCGGCGGCACGAAACCCCTGGCGATGCCCGCCGACGAATCGAAATTCGCCGACACTCCCTGGACCCGGTCGGCGCTTCAGGCTATCAACGCGCTGCTGGACAAGGAACATATCGAAAAGGTGACGATCGTGGCTCATTGGGCGCTGGCCACGCAGATCGCCCTTCGCCTGGCGCTCGATCGGCCGGATCGCATCGAAGCCGTCGTCGTTATTGGCGGCGTCCTGAAAATGTATTACGAGATCAACCCCGCCACGATGACCTGGACGCTCGGGCAGCGCCGTAGTTTCGCCGACGCCATGGGCGATCGCTGGTTCAAGACCGTGACCCGCCGGACCTGGGACGATAACAACTTCATGTCTTACGACTACGCGGTGAATCCGCGACGCGGACTGTACCTCTGGCGCGAGGCTCAAGCGCCGACTCTCCAGGTCTGGATCAGATACCTGCTGGAATTCTACGCCATGGACGTTTCCGCCAACCTGAAGGATCTGCGCGTTCCTGTGCTGGTGGCGCAACCGGGCTTCGACGATCCGGCGTTTTACGTCGAGTCGGGAGGAAACTACATGCGGAATTCCTGCGTCGACAGTTGGAAGGGCGCGGCCGAGCTGAGCAGCCGACTCGAGTTCGTCACCATTCCCAAGTCGCGCCTGTTCATCCAGTATGACCAGCCGGAGGCGCTCGACCGAGCGATAGCCGGTTTTCTGGGCAAGCTACAAAAGTAGCGGCGAGGCTGTCGGCTTTTTTTTC